>Ga0075163_10014633_pt1 | contig 10116 bp, 8 predicted proteins | sample JI1023141ADNA_FD_71478 | JGI IMG/M metagenome (GOLD analysis project Ga0075163, IMG submission 71478) | Wastewater effluent complex algal communities from Wisconsin, to seasonally profile nutrient transformation and Carbon sequestration -... | ecosystem: Engineered > WWTP > Effluent > Algae... | reverse complement strand
ATTTGAACAGGCGCTTGTGCGCTGCACTGAAAACACAGATGATGGCCTATCTAGCATAGAGGACGTTTTAAACATTGCAAAAAATATCACCCAATTGTTTAGTGAGCAAGATACATACCGTAGTGAAAGACAACAGCAAGTTTATGACATTATTGTGAATTACGTTGTAAAGAACAAAAGATGTGTTAATCTAAACTTATATCGTAAGCTACAAGAACAAATAGCCATATCCCCTGACATTGAAATTAACCAAACAGTATTTGAATCCATTATTGAGGAATGCACATCTGAAGAACTACAACCTACGATTAATAGCATAAATCTTCCCGCATCAACTTCTGTATCAATGATAAGTATATTTAATAGTCGATACCTAGACTCGTCCAAAAGTATTCTGAGCATATTGGATAACAATGACATGGAGGGGCGTATGCACAATGTTCGACTCAGCTAAGTGTTCTTATTGCCCCCATGTCATCACGAACAGCGCGAGGGCTCTCCCTGCAATGACTCATTGCTTAATCTAGTTTTTTAAATAAGCAAGCCATTGCAAACACACAAATTCACAAGCAGCCTCTCTAATCGCTTCTCTTGATGTTTCATGAAATTGATGTTTAAGCGTCATGATAGGCTTGTCATGATAAGCAAAGCCAAAGCATACGGTGCCGACGGGCTTTTCAATACTACCACCTGTGGGGCCCGCAATGCCCGTTATTGACACAGCAGTATCCGCTTTACAATGGGTTAAAACCCCTTGAACCATGGCATGAGCCACTTCAATGCTCACAGCACCATAATGATTAATTAAATCAGCAGGCACGCCTAACATTTTAGTTTTTGCATCGTTACTGTAGGTCACAAAACCAGCTTCAAACCAAGTAGAGCTTCCTGAATTATGGGTTAATAAACTCGCCAACAGTCCACCTGTACAAGATTCAGCACATCCTGCCATGAGTTGTTGGGCTTTTAATAAATTAATGAGTGAATTTATTGCTGTGGTCATGAGGAAAACCATGTAGCCCAAACAGGTTTGTTTGGGCTACAAAGTAATATTACTGAGCTGCATCTTCTTTTGGCGCTTCAGCTGCGGCACCTGTGTCCATGCCTTCTTTAGCAGCATCTGCATCAGCAGCAGGAGCCGCATCAGTAGCAGCTGCAGCATCTGTAGATTGTGCAGTTGCAGCATCAGCACCTGCGTCTGCTTTTTTCTCAGCATTATCACCGCATGCACCTAACATTAATGCTAATGCGCCAGATAATACCAACATAAGAATACGTTTCATCCAAGTCTCCTAATTTGTTTTCATTTACTTCCGTGATTAAGTCTAGCAAAAAAAAATAAATATGAGTACTCTTTTTATTTTAGTACTTGAAATAACCTGTATTCTAAGTTGAAATACCCCCACTTTTCCCCTTCGAGAATAACGATGTCACAAACGCATACACCTATGATGCAGCAGTATCTAGCCATTAAAAGTGAACATCAAGATAGATTGTTATTTTATCGCATGGGCGATTTTTATGAATTATTTTTTGATGATGCAAAAAAAGCGGCCAAACTGTTAGATTTAACCCTAACCCATCGCGGCCAATCTGCAGACAAGCCCATCCCCATGGCAGGCGTTCCTGCCCATGCTGTTGATAATTATCTGGCAAAAATCGTTAAAAAAGGCGAATCCGTTGCGATTTGCGACCAAATTGGGGAAGTAACACCTGGCAAAGGCCCCATGGCGCGACAAGTTACACGCATTATAACACCAGGAACACTTACTGATGATGCCTTGCTTGATGCTAAGTCTGATAATGTATTGCTCGCCATTCAACCGATAAAGTCCGCTTTTGGATTGGCTTGGGTCGATTTAAGTGGAGGAAGATTTTATTTAAAAATCTGCACTGATAAACATGCCCTTCAAGCCACATTAAAAAGCTTAATGCCTGCTGAGATTTTATTACAAAAACCCATTGAATCCCTAGCACACCCCGCTATCACTTACAGACCCTCATGGGACTTTGACCCGCTTGAAGCGATGGAAAAACTTAAAGCCCAATTTAAAATATTAGGCGATGCCTCGTTCAAAGATGCCTATCCTGCAGCGGGTGCTTTACTCAATTACTTAAACTTAACCCAACGCCAAGCCCTGCCACACTTATGTGAAATCACTTTAATTGAAGACCAAAATTTATTAAAAGTTGATGCGCAAACACAAAAGCACTTAGAGTTACTAGAAAGCACACATGGTGCGCCGACGCTTATTAGTGTTATCGATAAAACTCAAACCGCGTTAGGCAGCCGTTTACTTAAAAGACTCATTGCTCAACCCATAAGAGAAGTAAACACCTTAACTGAGCGCCAAGATGCCATTGATTGTTTACTTAAACAAGACGCAACCCCCATACTCGTCCCCCTTTTAAAACAAGTTACTGATATTGAGCGGATTTTATCTCGTATTGCCTTAAAATCAGCCCGACCTAGAGACTTAACACAATTACGTCAAACACTTGGGCTTTTACCTGATTTGCATCGCGAGATTCATGCGTTACTGGACCCCGCGGACAAGCCGCGGGGCGTAGAGGCTGAGCTGTGGGGCGTAGAGGCTGAGCTGTGGGGCGTAGGTCATATTTGGGGAAATATTGCTGAAAAAATTACCCCCATGCCAGCATTACATGAACTATTAACTACGGCCATTATTGATGAGCCCCCGGTTTTAATCAGAGATGGTGGCGTTATTAAAGAAGGATTTGATGAAACGTTAGATACCCTTCGCATGTATAGCCAAAATGCCACACAAAAATTAATTGAACTCGAGCAACTTGAAAAAAGCAAAACGCAATTATCTACGCTTAAATTCGGCTTTAATCGTGTTCAAGGGTATTATATTGAATTATCAAAGACACAGGCTGAGAAAGCCCCCCCGCACTTTATTCGAACGCAAACATTAAAAAATGTTGAACGTTATACAACGCCTGAACTTAAGCAATTTGAAGAAAAAGTTTTATCTGCTGAGGTCAAAGCATTAGCACGTGAAAAATGGCTATATGAGCAATTACTAGACGTAGTTTTTGAAGATATACAACACTTAAAACTGCTTGCTGATGCACTATCTTGGGTCGATGTTTATTGTGGTCTTGCCCTATTGGCCAATGAGCCCCATTGGTGTAAACCAAGTTTTAAAACAACACCTGGGATTTATATTCAACAAGGCCGCCACCCCGTCCTTGCACCGCATTTAAAAGAAAACTTTATTGCCAATGATTTAGCGTTCACCGATGAAACACGCGTCCATTTAATCACAGGCCCCAATATGGGCGGAAAATCAACGTATATGCGTCAAAACGCCCTCATCGTTTTATTGGCGCATATTGGGAGTTTTGTCCCAGCAACCACCTGTGAATTAGGCCCCATTGATGCACTGTTCACTCGCATTGGTGCCAGTGATGACTTAAGCCAAGGCCAATCGACTTTTATGGTTGAAATGACAGAGACTGCGACCATTTTAAGGCAAGCCACAAATCAAAGCTTGGTATTAATTGATGAAATTGGCCGTGGCACCAGTACTTATGATGGTTTAGCCATCGCAAAGGCCACCTGCTTATACTTGGCGAATCACATTAAAGCCTACACCCTATTTTCAACCCACTATTTTGAACTCACTGAGCTCCCTAACCAGGTACAAAGCATTAAGAACGTCCATGTATCAGCAACGCTTAGCCAAGAAACGATTGTATTTCGTTACCATGTAACAAAAGGTGCTGCCACCCAAAGCTACGGCATTGAAGTCGCAAAACTAGCAGGGATCCCAACAAGTGTCATAGCCGATGCAAAAAAACATCTTCAAACGCTTGAATCCCCCCCCCATGTAATAACAACCCCGCCAATCGCCTCACCACACCCAGTATTAAGCCAATTACACGCGCTTGACCCTAATCAACTAACGCCGATTGAGGCTATGCAGGTGTTGTTTAAGCTAAAATCCGAGAGCGCGTAACTTAAGACGCTTTTGCTATCACGCTAAGGTGGTTTTTAGCATTTTTAATGTCCTCTTGGAAGGTTAAGCGTTTTTTCCCCTTTTGAAGGATAACTTCATATCCAAAAGCATGAGCAATCTTTACCAGATTACTTACTTTAATATCATGTTGCTTGCCGGAGCGCAGATCCTGGATTACTGAAGGAGATATATTTGCTTCTTTAGCTAATTCCCTGATTGATATATCATCATCTTCCATAATAGAGATCATTAACTCTGAAAAAAGTAACTCCTTATAGCTTTCATCAAAATCTTTTTTGAATTCTGGACTAGTCATCTTTCTTTCGAAAGTAGATAATGGCTTATTCATAGTAATTACCTCGCTTAACTCTGGCTTCATAGTCAGTTTTCATCTTTAAGGACCTATCCTTCTCTTCCTTTGATAGCTTGTCTGTTTTTTTATGAAATCCGTTCGTTACAATAATTTTTTGCCCTTCAAAAAAGAAACACAAGAATCGATGGGGTTGAGGCTTAAAGGCATAAATCTTATCACCCTCATTTCTAAACTTAGTTTTATTTTTTATTTCCCCTCGATCACCAATAAGTTTAATTAACTCAAATAATTTTATCTGCTCTTTATCACTCAAAGACTCTAAATAATCTAATGAAATACTTTTTCCTTTTTCATCGAAATACCATTCAATGGTATATTTTACTCCATTAAAGGCAATATATTCTTTATGTTGTTTTTGTTCTTTCTTCATTTTATTAGTGTACTACTATACCAGTGCATTTTCAAGGCTTCATGTGTTTTAATAGCGCCAGTGTTAATAGCGCCAGATGACATAACGAAGCGGCCATGTTAACCTAGTAGTGTGAATCAGTCTTGTAGGAACGTCTCTGGCATGGCATTTAAAAAATGGCTTTTTATCGCGATAGTCTTTGTGCCTGTATTAGCTCATGCCGCCATTCTTAATAGTATTCAAGTCCGTGGTATACAAGGTGAATTAAAATTTAATACCGAGCGACGGCTTAAAGGTTTTTTTGCCAATACCGCCCTACTACAACAAAGTGAAGACAGTGTTAAACAACAAGTTGAAAAAGCGCTTGCACCTTTTGGTTATTTTAACCCGCAAGTTCAATTAGTACCTTCAGGTAAAACACTAATAGTGACTATAAACCCAGGACCGCCGACGTTTATTAATACGTTAACCATACGCGTCCTTGGTGAAGGTGAGATTGATCCTAAAATTCAAACGTTATTACAGCAGTTCCCGCTTCACCCGCATCAAATTTTTAATAGCACCGCCTATGAAGAAGCGAAACTTGCCCTGCTTAATATCGCAGAGCAACAAGGCTATTTGAAAGCTAAGTTTGATAAAGCAAGCTTAATCATTCATAAAGCACAAAACGTAGCCGATATCGAATGGGTGTTTAATACAGGTTATCGTTATTTTTATGGGCAATTGCGTTTTGAGCCCACGAATATTTCAGAAGACTTATTGTATCGCTATGCGCACTTTAAATATGGTCAACATTATAAAATCAACCAACTGCTAACGTTTAACAGCCACTTAGCCGGCAGTGGTTATTTTGATAATGTGACCGTAACACCCAATCTCGATGATGGGCGCTTTATTCCCATCACGGTCAAAACACACCCCGTTCACCCGACCAATTATACGATAGGGCTTGGTTATGGTACCGATACTGGCGTAAGAGGTCGCTTAGGTTGGCAAAGAGTCCCTGTTAACCGACATGGTGATAAGTTTAATTTGCTGGCTCAAGGTTCTTTTGTTGAAAATGCGCTAACGGCGCAATATACGATACCAGGCTTTAATCCTGTTACCGATTTATATGCGCTCTCCGCTCAAGTCTCGACCCTTAATTATAATAGCGGTTATGCCAATTCTGCGTTATTTTCGTTTGCCAAACAACATAATCAACCAACGCTGCAGCGCTCACTCGGTATCAATGCCTTATATGAGCGGTTTAACTATACACTATCACCCAAACAAGACATCACGACTTTATTTCCCAAATTTACCCTCACAAACAAAGTGATATCCTCCCAATTGTTTTCTAAAAATGGCTACAGTCTGGCGTTCAATGGGTTAGGTGCTAAAGACGGCTTGTTGTCTCAATTAAGTTTTACGCAATTTTCTATCGAAGGCAAAGGGGCACTTACCTCAGACCCATTAGGGCTTAGACTTTATTTGCATGGCATAGCGGGCATAACCAATACACAAAATGTTTATCAAGTTCCTTTATCGTTAGCCCTTCTTTTAGGTGGTGCTGATAATCTTAGAGCTTATTCGTTTAACTCAATAGGCCCAGGCAAACATCTGACATTTGGCAGCATTGAATTACAAAAAGAAACGGTTAAAAATTGGTTTGTGACGGGATTTTTTGATAAAGGCTATGTGACACACCCTGTTAATCTTCCCTCAAAACAAGACGTAGGGATAGGTCTCATGTGGGTATCACCCGTAGGCCCAATTAAAATTGCTTTAGCACAAGCCATTGATAATCAAGGTCATCGTGTCGACGATAAATATCCAAGGCTTGTGATTAATATGGGGCCAGACTTATGAAAAATTTTATATCTTCGCTCATACAAAAAGTTAGTTATCGCCTTCTGGCTCTGTTTATTATTATGACTACGCTCATGGTTTTTTTATTAACGACCACTCCTGGTCTTTATCTTGTCACCAAAGCGATACAACTCTCTGTTGGCGTCACATTTGAAAAACCAGAGGGTCGATTAATCGATAAATTTCAATTTAAAAGCCTGACATTTCAACATGGCGATATCTTGATACGTGCTGAAAATGTCGCAGTAGTTTGGTCTTTAACGCCTTTATTTTATAAACAATTGCTGATTCATCAACTCCATATTAAAACACTTAATTTTACTCATCAACGACAGCTTCCACCGCATTTTAAGATTTACTTTCCGTTATTATTGCGGATAGACTCAGCCGATATTGAACAATTTATTTTAAATATTCGACCTTTAAGCTTTCACTTCAATCAAGCAAACCTTAAAGGCAGTTTATTTAAACATCAAATTATTCTTGATAAGCTTAATATCAATACACCCCATACCCACCTAAATATTGCAGCCACATCGAATACGACGTGGCCTTTAATAATAAATAGCCAGGCAAAACTTAGTCCTAATGATGACTTAGGCCTCAAGGGTGATGTTTTCATTAAAGGAAAGCCTCAAGACTATCAATGGCAAACACATACCTCCTCACCCTTTAAAGCTAATCTTATTGGCACACTGCGGCATGATGAACTCACCATGAAAGCTGAAAGTAAGCTTTGGACCTTGCCGCTTTATCATCATGCGCAGACTTTTACCAATTCAATCCTAACACTTAAAGGCAAACTTCCTGATTGGACACTAGAAGCTGAGAGCGAACTTGAGGGGTTGATTCAAGGTCATTGGACAGTGAATGGGGCGCAAAATGCAGGTGTCATGCAGGTTTCTTTATTGGGCCAAGGCCCAACCTACTTTAATGCCCATGTTCAGGGTCGCGATATTGAGCATCTAACTGGCGATGGGCAGCTAAACTTTTCTTTTCTCAATACGCTCATTCAAACCAATTTAGCTTGGCAGGCTCAAACATTACATCTTTCGATAAAGCCTGGCATCTGGGAGCGCCTTAATTTTGAAGGCGGGGATACTGACATTTGCTTTGAGTCCAATCAATTGGCGATTAATGGCGCACTTGTTATCGATCCCCACAAAAAACTCACAATAAGCTTAAAGGCCCCCCATTATCAAACCTTAGACGGACAAATCGATTTAAATATCGATAAACTTGATTTTTTACAAAACTTTAGCGACCTTATCGATAAACCAGACGGCACACTAAACGCCACTTTATTTGCAAATGGACCATTGTTTAATCCAAGCTTTACAGGCGAGCTTACGCTTTCTAAAGGACAGGTTCATTTACCCAAACTGGGGCTAGAATTATCACCCAGTACTTTATTGTTAAAAACAAACCAAAATGCCTGGCAAGCAACAGGTGAGATTAATAGTAATGGTCAGCCTATTCACATCAACGGTGAGGGCAATGGCTTAGCTGGCAACTTATTCATAACAGGCCACCAAATCCCCATTATCCACACAGAAGAATATCAGCTGGTTGCCTCTCCTGATTTAAATCTATCGATTAATGGGCGAGACTTAATGCTCACAGGCGAGCTTAATATACCCAAAGGCCTCATTAAGCCTAATCGGTTTATGAATACCATTGATTTAACGGATGATGCGGTGATTGTTGATACCCATACGACAACCGTACCCTTAACACTAGAAAGTCAAATCAATGTCGCCGTTGCACCCACTGTTATCTTAATGGTAAAAGGACTCAAAACCGGTTTGGAAGGCGACCTTGCCCTCAACAAAACGGCTCACCTTCCACTAAATGTGACGGGGATACTTAATATGACCAAAGGCCACTATAATGCATTTGGTCAAAAACTAAAGGTAAAAAGCGGTGATTTAAGTTTTAACCATAGCCGCTTTGATAATCCTATTATTCATATGCGAGCCACCAAAAGGCCTAACACCAAAAGACAACTTGAAACCTCGGGCGAGCTTTTTGATTTTAGTGCACAAAATATTACTGACATAAGCTTTAATACCGCAACAGAAGTCGGTATCGAAGTATCAGGGCATTTAACCAATCCCAAAATTGAATTATTTTCAATTCCTAGCAACCTCTCTCAAGCCGATATTTTATCATTATTATTACTCGGAAAGCCGGCAAGCCTTGCCAGTCAATCAGGCGGACAGCTATTAATGGCTGCGATTTCTGCGATGAGTTTAGATGATGGCAATAAAGGGATTGAGCTCATTCAACAGCTCAAAAATCTAGGGTTTAATTTTTCTGTCACCAACAACCCTTTTATTAAACTGCGTGAAAACCCAGAGGAAAATGCATCCTTTGTTGTCGGCAAGGCCTTGTCAAAGCGCCTTTATTTAAGTTATAACGTCGGATTCAATCAACCTGACAATAATGTGTTAACATTGCAATATTTATTAAACCAATTTTTTAGTATACAACTCACAGCAAGTCAAACTGGTAACGGTATTGACGTCTTATACCGACATGCTGACCGATAAAGGTAGATTATGACACGTTCACTTTTGGTAAGACCCACACGCCTGCGGAAAACACAAACGATTAGAGATATGGTCGCACAAACGCATCTTAATATTTCAGACCTAATCGCCCCCATTTTCGTCCATGAAACACTGTCAGAAAAAAAAGCCATTTCTAGTATGCCAGGTGTTTTTCAGCTACCGCTATCTGCGCTTGATGAAGAAATTGAAGCCTTAAGCCATTTAGGTATTAATGCGGTTTTATTATTTGGCATCCCCGCACACAAAGATGAGATAGGCAGCGCCTCTTTTGATGATAATGGCATTGTGCAACAAGCCATTAAACAAATTAAAGCACATCATCCTGATATGCTGGTCATTGCTGATGTCTGTTTTTGTGAATACACCTCGCACGGACATTGCGGCATATTAAATGGCGAACACATCGACAATGACAAAACGCTAACCTACCTTGCCAAACAAGCAGTGAGCATGGCGCGCGCAGGCGTTGATTGGGTCGCCCCTTCTGGCATGATTGACGGCATGGTAGGGGTTATCAGACAAGCGCTTGATGAGGCCCATTTTGAATCTGTGACCATTTTAAGTTATGCCATTAAATATGCCTCTCACCTTTATGGCCCTTTTAGAGAGGCCGCTGAGGGCGCGCCTAAATTTGGCGATAGGAAATCACATCAAGCGGATTATAGAAACAGTGCTGAAGCCCTGCTTGAAACAGCCTTAGATATCGAGGAAGGTGCAGATATTGTAATGGTCAAGCCTGCTTTATTTTATCTTGATATCATTCATCAAATAAAATCGACATTTCCCTCAACGCCGTTATGCGCCTATCAAGTCAGTGGTGAATATACCATGCTTAAAAATGCGGTAACCGCAGGACTTCTAAACCCCAATGCCATCATGGAAAGTCTTATTGCGATTAAACGAGCGGGGTCAGATATGATTATTACTTATTTTGCAAAAGATGCGGCTTTAATGCTTAAATCATCATAACTACACACCTCGGGG
>Ga0075163_10014631_pt1 | contig 10116 bp, 11 predicted proteins | sample JI1023141ADNA_FD_71478 | JGI IMG/M metagenome (GOLD analysis project Ga0075163, IMG submission 71478) | Wastewater effluent complex algal communities from Wisconsin, to seasonally profile nutrient transformation and Carbon sequestration -... | ecosystem: Engineered > WWTP > Effluent > Algae... | reverse complement strand
CACGCCCACCAACGGCGGCGTCATGATCAAGCCGAACGGCCAGAGCGAGGTCGAGCTGTCGCCGCTCGCCGATGGCTCGTTCTTCAACTCGGATCACCAGATCAAGCTGGTGTTCGACGCCACCACGCCGGGCCCGATCTCGTCGGTCCGGCTCGAGCAAGGGCCGCTGAAGATCACCTATCAGCGCAAGCCGTAGCCGGGACCAACGAGGTGAGTCGCCAGGCTCCTGGATGGATGCATCGGCGATACCATCCGCGCCGTGAAGCTCACGCGGATGGTGGATGACAAGCAGATCACGCACGAGCTCACGCTCGACAAGAAACAGCTGACGCGGCGAGAGAGCGTCGACGACGTCTGGGGCAAGCCGAAGAAGAAGGCGTTCCCGTCCCCGCAGAAGGCCCAGGCCGCGTACGACAAGCTCGTCGAGGAGCTCGCGGCGAAGGGCTTCCTGGATCCGCTGGCGCCACCCGAGGCGCCGAAGGTCGCGCGCGACCCCAAGCTCGAGGCCGCGATCCGCGCCGATCGCGAGGACGCCGGCGTCTATGCGGTGTACGCGGACTGGCTGCAGCAGCACGGCAACCCGCTCGGCGAGCTGATCGTGCTCGCGCAGCAGAAGCCGAAGACCTTCGCGAACCGACTCGACGTGCTCGGCCTGCCCACCGCGAAGCTCGCCACCTACGGCTGGCGCCACGGCATGTGGCAGTGGCTCAAGCTCGACAACGACATCGACTGGATGGACCCGGCGTTCGACGTCACCAAGCTGGCGCGCAACGTGTTCGCCCAGACCGCATGTGCCGCGCTCGAGGAGCTCCGCATCGGCGTGCTGCGCTGGGACTTCAACTACCAGGACGTGCCGACGGTGATCGCCGAGGCCGGCAAGCACGCGTGGGCCGCGGGCCTCCAGCGTCTCCACCTCGGCGACACCCACAGCGTCGATCTCGCACACCATCAGATCGGCGCGGTGGGCAAGCCGATCTCGAAGGCGTTCCCCGGGCTGCGCTGGCTCAAGGTGCACTCCGGCGAGGCCGGCTGGCGCGGCGCCGGCGAGACGTTCTCGCTGAACGGGCTCGCGCTGCCCGAGCTGCAGGAGCTGATCGTCGAGACCTGCTCGCTGTCGAAGCAGCGCCTGGCCGCCATCCTCGCGGCGAAGCTGCCGAAGCTCGAGCGGTTGACCCTGTGGTTCGGCGCCGAGGACTACGGCGCCGACGCGAGCGTCAAGGGGTTGCCCAAGCTGCTCGACGGCTCGGTGTTTCCGAAGCTGCGCCACCTCGGCCTGATGAACGCCGAGCACGAGAACGAGATCGCCGTGCTGGTCTCGATGTCGAAGCTCGCCCGCCAGCTCGAGTCGCTCGATCTCTCGATGGGCACGATGACCGAGACCGGCGCCGAGGCGTTGATCGCCGGCAAGAAGAACTTCCCGAAGCTGAAGGCGCTCGACGTGACGGACAACTTCCTGTCGCCCGAGACCCAGCGCGCGGTGAAGAAGGCCTTCCCGTTCGCCAGCGTCGACGACCAGAAGGAGGCCGACGACTCGATCGAGGGCGAGACCCACTACTACGTGTCGCAGGGCGAGTGATAGGGTCGCGGCGATGACGGTGTTAGTGCTCGACTTCGACGGCACGATGACGGATGCCGAGGCCGAGGGTCGGCCGTTTCGCGACGGCTACCTCGAGGATCTCTGCACGCTCGTCGGCAAGCGTCCCGGCGACCCGGAGGTCGAAGCCATCGCGCTTCGCGTCGAACACGACCTCGCCGTGGCGCCCGAGAAGCATCCGTTCCTGTGGGACGAACGAGCCGTCGCCCCGGCCACGGTCGATCCGTACCTGCGGATGGTGCCGATCGCGCACGCGATCCTCGACCACTTCGGGGCGCTGAAAGCTCCGGTCGATCGCGGGCGGCTGCTCGGCTCGATCCTCTACAAGTACAACTACGCCAAGACGCTCGGTCACCCGGTATTTCGACCCGGCGCCGGGGCATTCCTCGCCGGGCTCGCGGGTCGCGACGCGTGGATCGTCACCAACTCGGATACCCACGCGGTTGCCGGCAAGGTCGCGACGCTCGATCGCGAGACGCCCGGCGTCACCTGGCTCACCGAGCGAGTCCGCGGCAACGCACGCAAGTTCGACGTCGACGATCGCTGGACCGGCGCCGACCGCGAGCTCGCCCTGCCCGGCCTCGATCGCCCGGTGCTCCTGCGCCGGCGCATGTACCACGCGATCCTGAGCACGATCCTCGAGGCCGCGGGTGCCACGTTCGCCGACCTCGTCGTCGTCGGTGACATCTTCGAGCTCGATCTCGCGATGCCGCTCGCGATGGGTGCGCGCGTCGGGCTGGTCGCCTCCGCGCGGACGCCGAGCTACGAGCGCGCGTTCGTGTCGAGCCATCCACGCGGCCGCGTGATCGAGCACCTCTCCGAGGTCCCGGCGTTCGCGTTCGCGTGAGTCAGCGGCGTTCGAGATCCGCCCACACCGGCGCGTGATCCGAGCGCCCGGCGCGCACGACCTCCGCATCGACGGCGCGGAAGTGCTTGTCGTAGAGCACGTGATCGAGCCGGAAGCGCAGCGTGTTCCCCGCGACCGGCCATTGCCAGGTCGTCGCGTTGGGCTCGAACTGGGGCAGCGCGCTCGCGAACCCGCGCTCCTTGAACACCGCGATCGCCATGCCCTCGTCCTCCTCGTTGAAGTCGCCGACCGCGATCGCCGGCAAAGAGGGGTCGAGCTTCGCGACATGGGCGAGCGCCTCGCGCTGCCGAACACCGCGCGTCGAGAAGTAGCCGACGACCCAGCTCCCCGAGTCGCTCATCGGCGGACGCAGGTGGAGATCGAGCACCTGCAGGCGGCCGCCCGGCGCGTCGATCACCACGCGCCACGCGAAGAACGGCTCGCCGCCCTCGAGCGTGTCGATCTTGACGATCGGATACCTCGACAGCACGCCCAGCCCACCCGCGAGCAGCTGGGTGTGCGTGTGCTCGAAGTGGTGATGCGGATAGGTCAGCGCGAGCGCCCCGACGAGCGCGCGCTCCCACGCCGGCGTGGTCTCCTGGAGGAACACCAGATCCGGCTTCGCCGAGGCGATCGCCTCGATGCCCTGCGGGTCACCCTCGAGCCCGAAGTTGACGTTGTAGGTCATCACGCGTAGCCGCGTGGCGCCGGGGTTCGGCGTCACGACGACCGGCTGCGGCGCACTCGCGAACACGCTCGTGCTCGAGCCCGAGGATCCCGACGACGAACAGCCGACCAGGCAAACTGCGATCAACGCGCGCATGCCAGATGGTAGGTGCCGGCTGCCGGATCGCCAGCGATCGTCGTCGATTGTCACGCTGTCACGACACCGTGACAGCTTGAACGGTTGCCTCGCAGATGGCACAACCGATCCGATGAAGCGTGTCGTTGTGGCACTCCTGCTCGCCGCTTGCTCGAAGAAGGGCGGCGACAGCAGCAAGTCCGAGCAGACGAGCGGTGGCACCATCAAGGGCCGCACGGGCGGGGATGGCCTCCTCGCGCAGCCCGGTGGCGTACCGACCACCGGTGGCGGCGGCGGGTTCACGCTCGATCTCGATGGCGACATGCAGGCCGTCGGCGCGGTCGACAAGGACACGGTGCGCAAGGTGGTGAAGGAGAACGTCACCAAGCTGCAGACCTGCTACGAGCAGACGCTGATGGCGAACCCGAACATCGCCGGCACGGTGACCGCCACGTTCACCGTCGACAACGGCAGCATCACCAACATCAAGGCCGCGGGCGTCCACCCCGATGTCGAGGCGTGCGTGATCAAGGCCGTCCAGCTGTTCAAGTTCCCGCCCGGTGGCAAGGTCGACGTCACCTACCCGTTCACGTTCAAGCTGGCGTCATGAGAGCGCTCGTGCTGGTGGCGCTCGCCGCGTGTCGTGGGGGTGGCGACACGAAGACGGCATCGCCGCCACCGCCACCGCCGGTGGAGAAACCGCTCACGCTCGCAGATCCGGAGGCGCCGATCGTCCGGTCGGATCTCGGCGCCGTGGAGGAGATGGAGATCGTCGGCGCGATCCCGAAGGACTCGATCCACCGCGTCGTGAAGGAGAACTTCACCGCGATCCGGCAGTGCTACGAGCAGCTCGTGATGGCGAACCCCGGCCTGCAGGGCAAGGTCATCGCGACGTTCTCCGTCGGCCTCGATGGCACCGTCCAGGTGGCGTCGGCGGCGGGCGTGCACCCCGAGCTCGAGACCTGCGTCGCTACGCAGATTCGCAAGTTCCGGTTCCCGCGCCCGGACGGGGTGAAGGGCGACGTCCTCGTGACGTATCCTTTCGTCTTCAAGCCATGACCAAGCTCGCGATCCTCCTCGTGGCCCTCGGCGCAGCGTGCGGCGGCAAGGCGCAGCCGGTCCGGGTCACCTCGACGCGAAGCCTCGACAAGCCCACGGATCCGGCGCCACCCGAAGGTGGTGGGGACATGGTGGGCAGCAAGGGCGGCGAGTGCGCCGCCGATCCGAACGATCCGCTCGGCGGCTCGTGCCAGCGCGGCGGCAAGAGCGTGATCGAGGAAGGCGCGATGGAGTCGGTGGGCGCGATCGACAAGACCGCCGTCCGCAAGGTCGTGCGCGAGCACTTCGAGGCGCTGCGGCTGTGTTACGAGTCCACGCTGCTCGCGAACCCCACCATCGCCGGCACCGTGGTCGCGAAGTTCACGATCCAGCTCGACGGCACGGTGCACGACGTCACGGCCAGCGGCGTCCACCCCGACGTCGAGATCTGCGTCGCGGCGAAGGTGCGCGGCTTCAAGTTCCCGAGGCCGGATGCGCCGAAGGTCGAGGTCGCGTACCCGTTCACCTTCAAGCCTTCGTAACGGGTTCCATCTTGACTCGGCGCGGCAGGGCGGCAAGGCTGCGCTCTCGATGTCCAAGGTGATCATCTCCTGCGCCCTGACCGGCGCAGTCACGACCAAGAAGCACTGCCCGGCGATTCCGTACACGCCGGTCGAGATCGCCGAGGAGGCGAAGCGCGCGTACGACGCCGGCGCGGCGATCGTGCACATCCACGCGCGCAACGACGACGGCTCGCCGACGTGGTCGAAGGACACGTTCGCCGCGATCATGGCCGAGACCAAGCAGCGCTGCCCCGTGTTGATCAACTGGTCCACCGGCGGCGCCGGCCCGATGACGGAGCGGATCAGCCACCTCGCCCAGCGCCCCGCCGTCGCGGCCCTCAACATGGGCTCGATGAACTACGCGAAGTGGAACACCGAGAAGAAGCAGTTCGCATTCCAGTTCGTGTTCACCAACTCGTTCGACGACATCATCGGCTTTGCCAAGGCGATGAAGGAGCACGGCGTCAAGCCCGAGATGGAGTGCTTCGATACCGGCCACACCAACAGCCACAAGGTGCTCGCGGATCTCGGCCTGATCGAGGCGCCGTTTCACTTCTCGTTCATCATGGGCGTCGTCGGTGGCATCCCGGCGTCGGCGCGCCACCTCGCGTTCCAGGCCGAGCAAGTGCCGGTCGGCTCGCGGTGGAAGGTGATCGGCATCAGCCGCGAGCAGTGGCCGCTCGCGATGGCGGCGCTGTCGCTCGGCGGCGACGTCCGCGTCGGCCTCGAGGACAACTTCTATCTTCCTACCGGCACGATGGCGAAATCCAACGGCGAGCTCGTCGCAGCAGCCGCGGATCTCGTGAAGCTGTCGGGGCGCAGCGTCGCCTCCGTCGACGAAGCGAAGGCGCTGCTGTGGCCGAACGGCGGGACCAACTGATGGCGCTCGACTCCGAGCTGAAGGTCGCGACCGAGCTCGCGCTCAAGGCCGGCACCGAGGTCTGGCGGATCCAGCGGGGCGGCGAGCTCGGCATCGAGATGAAGCCGGGTGACGAGCCGGTCACCGTCGCCGATCGGCTCGCGTCGGAGATGATCGTGGCGGGGCTCCGCGCCGCGTTCCCGGGCGATCCGTTGATCTCCGAGGAGCTGCCGCCCGAGCCCGGCGCGCTCGGCAGCAAGCGGCTGTGGCTGATCGATCCGATCGACGGCACCAAGGACTTCATCACCGGCTCCGACGGCTTCGCGGTGATGATCGGCCTCTGCGTCGACGGTCGCCCGCAGCTCGGCGTCGTCCACATGCCGGCGCAGGATCGAACGTACTGGGCCACGCCCGACGGCGCGTTCATCCGCGTCGGCACCACGGTGCGGCCGCTTCACGTCTCCGACGTCGCGCTCGCGGTCGATGCCAAGCTGGTCGCGTCGAAGTCGCACCGCAGCGATCACATGGACACGGTGAAGCGCGAGCTCGGCATCCACGACGAGCTCAACATCGCGTCGGTCGGCGCGAAGCTCGGGCTGATCGCCACCGGCGTGCGCGACCTCTACGTCAACCCGGCCACCAAGACCAAGGCCTGGGACACCTGCGGTCCCGAGGCGATCCTGGTGCGCGCCGGCGGGCGGATCACCGATCTGCTTGGTAGGCCGATCGACTACACCGAGCTCAAGCATCAGCGCGGCCTGGTGGCGTCGAACGGGCGGATCCACGACGAGGTGGTGGGCAAGCTAGCGCCGATGTTCCAGCACTTGATCTGATACGCTCTGTTGCATGATGGGGCTTTCGCGGATCGTCGCGATCATTGCAGTCACGGCCTCCGTCGCCACGGCGCAGCCGAAACCGGCGCCGACGCCACCGACGGCGGCACAGAAGGCCGACATCGAGCGGCTCGCGAAGCAGGCGATCGCGAAGTCGCAAAAAGGCGATCACGAGGGCGCGATCAAGGACTACCTCGACGCGTACGCGATCGCCCCGGGGCCGTCGACCACGGTGCTGCTGTCGAACGTCGGCCACGAGTACAAGACGCTGAAGAAGCCGTACGAGGCCCTCAAGTACTTCTGCACGTACCTGGAGAAGGAGCCGACCGGCGCCGCCGCGAGCTACGTGCTCTCCGAGGCGGCCGGGATCTGGAAGGAGCTCGGCAACAAGGAGGGCGAGGTCTGCGTCAAGAAGGCCGAGCCGCCCGTCGAGAAGGATCCCGATCCGCCGGTCGTCAAGGTGCCCGATCCGGTCCAGCCACCGAAGCCGAAACCGGGCGGAGGTGGTGGAGGCATGCGGATCGCGGGGCTCGGCATCGCAGGTGCGGGCGTGGTCGCGCTCGGTGCCGGCTTCTTGTTCGGCAACAAGGCCGCGAGCAAGAGCGACGCGATCTCGAACGGACCGCCGCTCGATGCGTCCGGCAACCAGGTCGACTGGGGTCCGCACCCGGAGCTCGGCTGGGATGGCATCGCGAAGCTGCAGTCCGACGGCGAGGCCGCCGAGAAGATGCAGATCACGTTGTCCGTTGCCGGTGGTCTCATGGTGATCGGCGGCACCGCGCTGTACTTCCTCGGGCGCTCGAAGGGCGGCGAGACCAACGTCACCGCGGCGGTCACCAAGGACAGCGGCGGCGTCGTGTTCAGCGGCCGCTTCTGATCACGGAGTGATCGTGGACAGCTCGATCACGACGTTGTCGGCGGGCACCTTGACGCGCGCCATGCCGACGACGTCTCCGGGTTGCGTGGTCATGCCGTCCTCGTCCTGATCGTAGCGGGCGATCACCAGCACGTCGCCGGTGGCGCCGCCGAGCTCGAACGCCTGGCCGTCGCCCTTCCAGTTCAGCCGATCGACCGCCATCGCGGTGCCGGTGGGCTTGCCCGCCGCATCGGGCGTCTTCGCCATCAGGTAGATGATGCCCTCGGGCTTCACGCGATCGGCGACGGCCTTCGCGAGCTTGAGCATCCCGCGCACGCGATGCGCCGGATCGATCGGCTGATCGGAGCTGATGTCGATGCCTTCCTCGACGACTTGCTCCTCCTGCGGCGCGGCCTCGTCGTCGACCTCGGGCGCACCGGGCACGCCCTCGTGAGGGTTCATGCGCGGTGCTTCCTGGGTTGGCGCCACCGCCGAGCCGACGCCCTCGGTGTTCCAATCGGTCGCCGGAGGGAGCCCGTCCGTCGAGCCTTTGGTGCCGCACGCGGCGAGCAGCGTGGACGCGAGGAGCAGCCGGATCATCAGGCCTCTTATAGCTCGCGGCACGATCAAATCCACCGGGACGTGGTGGCGGCGGTCGTGATCGTCGCCAGCGTCTGCGCGCCCGGATGGGCCTCGTGGAGCCAGGCCTGATAGCGGGTTGCGGCGACCGGTCCCGGATCGGCCTGCGCGATGATCTCGAAGCGCGTCGGCGGTGCCGCGGCGAGCGTGACCGCCAGCGTGAGCAGGCGGTGCCGGCGGAACACCGCGAGGGTCAGCGTCTCGCCCGGTCGGCGCGTGGCGGTGAGGTTGCGCAGCTCGTGATCCGAGGTCGTGCGAAAGCCATCGATCGCGATCACCTCGTCACCGGGTGACAGCCCCGCCGCCTGCGCGGGACTGCCATCGAACACGCCGGTGATCTTGATCCCCGACGTGGTCGCGCCGAGCCACACGGCCGAGGCGCCATCGGCGGGATCCTGGATCATGCGGAGCTCGAGCCCGAGCGCCGCGAGCTCGCCGACGAGATCCGGATCGTCGGTGCCGCGGATCTGGCGATCGAAGACCTCGCCGAGCAGCAGGCCCGTCGCCTCCTCGAAGATCGGTTGCAGGTTGTCGGGGTGCGGCTCGCGCACCGCGCCGTACCGCGTCCACAGCAGGCGCAGCACGTCGTCGAGCGACTTCGCGCCGTCGGTGCGGCGGCGGATCTGGAGATCGAGCACCGCCATCACGAGCCCGCCCTTGAGGTAGTAGCTCACCGTGGTGTTGAGGTTCGATTCGTCGGGCTTGTAGAGCTTGATCCACGCGTCGAACGACGCCTCCTCGAGGCTCTGCCGGCTGCGACCGGGTGTCGCGAGCAGGCGCGCCCAGTCGTCGAGCAACTTGTCGAGGAAGCTCTTCGCCGTGATCCGATTCGACGTTCGCAGCGCGTAGCGATCGTAGTGGCTGGTCAGCCCCTCCATCACCCACAGGCACGGCGTGTACGCCTCGCGGCTGTAGTCGAAGTCGAGCAGCGCTCGCGGGGCGATCCGCTTGCCGTTCCACGCGTGGAAGTGCTCGTGCGACAGCAGCTCGAGCAGGCTCTCGTACGCCTTGCGCGACGACGCGAAGTGCGGGTGGAACAGATTCACGCTCGAGGAGCGATGCTCGAGGCCGCCGTACCCCTCGTGCGCGAGCATGACGAGGAACGTGTAGTGGTCGAACGGCACCGCGCCGACGCGCGCGATGTGATCGTCGACGACCGCCGCGAGGTCGGTGACCAGGCGCTGCTCGTCGAACGGACCACCCGGTGAGCGCTCGCCCCAGATCGCGAGCTTGACCGGCACCTTCGCCGGCACCACGTAGCTGCGGGTCCGCCCGACGTGGATCGGCTGATCGTAGAGCTCGTCGACATCGGCCGCGCGCATCCGCGACCCGTCCCAGGCCATCGGCGAGGTCAGCGTCCAGCCCTCGGGCGCGACCAGCTCGACCTCGACCGGGCTCTGCCGCAGGTGGGTCGGATAGAGGAACGTCGCAGGCCCGTGCAGGAACGCGTGGTCGCCGTCGATGTGGTTGGTGCGCACGGTCAGATCGTGGCCGTACACCACGTAGCGCACGGTGATCTCGGTCGCGCCACCGGTGGCGACCTCCCAGGTGGTCTTGTCGGTCTTGCGGACCGCGAGCACGGTGTCCCCTGCCCGGGCCTCGAGATCGCGGACGAACCGGGCGTAATCGCGGATCAGGTAGCTCCCCGGGCACCAGGCGGGCAGCGCCAGCGTGGTTTGCGGGCCCTCGGCGGTGAACCTCACTACGACCTCGACCAGATGGGTCTCTGGCGCGGCGAGGCGGACCTCGAAACGCAACATGCGACCTGGGTAGCACAGCTGCTATGCTGTCGGGATGTTGCGGCTCATCGGCCTGATCGTCGTCGGGATATCCCTCCCGGCCGTCGCCGACACGCCCGCGGGCAAGGTCGTGCGGGTCGAGCGCGAGCGCACCCTCCCGCTGGTCACGCCGGTGCTGTGCGTCCAGATCCAGCCCGACGGCAGCGGCCTGTGCATCGGGCCGCAACCCAAGATCGGCGAGTCGGTGATCCTGGTCGACGAGACCCAGGTGATCGCCGAGGTCAAGGTCGACGGCACCACCAAGGGACAGGCGAACTGCGATGCGGTGTGGAACATCACCGGCACC
>Ga0075163_10014629_pt1 | contig 10117 bp, 4 predicted proteins | sample JI1023141ADNA_FD_71478 | JGI IMG/M metagenome (GOLD analysis project Ga0075163, IMG submission 71478) | Wastewater effluent complex algal communities from Wisconsin, to seasonally profile nutrient transformation and Carbon sequestration -... | ecosystem: Engineered > WWTP > Effluent > Algae... | reverse complement strand
GGGCTCGGCAAGCTGATCTTCCTCTACGATGACAACAAGATCTCGATCGATGGTTCGACCGAGCTGAGCTTCACCGAGGATGTCGCGGGGCGATTCGCCGCGTACGGGTGGCACGTGCAGCGCATCGACGGGCGCGACACCGGGTCGATCGCGGCGGCGCTGGTGCTCGCCCGCGCCGACGCGCGGCCGAGCCTCGTGTGCTGTCGGACCGTCATCGCCGACGGCAGCCCGAACAAGGCCGGCAGCCACGGGGCCCACGGGGCGCCGCTCGGCGACGCCGAGGTCGCGGCGACCAAGCGCGGGCTCGGCCTGGCCGAGGACGTCGGGTTCTTCGTGCCGGAGGCGGTGCGCGCGGCGTTGAAGGAGGCGCTGGCCGGGCACCGCGAGCGGCGGCAGGCGTGGGAGCAGCTGTTCGCGGGGTACCGCGAGGCGCACGCGGAGCTGGCGGAGCAGTTCGAGGCGCACCGCGAGGGGCCGGTCCCGCAGGCGGTGCTCGACGCGATCCCGAAGTTCCCGGCGAAGGGGGCGATGGCGACGCGCAAGGCCGGGGGCAAGGTGCTGGAGGCGCTGGTCAAGGCGCACCCGACGTTGATCGGCGGGTCGGCGGACCTGGCGGGCTCGAACGGGGTCGAGATGGCGGTGCCGAGCCAGTCGCGGGCGCAGCCGGGCGGGCGGGCGATCCACTTCGGGGTGCGCGAGCACGGGATGGCCGCGGTGTGCAACGGGCTGGCGCTGCACGGCGGGCTGCGGGTGTTCGACGCGACCTTCCTGGTGTTCTCGGACTTCATGCGCGGGGCGCTGCGGCTGTCGGCGCTGATGAAGGTCCCGGTGATCCACGTGTTTAGCCACGACAGCTTCTGGGTCGGCGAGGACGGGCCGACGCACCAGCCGATCGAGCAGTTGATGAGCTTGCGGCTGATCCCCGGGCTGTATGTGATCCGCCCGGCCGACGCGAAGGAGACGGCGGCGGCGTGGCGGCTTGCGCTGCAGCGCGGGCAGGGCGACGGTCCGACGGCGATCTTGCTGACGCGGCAGGACTTGCCGGTGATGCCCGAGACGCGCGAGGTGATCGACCAGGGGGCCTACGTGTTGTGGGAGCCGGAGGGCGCGGGGGATCTCGATGGGATCTTGCTGGCGACCGGGTCCGAGGTGGCGACGGCGCTGGCCGCGGCGCGCACGCTGGCCGGCGAGTACGGGCGGCGCGTGCGTGTGGTCTCGATGCCGTGCTGGGAGGCGTTCCTCGGTCAGCCGGCGGCGTACCGCGACGAGGTGTTGCCGCCGGCGGTGACGCGGCGGCTGTCGGTCGAGGCGGGCACGACGTTCGGGTGGACGCGGTTCGCGGCGCACAGCCACGGGCTCGACCATTACGGGGCGTCGGCGCCGGGCAAGCTGTTGGCCGAGAAATTCGGGTTCGTGCCGGAGGCGCTGGTGAAGCGCTGGCTGGAGCTGCCGTAGGGCCGCGGCCCGGGCCTGTTTCGGGCCCGGAGGCCCGTGTGGCCGGTCACGCCTCGAAACAGTGTCCGGAGCGGCAGGTCTGGGGGGGCTGTGGCATGCTCCGCGCCCGTCGACCGGGTAATACCCGGGTTTTCTAATTAGCCAGAGAACCTCGGAACACCGGTCCTCACGGCCCATTCGGGCCTGATCCAACCACAGGCGAAAGTAAGCAGAGAGCTACCATGGAACTCGCAAAGGTCCGCAACATCGGGATCTCCGCGCACATCGACTCGGGCAAGACGACCCTCTCGGAGCGCATCCTGTTCTACGCAGGTCGTATCCACAAGATCGAGGAGGTCAAGGGCAAGTCGGGCGTGGGCGCCACCATGGACTCCATGGATCTCGAGCGCGAGAAGGGCATCACGATCCAGTCGGCGGCGACGTTCCTGACGTGGAAGGACAAGTTCATCAACTTGATCGACACGCCCGGGCACGTCGACTTCACGATCGAGGTCGAGCGCGCGCTGAGCGTGCTCGACGGGGCGATCCTCGTGCTGTGCTCCGTCGCTGGCGTGCAGTCGCAGTCGATCACGGTCGACCGGCAGATGCGCCGCTACAAGGTGCCGCGGCTGGCGTTCATCAACAAGATGGACCGCGCCGGCGCCGACGCGTTCAAGGTGACCAAGCAGCTGCGCGAGAAGCTGCACCACAACGCGGTGCTGGTGACCTACCCGATCGGCGCCGAGGACCAGTTCGCGGGGGTCATCGACCTCGTCAAGCGCCAGGCGATCTACTTCGACGGCGACAACGGCGAGAACCTGCGCTACGAGCCGGTGCCCGAGGACTATAAGACCGTCGTCGAGGAGTGGCGCCTGAAGATGGTCGAGTCGCTCGGCGACTTCGATGACACCATCGCGGAGATGTTCCTCGAGGGTCAGGGCGCTGATGTGACCGCCGAGCAGATCACGCCGGTGCTGCGCAAGGCGACGCTGTCGCTGAAGCTGACGCCGGTGTTCGTCGGCTCCGCGTACAAGAACAAGGGCGTGCAGCACCTGCTCGACGGCGTGTCGGATCTGCTGCCGAGCCCGCTCGAGGCGAACAATGTCGCGTTCGAGGTCACGAACAACAAGGAGACCGAGGTCGCGCTGGTCAGCGACGACTCCAAGCCGGTCTGCGCTCTGGCGTTCAAGCTGGAGGAGGGCAAGTACGGGCAGCTGACGTACATCCGCACCTACCAGGGCAAGATCTCGAAGGGCGACAGCATCTACAACACCCGCACCGGCAAGAAGTCGAAGGTGGGCCGTCTCGTGCGCATGCACGCGGACGAGATGCAGGACATCGAGGAGGTCGGCGCGGGCCACATCGCGGCGCTGTTCGGCATCGACTGCGCGTCGGGCGACACGTTCACCAACGGCGACACGGTCTACTCGATGCGCTCGATGTTCGTGCCGGCGCCGGTCATCAGCTACGCGGTGACGCCGAAGAAGAAGGACTTCCTGCAGAACTTCTCGAAGGCGCTCAACCGCTTCTCGAAGGAGGACCCGACGTTCCGCGTGCACCGCGACGAGGAGTCGGGTGAGACGATCATCCAGGGCATGGGTGAGCTGCACCTCGACATCTACATCGAGCGCATGAAGCGCGAGTACCAGGTCGAGACGACGGTCGGCGAGCCGCAGGTGGCGTACCGCGAGACGGTGACCCGCGAGGTGCCGTTCACGTACACGCACAAGAAGCAGACCGGCGGCTCGGGTCAGTACGCGAAGCTCGGCGGCGTGATGCGGCCGATGCCGGAGGACTCGGACGAGAAGATCTACCGGTTCGTCGACAACGTCGTCGGCGGCAAGATCCCCCGCGAGTTCATCTCGTCGTGCGACAACGGGTTCCGCCTGGCGCTCGACCGCGGCATGCTGATCGGCTTCCCGGTCGTCGGCGTCGAGATGGAGGTCAACGACGGTGCGGCCCACGCGGTCGACTCGAGCGATATGGCGTTCCAGATCGCCGCCCGCGCGGCGTTCAAGGAGACGATGCCCAAGGCGGCGCCGGTCATCCTCGAGCCGATCATGAAGGTCGCTGTCGAGACGCCCGAGGAGTTCCAGGGCCCCATCCAGGGCGGGCTGGTCCGCCGCCGCGGGAACATCGTCGGCTCGGAGAGCGGCATGGGTGCGTCGGTCATCGAGGCCCACGTGCCGCTGGCGGAGATGTTCGGCTATTCGACCGAGCTGCGCTCGAGCTCGCAGGGCAAGGCCGAGTACACGATGGAGTTCGCCAAGTACGAGCCCGTGCCGCGCAACATCCAGGAAGAGCTGATCAAGAAGTACGCCGCCAACCGCAAGGGTTGATCGGCCAGTACGGAGAATGAAGGAGGCCGCGAGCAATCGCGGCCTTCTTCGCGTTCGTCGTATGTGGGGTGTGCGGGATCGCGCGCGGAGAATCTTTCGCGGGCTGTGATCTTCGGGCCGGGTCTGCGACACCATGCGGTCCGTATGTCGATCCGCTCGTGGTGCCTCGCCGGTCTCGTGTCCTTCACTGCAACCTCGGCCTTCGCGGCCGAGCCCGCGGCGGCCGAGCCCGCGGCCGCGCCGGTGATGCCGGACGAGGCGGCGCAGATCGAGAGGATCGAGGCGCCGTCGCCGGAGCAGATCGCGGCGGCGATCGCCGAGTTCGACAAGACGCTGAGCTATCAGGACGGCCTGGTGACGGTGGCCGACGGCAAGGCGGCGCTGAACGTGCCGCCGACGTTCCGCTACCTGGGGGCCGCCGACGCGCAGCGGGTGCTCGAGGGGCCGTGGGGCAACCCGCCCGACGACAGCGTGCTGGGCATGCTGGTGCCGGCGGGGATCAGCCCCATCGATCCGGACCGCGGGTGGGCGGTGGTGATCACGTACGAGGACTCGGGGCACGTCGACGACGCGGACGCGGCGAGCATCGACTACGACGAGCTGTTCACGACGATGCAGACGGCCCAGAACGAGGGCAACAAGCAGCGCAGCGAGCAGGGCTTCCCGGGCGTCGAGCTGCGCGGGTGGGCCGAGCCTCCGCACTACGACGCGACCAGCCGCAAGCTGTACTGGGCGATGCGGGCCAACTTCGGCGGAGACCCGGAGGACACGCTGAACTACGCGATCCGCGTGCTCGGGCGCGAGGGGGTGCTCGCGCTCAACGCGGTCGCGCCGATCTCGCAGCTGGCGGAGATCAAGCCGGCGATGGAGCAGGTCGGCACGTTCGCGTCGTTCACCCAGGGCAACGCGTACGCGGATTACGACGAGGACACCGACAAGCTGGCGACGTACGGCGTCGGCGGGCTGATCGCGGGCGGGCTGATCGCCAGCAAGACCGGGCTGCTCAAGGGGCTGTGGCTGGCGCTGCTCGCCGGGAAGAAGTTCATCGTGATCGGGCTGGTCGCGCTCGGGGTGTTCCTCAAGCGGATGTTCTCGCGCAAGGACAAGGCGTAGCGGTCACGGGTCGGCGGCGAGGCGCTGCTTGAAGTCGTTGCGGCGCTGGAGGACGCCGCGGTCGCCGGGGCGGGTGAGCAGGGTCGGGAGCAGGGCGCGGGCGCGGGCGCGGCTCTCGGGGGTGTCGTCGCGGAGGAGGGACTCGACGAGGGTGTCCTCGAGCAGGCCGACCTCGGCGGGGTCGCTGACGAGGCCGGCGCGCAGGGTCTCCTCGAGCACCGACTGGATCTCCCGCTCGCGCGGGACGCGGAACGCCTGCAGGGCCTGGACGTGGAGCAGGTGGCTGGTGACGTCGTGCGGGGCGAGCTGGCGCAGCAGGGTGGTGTGGTAGCGGGCGAGGCCGGGGTTCTGCATGTCGAGGGCGATGCGGACCTGCAGGCGCAGGACCTCGGGCTCGTGGCCGTCGACCTGGTTGCGCGCGGCGGCCAGGATGGCGGCGTAGGGGGGGTCCAGCGGGATGAGGGACTCCATCACGAGGGTCCACGGGGCCAGCGCGGCGGGCATGTGGGTCGCGAGCTCCTCGGCGTTGGGGTAGCGCTGGCGCAGGGCCTGGGCGACGGGCACGGGCAGCGGCTTGCGGACGACGGCGAGCATGCGGGCGAGGGCGGCGGCGCCGGCGTCGGTGTGGCCGAGGGCGTGCTCGGCGTTGGTGAGCAGCCACCACGGGTCGGCGGCGTCGGGGCGCAGGCGGGTGGCCGCGAGGGCGCGGGCGCGGGCCTGGTCCCAGTCGCCGGACTCGGCGGCCTGGAACGCGAGGGCGGTGTGGAGGTCGCTGTCGAGCGGGCGGGTCCGCAGGTCGGCGGGGAAGCTGACGGCTGTCCGTTCGGACAGGTCGCCGCGGGGTCGGCGTTGCCAGGTGTGGGGGATGGCCCAGATCGCGAGGCCGAGGCCGGCGAGCAGCAGGACGGCGCCGAGGCGGGCGGCCCGGCGCGCGGGCCAGCGGACGATCTGCCGGCGCTCGGACAGCGAGCCGGCGAGGGCGCACAGCGGGGCGGCGACGCCGAGGAACTCGAGGCTGAAGTCGCCGACGCTGTGGATCGCCAGGGCGAGCGGGCCGCACAGGGCGATCCGCCGCGGACGGCCGTGGCGGCCGCCGCTGCTGTAGACCGCGGAGATCCACCACCACAGCAGGCCGAGGGTCAGCAGGCCGCCGAGCGCGGGGCCCCACTCGACGATCATCGCGACGGGGGCCGACTCGAGGTGGGTGTGGCGCACGCCGTTGGGGCGGCTGTCGATCGCGGGGAACAGGTCGCTGAAGGCGCCGCGGCCGATGCCGAGCACGGGGGACAGCGAGACGAGGTCGACGGCCTCCTCGGTGACGCGGAACTTCGTCTCGACGCCGGCCTCGGTCTCACGCTCGAGGGTCGCGAGCTCGGCCCACGCGCCGCTGTAGCGGGCGACCATCACGCCGACCAGCGCGAAGCCGCCGACGAGCGCGAGGCGACGCAGCCACAGGAGGCTCGGGGGGCGGTCCTTGGGCTCGCGCCGCCACGCGAGCCACAGGGCGATCGGCGCGACGAGCACGAGGGCGGACATCGCCCCGCGGGACAGCGAGAGCACGAGGGCGACGCCCTGCAGGGCGACGGCGGCGAGGGCGACGAGGCTGCGCTCGCGGGCCTTGGTGGCGCGGGTCGGCTCGCTCGACTGCTGGCCGACCATGCGCTGGTACACGGCGAGGGCGGCGGCGCAGAAGATGCCCAGGAGGAACAGGCCGGACTGGTGGTTGGCGTTGACGAAGCTGGTGAGCAGGGCGGCGGTGTGGGTCGGGTCGACGTCGCTGGGCTGATAGAAGCCGTAGATCTTGTGGACGCCGAGGCCGGCGTGGGCGAGGCCGATGACGGCGACGAAGCTGCCGAGGCCGGCGACGAGGGCGGCGCTGACGCGCCACGACAGCTGCGCGGCGGCGATGAACAGGGCGGTCAGGCCGAGCAGGCGGGCGACCTCGAGGGCGCTGTCCCCGGGGACAGGTGAGAGGCCGGGCCAGGCGTCGACCCGGCTGTCGGCGAGCGCGGCGGTCGTCATGGCCGCGAGGTCGGGGGCGAGCAAGGTGCGCAGGTCGCCGGGCAGCGGGACCCACTGCAGCAGGGTGATGAGCGCCGCGGACACGCCGATCGCGGCGCCGTAGGGGACGCGCAGGCGCTCCGGGGTGCGCGTGCACAGGCGCAGCCACAGCAGCAGGACGACGACCAGGAACGCGGGGACGACGAACGTCGGGACGCCGCCGAGCCACAGGGCGGGGCCGCAGACCGCGAGGGCGAGCAGGATGCGGGCCCACGGGGGCTGGCCGGGGCGCTCGTGGCCGGGCTCGCTGCCGTCGACGTCGGGGTCGTCGGGGGTCAGCGGGTGCTGCTTGGCGGCGGGGTGGTGGGTCGAGTCGCGGTGACGGACGACGACCGACGGGGCGCGCGGGTCGGGCGCGTTGCCCTGCGCGGGCGCCTGGCTGTCGTGCGGGTCCGCGGCCATGGGAGGGGTGTAACGCGCATGCGGGGGCTTCGGGGGCCGGGAGGTCTAGGCCTGCTCCGGGCTGGTATCGCGCGCGTGGTAGGCATAGTACCCGACGCCGTAGCCTGCTTCTTCCCGGCGGGTGTCGACCTCGTTGAGGACGACGCCGAGGAGGTTGTTATCGCCCTGGCGGAGGAGGGAGAGGGTGCGCTGGAGCTCGGCGCGGGTGGTCGACTGGCAGCGGGCGACGACGATGAGGCCGTGGGCGGCGCGGGCGAGGATGAGGGGGTCGGTGACGGGGAGGACGGGGGGAGAGTCGAGGATGGCGACGTCGTAGCGTTCGGCGAGCTCGGCGAGGAGCTTGCGGGCCATGCCGGAGTCGAGGAGTTCGGCGGGGTTCTGGGGGATCTCCCCGCACAGGAGGATGTGGAGGTTGTCGGGCAGGTCCTCGTTCTGGGTGAGGACGGCGTCGTCGAGCGAGCACTTGCCGGACAGGACGTGGGCCAGGCCGACGGCCTCCTTGCCGATCGGGGCGGGGAACAGTTGGTGGAGCCGCGGGCGGCGCATGTCGGCGTCGACGAGGATGACGCGCTTCTTGGCCTGCGAGAACGAGATCGCGAGGTTGATCGCGGTCGAGGACTTGCCCTCGTTGGAGTTCGGCGAGGTGACGACGAGGGTGCGGCACGGGCTGCCGCCCTGGACGAACCCGAGGGAGGTGCGGATCGCCCGGCAGCGCTCGGCCATCAGCGACTGGGGGAACAGCAGGCTGTGGAGGTCGCGGTGGCGCCGTTGGGCCCGCAGGTTGCCGTTGCCGAGGCGGGCGTCGGCGGGCAGCAGCGGGAGCTGGCCGAGGATCGGGAGGCCGAAGCCGGCGAGGGCGCGCTCGAGGTCGAGGAGGCCGCGGATGCGGTGGTCGCGGACGTCGATGGCGAGGGCGAGCAGCGAGCCGAGGACCAGGCCGCCCATCGCGGCGACGGCGAGCAGGAGGAGCTTGGGCGGGAATACCGGCTCGCGCGGGCGGGTCGCGCGGTCGAGGATCTCGATGTCCTCGGAGCCGACGCGGTTCGACATCTCGATCTCGGTGTCGCGGCGGGCGACCAGGGTGTACGTCTCGGCGGCGGTGGTCGACTCGCGCTCGAGGGCCCGGTACTCGCGCTCGAGCTGGGTGAGCTCGAGGGCGCGGCGCTTCTCGTTCGAGAGCGAGGCGGACAGCTGCTGGGTGGTCGAGATGGCGGCGTTGGCCCGGGCCTTGAGGGCCTCCAGCAGCTCCTTCTCCTCGCGGACGACGCGCTTGCTGATCAGGTTCAGGCGGCGGCGGGCCTGCTGGAGGTCGGGCATCTTGTCGCCATACTTGACGGACAGCTGCTCGACCTCGCGTTCGGCCTCGAGCTGCTCGGTGCGCATGTTGTCGAACAGCTCGCGCTCGAGCGGGGGGAGCAGGCTGATGCTGGCGTGGCTGCCCTGCTCGTGGAGCTTCGCGGCCTCGTTGTAGGCCGACTGCGCGACGAACCTCTGGGCCTCGGCGTCCTTGAGGTTGGCGTTGGTCGCGATGATCGCCTCGGTGATGACGTTCTGGCGGTCGGCGAGGGAGATCGAGCTGATGCCGTGGGCCTGCTTGAAGTCGGCGAGGGCCTTCTCGGCGGCCTGCAGGGCGGCGAGGGCCTTGTCGCGCTCGCTGCCCATGTTGCGCTCGGCGGACTCGCCGGTGCGGGCGCGGCTCTGGGTGATGTGCTCGAGGAAGGCGTCGGCGACCGCGTTGGCGATGTCGGCGGCGATCTGCGGGTCGGGGTAGTCGGCCGAGATGCGCAGCAGTCGCGAGCCGCGGACCTCCTCGACGAACACGAGCTCGCGCAGGCGCTCGACGGGGTCGATCTGCGAGGCCTTGGCCAGGCGCTCGGCCTCCGAGCGGATGCCGTCGACGCCGAGGAACACGGGGTCCTGCGCGAGGCCGAGGGTGCCGAGCGCTCGCTCGGCGACGATGCGCGAGCCGATGATCTCGCGCTGCGTCTGGTAGTACTCCTTGTACGCGAAGACGCGGCCCTCGTTGTCGTCGCTGACGCCCTTGACCTTGTCGAGCACCTGCGGGCCGGCGAGGTGGAGGACGAGGCTCGAGCTGGCGCGCCACTTCGGCTTTAGCATCGAGATCGCCGCGAAGGCGCCGGAGATCGCGAGCACCGAGGTGACGGACACGATCAGCCAGCGGCGGCGCAGGATGCTGCCGAACCGCGCGAGCTGCTCCATCGCCTTGTCGGCCTCGTCGCCCTGGGCCTGCGCATCAGGCTTGGGGGAGGTGCTGGGAGCCGCCTGCGACACGGGGCCCTCAGCTTATGCGGATCCGCGAGCGATCGCCAAACAACCGGCGGCCCGGGGCGGATCTGCTCACTTGGTCGGCGGCTTCGGGCCGGAGATCGGGATGGTCGGGGAGGGCATCTTGGTCAGGACTTCGAGCGACATCACGGGCACATGAGCGTCGACACCGGCCGATCGGATCACCGTGTCGGTGCGGAACGTCGGTCCAACTCGGACTGCGTCGCGAGGGCGTGCTCGCGGAAGGCGGCGGCGTCGCCGTCCTGGGCCGCGATCAGCGGGGCGAGGGTGGTGCGGGCCACGTCGGTGTGACCTTGCGCGAGCTGGGCCCGGGCCAGGCCGAGGCGGGCGAGCCAGCGATCGCCGGCGATGGCTTCCGGGACGTCACGGGACTCGAGCAGGAGGAGGGCGCGCTGGTAGTGCTCGGCGGCCTCGGCGGGGGCGGCGTCGAGGGCGAGGTTGCCGAGCAGGAGCTCGGCCAG
>Ga0075163_10014628_pt1 | contig 10119 bp, 8 predicted proteins | sample JI1023141ADNA_FD_71478 | JGI IMG/M metagenome (GOLD analysis project Ga0075163, IMG submission 71478) | Wastewater effluent complex algal communities from Wisconsin, to seasonally profile nutrient transformation and Carbon sequestration -... | ecosystem: Engineered > WWTP > Effluent > Algae... | reverse complement strand
CTTCAACGTAGAGCTTTGACGTCTTGAAGTACATGCAATGGCTTGACACCATCATAGCAAGGAGTTGTACTTTCATGGGCGATTTGTTGAGAAAATCGCCAGAAAATGTATCGTAGCAAACGTCACCATCGTTGGTGTCGAGACGAATACCGGATGCATTCTCGAACTCACCTTTGTCGAAGTAGTTGTCGTCACGTGAGTCCGAACACAGCGTGACGGTGTAGGTCTTGGTCAGGTCAAACGTGGTAGACATTTGTTTTTGGTGAGATCCGATAGAGGGGCTGTCCCAAACTGCATCATTTTTAATACATAATATATCATATGATAATAGCCGTGGACCAAAGTGTTGTAAACAACACACCACCGCCACACCAAGATCATGTCTATTTGGACAGGATCTTGTACACACCACAAAAAGTCCCGACGGCCACCAGAACGTACAGTCCTGCCACACAATGCGACAGAAGGTACACGTGCTGCACCATCGCTTCATTCGTCTTCTTCAGTTCATTCAGTTGTTGTTCGTCCATTTCTTTGTTTTTGGTGAGATCCGATAGAGGGGCTGTCCCAAACTGCATCATTTTTAATACATAATATATGCTATGTCTATTATGTACATAATATATGACGAAATAGCCGTTGGACCAAAGTGGAGGCTCTACAACACACCACCGAATCCACCCAATAGATCATGTCTATTCGGACGTTATGAACTTGTACACACCCCAAAAAGTCCCGACGGCCACCAGAACGGAAAGTCCTGTCACACAATGGGACAGAAAGTCCAATTCCTGCACTAGAGCTATATTTTTCTTCTTGATTTCAATCAAGGTTTCGTTCCTCCGTTCCTGTTCGTCCATCTTTGTTTTTTTGGTGAGATCCGATAGAGGGCTGTTTCAAAACTGCATCAATTTTTTATGTGTGCGATTTACAGCCGTTGGACCAAAGTATTTTGGTTTGAAAAAGAGAATGTCCACAGCATGTGTTCAGTGAGAAGTTTGTGTAAACACATCTTCGAAGACACAAGAGTCAGGCGCAACATCATTGCCCTCGACCTGGGCCACCATTCTTTGGAAGGTGTAACGCTTCTTCCAGGAATTTGTACAAATTCTTGGAGAGTAAGTCTTCCAGTCATCGAAGGACATCAGGTGAATATGCAGGATCTTGCGCTTTTCACGCTCTTCGCGGTCTTCGATCGGGTATTGGCAGACAATCCGCGCCTGTGGCAGCGAAACTTCGTTGCTCACTTCGTTGACCATGCGATCATATCGAGCAACAATAGGACCATTGTACTTGTCAAGTACGCGGTAGAAATAGTCTTCATGATCCACAGTCCCATCAGAAAAGATGATGACTGGATGATGAGATCTATACCCGTTGATGGCATAACCCTTGGCGGGGAATGTCAGAATCTCTCCTGTAACAGGATGTTGGCAGGTGATTTCTTGTTCAACGCGTTCAACGTTGAGTGTAGTAGTCATATTTTTTGTTTTTTAAGTGCAAAAACAGTACTGTTCAATTTTATCATTTTTTATACATAATATAGGGTGCAAGGCCTGCGCGTTCGCAAAAACTCCACCTAGTTTATTTTCGCGTGGACCAACCCTTACAACATCCCAAAGTTGTTTATTCATAGCAATACAATATCATTTATCTAAAAAATGATTATTATAATTTCTGCCAATATTAATAAGGCAAAATAGAAATGGATTATACAAGCTCTCTCGTTTTTGAGACAGATTCCTCAGGTGAGGCCCACTACTCTCGTACTACGGTTAAGGAGAGAAGTATGTTGGAAGATGAACTTTTGCGGTATTATGGATTTAGTCCCAAAAACACTTCCTATGTGGCACAAATCTTTCCGTCTGGTATGTCAGCAATATCGGCACTTATCACGTCGAGATCTTTTGCTTTCCCTACAGAAAACAATCAGTGTGCTAGAATTAGCTCTCCTAGTTCAAATTCTAACTCTAATGCTAACTCTAATGCTAACTCTAACTCTAATGCTAACTCTTCTAACTCCTCTATCCTCAATTCTGTTGTTATATTGGGTAACGAACTTTATTGTGACACGCTTAAAGTTGTTAAATATCAGAAAACTCATAATAAAGATTTTCATTACGAAGAGGTCGACGTTCGTAATGAAGCCAAGATTACGTCGCTGTTTACGAGATATAATAATTCAATAAAGTTATTCTTTATTGAATCATGTACCAACCCCTCTGGCCAAGTCTTTAACTTCGATCTCATTCCTAGCCTACGAAAGCTAGCTCCCAACTGTCTTTTCGTAGTGGATAATACCTGGTTGACAGCGTTCTCCTTTAACCCATTCAGTTATGGGTGTGATATCGTAGTTGAGTCTATGACAAAGTATATCTCAGGTGGGAAATGCATTGGAGGTATGATCATAGGCGCTACACAATATATGGCCCCTATCACTACCTACCTGAAGATAAATGGACTCTACATTGGGAAGGATCATTGTAAAATTTTCTTGGATGGGCTCTCCACGTTAAGAGCTAGGATGAACAATGTCCATACGTCCAGTCTGGAAGTTCTCAATTATCTCGATAGCATTACTCAGAAGGTTGTATCGGGGTCTTCCAAACCCATTTCTACTGCTACTGCTGCTACTGCTACTACCTCTGCTACTGCTGCTACTACCTCTGCTACTGCTGCTACTACCTCTGCTACTGCTGCTACTACCTCTGCTACTGCTGCTGCTACTGATATAGAAGCTGTTCTTAGTCTTAGCCCTAAGAATAATCCAAATCCCAACTGCTCTAGCTTGATTCCCAGCCTTAGTTCTGTTCCTAATCTTAGTTCTGTTCCCACCCTTGAAAGTCCTGTGACCAATCATAGTCCCAGCCTAAGTCATAATCCCGTTTTTGTCAATGATAACCTTAAGGCTGGCATGATAGACAGAGTCATGCATCCAATGTTACCCAGCCATCCAACATACGTGCTTGCTAAAAAGTTTTTAAAACTGTCACCAGGGATAATCTGGTTTCATGTCAGAACCAATAAGAAGATCAAAAATGTGAGAAAGATATATACCAAATTATTGAAGAACAATACATTACCATTGGAGACATCATACGGCTCTCCTTATTCAAAGATAGATCAGTATCCTATTTCAGGGATGGCCAACATCTATGATTATGATGATCTAAGTAATACTAGCGATGGTGTTTGGATAAGGTTAAGCATAGGACATAGCATCACAAACAATCTGCTAGTAGTTAAACAAGGCATAGATGAGATCCTAAGTAACTTTACAAATGTCTGATTGCTTTTCCGTAACTCAAAAATAAGCCATTTTATGGCCCTTTTGTGGGCAGAATCTACACACATAAAAATTTTGAATCATATGTATCCGTTACTAACTGTTAATTTACTGTGTGTAAGGTCCATTCATGTATGAACAAACTCCAAGCAAAGGGGGGAATTTAGAATAGAAGGTTAGTTGGAGTAAACGAACTCCTAATCGACCAACCTTAAAAAAGTTCTTTTTTTTATTTCAAGTAGTCCATTGCTTGGCAATAATACTATTACGTTGCTCTGTGGACAATGAGAGCCAATAATTGTACTGTTGAACCTGAGTTGGATGCAATGTAGCAATTATGTTTGGATATTCAATCATAAGCTTGTTCAAGGGCTGATTGTGCCAACAATTGTTATACAATGTTAGTGTGTTGACATCCCATTTGAAACTGTCAGGAGGATTTGTTTTGACCACGAAAGTATTAGATACATGGAAGCCCTGCTCAACCAATTTTTCTGGCAGAGAGATTACCATATACCATTGAAAACGCACCCTTTGAGATTCACCATCGACCACCCATCTTTGTGTTTGTTCATCATACATAACCGTACGAAAGCTCATGAAATTTTGCACAACATTGCCATCATCTGCTTCTGCTGCTTCCTGATCATTCTCAGCAATATTCCAAGAGTCAATCACCAAGAGCGTGTCTTTCTTGTTTGGGGTGATCACGGATGCATCTTGCCAGTTCATCATGTGTGTAAATTGAGAGTACTAATGCATGGTAACATATTAAAAATATATCAACTTTTTAATATAATATATGTTAGGATTACATAAATAGCTTTCAGTTCTTGACGATAGCATGATCCTCTTCATACACAAATTCTGCTATATCTCTTTGAGAAGCTATTTTTGTCGCGAGCAGACAAAATGGGTCAACTGAGACGTTCTAATATCGCATCTAAAAGTTCATTCTCTGAAAACACTTGTGTAATCCCGTATGCTCTACAGACGATGTCTACGTTACCCTTCCTTGTGAAACCTTCTTCACAATAGACAATTAACTTACCACTCAGAGCATGTAACCCTAGCTCTAATAGTGAAATTGGTGAGACAGTGTGTGCTGCAAGATACATGACGATAATATTTGAATTCTGTAAACCAATAAGTTCCCACTCTACTTGTTCAACGAAATGAGGGTTATTAATGCTTTGCTCCCATGTAACATTCCAATCCAATCTCCGTGGATTTAATATATTTAGTTGTTTCCGTATTCCTTGAATGCGAAGTTTATCAATAAGTTTTTGTTGCCAGTCTATTGCTTTACCCATTTCTATACTACCCGCTAAAAATATGCTCCTAGAATTTTCATCTCTAATAGCAACTTGAAACTCGTCAGGAGGATAATATACTCTAACACTCATTTTATTCGTATTCTTGGATACGGAATAGGTATGCTATTGAATCAAATTTTTATCTGTTAACTCGTACCTCGTAAAATGGCTGATTCTTCGACGTTAGGAGAAAAATGCATATATTTTTTGTGCCAAGCCAAAAAAAGGCTGGTCGAGGTCGAAAGTAAATTGATAATGTTTTTTTATTCTAACGAATAGAGGTTATATTTGAGTACATAATCAAAACACATGAAGTATTATGCTGTGAAGGTGGGTCGTGAAGCTCCAGCCATAACCACTACTTGGGATGAATGTACAGCACTTGTGACTGGTTATAAAGGAGCATTATTTAAGTCTTTTAACAACATTTCAGACGCATTAAATTACTTAGGATTAGATAAATCTTTAATCGATAAGGATTTAATAAAAGAATTATTTTTAGACAAGGAATTAGAATTATCTTTTAGTATGAGAGAAGCAAGTAACCAGAGAACGGCAAGTAACCAGAGAACGGCAAGTAGCCAAAGAACGGAAAGTAGCCAAAGTGAGCTAAGACCTGAGATAGAAGTATCACAAAGAAATTTCAATGTAACAAATAGATCAGCAATAGATCTCTCAGACATTTATCTAGGAACGATTCCAGAACAGAAAGCACTTATTAAACACAAATTATGTCATCTCTTGACCTTAAAAAGAGATGACATAATAATATACACTGATGGAAGCTGTCTCAATCAAGGATTAGCTGACAAAAGCCTAAGAGCTGCTGGTGGTGGTATTTATATACCCGAAGTAAATCTCAAGATTGGTCTTAGGATTGATGGTGAACAGACCAATAATCGAGCAGAATTATATCCGATTATTTGGATTCTAGAAGTTTTGTATGAGCTTTTACATAGCAGCGAGATTAAAAACAATACAAAAATCATGATACATTCTGATTCGACATATGCCATGAACATTGACGGTCGAAACGTAAAAAATCTAGACATGTGGAACATGTTAAGAACCATCTTAAGGAAACTAAAAGAAGATAATATAGTCGTAACTTTCGTCAAAGCTCTAGCACATAGTGGTATCTATGGTAACGAAATGGCTGACCGAATAGCAGATTGGGCTGCTACTAATAGTTTGTTGAATAACCCCAAGTGAGGATCATGTATTCCAGAAAAACATAAATGCGTCTCAAGAGGGTCTCAAAAGGAACTCAAAAGGAACTCAAAAGGAACTCAAAAGGAACTCAAAAGGAACTCAAAAGGAAGAATGGCTGGCTAATAATACAAAGTACTTTAAAAAATTTTGTGTAGGTAGTAGAGAATCTTTATCGTCGTAACAAACAGATTCGGGCTTTGAGTTCTTTCATTTCTCGTAAAATTTCTTTAAACTGCATTGATGAAACTGAAATGTTTTCTCCATTGTCCTCGTTGTCTTCTCCGTCGTCATCTTGATGTTTCTTACGCATCAAAACCATTTTGTCCAGTTCTTTGTCAAGTTGCTCTTTCGTAAGTTCTGGATCATGTACTGAATCCCCGTTACAATCATCATGATCTTCCTGATTTTCATTTTCATGTTCTTCCTCATTTTCATGTTCTGGAATCATTTCGTCTAGGGGCAAGTCAAGCATATGAGAAACATCAGTATTGACATGATAACCGAAACGACGAGCTCGTTCCTTCTTACTAAGGAAAGCCAGTGAAGACACCGACGTCTTCATAACAGAACCGGAAGAAGCAACCAAGGTTGCTTCTTGAAGAGCTTTTGCTGCTGTTTTCGCAACTTCTGCAGCTGTTTTTGCTGCTTCTGCAGCTGTTTCTGCAGCTTTTGCAGTTGTTTCAGCGTTCTTAGAAGCCTCTTCCGCAGCTTTCGTTGCGACTAAGAGCTCTTGAAGTTGAGCATTGGTTTCATCAGATTCGTTTTCAAACATAGTCTGAAGTGTGGAATAGGCATCAAAAAAAGCTTGCTCATCGATTTGTTCAATGCATGGATGAACTTCTGAATTGAAGACCACAAATACATTGGTACCATTCTTACTGTATTGGCTGTAAACGATGCCATCAATTGCAAGCATGTTTACCAATACACCTCCAATGAGGAGATTGGTAAGTTCGTTCACTGTGCAGTTCACTGTGTAGTTCTCGCAGAGTTGGTACATTGACATTAGTATTTATATTTGACTTGTGCTTTTTTGTTGCTTGTTAACACATCTGAAAGTGTGAAAATAATAATATTCAATTTTTAAATATAATATATCTACGTCGTACGCCACATCATATCTCAATGACTATAAACCTAGAAAAGAAAATGATTCTGTTATGGTAAAAACAGAATTATTCCTTATAAACAAAATGCAGGTAGGAATCCTGTTATATAATAACCAAGTTGTTGGTACAATAAAATTTGAGGCTGGACGTTATAACAATTATTATGACCATTATGGATTGTTACGTACAGGAATCGAGACTAAGAGCAGTAAGTTAAATTCTTATCTTTTTTATCCGAGACCAGAAGTTAATGCTTCTAGAAGTGCTTATGATGATTATAGCTATTATCCATATGATGCTAGACTACCGATGACTGTTCATAGAAATCATGGTTTAGCAATATGTCATCGTATTTGGTGGTCTCGTAAATATTTAGACTATACTTATTATGAGCTAAATGATGGAACAATTGCATATACAACCAATTATGAGCTCAAAAGTAGTTTTTATTTTCAATATGGATACAATCAATGGACATATGCTGATACTCAGAAGATCCTTAATCATCTAAAAGCTCAATCTGAACAGAGAGATCCTAGCTTTTTCGACATGTGTTTAGAGATCCCTCTATTTATTTTATCATCAATATGGGAAAACCTCTATTGGATATTCATTTGGATCGCCTTATCATCCCTCATCATTGGAGGTTTATTGTATATTGTTTCGGAATTTGAGATAAAGAGACGTATAAAGTAATTATTATCACATAATAGTCCATCCCTCTATTCCTTCATATTGTATGATACTTCCATTTTTCACTTTCAGTTCCTTTCCCTCAAGAACTATCTTGATTTCCTGATTCTTATCTCCGTTATTTAGCTTGGTTGGTATTCCATCTTTTCTCCGGCTAATAGGCATATTAGTTTCTTCAAATTCTGTATTATGTTTATGTGACACACATCTAACCATATAACAATCACCCTTTTTATGTATAATTTCATCCAGTTGAGGAATATTCTCATTATAAAGCCATACACCCATATAGCGGTGTGATATATTCTGATTAGGATTAAGTATAGGTGGTGCAGAATAGGGTTTATTTTCATTATGTTCATCTCTGTTAGCTTCATTGTTTAAATGATCCTCCTTCATCTTCAATGTCGTTAAATCCACATTATCTTTGGTACTTTTAACATCATTATCATTCATACTTTTAACATCATTGGTACTTTTAACATCATTGGTACTTTTAACATCATTGGTAATTTTATTATCGTTAGTATTTTTTGTATTTTTAACGTCATTAATATTTTTATTTGTGAGACTTCTTACATCCTTTGCATTTTTTATTTGTACTAAATTATTTACCTTTTTAGGAATAATTTTTATCTCTCTTTTATTATTTCTTTGATCCTTAATTATTTTAGGATATTCCATTTGTGTGTTTTCTTTTATTGAATTTACTATTTTTTTATTATTTCTCATATGATTTTTATTTGTAGCTTTATTATCATTAGCGGTTTTTGTGGGTTTTGAGGTTTTGGAAGTGATTTTATTGGTAGCTTGTTTAAAGAATTTCTCATATTTATTGGGATCAAAGTTACGGAAAAGAGGAGTACGGACTTGGGTTGTTCCATCTATTAACAGGTACCCATATTTCTTGTCGCTAGGTTTATAGTCCTTATGTTGTTTTCTTATAACTGTATTTTCACCACATTGCATTTCTATTAATAAATCATCCACGAGACATGCGCCAAAATCTATGTCATTACTACTGGTTGCCCCAGGCGCAACACACCAGCGAGTCGCTAGCTCCAAACTGGTAGTCTCATCTTTATCTACTAATGCACTGTTAGTTATCTTAGAAGTTCTATTATTATCAAGTAATTTGCTATCTAGTTTGATGGTTTTTGTGATAGTACTTTTGTGCGAATAATCTGTTTGTACAGAAGACGTTTTAACGTTAGTTGTCCGAAAATTCATTCGAGGTCGAGTATTTTGTGAGGTAGATAAAGCCTGTCTGGTTATATTCTTTGTTCCCCCAGTAACGCCTGAAGAAGCAGAGCCAGCAAGAGCTGGAACGCGAACAGCAGGCCCAGCAGGCCCATTAAATATAGCTTCTCTTGGAGATCTAGGTGTAGAATGATATAACCTTATATTTTTACTACTTGATTCTTTTATGTTGATTTGATCATTATTATGATATAACGGAGTTCGAAAATTATTTTGAGGATGATTTGGTTGGGACGACAAACCTGGCGTTCTTAAAAGATTTTGTCTCATCTTACTATTATTGTTAGATATTGTTATTGTCACATCATCCTCATCATCCAGAATCTTGCCAACATTATCCACTTGAACGGTAACAGTTTCAATCCTTTCTTCTGTAATTACAGGAAGCTCTCTCCTATCGGATTCATCAGCTTTTTTTAAGAAAAACTCGCTTTGTCGTAACAGACTCTCAATTCTTTCTTCGTCTTGTGCTAGTTGAATTACCTGATTATCTTTCTCTGCCATAATTTGCTCATGTAGCTTCTTTAACTCCTCTGGATCTAACTCACAATTAACTGGAACTCCAGTTAATATCCCTTCAGAGAGTCGATCAACTAAATTTAGTTTTGACGCTTCCTGACCACTTTCAGGTTCTTCTTCTGTTTCTAGTTCCTCTTCTAGTTCCTTTTCTTGTTCTTTTTCTGTTTCTTGTTCCTTTTCTGGTTCCTCTTCAGGTTCTTCTTCTTGTTCCTTATCTTGTTCCTTATCTTGTTCCTTATCTTGTTCCTTTTCTTGTTCCTTTTCTTGTTCCTTTTCTTGTTCCTTTTCTTGTTCCTTTTCTTGTTCCTTTTCTTGTTCCTCTTCAGGCTCTTCTTCTTGTTCCTTATCTTGTTCCTTATCTTGTTCCTTATCTTGTTCCTTATCTTCTTGCTTATCCTGTTCTTCTTCTAGTTCATTTTGTTCTTTTCCTAGTTGTCTTTGAGTGAACTGCGTTTCGGATCCTTGTTCTATCTCTGATTCAGGTAGTGATAGTAGCTCTGGTTCAGATTCTGTTACTAAGTCTAGGCAAACATGATCTTGTTTTGGACATAATGAATTAGAACCATAAGGTTTTATCTGAACAGGACGTTTTCTAGGGGATTTTTCTTTCTTAATTTGCTCTGTTTTTTCTGGTAACATTTTTAAATGAGAAAGTTTCAAAGATGTTGATCCATCTTTCTTAGAATATTTGGAAAGTATATTTCGTACTTCATTTAAGGTTTCA
>Ga0075163_10014626_pt1 | contig 10121 bp, 8 predicted proteins | sample JI1023141ADNA_FD_71478 | JGI IMG/M metagenome (GOLD analysis project Ga0075163, IMG submission 71478) | Wastewater effluent complex algal communities from Wisconsin, to seasonally profile nutrient transformation and Carbon sequestration -... | ecosystem: Engineered > WWTP > Effluent > Algae... | reverse complement strand
AGGGTGGAGAACGAGCGTGGCGATACGGACGAGAAACAATGGAAAGGCTGATCTCAAAAAATCAGATTGAGTACTCAAAAAATGGAGCACTTTCAGTAAAAAAGACAGGAGAAAAGCAAACTCCAATTTTCAGTGTTTGGAAAGATACTCGATACAATGCGGGAACAAGCGGTAGCAATCTCCTTGCGGACATTCTTGGTTCAAATAAGTTTCCATACCCAAAATCTCTTTTTACTGTTATGGACATGGTGAACATGATCGTGAAGTTTAATCACGAAGCTCTGATTCTCGACTTCTTCGCTGGCTCTGGCACCACAGGACACGCTGTTCTCGAGCTAAATAAGGATGGTGGAAACCGAAAGTTTATACTCTGCACCAACAATGAGAACAAGATCTGCGAAGAAGTAACCTACGAGCGCATCAAGCGGGTTATGAAAGGATACAAGAATAAGAAAGGAGAAAAAGTCGAAGGTCTCGGCGGTAATTTGTCATATTTCAAAACCGATCTTGTTGGTGTTGATAAGCTGCGCCGCGTTTCAGACGAGTCAAAAATTAAAGTTACATATCAAGCTGGAGAAATGATTGCTCTCCGCGAGGATACTCTCAATGAAATTGAGAGGAATGATTGGTGGCAGGTATTCGAAGGTGATGGAAAGCTGACGGCTATTTACTTTACCGAAAACAAAACAAAACTTAAAGAACTTCTAAAAATCTTGGAGAAGAAAAATCAACCAACAACGTTGTATATATTCGGTTGGGGTAAGAATGAATACAAGAATGATTATTCCACGCATAGTATCCGTGTCGAGGATATTCCTGAGCCAATTCTTGAAGTTTATAAAGAAATTAACCGCATATAATATGTTCGCACTCAAATCATTTCAAGAAAATGCCATCTCTCAGCTCAAGGAAAAGTTCCTGACGCTCTGGAAGCTAGGCGATCGTAATCTCAACCTAACTTTCAAATCTCCAACGGGATCTGGTAAGACCATCATGATGGCGCAATTTCTCCGAGATATAGTATCGGACCCGCGCTTTCAAAATGCGGACGTGGGCTTTTTATGGATCACAAACTCGGACTCCCTGGCTATGCAGTCAAAGGAAAAACTTTTTTCATACTATGGCGGCGCAAGCGAAAATTCTCTACTTGATCTTAATGATTTAAGTGACGGCTGTATTCCAAAGAGCGGCGTGTTCTTTATTAACTGGCAGAAGCTTGTATCTCGCGCTCAGACCAACCGCAAGCTTCGCACAGAAGGAGAACTGAATACTACATTCGACGAATATCTGAATGCTACACACGAAAAAGGACGTGAAGTTGTTCTCATTATCGATGAAGAGCATATTGCTTCATCGACCGTCCTTGCAAGTGATCTTATTCAAAACGTCATAAAGCCGCGCATAATCATCGGTGTTTCTGCTACGCCACAGACGACGGGAGTGACAGTCGATGTCGCGCGAGCCGATGTGGTACGGGAGGGGCTTATCAAAGAAAAGACTGTATTTCAAACCGAAGAAGATCTGAAAAGAAAAGAGTTTGCGGGAATGGACCAAGATGAAATTCTTTTGACACTTGCGTTTAAGAAGCGCACAGAGCTTGCTGGGTACTACAAGGACCTTGGGATAGACATCAATCCGCTTGTTCTTATTCAGCTTCCAAACGATGATAAGGCTACAAAAGGATCAACTGAGACAACTAAGCAGGAATTGATTGTATCGTTCTTGAAATCAAAAGGTATATTTGAACACGAGATTGCCGTGTGGCTTTCTGAAGACAAAATCAATCTCGATGATGTTGAGAAGAATAATTCGCCTGTATCGTTTCTGTTGTTTAAGCAAGCGGCGGCAACTGGCTGGGACTGCCCACGCGCGAGTGTTCTCGTTATGTTTCGTGAGATCAAAAATCCGACGTTTGCCATCCAGACTGTCGGCCGTATTCTTCGTATGCCGCTCGGCACGCATTTCCCTCGACCAGAGTTAAACCTTGGCTATTTATATACAAACTACAAAAGAAACGAAGTTATCACAGGCTATGCCCGATCTGCTGAAAACCGTCCTGCTATCTACGGAAGCTATAGAAAGCAGTCTATCGAGCCAATCATGATCGACTCTGTGTTTATGAGCCGTACTGACTACAATGACCTCGGTGATAGCTTTCAAGACGTATTCAAGAAAGTGGATGATAAGTATTTTTCTCTTAGTGAAAAAGATACTGAAAAGGTGGTCCGAAAAAGTTTTGTTACGAGTGGCCTTGATGCCGAGTCCTTAGTCACTAACGGCCTTATTACTGGCGTTGAAATTGATGACTATGATAATTTCAGACAGGAACTTTTATCTGAAGGCGGAAGCCATGAACAAGAAATCTCTCAGTACGATCTTGAACGGCTTTATAATTTGCTCAGCTTCAACATAATTGCCAAGCAAACTGACGAGAATAAGAAGTTTGCGCCTGAGCGTTCATGGGGAAAGCTGAAGACTGCACTCAATGTTTGGCTTTTGAGTCATCTGAACGAACCGCGCTCCAAAGTATATTCAATGATAGTTGGTGATCTTATAAAAACCACGAGCGTCCTTGCGCCACTCATTGGCAAGGCACTTGAGGCATATCGTCCGATCCGCGAGCAGGAAGTAAACCGCAAGTCTGAACGCGCCAAGCGAACCGAAAAAATCGAAATCCCTCGTCAGAGTATTTTCTATACTGACCAGTACGAAGAAATGGATGTCAAAAAGGCAGCTATGGCTCCGTTCTATATCGAGAAAGACTACAAAGGAGAGGATAATGAAAAAGAGTTCATTAAATTCCTAGAGGAGAGCAAGAGCGTTAGCTGGTGGTACAAGAACGGCGATGCAGGAAGTGAGTTTTTCTCAATCTCATATTTCAATCCCGACGAGAACAAAGAAAAACTTTTTTATCCCGACTGGATATTCAAAGCTAAAGATAAAATCTGGATTATTGATACCAAGAAAGGCGCAACGGCCGAGCTTACTGATACGGTCTATAAAGCTGAGGCGCTCCAGGAATGGCTTAAGGGAAAGAAGGGATTCGCTGGAGGAATTACGGTACAGGATGGACCAAATGGATGGAAGATAAACTCAAATACCAAATACTCTTATTCAACTGCGCTTAAGAGTTGGTCCTTGCTGAGAGATTTACTCTAGGTTATAAGCAGCTCGTGTTTTGACAAAGAAGTAATTTGTACTCATAAATGGTATAATATATTTATGACATCATATTCTGATGAGCACTTCATGACCAATGCTCTTGAAGAAGCAAAAACTGCAAAAGTGGGCGGCGATTTACCCTTTGGAGCTGTAGTTGTTCGTGGTGAACAAATTGTAAGCAAAGGACATGCCCAGAATAATACTATAGGTGATGTGACCGACCATGCTGAAATGCTGGCGGTTCGTTTGGCATGTAAGACATTAAGGAAGAATGACTTAAGCGACTGCGTAATCTACTGTACCAATGAACCCTGCATCATGTGTGCAGCTGCTATTTTTCAAGCTGGTATTTCAAAGGTAGTTATAGGTGCTTCCCGTTCTGATTTACCCAATTTACTTCGCCCAAGAAAAATGATGATAGATGATCTTGCTGGTGACTCAAGTCATAAGGTAGAAATAATTCGTGGAGTTCTTAAAGATGAGGTTGTCGCATTATTCGATGGAGTAGTCAGGAAATAATTATGATAATCACTTACATTGGACTTTCTTGTTTTATGATTGAAAACAAAGCAGGATTTAGAGTCTGCGTTGATCCTTTTAATGATAGTCCTGAGTGGGCGTTAGGTCCTCGGTTTCCAAAAGAATTTAAGGGTCAGCCATTTGGTGCAAATATCGTTCTTTCTACAGAACCAGATGCCGATCATGCATATTCTCCAGGTGACTGGCTACAGCATGCACCTGAAACTAAACCAAACAGCAATCCATTTCCAGGGTTCGACTTACGGGGTACGGTTATTTACGAATGGAATGGTGATCTGAACATTGCATACAGTTATACAATCGACGGTATTCGCCTGACGCATCTTGCCGATAATGCTCATGTACTTACATCCGAACAAATTGCAGAAATAGGAACCCCTGATATTCTTTTCATTTCACCGAGCAAGCCGAAGATGGAAGGCAAAGAAGACGTGACGACAATAGAGAACATCTCACTTCTTAAACCTAAACTTGTTGTGTGGGCACACCATATTGCGCCTGAAAACCTGCCCGACTCTGAAGATCCAGCAATACTACGCGCCTTCTTTGTAGATTATTTCAAGACTTATGCAAGTATCAGTAAAAACTACGAAGGTGATAGGAGTTTTATGGAACTTTGTTATCTTTTAGAGAATGCTATTGTGTTGAACAAAAAATATGATGGTGTGACTCTGAAAGAACCCTCACTGGAAATTACAGATGAATTTTTAGCATCGGGTAAAGAAAAGCCAAAAGGGGTTCTATTTAAGCGAATGCTTGCATCACAAAATAAAACATACCTATGAACGAAATAACAAAAACAATCTATGATCTTGAACTTTCTCTGCTGAAACCTGATGTTCGCTCATCTTTTGACCAGCTCGATTTGCTCCTTGCTGATGATTTCATGGAGTTTGGAAGTTCAGGACTTAAATATGATAAAAAAGAAATACTTGATCGACTGCCCAAAAATACAAACAAGGTTACTTATACCGTTAGCGACTTTGCCGTAACCCTTCTTTCAGACAACATCGCTCTCGCAACCTTTAAGACAGAGAGGGTTCTCAATGATATTGATAGAGTCGTTTCCTTACGAAGCTCACTCTGGCGAAAAATGGACCAGAGTTGGCAGATTTTCTTTCATCAAGGAACGCCTGTAAAAGAGGGATAGAGTTTGGTCGTTTATTAAACCAGTTGCCATTTAGTCACGAAAGCGAACCGATTTAGGTCTGAAATGGTCATTAAGGCGGTTCTGACTTCGTCTAAGCCCCGCAGCAAATTAGAAAACCCGCTTTCAAAGCGTGGTTTTCTTTTTGCTGGGAGAAGCAAATTAACTGCTTCATTTGCGTCTAGGAATCGAAAGACTTTTCTGTGTTTTTCCAAAACCAGAAAAGTACCCGCGACCGTAGGGCGAGATAAGTGTACTCACGGTCCTAGTCTCTCAGCAAAGTCGTGATGAGTTATTACACACGAGATATGTCAAAATTCTGACATTTTTAAAATATTGTATATAATATAATTATGAAAAAAAATTCTGAGATTAAAAAAGAAACAGAACTTAAAATTTCAGAACTTCGTAACAAAAGGAAGATAGTTATCAGTAATTTTAGAAAAAAGGCCGAAGAGACTAAAATAAGCCAGATTAAGGATTCTATTTTTAATAAATAATATATGGAATTAGAAAATTTAAATAAAAATAATATTGAGAACAATGAAAGACAAGGGGTTTTTCAAGGAGAGGTAGAGCAAAAAGAAATTGATCAAGAAGAACTTCTAGGTTGGCTCGATCAAGAGGAAGAAACATTTAAAAAAGAGACCAGAAATGAATTAAGTAAATCAAATTCTGTTGGTTTAGATGAGCAAACTTTTGAGCAGATTAAAATAGAAACAAATATTAATAATGATTTGAATAATATAGATTCTGAAATGGATGAGATAGTTCTACAAAAAACAAAGGAAATTATCCAAAAAGATGTAGATGAAGAATACATGCAACACGACATTGATGCTTTTCTAAATTCTTCTGAGGTAGATGAAAATAAAATACAGAGAGATTTTCTTAAAAATTTTCAAACCACAATGAAAGTAGAAGAGTTTAAAAAAGTCACTCCGTACATACGATCTGAGCATCAAACAATCAATGGATTACTTCGCCAAGGCAAGGAAGTGAATATTGAAAATGTTTTACAATATAAAGGAAAAGAATTGAGTGATATTAACAAAGAATGGAATGCCGATGTAGTAGAATCATTTTACGCACTTGAAGACTGTATTGAAAAATCACAATTTACTGTTCCAGAGGAAGGTGTTGGCAAAAAGGTGTACCGTGTTATTAATGGTGACCACTTAGCTGATTTTAACCAAGGTGACACTATCACAGAAAAATCTTTTTTATCTACCAGTCTTGATGAATCCTATAAAGACCATTACTTAAATGACGCAGACGAAGAAACTATTCTTACTATCAAATTTCCTGATAACAGTAAAGTTAATGGAATCTGTATAGGCAACGTTGAAAACGAGTTTCTTTTACCACGCAACATGTCTTATAGAATACTTGATAAAAAACTCTCTATAATAAATGGAGTTAAAAAGTTTGAAATTGAGGCAGAATTTTTACCGAATAAGCATATTCATATTCAAAAGTAATAATACAATGAACTAAGAGTTTTATCGAGCATTTCATAAATTAAAGAATCGAAAAGCTCCTTAGCCAGGATTTATTGGTGAAACAAAAATTGAGATTGGAGTAACTACAATTATTAAAAAATATTAAATTTACAGTTATGTGTAATTTTAATATGCCAAGTAGTGTCACTTTTGTCACTTTTTGGATCGCACGAGACTCGTCGTTATGTTAAAATTAAATTATTAAAAATAACATTATTGGGTAAGGAACAGATAGGTCCCCAGCCCGAGCGTCTCAGCCAAAAAATAGAATCGCCATTTTCCTCATCGACCCAAAATCCTTGTCATTCATAAGGACAGTCCTTGCTATATTTTAGAAATATTTATACCGTAGAAAGTGAATATTTGATCTTAGATACTAGTAAATTTTTCGGCTTTTTTCTTTGATAATTCACCAAATATTCCTGTGCCTTTTGTGAGATTAAAGGGTGTAAGAATTTCAGAGGCGTATTTTTCCTGAAACTTCGCTAGTGAGTTATATGTTTTTACTGAAAACAATGTCGTTTCGTTTCCAGGGGATCCCTTACCAGTTACAGAGAGAGTAAATCCTGCACAGTTAAGGAATTTTTGGAGCAAACGGACATCTTCACCTTCAGACCCTGCACGAAGAGTTCTGGTAATGGTTCCGAGTGGACAGGTTGTATTATTTATTTGAGTAGTAGCTGGCTCATTGGTCACCTGATCGACTATTTGGTTTGGGAAAGCTCCTGGATACTGTGATATCAATTCTTGAGCAAGTTGTGTGTTTCCTGTCTCTAAAAGATTACGCACTCTAACTGAGGCAGACGAGCCGCTAGAGCTACGAGAAGACTCTACAGGAAGAATGGCGGTCGTAAAGTCCCAGGTAGATGTATTTGCAATTCCCGCATAACTGTTACCTGCCACATCATCAAATGCCGTGGCGTCTATTTGTACATAATATCCTGTTTCATATTCAAAATCGGCAGTTGGATTTAATGTAATTATTGTTGTACCTGTTCCGGTTATTTGCGCATCGGCTACTGGAATTGTTGCCACCACAGAATTATCAGCAGATTTGTAGACCACTATATTCCCCGTTTCAACATCTACTATTTCGTCAAAGGTAATAACTAAATTCGTATCAAGTTCAACGTTAGTCGCTCCATCAAGAGGTGAAAGGCTAGATACTGCAGGAGCACCAGTGTCTCCTGTTGTAAAACTCCATGAAGTCGTATCTACTATTCCTGCATAACTATTACCTGCGGCGTCATCAAAGGCGGTAGCATCTACTAAAATATAGTATTGTGTAAGATCTGAAAGATTTGTAGATGGGTCAATGGTAATAACCGTTGTCCCAGTACCTGTAACCAATCCACCACTTACACTAATTGTTTCAACTGTAGAATCATCAGATGTTTTTTTAATCGTGATATTCCCTGTTTCAACATCAACTGCCTGGTTGAATGTCATCAAAAAAACTGATGTAGGCGAGAAATTTGTTTCATTATCTACTGGTGTAAACGATTGCACTGTTGGGTCGGTAGTGTCTATCACCAACGCTTTGTTGGCTGCGAGATTGGTCGTTGGTACGAAATTACTCATCGCATTTGAGGCAGCGTCAGCAATAGTTCCTGAAATAGAAGAAACAGTAAGATCGCTCGAAGTATCTCCAGCTTGCACGGTATAGTTACACGTTCCTGAACTTGCAGACGTTACTGTAAAAGTACAAGTTCTATCCGTATCACCTGTCTCGAGTGTGACTGTTACATCCCCTGTTGAGGTAACAATTTCAGAAAATGTGACATCTATATCTATAATTTCCCCCGCTTTATAAGATCCATTTGTTTTATCAGAGGAAACATTTGTAATAGTTGGTGCAGTCGAATCTGAAGTAGCGGTCTGTACTACTACGTTATCTATACCTATTCCAGTCCCAGCATCATCAGTCGAAATATTCACATACCCAAGTCCGATACCAGCCTTGCCTGTGGCAGTGATACTAGAATCTGTAACAGTCAACTTTGTAACACCATCAACTTTCGCAGTTAGGGTTGTACCCACAGCAGAAAAACTAACAGTCTCACCAATATACGGAGAAGAACTAGTATTACCAACCAAGTTAACTCCTGAGGCTGTACCGATGGTTGTCCATGTTCCTGAGACACGCTTATACATAATCATTGTTGTGCCCCCATAACGCAACAGATACATATTATTTGCATCTTGAACACGCAACCCCATTGATCTAGTATAACTTGATCCACCTCCAGCAAAAGTCACGTTAGATGAAATTTCATAATCTGCATCTGGATACGTGCCCTCTAGGGTATAAAATGAACCTGAATTTAAAGTATTTGCGGCTACTGTTGCATGATTATTATAAGATTGAACAGTTATTAAAACTCCATTATTTATGAGAAGTGTATATCCAGTTCCAGTCGTCGTCGGAACGTGACTTGCTAATGTAACATAACTACTCCCGAAATTGTCGGAAAAGATGGTTGTCGCTGCAAAATTTTTTACAGGAAAAATTAAAAATGACGTAGTCGCCATTAGTAAAAATGCAATATAAGTTAGAAATTTTGATTTAAACATTGATTAAATTATAACAAATAAACATACTTTATTAAAGAAAAAGTACTCGCAAGGACAGTCCTTGTAGGCTATGTATCTAAATTTATATGTTTGTATTATTTAATACCGCTTTAGCAAAAGGCACAGAAAAGGCTTTGCACCAGATCCAGACTTCTTCTGGAGATACACCTTCCGGCAATTCATAATTTTGAGAACCGACATTTCCCTTCAGCACACCTAATTCACTACCTTTTATATACCTACCGTTTTGTCCAAGTCCTACGTATAGATCAGGTCCGTTATTGACCATAAAATCTTCTTCAAAACGAATATAGTTTTTGCCACCAATCGATATCACACTTGCAGTACCAGATCCAGTATGGATTTTATCAAAGCCGGTAAACTGACCTTGTTTTATAACCTCGACACTCGCATCTTCCGTATTTTCAACAATAGGTAACGTTTCGTTGACTGTTTTATTTATAAAAAATGGAGAAATAAAATAATAACCTGCACCAAGTAAAATAATAACGAGTATGGTTATAACTATTTTTTTCATGAATTTATTTTAACATTTTTAGAAACAAAACACCCTCCCATTCGCGCGCAAATCCCTGTGATTTTTAGGAGATATTATATAATCGCGGGGATTACTCTCTTAATTGTTTTCTTATATTTTATCAATTCGCTATTATCTAATTCCTCGCTCATAAAATTTAATATTCCCTCCATATAAGTTTCTATTTCCGAGATAACTTTTTCCGGTTGTGGAGAATGAACCCCGACTTCTTCAATAAGATCCAATGCCTCCTTTAATTTATCATCTGGTACGAGAATAATATTCTCAAATAGTCTTTGAGTATAGTATCTGTTAATTAAACTTCTCCCGCCATCACTTCTTCCTGAAATTTTTATATTTAACTTCTCAAGTTCATTTCTAAATTTTTCTACCTTGTCGTTGTCATCATCATTATAATTCCATTTATATGAAGTGAGCGCAAAATCATTAGCATAAAAACCAAAGTTCATACCTTGCTGATACCCCTTATCTAAATGTTCTATGAATTCATTTCTATAGAATCTTAAAGTAGAAGATAGCCATTTGATTTGAATCAAAAAAATATTCTTGAATTTTTGTGCCGTTGTTGATAATGAAGTGAGACTACTCAAACTATCGTAAAAAAACCAAATTCCGCTATACATATCTTTTTTATTAG
>Ga0075163_10014624_pt1 | contig 10121 bp, 13 predicted proteins | sample JI1023141ADNA_FD_71478 | JGI IMG/M metagenome (GOLD analysis project Ga0075163, IMG submission 71478) | Wastewater effluent complex algal communities from Wisconsin, to seasonally profile nutrient transformation and Carbon sequestration -... | ecosystem: Engineered > WWTP > Effluent > Algae... | reverse complement strand
AGCTTGTTGTTGAAGCCCTGGAAGAAGCAGACCTGGCGCGGGAACGCTCGCTGCAGCCGCGTGAACATGTCCTCGAGGCCGGGCTCGCCGCTGCCGAGCACGGTGAGCTGGAAGCCGTTGCGCTGGAGCAGGCCCGGCATCACCTCGCCGAGCAGGGCGAAGCCCTTCTGGCTGGCGAGCCGCGACACGATGCCGACCACCGGCGCGCCCGGCACGTAGGGCAGGCCGAGGCTCTCGACCAGCGCCTGCTTGCACACGGCCTTGTTGCTGCGATCGGCGGCGGAGTAACGCGCGGGCAGGTAGCGATCGATCTCGGGCGACCACTCCTCGTAGTCGACGCCGTTCAGGATGCCGACGACGGTGGTCTTGCGCGCGCGCAGGAAGCCGTCGAGGCCGGCGCCATGAGCGGGGGTCTGGATCTCCTGCGCGTAGGTGGGGCTGACCGTCGACACGCCGTCGGCGTAGAGGATGCCCTGCAAGAGGAAGTTGACCCGGCCGGCCTTGAGCAGGTCCTGATGGAACAGGTGCGCGACGTGGGTGAGGTTGGTGTCGGGGCCGATCGAGTCGGGGAACCCGCCCTGGTAGTTGAGGTTGTGGATGGTGAGCAGCGAGCGGGCGCCGGCGAGGTGGCGATCGCGCGCGTAGGTGGTCTTGAGGAAGAGCGGGATGAGCGCGGTCTGCCAGTCGTGGCAGTGGACGACGTCGGGCGCGAAGTCGAGCCGGCCGCACAGCTCGAGGGCGGCGTACGACAGCGCCAGGAACCGGCGGTGCTCGTCGGCGTCGTGGGTGTAGAGCCGGCCGCGGGCGTAGAGCGCGGGGCAGTGCAAGAAGTAGATGGTGGGCCCGGCGCCCAGCGCCAGCACCCGCACCTGATAGCGGTGCGTGCCGAGCGGGATGGTGAGCTCGGCGACCTGGGTGAGGGTCAGGCCGTCGAGCTTGGCGGTGTCGTACAGCGGCACGACGACCCGCACGTCGTGGCCGGCCCGGGCCAGCGTCTTGGGCAGCGCGGCCAGCACATCGGCCAGCCCGCCGGTCTTGGCGAAGGGCGCCAGCTCAGAAGCAACGAACAGCAGCTTCACGAGCCCCCGACTATATCCGAGTGGGCGGCGCAGCGCGCCGGGGCAGGGCGGCTTGTTACCACCAGGCGGCGAGGGCCTCGGCCAGCGGGGCGGCGAGCCGCGCGACCTGCGCGTCGCCGATGCGCATCTCGGCGAACGGCGACCACGGATCGGCCAGCAGATCGCGGCGCACCTCGAGGCACAGCGTGCGCCCCGGCATCGCCAGCACGTGGGCGTACGCCTGGGTGCTGGGGTGGAGCGGGTAAGTCGCGCCGCCGGCGACGTCGAGGCCGAGCGCGGTGGCGGCGGTGGTGAGGGCCGCGACGACCGCCGGCGGCGCGTGATCGACGCCGTCGAGGGTCTTGCCGATGACGTCGAGCGCGGGGCGCAGCGGCCAGGTGTCGGCGCGGTCGGGCGCGTAGGCGCGGTGCAGGCTGGGGACGATGTCGTGATCGACCTGCACGTCGACGGTGCGCGGGGCGTAGGTGTGCAGCATCAGCATCGCGCCATCAGATGCCAGGGCCGCGCGAGCCGCCATGACGGTGGCGACGTAGGCGTCGAACGCGGCGCGGAGCAGTGCGCGATCGGCGTCGGTCGCGATCCACGGCATCAGCCCGGGGCCGACCTTGCCGGTGCGGAAGTCCTCCGGCGACGCGTCGATCTGCCGGTTGCAGTCGATGAACGTGCGCGGCACGCGGCAGCGCAGGATGAGGACGCTGCGAGTCGGCTGGGCGGCGACGAGCGCGCGGGCGGTGGCCGTGGCGAGCTCGGGCGCGCCGGCGTCGGTGTTGACGTGGAAGAAGTCGCTGAGGTCTGGCGGCAGCGGGCTGGTCAGCTGCGCCGCGTAGTGATCGTAGTCGGAGGTGCGCGTCGCGCCGTGCGGGATCTCGATCAGCAGATCGGGCGCCGGGCCGGCGGCCGCGCCGCGGATCAGCTCGACGTCGACGATGTGCGGGAGGGACGACGGCAGCGAAGGCACGCGCGCACGTTGCCACGGATCGCGAGGGAGGTGCGCGGTTGGGTCGAAGACGCGAGTGATCGCGAGCGGTTGGGACCCAAGCGGCGGGTCCCCATCTTCTACCGGGAAGAATCGCGCAGCACTGCCGGACGGGAAGGGGATGTCGATGGGGGGGCCGCGGATCGTCTCGCCCCTGACGCCGCCGGCGACCGCGGAACGGGCCTGGCGGCTGCGCTTTCCGTGCGGCGCCGCCCTGACCTGCCATGCCGCCATGCGCTCGGTCCGCCCGCTGTCGAGTCGCGCGAGCGCCGCTACAGCCCGTCGAGGAAGTCGGCGATGCGACAGTCGAGGGCGGTGGCGAGCCGGAGCAGCGCGCCGACGCTGCCAGCGCTCCGCGCGCGCTCGATCCCGGACAGCAGCGAGATCGACAGCCCCGTGCGGCGGGCGAGCTGCTTGAGGGTCAAGCCGTGGGCCAGCCGGCGCGCGTTGACCGCCCGGCCGATCACGGCCTGAAGGCGCGCCACGTCATGCATGATCACCCCGCGGCGACGGCCGACCGTCGCGACCGTCGCGACGAGGTCGGCGCTGGCGATCGGCTTGGTGAGGTACGCGTCGACGTGAACGCCGATCGCCGCGACGGCCGTGTCGAGGCTGGGATACCCCGTGACGACGACGATCCCGAGGTCCGCGTCGACCGCGCGGAGCTCGGCGAGCAAGGGCGCGCCGGCCAGGCCAGGCAGGACCAGGTCGACGAGCGCGACGTGAAACGCGCCAGGGCGGACGGCGGCCAGCGCGGCCTCGCCCGTCGCCACGTGCACGACCTCGTGGCCGGCGTCGCCCAGGACGCGGGTGAACGCTGCCGCCAGCGTCGCGTCATCGTCGACGATGAGGACGGCGAGGCGCGCTGTTGCTTCGGTCGACGCCACCACGCGTCGATTCTACCGCTCGACGTGGACCGGTATCACGCGCGTTCGTGTCGACGCGCGCGCGATCGCCGCCACCGGTGAGCCCCACAACCATCATGGACCACGAGGCAACGGTGCCGCAGTCTCGCCCCATAGGCGTACACCGGCGCCGGGTGACTCCGGCGGGCCGATGGCGACGACCGGCAGGTCGATGCCCACCGCTGCGGCGGCCTCGGCGATCGCGCGCCAGAGCGCCATCGCGGTGACCTGGAGATCGAGGTCGACCCGGAGCACCGTTGCGCGCGCGGCAGCCCCCTCCGACCGCGGCCGCGCGACGACGACGACGACCCACCCGCTGCCATCGAAGGTCGCGCGAACGATCTACCCGCGCGTCGCGTCCGCCTCGTCGCCACACATCGCCCGAGTGTACCGCGCACGCCTGCGTGCACGCATCCCCGCTGGGGGTCACTCGGCGTTCGTCGCTGGTATCGGCAAAGCCGCGGGTGCCGGGCCGAGCGGGATCGCGCCGATGGTGTCCCCGGCCGCGACGTTCACGCAGGCGGTGACAGCGCGTTCGGCGGCGACGTCAGCGCGACTGCGCTCGCACGACCCGAGCGTCGGTGCGCAGCGGGTCTTGCGATGGCCCTCTCGGTCGTAGCCGAAGCAGACGACGACACGGGCTTCGACGCACGCCGCGGCGTCACCGCCCTGCTGCGCGACGCGGGGTTGCAGCGCGGCGCATGCATCCAGCGTCCGCGCGCACTCGCCGATCGACGAGGCGCCTGGCGCCGACGTGCAGTAATACGGCGCGGCCTCGACCGGCACCCGGCGGTCCGGGGCGGGGGCATCAGGGCGGCCCGTCGTGCATCGGATCATCGCGGCGATCTCGTGGTCGCTGTCCGTCGGGGCGAAGCGTTGGCTGCCATTGCGCGCAGATCTGGAGCTGCGATACGGCGCAGGCGCATCGTCGTCCCCCGAAGTGCTGCTCTCAACGTCATACCCAGCGGGACACAGCTCGCCGGCCCGGCGATGCACGTACTCGAGGGCGGTTCCGCGCTCGGTACCACTGTTGACTTTCACCGTGACCAGGTAGCGCCCCGGCCCGACGGCCTCGTCCTTGTAACCGTAGCCGCTCCAGCCCATCTGCTGGTACGGCGTCTGGCAGGCTCCAACAAGCACCAACAACAACGACCACGACTTCGACCGCTTCACGTCAGCGTCTCCCCGGCAACTGAGTGGTTATCGTATGCAACCAAGTGGCCGTCATCCAGTCAGGCGTGCGCCTATCGACAAGCTCGCGGTGAGCGGGCACGCCTGGGACGCGGATCCGCTGCGACCGCCCCCCGGCCGCGACCTCATTGACATCCCCGTGGCGAATCGACGGCAAGAAGGACGCTGCCGCCGCGCGCGGGGCGCGACCACCATGTCCCCCCACCGGCTCCTGCGACAGCGGGCGGCGACGACGCGGCCCGCGGCGGCACGCGCAGGGCGCCCAACCGTCGACGTCGAGGGCGGGCGAGCCGTCGTCGCGCAGCGCGTGGCGCACTTGACCGGGATCCAGCCCGCGTTTGTCGTGGCGCTGGCCGTGCGCACGCGCGACGAGTCGATGCTCGACGAACTTGTTCGAGGCTACGCGCCGAGCCCCTGGCTCATCGCGGTCTTGCCGTGGGAGACCGCGACGCCGTCGGCGAACCACCTGCGGCAGGTGCTGCGCCGGACCCGGGCGTCGCTTGCTGCGGGCGGCATCGGCGACCTGTTCGAGTCACGGCGTGGCTTCGGGTACCGCCCCCGCGTCATCCCTGGGCCGGCGAGCACCGGCTGGTGACCGTCGCACCGTCGGTGCGGCGGCAACGCGATGACGCTGGCGACGGTGGGCCTCGATGGCGCGCCGTCGGTGCGGAGCGTGCTGCTCAAGGAGTTCGACGAGCACGGCTTCGTGTTCTTCTGCGCTTCCATGTCCGTCTGGCGCCCTGAGCATCGGTCCGGACGCGCGCCGCTTGGATCGCGGCGGTGCTCCGAGAAATCATGAGGCGGTCACCTCTCGGGCACCTACCTCAACGGGGTGATATCGTCGTGGGACAATGCGCTGATGAACGTGACGGATAGCCCCTGCGGGGTCGTCTTGGTGGATGACGACGATGGCGGCAGACGGGCGCTTGCGCGCATGCTCGAGGCCAGCGGTGTCCATGTCACCGAGTTCGCGACGGCGACAGCCGCGCTGGCCCACCTGGCGGCAAACGGCACGGGACTGCTCGTCACCGATCTCGAGATGCCCGGCATGGACGGCGGCGCGCTGATCGCCGCCGTGCAGGCGCGCGGCCTGGCGCAGCGGATCGTGCTGATCAGCGGACGGTCGGTGGACTACTGCGCTGCTCGCCTGCACGCGCTGGGCGTGGCGCCGATCGCGGGCATCGAGGAGAAGCCGCTCTCGTTGGCGACGATCCGGCGGCTCGTCGCGGGGTGACGGGATTCCGGCGAGACCAGAAACGTGCACCGGGATGTCCGAATCCTGTGACGGGCGATACGTCAGCGCCGACACACTTGACGACGATCAATCGCGCGCGCTGGCGCACATCGATCATGGCGACACCCCAACACGCTGTGGAGGCGCCGGTGTCACATCTCCTCGCTCGGTTGACCGTGCTCGTCGTCGATGACGAACCCGACTTCGGCTCGATCATCGCGCGTCAGCTGCGGGCCCAGGCCGAGGTGCTGTTCGCAGCGTCGATCGCCGCGGCGACCGAGCTGCTGGCGACCGAGCGGATCGACGTCGTCTTGTGCGACTTGAACATGCCGTGTGGAGGTGGCCCTGCCGTCGAGGCGTTGATCGCGCAGGCGCGCCCGGAGCTGCTCGCGCGGACGGTCTACGTCACGGGTGGGGCGTTCACGCCCGCGAGCGAGGCGTTCCTGGCACGAGCGGTTGGTCGGCGGCTATTCAAGCCGTTCTCGCCGGAGGCCCTCCGTGCGGCGGTGGCGCGCGCGGCGGGCGGCATCAATGGCACGTCGCCGCTGGGTGCGTGCCAGTGACGCGCGCAGGTGGCGTCCGCCCGCGCGGGCGCCCCGGCGCGATGGAGGGCGCGCCGCCGGCGTCACGCGAGGCGACGCGATCACGGGCACGCGCCGAACGCCGGCAGCGTGACATCGCCGGAGCCTGCGACGGTCACGGTCGTGGTCGCGCAGCGGCTCGGCGTCATCTGGCCGGGCGTGTAGATGCCGGCCGTGACGGCGTAGGTTCCGTCGGCGATGGTTGCGACGCCGGTGAGGTCGCATGGGTTGCTGCCCTGCGTCTGGGCCGCCGCGACGAAGCTGAACGGATCCGCGGTGACTGGCGCGCAGACGGTTCCGAGCGGGCCACCGCCGGCGGTCGGCGTGACGAACGCCAGCACGACCTGGTTGGCCGCGCCGGTGATGCCGGCACCGCGGATCCAGACCTGCCCGGCGGCCGCGTCGAGCGCGACCGGCGCATCGACCGAGACGACGGCGTCGATCGCGCCGGGCGCATCCGGCAGCGGCGCGTCGATCGGTGGCGTGCTCGTGTCGTCGCCACCGCACGCAGCCAGCATCACGCAAGCGAGATAGGCACCACACGTCCGGATCGACATAGATCCCCCTTTGTACCGACGATCGTACGCCCGCTGACCGACGGTGATCCAGCGCGAACTCGTCACCGCGAACCCCGACGCTCCGTGGATCCGTCCACCGCGTGCGAGGGCGCTGACGGTGGCGGGACGCCTGGCCCCTCGTCGCCAGCGCCCTGACCGCGCCGGTGAAGTCGTCGTCGAGATCTTCATGCGAGGTCAGCAGTGAATACCGACGCGATGCCGCCGTCTCAGGCGCGATGCGCGCCTGGACCCGGCTGATGATGACGTCGATCGCAGCCTGCGCTGCGACTCCTCCGCCCGCCGCGACGCCAACCGACAGCCGCGAGGCTCCGCGCGGAGATCCGCGGGACCCCGACGGGATCGAGGTGGTCGGGGTGGCGTCGGGAAGCTGTGGGGCGCCCCGCGCGGTCGTGGCGTGGTGGGGAACCCACCGCGAGCGGCTTGGGTCGATCCGGATCGCCTGCGTCCTCGGCGACAGCGTCCTCCTCGAAGCCGTCGCCACCCCTCCGACCAGGTCGGCGGGCGTGTGGATCCTGCCGCGCTCGAGTGCCGGACGCGCCGGGCTCACGCACTGGGACCCATACCTGCAAGGCGAGGTCGCGCTGGCGGACCCGGACCTCGTCACGTGGGAGACGACGCGCTACGGCGCGTGCACCATCGCGACCTTCGCGGCGTCGGCATCGACCGTGACGCTAGCCCCATGCGTCGCTCCGGTGGCGGCCCCTGCGGTGGCGGCGCCGCACCCGCCAGCGGCGGGCGGCGACACCGATGGCGATCAGGTCCCCGACCCATCCGATCATTGCCCTACCGAACCCGAGAACCACGATGGGTTCGAGGACCAGGACGGGTGTCCGGATCGCCGCGGCGTGCGAGTCGATCGCTGATCGCTGACGCGCTACGAGTTCCGGGGTGCGTGGCCACCGAGCATCTGCCCGAACCAGCGTATCTCGGCGCGGTCGCCATCGAGGCGCAGCGCCATGCCGTCGTCCGTGATGTGCAGCGTCGCCCCCATCGACGTGTGCTCGACGACGATCGTGGCGGAGCCGAATGCGACAGGTACCAACTCGACGGTCGGGCCGACGCTGCCCGCGGGGCGCGCAGCGACGTCGACCGCACGGCGGCCCGGCTCGATGCGCATCGGCACCCCGCGTCGGAACGCATACCGGCTCGGCACACCAGGTCGCCGCGACTCCGTCACGCTGGACGTCACGATGGGCTCGGTGATGTGGCGACGCGACACCACTTGACGATCGCGCGAGCGGGGCGCGTCGGCGACCTCGCCCGCCGCGGCCAACGGTCGCACGCGCCCGGCTGCTCCAGCGCTGCCGCCGGCGGCGCCTCAGCGCGACCCGCGCGCCCGGCCGCCTGGCGTCCGTGCCGTGACGCCCGCCACTGTCACGTCGCACCGGCGAACTACCTCCGCAAGCGGCGGCCGTCGGTGCACTTCCAGCGGGTTGCGTCGCGGCGGTGAGGTCGCCTGCGTACTGCGCGATCACCGCTGCCTGGCGGACCCCGCGCTCGTCGATGGCCGCGGATCGGTGCGGCTCGCGCTCGCGCTGCCACGGTTGCTTGCCAGCACGCCTGAGCATGGCCAGGGCGCGGCCTGAGGAGCCCACCGAGCCCACGGTGGGCTCCTGGTGACCCACGCTGGCAGGAACTCGCAGCAGTTCTTCGTCATTCCCTGTCCCCATGAACGCGGGAGGGGCGCGGCGACACCAACCGTATATATGCGCGCGTGGATCGCTGTGGCGTTGGTTGTGCTCGGTTGTGGAGATGGCCCGGCGGCGGTGGGGCCGCTCGACGCAGGTGATGACGCGCCGATGCCGGATGCGTCGCCCGACGGCGCCGTGTTGCCGGACGCTGCGGCGGATGCGGCCCGCGACGCGGTGTCCCCTGACGCCGGAACGGCATCGTGCAACGTCGAGGTCACGTTCGCGGCGACGCCGGTCGGCGCGACGTATCTCAACGTGCTGCCGCTGGCGAGCGGATGTGAGCTTGACCCGTTTTCGTGGACACCGCGTCTACGCCGCAGTTCCTTGTTGAAGGAAGCGACGCTCGAAGTCAACAGGGCTTTGATAGCGATTGTGTGAATGCCTCCGCTTCGGGTTGTAGAAGCCATCGATGTACTCGACGAGGTCACGCTCGACGTCGTGCACGTCATGCCAGCGCGCGTCGCGCTCGAGTTCGAAGAACACCGTCGAGAAGAAGCTCTCGGCCACGGCGTTGTCCCAGCAGTCGCCCTTGCGGCTCATGCTGCACCGGACGCCGGCGGTCTTGAGCGCGGCCTGGTAGTCGCCGCAGGCGTAGTGCACGCCGCGGTCGCTGTGGTGGATCAAGCCGGCCGGCGCCGGGCGCACGGCGAGGCCGCGTCGCAACGCCTCGACAGCCACGTCCGCGTCGAGGTCGCGCGAGACCTTCCAGCCGACGACGCGCCGCGAGTACAGGTCGAGGACGACCGCGAGGTACACGAAGCCGGTGACGGTGCGCAGGTAGGTCAGGTCCGAGACCCAGACCTGGTTCGGCGCCGTCACCTCGAACTTGCGCTTGATCAGATTCGGTGCGACGGGGTGCGGGTGCCGCGACTGCGTCGTGGTGACGAAGCGGCGCCGAGGGCGCGCGTGCAGACCGGCCTGGCGCATCAGGCGCGCCACGCGCTTCCGACCGACGCGATGCCCGGCAGCGCGCAACTCGGCATGGACACGCGGGCTGCCGTAGCGACGGCGGCTGGCCGTGAAGGCGGCACGGACGTGGGTCGTGAGGGCTTCGTCCCGACCTGTGCGGTTCGGCACCGGGCGCTGTCGCCAGGCGTAGTAGCCCGACGGGGCGACGCCGAGCGCACGGCACATGAGCGCGACGGTGTAGACGCCCACGTGGGCCGCAATCGCCGCGTACATCACGACTGGTTCCTCGCGAAGTACGCCGCCGTTTTTTTTAGAAAGTCGCGCTCCTGCTCGGCGGTGCGGAGCTCGCGTCGGAGCCGGACCAGTTCAGCCCGCTCGTCGGTGGTGAGCGCCCCCTGCGGGTCTTTCTTCTCATCCACCTCGGCCTGCAGTACCCAGGTGCGCAGGCATGTCTCGGTGAGGTCGAGTTCGCGCGCGACCTGCGGGATGGTCTTGCCGGACGTGCGGACGACGCGCACCGCCTCGGCTTTGAACTCCGGCGTGAACTTGCGCCGGGCGCGCTTGGTCTTGGACTGCTTGCTCATGGACACCTCGGTCATCATGGGGTCGGAGGGGTCGGAGGGATGTCGGGTGTCCACAAAAACGGGGAAGGCTCAATGGGGCGTGGCGTACGTGAACGCGGGCCAGGCCTGGTGGGCGGTGGTCGACGCGAGTGGGACGGTCGGCGCCGCGGCGTCGCTCGGCGCCGCGACCGCGGTGATCGGGGCTCGCGGGGCCGACCGCGTGATGCTCGCGGTCGGCGCGGACCTGCGTCCGGTCGACCTCGACGGGACGGTGCAAGCCACCGCTGCGACGCTGCCGCGCGCACCTGCGGCGCTGTACCGGGCCGACGACAGCTCCTTCCGCGCCATCACGTCCGAGGTGATCCCGCCCCCGCCCCCCTTCCGGGCGACACAGTCCATGGCCGCCGTCCATGT
>Ga0075163_10014623_pt1 | contig 10121 bp, 6 predicted proteins | sample JI1023141ADNA_FD_71478 | JGI IMG/M metagenome (GOLD analysis project Ga0075163, IMG submission 71478) | Wastewater effluent complex algal communities from Wisconsin, to seasonally profile nutrient transformation and Carbon sequestration -... | ecosystem: Engineered > WWTP > Effluent > Algae... | reverse complement strand
TCAGTGGGTAGAGCGACACCTGATTGGCCTTGAGGCCCAGCAGCACCTCGAGGTCGTGCTCGAGCGAGGCGCGCGACTGGTGCGGCAGGTTGTAGATCATGTCCACGTTGAGCGTGGGGAAGTGGCCAGCGGCCTCCTCGAGGTGGGCGATGATGCGCTCTCCTGAGCCGTACTTCTCGAAGCGATCCATCTCCTTGAGCAGCGCGTCGTCGAAGCTCTGCACGCCCACCGAGAGCCGGTTGACCCCCACCGCGGCCAGCTGCGCGAGCAGGCCGTCGCGCAGGTCGTGCGGGTTGGTCTCGACCGAGATGTCTTTGACGAGAGGAAAGAGCTGGCGAATGAGGGCCAGCGTCTCGACCAGCTCGTCGGGCGCCACCGTGGGTGTGCCGCCACCGACATACACGCCCGTGAAGACGTAGCCCTCTGCGTGGTAGCGCCGAAGCTCGGTGCGCAACGCCGCGAAGTACTGCTTGGCGAGGCCCTCGCGGTACTGCACGCGGTGAAACGAGCAGAAGGGGCAGAGCACTTCGCAGAAGGGAACGTGCAGGTAGAGGGCCGCCGAGCCCGTGCGCGGAGGGCTGGGCAGGGTCACCTCGTCCTGCTCGCGAAGGCGCATCGCGTGCCGACTCTGCCAACGGAACGCGGCGAGAAGAGAGCGGTCGATGAGTGCGCCGTGCATGTGCACATCATGTAACAACCGGTGTCTCCACTGTCTGTCCCTCCGTCGTTCCCACCCACGTCCTTCTGCTGCCTTGAGCGTGATGGCGCGGTCGCCTGAGCAGTGCGACTGTTCGACGGTCGACCATGCGAGTCCTCTGTCTCGTCGTGTTGTTCCTGAGCCACACGGTGCTCGCGCAGCCGACGTGTCCCTACGACGCGAAGGTTCGCGCGCTCGCTGACGACCCAACCTCGCTCGAGCTGATCTCGAAGGCCATGCAGCGGCAGCAGCAGCTCAAGCGCTGGCTGGAGTCGAACCGCAGCGTCTGCAAGCAGGTCGAGACGAACGTGCGGGTGCTGCGCACGCTCGATTCCCTGAGCCAGCGCTGCGCCTCGGCGCTCGTGGAGTTCCAGATTCACGAGTCGGAGTGTCGCGAGATCTCCATCTACAACGATGGCGGTCCGCCGCGCTTCTTCGCCCTCGTGACGCCCGACGCGAAGGGGAAGTTGCTGCCCGTGTGGCAGTTCGCGCGCGAGACCGAACGGCTGCCGCCGCCGAAAGCGCTGGCCGAGCCGCTTCGAGTGGAGTGCGCCCACGCCATCGGCACAGGTGATGGTGGTTCATCGAGCCTGCTCGCCATCGCGAACGACTCGAGCTTCCGCTTCGATGGCTGCACGCTGCAGGGAGTGCCGGAAGCGCTCGTTCGCCGCGAGGTGACGGCAATGCTCGAGCGCAGTGACAGCGCGAGGGTGTCGTGCCGCTTCTTCGAAGCCGATGCGGGCAGACCGACCTGCGGCGTGACGACGAACCTCACTGAAGAAGGCGTCGCTGTCATTCACTCGGGAGGGTTCGAGACGGTCTTGTACCCGGCAGATCCTCCGCGCTTCACGCCGTCTTCGGCGTACTTCGAGCTCACCGACGGTGGGGCGCAGTGGCTGTGCAACGACCTCGAGCTCGCGCCCGAGAGCCTGGAGTGCGCACCGCTCGAGGCTCCCAGTGCGGCGCGGCAGGGCTGCACACCACCGGCCGCCAAACAGGCGCTGCTTCGACGCGCATCGTTCGCGGAGTGCCCGTCGGCGCGCGAGCAGGTCTGGCGACGTGAGGTGCCATTGCCGCCCTCGACTGGCGCTGCCTTGAAGCTCGGACGACTGGTGGTGGACTCGGGCCACGGCGTGCTCAACGAAGACCTGCTCGCGACGAGGGTGCGTGACGGCGTCGAGGCGCTGGCGCGCTGCACGAAATCGCCAGCTCGCTACGACAACGCGGTCGGCACGGTGCTGGTGTCGGCGTTCGGCGGCGTCTCGAGCTGGTTCCCGGCAGCGGCTGACGACGAGGCCTGCGCGAAGCTGCTGCGGGACGCGCTGGCCCCGAACCTCAAGGTGCCGCGCCGCGCGAATCCGACCTTCTATCGGTATCGGGTCGTGCTCAGCCCGCAGTGAGTGCCACACTCGCGGGGGGATTCACGCCTGCGGCGACCAACTGTCTGCCAGGCGCTCGCGCGAGAGCGGAATGGCGTCCAAATAGACGCTCAGTGGCTGGGCGAGTGTTTGGACCAGCTCATCCACCTGCGTGGGGCTGAGTTCGGGTTGTTCTCCCCACCGAGCGGGCTCTCGAAGCTGCAATGAAAGAACCCCAGCGACATGGGTGAGTGGGGCGCGCTTCAGTCGGGGATGAAGGGCAACCGCATCGAGAAGCGCTCCTCCGAACACACGCCGCGCGAGATTCTCCTGGGTCTCATCGTCCGTCGTGTTGACCAGGATCCTCAATGGCGGGCTGGCGTCGGCTGAAAGGCCGATCGCGACCTGAACCCGGACGGCGGAATTCTCGACCGTGTCGACGAACAGCCGTTCTGACCAGAGCGAGGTGTTGCCAATCACCCCTCGTGCCAGCGGCTCCAACGAATCGAACTCGATCGCTTCATCGTTCAGTCGAACCGTCGATGGGAGCATCTGAGCGACCCGAACCACTTCTCCTCGAATGGCTTCGATCGTGACCGGCGCTCTGAAGATCGTGGGATCGGGAATGAACTCCAACTCGAAGACCTCGCCTCGAGTTTCCAGCGTGGACTGCTCCAGTTCATAAACACGCCTGCCGATGCGCCAGCGCTGCGTCATCGGTACCTGGTTCACCGTTGTGGTGATGCGGAACGAGGACGAAAGGGCATTGAGCAACCCAGTGGTCATGCCAGTCAGCCCGTCATCCAGGCGAAGCGAGATCCTCTCGGCAAACTCGAAGCCCGTTGGCAGATCGCGAGAGTTCAGCGTTTCGGCAACCTGAGCAACGATGCTCCCGTCACGATACGTGAGCGTCAGTGGACCGCATCGACCTCTGATCACATCCTCAGCCCAGGCATCGAGCATCAGGCGGATCAGGCTCAACGGTGTGTCGACTTCACCCACGTACATGCGGGGGCGAACACGAATCGCCTGGAGTCCTTCCATGACCGCGATCTCTGAAGCGTCGTAACCCGGGACAGGACGGTTCCGGATTGAGGTGACGATGTTCGTCCCAAGCAACTCATGTCCCGCGATTGCGATGTCGTCGTTGATCCTGGCGAGTGCCTGTCTCGGCAAAGGCCTGCTGCTTGCTCGAAAGCGCACCGCTTGTCCCTCTTGCTCCACAACGACATCTGGAGGCGCGCGGGCAAGAAGTTGTTCGACGCGCTCGGCCGCGACAGTCGGTGCGACCACCAACTCCAGAAGGCCGCCGCCATCTTCGTGGAGCTGGAGCGAGCCTCGCTCCAGTTCGCCGCGAGCAAAGCCGAGTCTGAGACAGGCCAGGAGCGCGTCCCGCATTCAGAAGACATAGCAGCCCAAACAGACCTTCCGCTGGTACGCGCGCGCCGTGCGACACTTGGTGGGTGACGATTCACGCCGCCACGCGGATTCTGAAAGAGACGCCGCGCGCTGATGGAAGCGCCGAGGTCGAGTTCGAGCTGGTCTGCGGCTGCATCATCACGCGAACGCTCGACGAACATCGGCTGATCACCGCTGAAGACGGCGTGCGCCTCGTCATCGGCAAGTACCCCTGCCCCGTCGGTCACCCGGTTCGCCGGCCTGACGCGCGAGGGTGACGGTGATGGCGGCTCCCATTTCGCGGAACGCTCCCGTGAAGCATGAAGGCCTCGTGCGTTTCGTCGTCATCGCCGGGTTGTTGTTCGTCGCGTGTGGTCCACCGCCAGCCTCGTTGCCCGATGGCGCGGTCGTCTTCGAAGACAGCGACAGTGGCGTCGTCGTCATCGATGCAGGCGTCGACGCCGGCGTGGTGGTCGATGCTGGAATCGTCGTCGTGGACGCAGGTGTCGACGCTGGAGTCGATGCAGGGACGACGGTTCCCGATGCGGGAACGCCGACTCCCGACGGTGGCCTCGTCGTCTACCCCTTCGGTCAGACGCACTCTCCGCTGACGGCTGCGCTCGTCGACAACCTGCGCCGCATCGCCGCGCGCGCGAGCCACGACGACGACACCTTCATGAAGGTCGGCGACTCGAACACGGTGAACACGAACCACCTCGCCTGCTTCGCGGGAACGAATGTCGACCTCGCGGGCCGCACCGGCCTTCAGCCCACGCTCGATGCGTTCAAGGCCACGCGTATCGGCAGCACCACGCCGTTCGATCGCGTCACCCTCTCGGCCGTCGTCGGGTGGAGCGCGACCTCGGCGATTGCCGGCTCACCGTCTCCCGTCGAGCAGGAGCTCACCGCGACGAACGCGCGCTTCGCCACCGTGATGTACGGCACCAACGACATTCAATCGATGAACCTCGATGCATACGGGCGGAACATGTTCACGCTCGTCGACCTGCTGCTTGCGCGCGGCGTGGTGCCCATCGTCACTTCGATTCCACCGCGCGACGACTCGATGACCGCTGACGCGCAGGTGCCCTGGTACAACGGCGTCACGCGCGCGCTCGCGCAGGCTCGTGGCGTTCCCTACGTCGACTTGAACCGCGAACTGCTGCCGCTGCCGAACCACGGCATCACCACCGTCGATGGCCTGCACCTGAACGTCTATGTCCCTTCAGGCAGCGGGCGCGGCTGTCTGCTCACGACCGCGGGGCTTCGCTACGGCCACAACGTCAGAAACCTCGTCACGCTCGAAGGGCTCGCCCGCGCACGAAACGCGGTGACGCAACGAACGGCTCCAGACACGACGGCCACGCTGCGCTTCGGGAGCGGACTGTCGTCCGACCCCCTCGTCATCGACACCCTGCCCTTCGTCGACGTGCGCGACACGCGGCGTGACGGAAGCCGCTCCATCGCGAGCTACGGCGCCTGCTCGACCGCGAACGAAGGCGGCCCCGAGGTCATTTACCGGCTCGAGGTGAACCGCTCGATGACGATTCGCGCGACGGTGGTCTCGCTCGGGGCTTCCGACATCGACATTCATCTCCTCCGAGGCAGCGTCGCGGCCGCGAACTGTCTGAGCCGCAACGACAAGACCGTCACCATGGCGTTGATGCCTGGCACGTACTTCCTCTCGCTCGACACGTTCGTCTCTGCGGGAATGGAGAAGAGTGGCGAGTACGCGCTCGTGGTGATGGAGCAACCCTGAGCGTAGGGTGGCCGCGTGCCGTTCATCGACATCGAGTCGGAAGAAGACCCGCGCATCGAGGCGTTCCGTTCGATTCGCGATCGTGAGCTGAGAGACGCCGGCTCGTTCATCGTCGAAGGCGAGGTCGTGCTGCCGGTGCTGTTGGGCAGCAAGCACTTCCCGACGCAGGCGCTGTTGCTCTCGAAGAACCGGGCTCAACACCTGGCCGGGCAGCTGCCCGAGTCGATTCCCGTGTACGTCGCCTCACAGGCCATTCTGGAGCGCATCGTCGGCATGCCGTTTCATCGCGGCGTGCTGGCGGTCGGAACGCGCGGGCCCGAGCGCACGGTCGACGAGGTGCTGAAGGCGGAGCCGAGCCTCGTCCTGGGCCTCTGCGGCGTGACGAACCACGACAACGTCGGCGGCATCTTCCGCAACGCGGCGGCGTTCGGCGTCGATGGCGTGCTGTACGACGAAGCCACGTGCGACCCGCTGTACCGGAAGGCGATTCGCGTATCGAGCGGCGGCACGTTGCACGTTCCTTTCGCACAGGTGGCGAACGAAGCCGCGATGATCGAGCTGCTCGTCGCGCGGGGCTACGAGGTGCTCGCGCTCTCTCCGCGCGGTGAGCTGATCATCGGAGGCCAGCAGCGGCCGAAGTCGTCACGCGTGGCGTTCCTGCTCGGCGCGGAAGGTCCAGGGTTGTCGGAAGAGACGCTGAAGCGCTGCGTGACTGCGCGCATTCCGATGACCGGCACGTGGGACTCGTTGAACGTCTCGGTCACCAGCGGCATCGCGCTCGCGTGGCTGCGGGCGATTCCCGGGAAATAGACTCGCGCCGCGGGGCGAAAGTCGTCATTGACGATGCATGACGGCGCACGACTTTCTCTCGGCGCTCGCGACCGTGCTCGGGGTGGGCGCTGTCACGACGCTCCTTTGCCAGGCGCTCCGGTTGCCTGTGGTGCTCGGCTACGTCGTGGCGGGGCTCATCGTCGGGCCGCATCTGCCGATTCCGCTCGTCGCCGACGTCGGCGTCGTCACCGCCCTCTCTGAGCTCGGCGTCATCTTCGTGATGTTCTCGATTGGGCTCGAGTTCAGCATTCGACAGCTCCGCAAGGTGGGGCCGCGCGCAGGGCTCACGGCAGTCATCGAGACCGGCAGCATGCTCAGCCTCGGCTTCCTCGCGGCGCGCGCGCTGGGGTGGAGCACGCTCGAGAGCGTCTTCACCGCAGCGGTCGTCGCCATCTCGTCGACGACCATCATCGTGAAGACGTTCGACGAGCAGCGCATCGTGGGAAAATTGCGTGAGCTCGTCGTCGGCGTGCTGGTCGTCGAAGACCTCATCGCCATTCTGCTGCTGACGACGTTGACCGCGCTCTCGACCGGAACGCAGGTGTCGGCGGGCGCCCTGGCCAGCACGCTTGCGCGGCTCGCGCTCTTCCTCGGAGGGCTGATGATCGTCGGGCTCTTCGTCGTGCCGCGCGCGACCCGGGCGGTGCTCAAGCTCAACCGCCCCGAGACGACGCTCGTGGCGGCAGTCGGCTTCTGCTTCTCCATCGCGTTGCTGGCGCAGCACTTCGGCTACTCCGTCGCGCTCGGCGCCTTCCTCGCGGGTTCGCTCATCGCCGAGTCAGGGCAGGCCGAGAAGGTCGAGCACCTCGTCGCGCCGCTGAAGGACCTCTTCTCGGCCATCTTCTTCGTGTCGGTCGGCATGTTGATCGACCCGAACGAGGTCGCGCGTCACTGGGGGGCCGTCGTGGCGCTGCTCGCCGTGGTCATCGTGGGCAAGGTCGTGAGCGTTTCGGTCGGCTCATTCCTCACCGGCTCGGGCACGCGCGCCTCGCTTCAGGCGGGCATGAGCATGGCGCAGATTGGAGAGTTCTCGTTCATCATCGCGGGCCTGGGGAAGACGCTCGGCGTGACGGGAGACTTCCTCTTTCCAGTCGCCGCGGCCGTCAGTGTGTTGAGCACGCTGTCGACGGGCTGGCTGGTCAAGGCGTCGGGCCCGTTCGCGAGCTTCGTCGACCGCAAGCTGCCGAAGCCGGTGCAGATGTTCACGACGCTCTACGCAAGCTGGCTCGACGCGCTCAAGGACAGGCCTGCCGCGCAGGGTCCACGAAAGAAGGTGCGCGCGCTGTTGCTCGACGCCGCGCTGCTGACGGCCATCATCGCCAGCACCGCCCTCGCTCGGCGGACGGAGATCTTCAGCGACTTTCCCGAGTGGCTCGTGCTGGTCGTCTCGGTCGCCGTCGCGCTGCCGTTCCTCATCGGCATCGTGAGGGTGTCCATCTCGCTCGCGAAGGAGCTCGCCGAATCGGCGCTGCCGCCGCGCGCGGACGGAAAGCTCGATCTCGCCGCGTCTCCACGACGCGTGCTGACCGTGACGTTCCAGATGGCCATCGTGCTGGCGCTCGGCGTTCCGATGGTGGCCGTCACGCAGCCGCTGCTGCCGTCGGTGCCGATCGGCGTGCTCCTTTTGCTCCTGCTCGGAATCCTCGCGCTCACCTTCTGGCGACAGACGACCAGCCTCGAGGGCCACGTTCGCGCCGGAGTCGAGATCATCAGCGGAGCGCTGCTCTCGTCGTCAGAGCGCCGCAACACCGAGCAGGGAGAAGCCATCGCCGAGGTCGGTACGCTGCTGCCCGGGCTGGGCCTCAGCGTCGCCTCGGTCATCGAGCTGACCGAGACGAGCCCCGCCGTGGGGAAGACGCTCGCCGAGCTCAACCTTCGCGGCGTGACGGGAGCCACCGTGCTGGCCATCACCCGCCACGGCGCCAGCCTGCTCGCGACGCCCACCGAGAAGCTCGCCGCGAACGATCGTCTCGCGCTCGCGGGAAGCCACGAGGCCGTCGCAGCCGCACGCGGGTTGCTCGATCAACCCATCACCACCTGACGTCGCCGTTGGTCGAGGAACACGCCCACGGAAGAGCTCGCCCGCTGAAGGAGCCGGGTGTCGCGGCCTCAGTCCACGAATACGCCAGCCGCCGCGTCGGCGAACAGCTCGTCGGGCACGTTGGCGAGCACGTCGTCACGTTCTCCCTCGAAGAAGCGCCACCGCGCCTTGAGCTTGACCAGCAGCCCGAAGCCGCCGCCCGCGAACTCGACGAGCACCTGGGCCTGATGTCGCCAGAAGACCCGGCGCACGGTGCGGTGCCCTGGAGCACGTTCATCGAACGCGGCCTGGGCCTCCTGCGCGAGGAGCGCGTCATCGAGACCCTCGAGGAAGGACGTCGCAAGCTGAGGCGCGGTCGTCGCGATGAAGAGGGCCGCGTCGGTCGCACATCCGGTCGCGTCCGGCGTCGACTTCCCCGGCGACACCGTCACCACGCATTGGGTCGCAGCCTGAGACATCAGGCGCCGAACCGAAGAGGCGTGCCCATCGTCGAAACGCGCCAGGCCCTCCAGCGCACTGAATGACACCGCGGTCGCCGGGCTCTGCTGAGTCACCTTCGCGAGCGCCTGCGCGAAGGGGTTGTGGTGCAGCCCCTGCTTCGGCTTCGGGTGCAGCTTCGGGTCATCGGGCTCGACGAGACATTGCTCGAGCAGCCTCAGCTTCTCCGAGTCCCCGGGGCTCGCGCCGAGCCTCCCGACCTGCAGCGCGCACCAGGCAGCCACTCTCGCGGCACCTGCCGGAATCCAGAGCGAGTGCGGGTGACGCTTGCTGCTCAACGACGGCGGTGGCCCACCGAGGTGCAGTCGTGACGGGTGCGACGACGGTGGGAAACGGCTGAGCGCTGCGGCCAGCGTCGGGTGCACTGGGGCATCGTGTTCCTTCGAGCGCTGCGCGAGCATCGGCGCGACGGCCTGCTTCTCGAGAATCGCGATGACGAGCTGCCGTTCGGGCAACGGCCCCGGGTACGTCGCGAGCGTCGCCCGCACGATGTTGGGACGAAGCTGTGCCGCGCACGGCAGGTGGTACCAGAGGTGCGTCATCGCATCTGGCGACTCTGCGAAACGATCGCGAATCTCCTGACCGAAGACGAACTCACTGGGAGCGTAGAACTGGCTGCAACCCCGACATCGCAGCGCTGCGCCCGCGAGCACAATGGTGTGCGCCATGGGCCTCCGTTCAGACCAGCGTGCTGACGACCTTCGAGTACGCCGCCGCGCTCTGCTCGGACAGCGTGTGCCGGCCGTCTTCGACGATGAAGCGGCCCTGCACTGCGACGTCACGAATCGCGGCGCTCGAGGCGCCAAGCACAGCCGAAGTCAGGAGCGCCTCCTTCGGAGCTCCCACCATCGTGTGGTGATTCACGTCGAGCGTCACGAAGTCCGCCGGCTGGCCGAGCGTGAGCGCCCCGGTGTCGACGCCGAGCGAACGCGCGCCAGCCACCGTGAGCGAACGGAGCAACACGCGCCCAAGCTCGGACTCCCGCGGGCCTTCGACCTGCTTCGGGAACAACACCGCGCGCGACAGCCGCAACAACCGCAGATGCCCCTCGAGCTGCTTCGCCTCGTCGAGCAGGTCGATGTGCGCCTGGCTGTCGGTGCCAAGCGAGACGTCGACGCCTGCGCTCGCCAGCTCTTCGGCGCGCACGATGCCGTCGCCCAGGTTCCGCTCCGTCGTCGGGCATGCGCACACCAGCGACTTCGACTCGCCGAGCAACGCGACCTCATTCGCTTCGAGGTGAATCGCGTGCACCCCGGTGAAGTTCGAGCTCAGCACGCCGAGGTCAGCGAGCAGCTCGATGGGCCGCTTTCCCGTCTCGGCGAGACACGCGCGCAGCTCGGCCGGCTGCTCCGCCACGTGCATGTGCAGCGGACCCGGAAGCCGCGCCTCGACAATGCGTTTCAGCCACTCCGTCGGAACAGCGCGAACCGAGTGCGGGGCAAGACCGACCGAGACGAGCGGATTCGTCACGCTTTGCCGCAACGCTTCGACGCGGGAGAGAAACGTGTCGACGTCAGGGTCGATGAAGCGCCGCTGCCT
>Ga0075163_10014622_pt1 | contig 10123 bp, 6 predicted proteins | sample JI1023141ADNA_FD_71478 | JGI IMG/M metagenome (GOLD analysis project Ga0075163, IMG submission 71478) | Wastewater effluent complex algal communities from Wisconsin, to seasonally profile nutrient transformation and Carbon sequestration -... | ecosystem: Engineered > WWTP > Effluent > Algae... | reverse complement strand
AATTCGTCGCCGCCCTTGTCCACGATGGCGCGCAGCGTCAGCGCGTCGTCGTCTTCCGTGAGGGTGCACAGCTCGCCACGAAAGTAGGCGAGCGCTTCGCCGACCGTCTCGTCACCCTTCCCGTACCGCCAGTCTTTGGGTGAGTCGAAGCGCGCCCCGTCGAGCGCGCTGCTGCGCCAGGCGGCCTTCTGCGCGGCGTTCGGGAAGCGAAGGTCACCCAAGAAGACGTAGCTGTAGCCCACGAGCCGAGCATATCGGCTGTGCCACGAGAGGTGCACATCGTTCCCGCTGCGGCGCGTCCCCCTTCAGCCCGCGAAGGCGTCGGCGCGCACCTCGATGCCCACATGCCGGAAGCCGGGGATCACCAGGTCGCGGGTGGCGGCACGCGCGGTGCGGCACGCATCCTCGTGACTCGGCAAGCCGTGGTCCGGGACGCCCTCGCTCGGCAGGAACGCGTCCTCGCGCTCCCAGAGCGGCACGTTCGCCGCCAATAGGCGTGGCACGCAGGTGCTCAGCTGCTCGCGCAGGTCCGGCGTCACGGCGCGCGACGAGAGGTGCGCCCAGCCCAGGCGCGCGTGGTCGATCTCCTCGCGCAGGTGCATGCGGTTGGCCGCCACGGCCACGGGCGCGCGCGCGAGGCTCAGGCAGCGCTCGAGGTACGCCGTGGCCAGCGTCTCGTTCACGCAGCACAAGCCCGTGACGTGCAGCGCCACCTCGAGCCGCTCGTCGTCGAAGCCGAAGTGCGGCATCGCAAAGGGCACGTCCGGCATGGTCACGGGCGCGCCCGCGTAGACCTCGGCCAGGTGCAGGCACAGCTCGGCGTGGGCGATCTCTTCGGTGGCCGCACGCTCCATCATGCTCACCACCGTGGTGTCCGCTTGCAGCGCGCGCAGGCGCGGGACCAGCGCCGCGAACGCCCGCGACACCTGCAGCTCGGAGGTCACGCGCCGCGTCCAGTGCTTGGCGATGGCCGCGCGCAACGAATCGGGCAGCGCGTCCACCAGGGTGTCGCCGCTCGGCAGCTCGTGCGTGGCGTTCGTGCGCGGGTGGCTCATGGCCTCAGAGGATCCAGTAGCAAGGCGGAAAGGGCCGCTCCGAGCCGGGCGGGCACGCGTTGCTGGCGCCGGTCGCAGGCTCCGCCGCTTCGCCTGCGTCCACACCGGCGTCCGCGGTCTCTTCGCTGGCCTCGGCCGCCGCAGGCTCCGGAGTGACCGCCGCGGGCTCGGGCACGTCACTCTCGGGAGTCTCGGACGCGGGGGCGTTGTGGCTGCACCCGCCGAGTGAGGCGCCCACCACGACGACGGCATGGAACAAGCGTGAGACGGGTCGTGACATCGGCAGGAGGATAGCGCGCTATCGAAATGGGGTAGCAGGGCGAGAGCGGGGGCGAGCCATCACGGGCCTCAGCATAGCGAGTGAGACGCACGGATGCGCGCGTGGGTCTGGTACACCTTACGCGTGCTCCACTCGAACCCGCGCTCCTCTTCGTTTCTTGTGAGCCTTGGGGGCCTTGGGCCCGTGATGCTGGCGCTGGCGCTCGCGCTCGGCTGCGGGTCGCCCTCCACCCAGGAGTCCAGCTCGGGGGCCGGCGACGGAAGCGGTGGCGAGGTGCCTCGCGATCCCGCGGGCGACCCGGACACGTCCACCGGCGCCGCGAGCGACCCCAGCGATCCAAGCGACCCGAGCCTCGAGGTGGACCCACAGGTCTGCGTCACGGACGCGGACTGCATGGTCGGCACCCCGCGCAACTGCTGCATCGGGTTCTGCCCCGAGCACCAGCAGGCGTGGAGCCGCGCCGCCTGGGCGGCCTACCAAGACGACTGTGCCGTGGAGGAGTGCGCCAACCCCGAGCGGCTGGCCTGCCAGCCCGAGCTCACGCCGAACCCTGCACCCACCGCCGTGTGCGAGCGCGAGCGCTGCGTGCTGCGCTGACCCTCCCCGTGGAAGGGCGCGCACCCGATGCTGACGCCCGGCAAGTCGTAGCCGCCGGCAGCGCCGCCAGCGTTGCCAGGCCTGGTGGCCCGTGCGAGGCTCCCCGCCTGCATGGAGGAATTCCTCGCGACGGTGCTGAGCTTTCCCACCGTGGTGTACACGACAGGCCTTGGGCTCGTGCTGGTGTACTGGCTGACGGTCATCCTGGGCGCGCTCGATGTGGACGTCTTCGGGGTGGACGGCGACCTGGATATGGACCTGGACGTGGCAGACGGCGCGGATGGAAGCGCCGACGGGCTCTCCGGGCTGGCGGCCATCCTCACCGCGCTGCGCCTGCGGCACGCGCCGCTGACCGTGACCTTCAGCGTGCTGACCCTGAGCGCCTGGCTCCTGTCCTATTTGGGTGCGCGCACGCTGATGCCGCTGCTGCCCATCCCGACGGCGCTCTCCGCGACCCTCGTGGGCCTCGTGGCGTTCGCCCTCTCGCTCCCCGTGGCGTCGCTCGTCACGCGTCCGCTCGGGCCGCTCTTCGTGCTCCACCAGGGCAAGAGCAAGCAGAGCTTCGTGGGGGGCCTCTGCACCGTTCGCACAGGCCGCGTGGACGGCCGTGAGGGCCAGGCGCTCATCGAGGACGGCGGCGCGGGCCTGCTGGTGCGCGTGCGCTGCGACGACGCGGCGGCGCTCGCCCGCGGCGACCAGGCCATCATCACGGCCTACGACCCCGACGAGGACGTCTACGACGTGGAGCCGCTGCGCGCGCTGCTCCCGAAATCGGATCAGGGGACGTCCGATTCCTGAAATGAAGCGTTCGAGGCGCCGGTTTCCCTCTCATCGAGTGGGTTGCGGCGCAGCCAGTAGGGGTGGGGCCACAAGGCCAGCGACAGAACGGAGAGAAGCCAATGGGTGAGAAGATGCTGGTGGTGGGCGGGGTGATCGGCGTGGGCAGCGTCCTGCTCATCGCGCTCGGAGCCATGTTCGCGAAGATGTACCGCAAGGTGGATCAGGGCCGTGCCCTGATCATCAACGGCCTGCGCGGCGAGCCCAAGGTCACGTTCACCGGCGGTCTGATCCTGCCCGTGATCGCCCGGGCCGAGGTCATGGACATCTCGGTGAAGACCATCGAGATCGACCGGCGCGGCAAGGAGGGCCTGATCTGCCGTGACAACATCCGCGCCGACATCAAGGTCAACTTCTTCGTGCGCGTGAACAAGACCATCAACGATGTGCTCAAGGTGGCCCAGGCCATCGGCTGCTCGCGCGCGTCGGACCAGGCCACCATCGAGGACCTCTTCAACGCGAAGTTCTCGGAGGCGCTCAAGACCGTGGGCAAGCGGCTCGACTTCGAGGATCTCTACAACAAGCGTGAGGAATTTCGCGACCAGATCATCAACGTCATCGGTCAGGACCTGAACGGCTTCGTGCTCGAAGACGCGGCCATCGACTTCCTGGAGCAGACCCCGCTCGAGCACTTGGACCCTCAGAACATCCTGGACGCCCAGGGCATCCGCAAGATCACCGAGATGACCGCCGCTCAGAACGTGGACACCAACCAGCTGCGCCAGAAGGAGCGCATGGAGATCGGCCGTCAGAACCTCACGGCCGACGAGGCGGTGTTCCAGTTCGAGCAGCAGCGGGCCGACGCCGAGGCGCGCAAGAACAAGGAGATCGAGATCGCGCAGGCGCGCGAGCAGAACGCGGCGCAGCGGGTGAAGGACGCCGAGATGAAGCAGACGATGGTGCTCCGCAAGAAGCACGAAGAAGAGATCGCGGTGGCCGAAGAGGCCAAGCTGCGCGGCGCCGAGGTGGCCGTGAAGAACCGCGAGCGCGAGATCGGCGTGGAGACGGAGCGCGTCGAGAAGGCGCGGGCCATGGAGGCCATCGTGCGCGAGCGCGAGACGGAGCTCGGGCGCATCGACAAGGACCGCGAGCTCGAGATCAAGAAGCGTGAGATCGCCGAGGTGGTGCGCGGGCGCATCGTCGTCGACAAGACGGTCGCCGAGGAAGAGGAGCGCATCAAGGACCTGCGAGTGACGTCCGAGGCGAAGCGCCACAAGGACACCGTGGTGCTGCACGCCGAGGCCCAGGCCGAGGAGGCCTACGTGGCTCAGATCAAGGCCGCCGAGGCGTCCGAGGTGTCTGCGCGGCACCAGGCGAAGCAGACGCTGGTGCACGCCGAGGCGGCGCTCGAGGCGGCCGACAAGCAGGCGCGCGCCAAGATGCGGCTCGCGGAGGGCGAGCAGGCCACGGTGGCGGCCCACGGCCTGGCCGAGGTGCGGGTGCGCGAGGCCAGCGCGGCGGCCATCGAAAAGGAAGGCGTGGCGCAGGCGCACGTCATCCGTCAGCGGCTCGAGGCCGAGGCGGCGGGCGAGGAGCAGAAGGGCCTGTCGCTCGCGCGCGTGAAGGAGGCCACGGCGGCCGCCAGCGAGAAGGAAGGCCTCGCGGCCGTGCACGTGCGCGAAGCGGACGCGGCGGCCATCGAGAAGGTGGGCCTCGCCGAGGCGCAGGCCATCGAGAAGAAGCTGGTGGCCGAGGCCACGGGCCTCGCCGAGAAGGCCACCGCCATGAAGGCGCTCGACGGCGTGGGCCGCGAGCACGAGGAGTTCCGCCTGCGCCTCGACAAGGAGCGCGAGGTGGAGCTGGCCCAGATCGCGGTGCGGCAGCACATCGCCCAAGCGCAGGCCGAGGTGATGGCGCAGGCCATGGCGCAGGCCAAGATCAACATCGTGGGCGGCGACGGCGAGTTCTTCGACCGCTTCGTGAAGGCGGTCTCCCTGGGCCAGAGCGCCGACGCGTTCGTGGACGGGTCGACCTCCGTGCAGACGCTCATGAAGGACTACCTGAGCGGCGACAAGAGCCTGGTGGCCGACGTGAAGGACGTGCTCAGCGCGCCGCGCGTGGACACCGACGACCTCAAGAACCTGGGCGTGACGGCGCTGCTGGCGCGGCTCGCCAAGGACCGTGGCGGCGAGCAGGCCGACAAGCTCCAGCGCCTCGTGAGCGAGGCCCGCAAGCTGGGTCTCGACTGAGCGCGACATGACCGAGGAAGCCACACAGGCGGCCGAGGGCGGCGCCGACTACGAGGTCATCCGGAAGCGCCTCTCCCAGCAGGGGGCGGCGCTCCGAGGCCGGCTCGACGAGCTGAACGCGCGGCGGGTGGCCACCTTCGGCAGCTCGGCGCTCGAGGTCCGCGGACAGGTGCGCGTGCGCACGGAGCACGCCTGCGTGCCGCGCGACATCGTGCAGGTGCGCGGTCGCCTGCTGTTCGGCTACGCCGTGCAGTTCCAGCTCAAGGAGCAGGTGGAGGTGCAGCACGTCTTCTCGCTGCACCGCTTCGAGGAGGGCCCGGAGGGCTACGACCTCGGCCACGTCCCGCCGGGCGGCGAGGACGCGCAGCTGCTCGAAGACCCGCGCTTCCTGTCCGACTTCGCCGAGCTCTTTCGCTACTACCGCGACGCGAAGCTCATCCAGCTGTGGCGCACCGCGGGCAAGCTGCTGGCCGTGGTGCAGGTGGGCGCCACCACGCGCGACGTGAAGGTGCTGCGCTTCGGCATCGAGCCCGACGGCTCGGTGCGGTACCTCGACAACCGGGGTGACCGCGACCACGTGTTCCCGGAGCCCTACGACTTCGAGTGGGTGCTGGCGGGGCGCGACGCGCAGGTCAGCGGGCCCTACCCGCACATCAACATCCTCGACACGATCTTCGTCGAGACCTCCAACGGCGACCTCACCGTCAAGGTGGAGAACAACACGTCCACCGGCCGCGGCATCTACAGCGAGCCGGTGGACGACGTGAACCAGACGCTGGACGACGCCGAGTTCCGCTACGCGAAGGTGGGCGACCTGATCCTCCTGCGGGTGCATCCGTTCCGCGAGGAGCGGCCGCGCTTCCTGGTCTACGACCCGCGCGCGCAGCGGGTGGTGCGCCTCGACGCCATCGGCCAGGCGTGTCGGCAGCTGCCCGAAGGACACGGCGTGGTCTTCCCGGGCGGCTACTACCTACAGACCGGCGACTACAAGGTGTTCGACCCCAACCCGGTCGGGTTGGAGCTCAAGTCGTCGGTGCGCGCCCCCAACGGCGAGGACGTGCTCTACGTCTTCCACGAGCGTGAGAGCGGGCGCTACGCGCTGCTGCCCTACAACCTGATCCGCAAGGAGATGCAGACGCCCATCCAGTGCCACGGCTACAGCATCTTCGACGACGGCCGGATGGTGGTCTTTCGCGCGGACACCAACGAGCCCACGCGCGTGCACCCCATGCAGGTCTGGCAGACGCCGTTCTGCTCGCCGGAGCACGCCGCGGCGGCGCCCACCGACGGCTCGCTGCTCTCACGCGTGGGCAACGCCGAGCTGGTGCGCGGGCTCTCGGACGCCTACGCCATCGGGCGCCTGACCGAGACCGCCGAACCCAAGCGCCACACTTTCGAAGACCTGATCGGCGCCATCGACCGCACGCTCGACGCCTACTTCTGGTTGGACCACGCCGAGGTGGGGCTGCGCGCGCCGCTGCTGGAGCTGCGCAGCACGGCCGACAGCATCGTGGGCGAGTTCGAGAAGGTGCTGGCCCTGCGGGAGCGCGCCGGCAAGGCCCTGGCCGAAGCAGAGAGCACCCAGCGCCTGCTGCTGGACGCGGCCCACCAGGAGCACGCTTCCGTCGCGGCCTACATGAGCACGCTGTCTGCATGGCGGCGCCAACAGGGCCGCCTGGTGGGCCTCGAGGCCGTGCGCTTCATGGACCTGCAGGCGGTCACGGCCATGCTGGAAGAGGCGAAGCAGGCCTTCGCGCAGGTCAGCCAGGCGTGCGTGCGCTTCCTCGAGGGCGACGCCGCGCTCGCGCCCATCAGCGCCGAGCTCACGCAGATCGAGACGCAGGTGGAGGCGGTCACGCGCGTCACCGAGCTGCAGCCGCTCGACGTGCGCCTCGGCGAGGTGAGCGAGGGTCTCAACGTGATCAGCGAGGTGGTGGCCGGACTCGCGGTGGACGACGCCACGCTGCGCACGCGCATCCTCGAGGCCATCAGCGCGGTGCTCGGGCAGCAGAACCGCGTGCGCGCCGTGGCCCAGGCGCGGCGCAAGACCCTTGCGGCCGTGGAGGGCAAGGCCGAGTTCGCCGCCCAGTTCCAGCTGCTCTCGCAGTCCGTGGCCAGCGGCCTCGCGGCAGCCGAGACCCCCGAGGCCTGCGACACGGAGCTGACGCGGCTGCTGGTGCAGGTGGAGGAGCTCGAGGCGCGCTTCAGCGAGCTGGACGACTTCCTGGTGGACATCGCCGAGAAGCGCGAGGAGGTGCAGTCCGCGTTCGACGCCAAGAAGCAGCGCCTCTTGGACGAGCGCAACCGGCGCACCCAGAACCTGGTCACCGCCGCCGAGCGCATCCTGACCGGCGTGCGCCGCCGGGCCGCGAGCTTCGCCGAGACCGAGGGCCTCGAGGCCTACTTCGCGGCGGACCCCATGCTGCTGAAGCTGCGCGAGATCGCCGAGAAGCTGCGCGCGCTGGGTGGCGCCGTGCACGCCGACGAGGTGGAGTCGAAGGCCAAGTCGGCGCGCCAAGACGCGCTGCGCGGCCTGCGCGACAAGCTGGACCTGTTCGCCGACGGAAGCGACCTGATCCGCTTCGGGCGCCACGAGTTCAGCGTCAACGAGCAGCCCTTCGAGCTCAGCCTGCTGGCGCGCGGCGAGGGCCTCAGCTTCCACGTGGCGGGCACCGACTACTTTGCGCCCGCCGAGCACGAGTCCCTGCCGGCGCTGCGGCCGCTGTTCGAGCAGGCGCTGGTGAGCGAGTCGCCCGACGTGTACCGCGCCGAGTACCTGGCGGGCACGCTGCTCTTCGCGGCCGAGGAGGCACAGGGGGGGCTGTCGCTGGCGGCGCTGCACGAGGCCCAGCGCTCCCCGGGAGGGCTCCTGGCGCTGGTGCAGGCGCGCGCGCGCGACCGCTACGACGAAGGCTACGAGCGCGGCGTCCACGATGCCGACGCGGCCGCGATCCTGGAGCGCCTGCTCACGTTGCTGGAGTCCGCCGGGCCGCTGCGCTTCGCGGGCGAGGCGCGCGCGGCGGCCATGCTCTTCTGGGGACACCGCGTGGGCGCGGCCGAGGGCGACGACTGGCAGCGCCGGGCGCGCAGCCTGGGGCGCCTGCGCGAGCGCTTTGGTGACAGCGCGGCGTTCGCGGCTCTGGCGGACGAGCTGGGCCAGCGCGTGGCCGAGATGCTGTCCGCGTCGGGCTTGGCGAGCACGGCCGCGAGCCTCTCCGCCGCGGGGCTCTCGTCCGAGGCGGGCGCCTACCTGGCCGAGATCCTGAGCGCGCCCCAGACGCGCTTCGTGGTGTCGAGCGAGGCCGCGCGGCTCCGTGAGCGGCTGCAGCAGCGTCTGGACGTGGACGGTACGCGCCGTGCGCTCGACGAAGAGCTCACCGGCCTGGGCCACCACCTCCCCGCGCAGCACACGCTGGCGGTGGCGTGGCTGCGCGCGTTCGGGCGCACGCTCGAAGACCCGCCCAGCGAGGCCGTGGTGCAGGAGGCCGCGGCGCTCTGGCTGACCGAGAGCGTCATCAACCACGAGCCGTCGGCGGCGTTGCTGCACGCCGAGGTGGGCGAGCTGCTGGGTCAGCACCCGCGCATCGTGGACCGCAAGCTCGCGCTGCGCGTGGACGAGCTGCTGCCGCGCCTGCGGCGCTACCAGCGCGAGCAGGTGCCTGCGTTCGGCGTGCTGCGAGGCCTGCGCCAGCAGCTGATCGCGGCCGAGGCGGCCCGCCTGCGCCTCGACGAGCTGAAGCCGCGCGTCATGACGTCGTTCGTGCGCAACCGGCTGATCGACGAGGTCTATCTGCCCATGGTGGGCGACAACCTCGCGAAGCAGATGGGCGCGGCCGGCGCCACGAAGCGCACGGACCTGATGGGCTTGCTGCTGCTCGTCTCTCCGCCGGGCTACGGCAAGACCACGCTCATGGAGTACGTCGCCAGCCGCCTCGGGCTCGCGTTCGTGAAGGTCAACGGGCCGTCGCTCGGGCACCAGGTGCGCTCGCTCGACCCGGCCGAGGCGCCCAACGCCACGGCCCGCCAGGAGGTGGAGAAGATCAACCTCGCGTTCGAGATGGGCAACAACGTCATGCTCTACCTGGACGACATCCAGCACACGCACCCCGAGCTGCTGCAGAAGTTCATCTCGCTGTGCGACGGGCAGCGGCGCATCGAGGGCGTCTTCCGCGGGCGCACGCGCACCTACGACCTGCGTGGCAAGAAGCTGGCGGTGGTGATGGCCGGCAACCCGTACACGGAGAGCGGCGAGAAGTTCCAGATCCCCGACATGCTCGCGAACCGCGCGGACACCTACAACCTGGGCGACGTGCTCAGCGGGCGCGAGGAGGCCTTCGGGCTCAGCTACATCGAGAACGCCCTCACCTCGAACGCCGTGCTCGCGCCACTGGCGGGCCGCGACCCGCAGGACCTCATGGCCATGGTGCGCCGCGCCCGCGGCGAGAGCGTGGCCACCAGCGAGCTGTCGTCCGACTACTCGGCGGCCGAGACCAACGCCATCACGGCCGTGCTGCGCCACCTGTTCGTGGTGCGCGACGTCTTGCTGCGCGTGAACGCCGAGTACGTGCGCTCCGCGAGCCAGGCGGACGCCTATCGCACGGAGCCCCCCTTCAAGCTGCAGGGCAGCTACCGCAACATGAACAAGATCGCCGAGAAGGTGGTGGCGGCCATGAACGCGCAGGAGCTCGAGACGCTCATCGACGACCACTACCGCGGCGAGGCGCAGACCCTGACCACCGGGGCCGAGCAGAACCTGCTGAAGCTGGCCGAGCTGCGTGAGCGCCTGAGCGAGGCCGAGGCGGCGCGCTGGGCCCAGATCAAGGCCGAGTTCCGTCGACAGAAGAGCATGGGCGGCGCCGAAGACGACCCCGTCACGCGGCTGACTGGCACGCTCAGCGGCCTCGGGGCCGAGCTGGCCGCCATTCGCGACGCGGTGCTCGCAGCGCGCTGACGGGCCGCGAGGGCGCGCTCACGCGCTTTGCGCTACGCCTCGTGGGCATGACCCCGCCTCGCTCGCAGCCTTCCACGCTCTCGTCTCGCGCCGAGCGCCTCGCCCGCAGCACGCGCCGTCGCGTCGCCCACATGAGCGAGAACGCGGTGGACTGGCTGCGCCGCGACGAGCTGGTGCTGGCCGAGCGCACGCCGTACGAGGAGGTCTTCCGCGA
>Ga0075163_10014621_pt1 | contig 10124 bp, 7 predicted proteins | sample JI1023141ADNA_FD_71478 | JGI IMG/M metagenome (GOLD analysis project Ga0075163, IMG submission 71478) | Wastewater effluent complex algal communities from Wisconsin, to seasonally profile nutrient transformation and Carbon sequestration -... | ecosystem: Engineered > WWTP > Effluent > Algae... | reverse complement strand
GTTCGGTGCCGCCCAGCCCGGTGCCGCGCCAGTTCCAGCGATACGGCGCCAGCGGATTGAGCGCGAAGAGCCACAATCGCCCGCCAGGGGCCAGCAGCCGCCGGCATTCGGCCAGCAGGGCCGGATCCCAGGCGCCATCGGCGACGTGCTGCAGCACCACGGTACCCAGCGATTCGGCGGGAATTGAAAACGGCGTGGGGTAGCGCGGATTGCGATCCCAGCCTGTCGGCGACAGGCGCTGCCCGCCCGTGGATCCGCTTTCGCCCACGTCCGGAACCGGCGCCAGCCACAGCCATTCCTGCGCCGGGCGCTCGTGCAGCGCGGTTTCGACCACGCCGCGCTCGCTTTCGAGCAGGGCCTGGCCATGGGGGCTTTCGAACCAGCACTGGGCAGGATGCCGAGCGGGGTTCACGACGGGGAGCGACATGTCCGGCATTCTATCGGCCCGCCCGGATCGACCGGAGGCCGGCTTGCCACTGCGTCCGTTGCCCGCCCTGCAGGACAACTACATCTGGCTGCTGGCCGATGGCGCCGGCCGGGCGCTGGTCGTGGACCCGGGCGAAGCCGCGCCAGTGCTGGCGGCGGCCGCCGGCCTCGATCTGGTCGCGGTGCTGCTGACCCACCACCACCCGGACCACATCGCCGGTACCGCGACCCTGCGCGAACACTGGCCGCAGGCCGTGGTGTTCGCGCCGCAGGACGAACGCATCCCCGGACCCTGCCGGCGGGTCGCGGATGGCGAACGGATCGAAATCGGGCCGTGGGCATTCGAGGTCATTGCCGTTCCCGGCCATACGCGCAGCCATGTCGCTTACTACTGTCCGGAAGCAGGCGGCGAAGGCCAGCTGTTCTGCGGCGACACGCTGTTCAGCCTCGGCTGCGGGCGCTTGTTCGAAGGCACGCCAGCGCAGATGCATGCATCCTTGTCGCGCCTCGCCGCATTGCCGGCGGAAACGCGCGTCTGTTGCGGCCATGAGTACACCGAAGCCAACGCGCGGTTCGCGCTGGCGGTCGAGCCCGGCAACCGCGAGCTGCAGGAACACGCGGATGCGGTTCGCGAACTGCGCGCGAACGGCCATCCGAGCCTGCCAAGCACGCTGGAGATCGAACGCGCATGCAATCCGTTCATGCGCGTGGATGCGTCGGAAATCCGTGCGTCGCTGGAAAGACACCTCGGTCGCGGGATCGAGGATTCCATCGACGCATTCGCCGCGCTGCGTGCGTGGAAGGATGGATTCCGCGGATGAAACCGCTTCGATCCGCATTCGCGATCCTGCTGCTGGCAACGGCCTGCACCCGCACGCCTTCGCCCGCACCCGGCGCCGCTGCGACAACGCCGACCACCGCCAACATCGTCTTCGTCGAACCCGATCCGCCAGCGGTGTCGGTGCTTCCGGACGAAGCATCGCCCGTCATCGACGCCACCCGCAGCGGCAGCGATATCTACACCGCGTTCGAGGACGGCCTCGCCGAACCGGGCTGCGAGGACGGCGCGAGTGCGCGCTGGCGCGTGCACTACGCCAACGCCACCAAGCGCCTGGCGAACGCACGCGACGACGCCATGCCGCTGTTCGGCTACGTGGTCGATGCGATGCGCGCGGAAAGCCTGCCGACCGAATATGCGCTGATCCCGTTCGTGGAAAGCCGCTACCACCCCGAAGCACGCAGCGACGGCGGCCCCGCCGGGCTGTGGCAGATGATCGGGAGCACCGCGCGCCGCCAGGGCGTATCGATGCGCGGCGGCTACGACGGCCGCCTGTCGCCGGTGGAATCGACCCGCGCGGCGGTGCGCTACCTGAAGCTGCTCGACCGCACCTTCGCCGGCAACTGGCGGCTGGCGGCGATGGCCTACAACGCCGGCGAAGGCGCGGTGCTGGCGGCGGTGAAGCGCAGCGGCCACGGCGTGCGCAGTGCCGATGCCAGCGCCCTCACCGGCCTGTCGCCGATCACCCTCGCCTATGCGCGCAAGTTGCAGGCCTTGTCGTGCCTGCTGCAGGAAGCGCATGCGCGCGCCGCGTGGCAGGACGCGATCGACCGCCCGGTGCCGCTGCTCGTGGACATCCGCCTGCCGACGGGCAGCGGTTCGATGGATGCCTGGGCTTCGCGCCACGGCCTCGATGCACATGCCTTGCGGCGGATGAACCCCGCGTTCCCACAGGGCGCGCTCGCCGGGCGCGTGCCCGACCTGCTTGCGCCGGCGGTTGCGCCGACGTCGCAGCCGGTGCGTGCGTTCCTGCCGCGAACGGCTCCGGTCGCGCGCGACAACGGCTGGTCGCGCCAGATCCATGTCGTCGCGCCGGGCGAAACGCTCGCCGACATCGCCCATCGGCACGGCCTCGCGACCGATGCGCTGGCCGCGCGCAATGGCCTGGAGGCCAGCGACGCCGTGCGCCCGGGAATGGTGCTCGACCTCGGTCGCGAGTAGCCGCGCGCGCCACGGCAAGGCACACTTGCGGCTTCGCAACGAGGAACAACGCCATGGGATTCCTGCAAGGCAAGCGCGCGCTCATCACCGGCATCGCCAGCGAACGCTCGATCGCCAGCGGCATCGCCGAAGCCATGCACCGCGAGGGCGCGGAACTCGCGTTCACTTACCAGAACGACAAGCTCAAGACGCGCGTCGAGAAGGCCGCCGCCGAGTACGGCAGCAACATCGTGTTGCCGCTCGACGTCTCCGACGATGCGCAGATCGCCGCGTGCTTCGAGCAGCTCGGCAAGCACTGGGATGGCTTCGACATCCTCGTCCATGCCATCGCCTACGCACCGCGCGAAGCGATCGCCGGCCAGTTCCTCGATGGCCTGACCCGCGAGAACTTCGCCATCGCCCACGACATTTCGGCCTATTCGCTCGCGGCAATGTCCAAGGCCGCGCGCCCGCTGATGGCCGGCCGCAACGGATCGGTGTTGACCCTGACCTACCTCGGCGCCGAACGCGCGCTCGCCGGCTACAACGTGATGGGCGTGGCCAAGGCCAGCCTCGAAGCGACCGTGCGCTACCTCGCCTACAACCTCGGCCCGGAGGGCATCCGCGTCAACGCGATCTCCGCCGGCCCGATCAAGACCCTGGCCGCGGCCGGCATCGCCGGGTTCCGCAAGATCCTCGGCCATGTCGAGGGCAATGCACCGCTGCGCCGCACCGTCACCATCGAAGATGTCGGCAACGTCGCCGCGTTCCTGTGCTCGGACCTGGCCGCGGGCGTCACAGGCGAGGTCACCTACGTCGACGCCGGCTACAACATCCTCGGCATGACCGGCATCGACGACGAACATTGACGCCGGCGTTCGCGCGGCCCACGAAAAACCCGGCCGAAGCCGGGTTTTTCGTTCGTGCTCCGATCGCGCCGGTTACAGCTGGCTTTCGGAAACGGTGATCTTCATCTTCCTGCGCAGGTCCTTCACCATCGAGGTGGCCTCGCCGTAGCCGGCGGCCTCGGCGATCTGCTGGCGCATCTGGATGCGCTGCTCAGGCGTGGCCCGGGTCGGGTCGCCGGGCGTCACCTTGCTCACGGTGAATACGACGAAACGCCCGTCGGCCATGCGCGCCTTGCCGGCCGACACCTTGCCCGTGGCCGGAACCGGCGCGCGGAACATCGCGTCGGCGACGTCGATATCGGGAACCGGCGCGCCACGCGGCACGCCCGGGATGTTCGCCGCCGTCAATCCGCGCGCCGTGGCGAGGTCCTGCAGCGGCTTGCCCGCGCTTACGTCGGCGAGCAGCGCCGACGCCGCGGCATCGGCCGCCCTGGCCGCGCGGTCGGCGCGGATCGCGGCGATCACGCGGTCGCGGACCTCATCCAGCTTCAGCGCGCGCGCCGGCGAATGCTGCTCGACGCGCACCAGCACGCTGTGGTCGGGCCCGACTTCGATCGGATCGCTGACCGTGCCGTCCTCGATCAGGCTTTGGTTGAACGCGGAACGCAGCAGCATCGCGTTGCCGGCGAGGCCGGCGTTCGGGTCCGGGCGCGCGCCGCGCGCGATCGGCCCGAGCCGCTGCACCGGCTGGCCGGCCAGCTTCGCCGCGGCGGCGAGCGTGGTCGGGTTCTTCAGCACGTCGTCTACGACCTTGCCGGTGAGGTCGTTGTACGCACGTTCGCGGTCGGCGTCGGCCTGCTCCTTCGCGAGCTGGTCGCGCACCTGTTCGAACGTCGCCTGCGTGCCGGTCTTGATCTCGCGCAACTGGATCACGTGCCAGCCGAACTCGGTGCGCACGGGTTCGCTCACCTGCCCCGCCTGCATCGCGAACAACGCGTCCTCGAACGGCTTCGGCATCGCGCCCTTTTCCACCCAGCCGAGGTCGCCGCCCGCGGCCTTGGAGCCGTCGTCGTCCGAATCGGCGCGAGCGAGCGCGGCGAAGTCGGCGCCCGGCTGGCGCGCCTGTTCGGCGATCTTCTTCGCCTTGGCTTCCGCCGCCTTCCATGCCGCTTCGTTCGCGTTCGCGTCGACCTTGACCAGGATGTGCGAGGCAAGGCGCTGGTTGGCCCCGGCCGCATGCGTCTGTTGTTGCTGGAAGCGCGCGCGCAACGCATCCTCGGTCGGTGCCGGCACGTCGAGCCTGGACGCATCGAGGTCGACGTATTCCAGCGTGACCGTTTCCGGCGCGCGATAGGCGGAAGCGTGGGCCGAGTACCAGGCCTGGACCTGCGCATCCGTCACCGGCGCGGTGTCGGCCGCCGGCGGGTTGAGCACCACGAAGCCCACGTCGCGGGTTTCGCCGGTCAGTCGCAGCAGCCGGTCGAGCTCGGCATCGGTCAGGAACGACGATGCGGCGACCTGGGTCGGGATCAACGACTGCTTGATGCTTCCGCGCACGTCTTCCTGGAACTGCCGCGGCGAGCGCGGCGGGACCTGCGACTGCAGCACCATCTGGTATTGCTGCGCATTGAATTTCCCGTCCACCTGGAACGCCGGGATGTTCTCGATTTCCTCGCGCACCTGCGCGTCGCCGACCGCGATCCCGCTGCGGTCCGCGGCCATGCGCAACACGCGCTGGTCGACCATCGAGTCGAGCACCTTGCGCTTGTTGTCGAGCGATTCGAACACGCTCGGGTCGAACGCATCGCCCTGCTGCTGGCGCTGCTGCTGGCGCTCCTGCTGGAACTGGTTGCGGAACTCGTCGACGCTGATCTCGTCGCGCTGCCACAACATGGTGACCGGCCAGAACGCCGGCGCCGACGGCCACCACGCGGGCGGCGCCTCGATCTTGGCGGCGAAGTTGTCGTTGTTCTGGAACAGGTACTGTTCCATGCCGAAGAACGCGAACGGCACCACCAGGATCCCGAGCACGGTGGTGGCGAGCCAGCCGGAGGACTTGTCGCGGAGTTTCTGCAGCATCGTGCGGAATCGGGCTTGGGACGAAGCCCGCGAGTTTAGCCTGCGCGGGCCGGGCGTGCAGGCCGGAAACAAAGAAAGGCGCCCATCGGGCGCCTTTCGCGAAAACAGTGGCGGAGTGGACGGGACTCGAACCCGCGACCTCCGGCGTGACAGGCCAGCATTCTAACCGACTGAACTACCACTCCGCGGAGCCGCGCATGGTACAGACCGCCATCGCCGCATGCAACCGACCTGGTGGGCGCTGAGGGGTTCGAACCCCCGACCCGCTCCGTGTAAAGGAGCCGCTCTACCGCTGAGCTAAGCGCCCGGTCGAGGCGGGACTCTACAACGAAAAACCCGGCACGTGGCCGGGTTTTTTCGAACCGTGATCCTCGAAGGATCAGTTCACGGCGTCCTTCAGCGCCTTGCCCGGCTTGAACGCCGGCGCCTTGGACGCGGGGATCTCGATGGTGCCGCCGGTCTGCGGATTGCGGCCGGTGCGGGCGCTGCGCGAACGCACTTCGAAGGTGCCGAAACCGACCAGCGCCACGTTGTCGCCGGACTTCAGCGCATTGCTCACCGTGCCGGTGAACGCATCGACCGCGCGCGTGGCATCGGCCTTCGACAGGCCAGTGGATTCGGCGACGGCATCGATGAGCTCGTTCTTGTTCATATGGTATCTCCGTGTGCGAGCGGCGCTCGCGAGCGATTGGGGAATGCCGCATGGACGCGGCGCGGGACAGCGGATTCGTGGCATGGATGGAAACGCCTTCCATCCATCCTGGCGGCCACGCAACACGCGGCCGCCTGCGGAACATCGCATCGAAAACGTTATACCAGCGGGGTTTTCCCCGTGCAATAAGCCGTTTTTCGCGCAAGCACGTTCAATGCGTGACGTCCAGTGCCGGCGTCGACGGCTTGTCGCCGCTCGGCAAGACGTTGTCTCCGGCAGCCTGAGCCGCGTGCTTCGGCTGCACCGGTCGTTCGAGCGCAAGGTCGAGCACTTCGTCGATCCACTTCACCGGCACGATCTTCATGCTCTGGGTGACGTTCTTCGGGATGTCGGCGAGGTCCTTGCGGTTCTCGTCCGGGATGAGCACGGTCTTGACGCCGCCGCGCAGCGCGGCGAGCAGTTTTTCCTTGAGCCCGCCGATCGCGGTGACCTTGCCGCGCAGGGTGATCTCGCCGGTCATCGCCACGTCGTTGCGCACCGGGATCCTGGTCAACGTCGACACCAGCGAAGTCGCCATCGCGATGCCGGCGCTGGGCCCGTCCTTCGGCGTGGCGCCGTCCGGGACGTGCACGTGCACGTCCTGCTTCTGCAGGAAATCGAGGTCGATGCCAAGGCGTTCGGCGCGCGCGCGCACCACCGACAGCGCCGCCGACGCGGACTCCTTCATCACGTCGCCGAGCTGGCCAGTGAGGATCAGCGCGCCCTTGCCCGGCACCAGCGTGGATTCGATCTGCAACAGGTCGCCGCCGACCTCGGTCCATGCCAGGCCGGTGACGAGGCCGATTTCGTTCTCGGCTTCCGCGCGCCCGAAGTCGAAGCGCTGCACGCCGAGGTACTTGTCGAGGTTCTTGCCGGTGACGTTGACCGTCTTCGCCTTCGCGGCGCCTTTCTTCGCCGCGGGCTGCGGGCCTTTCAACGCGATTTCCTTGACGACCTTGCGCGCGATGCGCGCGATCTCGCGCTCGAGGTTGCGCACGCCGGATTCGCGCGTGTAGTAGCGGATGATGTCGCGGATCGCGGACTCGGCGATGGCGAGCTCGCCCTCGCGCAGGCCGTTCGCCTTCAGTTGCTTGGGCACGAGGTAGCGCGACGCGATGTTGAGCTTCTCCTCCTCGGTGTAGCCGGGGATGCGGATCACTTCCATGCGGTCCAGCAGCGGTCCGGGGATGTTCAGCGAGTTGGAGGTGGCGACGAACATCACCTCGCTCAGGTCGAGGTCGACCTCGAGGTAGTGGTCGTTGAACGCATTGTTCTGTTCCGGATCGAGCACCTCGAGCAATGCCGAGGACGGATCGCCGCGGAAGTCCATCGACATCTTGTCGATCTCGTCGAGCACGAACAACGGGTTCTTCGTCCCGACCTTGTTGAGGTTCTGCACGATGCGGCCCGGCATGGAGCCGACGTAGGTGCGGCGATGGCCGCGGATTTCCGCTTCGTCGCGCACGCCACCGAGCGACATGCGCACGAACTTGCGGTTCGTCGCCTTGGCGATGCTCTGCCCGAGCGAGGTCTTGCCCACGCCGGGCGGCCCGACCAGGCACAGGATGGCGCCCTTCATCTTCGCGACGCGCGACTGCACCGCGAGGTATTCGAGGATGCGTTCCTTGACCTTCTCCAGGCCGTAATGGTCGGCGTCGAGAACGTCCTGCGCGGCCTTCAGGTCCTTGCGGACCTTGGTGCGCTTCTTCCACGGCACGCCGAGCAGCCAGTCGAGGTAGTTGCGGACCACGCCGGCTTCGGCCGACATCGGCGACATCTGCTTGAGCTTGTTGAACTCGTTCCTGGCCTTGGCCTCCACCGCCTTGGGCATGCCCGCCTCGGCGATCCTGCGCGCGAGTTCGTCCATGTCGCTGGGCGCGTCGTCGATCTCGCCCAGCTCCTTCTGGATCGCCTTCATCTGCTCGTTGAGGTAGTACTCGCGCTGCGACTTCTCCATCTGCGACTTGACCCGGCCGCGGATGCGCTTCTCCATCTGCTGCACGTCGATTTCGCCGTCGACGAAGCCGACCAGCAGTTCGAGCCGTTTGTCGATGTCGAGCGTCTCCAGCAATCGCTGTTTCTCGGCCAGGCGTACGCCGAGGTGCGCGGAAGCGGTATCGGCCAGGCGGCTCGGTTCGTCGATGCCGGACAGCGTCTGCAGCAGTTCCGGCGGCAGCTTGCGGTTGGTCTTGACGTACTGTTCGAACAGCGACAGCAGCGAACGCACCACCGCCTCGGTTTCGCGGGTGGGTTCCGGTTCGCCGCCCTCGATCTCCACCGCCTCGCCCGAGAGCGCGCCGTCGGCCTCGCGGATCGCGGACACGCGCACGCGGGTCATGCCCTCGACCAGCACCTTGATCGTGCCGTCGGGCAGCTTCAGTAGTTGCAGCACCTGCGCCAGGGTGCCGACCTCGTACAGGTCGGACGCGCCCGGGTCGTCGGTTTCGGCCGATTTCTGCGCCAGCAGCACGATGCGCTTGTCCGCAGCCATCGCCTGTTCGAGCGCGGCGATCGACTTCTCGCGGCCCACGAACAGCGGGATCACCATGTGCGGGAACACCACCACGTCGCGCAGCGGCAATACCGGCAGGACGGGGCGATCGACGGACTTGGGCATGCTGGCTCCGGCAGGGGTGAACGGCCCGGCGACGTGCGCCGGCCCTGCCGTTATGGGGCCGGCGCCGGGCGCTTGCAAGCACCCGTCGCTGCCCGGTCGGCGGCCTTATTCGGCCGCCGCGACCCGCGGCGCGGCCGGCGGGGTTTCGTAGATCAGGTAGGGCTCGGACTTGTGTTCGACCACCGATTCGTCGACCACGACCTTCTTCACGTTTTCCAGCGAAGGCAGGTCGTACATCGTGTCGAGCAGCACCGATTCGACGATGGTGCGCAGGCCGCGCGCGCCGGTCTTGCGCTTGAGCGCCTTCTTCGCGATCGCGGTCAGTGCGTCGGGGCGGAACTCGAGGTCCACGCCTTCCATCTCGAACAGCTTGCGGAACTGCTTGGTGATCGCGTTCTTCGGTTCGGTGAGGATCTTCACCAGCGCCGGTTCGTCGAGTTCCTCGAGGGTGGCGACCACCGGCAGGCGACCGACGAACTCGGGGATCAGCCCGAACTTGATCAGGTCCTCGGGCTCGACGTCGGCCAGCACCTTGCCAACCTCCGCCTTGCGTTCGCTGCTCTTCACCTTGGCCGAGAACCCGATGCCACTGGCATCGGTGCTGCGCTGCTGGATGATCTTGTCGAGACCCGCGAACGCACCGCCGACGATGAACAGGATGTTGCGCGTATCGACCTGGAGGAATTCCTGCTGCGGATGCTTGCGCCCGCCCTGCGGCGGCACCGAGGCGATGGTGCCCTCGATCAGCTTCAGCAGCGCCTGCTGCACGCCTTCGCCGGACACGTCGCGGGTGATCGACGGGTTCTCGCTCTTGCGCGAGATCTTGTCGATCTCGTCGATGTAGACGATGCCCTGCTGCGCCTTGTCGACGTCGTAGTCGCACTTCTGCAGCAGCTTCTGGATGATGTTCTCCACGTCCTCACCGACGTATCCGGCTTCAGTCAGCGTGGTCGCGTCGGCCATGGTGAACGGCACGTTCAACAGCCGCGCAAGCGTTTCCGCGAGCAGCGTCTTGCCCGAACCGGTCGGGCCGACCAGCAGGATGTTGGACTTGGCCAGTTCGACCTCGTCCGATTTCTGCCGGCTCTCGATGCGCTTGTAGTGGTTGTACACGGCGACCGCAAGCGTCTTCTTCGCGCGCGGCTGGCCAATGACGTACTGGTCGAGGACGTCGAGGATCTCGCGCGGCTTGGGCAGCGCGCTGCGCGCGGACTGCGACTTCTCCTCGAGTTCCTCGCGGATGATGTCGTTGCACAACTCGACGCATTCGTCGCAGATGAACACGCTGGGGCCGGCGATGAGCTTGCGCACCTCGTGCTGGCTCTTCCCGCAGAAGGAGCAGTAGAGGATCTTGCTGCTGTCGCCCGAACGGCCCTGACGGTCTTCGCTCATTCAAAACACCTGCTGCGTGAGCCGGTTGCGGCCCGAGAATAGCATAAGGGGCCGGATCTGCTCCGGCCCCGATCTTTAGCGGAATTTACTTTG
>Ga0075163_10014620_pt1 | contig 10124 bp, 7 predicted proteins | sample JI1023141ADNA_FD_71478 | JGI IMG/M metagenome (GOLD analysis project Ga0075163, IMG submission 71478) | Wastewater effluent complex algal communities from Wisconsin, to seasonally profile nutrient transformation and Carbon sequestration -... | ecosystem: Engineered > WWTP > Effluent > Algae... | reverse complement strand
ACTGCCGGCGTGGCGATATCGCTCCGTGGGTCGGTCACACCACCTCGGTGGCGTAACGCTTCCAGGCGGTTCGTAGAGGCACCAGGGTGGCCAGCGGGCGGGACAGGCCCGCCCGCTGGCCGGGTGACGGCCAGTTCCGGAGCAGTCTCGCTGACTTCCAAAGCAGTCGCGAGGTCCGCGATCCTGCATCGGGATCGCCGATCACTGTCGGACGCGGTCGACCGCGACTCAGCGTGCGCCCAGGACACAGACCGCCGCCAGGGCGACCAGGACGAGCGCGAGGAGCAGGAAGGCCAGGGCTCCTCCGCGTCCCCATCCTTCCGCCCAGGTCCTGTTGTTCCCCGGTTGACCGCGCACCCTCGCTGTCGCGCCTGCCCCCGGCTTGTCCCTCGCGCCGACGACGCGAGCAGCCCCCACCCGTTCGTCGACCGTCGAACGCTCGCGAGCCCAGCGAGCCCGTTTCAAGCCCCATCACCAGTTCACCACCAGTTCCCAGCTCGCCGCCGAAATTCCTGGCTGAAAACTCCTAATCGCGATCGTCATGGCGGGCGGGCTTACCTATATCGATAGCGACGGCGAACCATGAGCCATGCGCAACCAAGGATCCCGACTGGAGCTCCACCACTCGGCCCTGTTCCCGAGATCCGACACCCTCGGCTTTGTAGTGGCGGTGGTTGAGTCAGTGGAGCTGGCTGGGCCGGCTCCACTGGCTGAACCGTGGGGGGAATTCTCGATATGTACGCAGCATCCAGCACCTTGTACGTCGCATCGAGCCGTTCCCAGGACTCTGCGCCGACCCATTCTCCGGTCGTATACTTTTGAAGTCGTGAGAAGATGAGCTCGCGTGGAGTCTCGCCCTTCACCCGCTTCATTGTTTGATCCGCACCACCAGCCAGAAGCACCCGCGCCACCTCTGGCGTCCTGACCATATGAAGTGGTGTTTGCCCGTGATCGTCGCGGGCGTTGACCGCAGCTCCTGCCTGCAGCAGCAACGTCACGACTTCGCCGCTCTCCGAACGCACGGCTTCGTGAAGGACAGTATCGCTGTACTTGGAGCGCGCGTTGGGATTGGCTCCCTTCGCCAGAAACAGTCGGACAATCTTCTCACGCCCCGCGCTTGCCGCTTTCAATAGCGGCGTTCGGCCGACGTCATCCCTGGCATCGACTTCAACCCCCCGCGCGAGGAACAATTCCGCCACAGCGACGTCGCCGACAAAATGCAGCGGGCTGGCGTCAGGATCCGGCTGAGGGTTTGCGCCCGCGGTGAGGAGAGTCTGAACGACATCCATGCCGCATTTATCGAGCGCGTGAATCATAAAAAACCGAGACCCGTTGGGATCGGCCCCTGCGGTGATGGCGTTACGAATGTCTTGCGGGTGGCACCGGCCGATCGAGAGCTCGAGGTTTCGTCGTGCGGCGATCATTGCATCGGTCTTCCCGCCGCAGTCGGTGACGAGCTTCACCATGATCTCGCCCCACGTTCGACGTACCCACGCCGGAGCCTTCCTGTCGAGGACGTTAGCGAACGTCACGTCCGCGGTAACCTCCCCGTTCGCTTGGTCGACGTTCCGAATGCACGCGTAGTCGCCTGTGCAGTCGACGTTGTAATCGTCATTTGGCAGATTCCAGTTGACGGATGTCGGATCCATCTGAGCGAGTGGAATATGACAAATGTGATCACTATTGGCAGTCTGGCGGATGGTGATGACGCAAGCATCTTGGCTCGGTCGGACAATGAATTTCCAACCTGCGACGGCGTAGATGTTCATCAGGCGTTCCATTTTCTCGAGCGCCTCCGTGTGCTGAACCGACTGAGGAGATGGTGCGAGTAGCGTCACGGAGAGCAGCAGAGCGGAGGCAGCGAGTTCCATATGTCGGGTTATAGGCCGGTCTGTGTGCCGAGTCACCTGTCGTTTTAGCGCATCGAGAATCGCAGTTTCAGGCCGTCTCACTTCACTCCCGGACCGCTCAGCGCGGGTGCCCGGCCCAGATGCCCGAGCGCTCGCCGTCGTGGACCGGCCAGGCGAGCGCGCCGGAGTCGTATAGCGCCGCGGCGTGGAGGCCTCGCCGCAGGTGACCGTCCAGCTCTCGGTCCACGGGCTGCCCTCCGGGGCAACGAGGGCCAGCGTGTCGCGCGGCTCGAGCACCGAGTCCCGGCGGACCGTCGCAGGTCGCCGAGAGCCTCGCGCAGGCGGTGCACGACCGGACCCGCGAGCACGGGCGCTCGCCCGCCCCAGTACCCAGAGCCGTTGAGGAATTCCCGACTGGAACCTCTTAAACACGAGGTGGCTCACGCCGGGGCCTTGAATTTGGCGAGGAGCTGGAATGCGAACGCGGCGGCATGTCGAGCGGCGATGAGCTGCCACTCGTGATCCTGTTCGGGTGTCTTGTCGTCGATCCGATCCGAGATGCCTCGTATCACGATACCCTGGGTGGGGTGATTCATCTGTACGCTCTGCAGGAATCCATACCCCTCCATCTCCACGGCGACGGCATCCCCGTAGTTGTGACGAATGAAGGTGAACGTCGCTGTCCGCCTCGACGCGAGGACCTTCGGACCCGAGACGATGGGCGCGACCGTCGCCGTGGGCTGCTTGTCGTCGTGCAAGGTACGGCCGCCATGGATCCGTCCCAGCCACTCCGGCTCGCCGGCTTCGTACCGTGCGCGCGCCACGAGTTCGTAGGAAGACTGCCTGGCATCGGGTCTGAGTTCGAAATAATCATCTCGATCTTTCCCCGACTCATAGCGGTTTATTTTATCGGCCGCGACAACGTCCCCCTGCGTGAGATCCTTGAGGGCGCCTGCGACCCCGACGAAGATCGACACTTCCGGGCTGTAGAGTCCAAGCACCCGTTCAGTCTCGGCGGCGGCGTTTTCGTTGCCCGCCCCGAATTCGGCCACCACGACATTCCATCGCGACGGCGGGCAGTCGAAGATGCCCCTACGATAGATCGCCCCCCGAGAGGGCGTTACTTCGGCAACCTCGCGCAGATGCTCAAGCACGGCCCGGCGCTCGACGGGGAGCGCGGTGACGATGACAGCACGGCGGGGCTTTTGCTCGAGGTGAAATACTTCCTGAGAAGATAGTGTTTTCCAGGTTGCATCGGCCAGGTACTGACGAGCGAATCCAACGGCAAACTCGAGTTCCTCATCGCGTGGGCGTCGCTCCTTGAGCTGATGAATGGCCTCGAGGGCGCTCGCGGTACTTTTGCTGGAGATGCTGTGCAACAAAGCGCTGCGCAGGCGCCCGATCTTGTAGCGGAAGTCGTCTCCCATCCTGACCGTCAGTTCAGGATCGTCCTTGCTGGGAAAACGGTCTGCGATCCAACTGTATGCACTGACGAGGGCGTCTTCGTCCCTGTCGTCCAATAAATGCTTGGTCTGGTGCCAGTGTAAGTCTGCGATAGCTTGGACCACTGCATCCCCGAAACCGGGATCGGCCGAGAACCTGGACTCGAGCACGGACCAACAGAGATCGTCACTGGTCTCGAAGAGTATCCGGGCCGCGATGACCGCTCGGGCGTTGTTCTGGTCCGCCGACACGATGCTCCGAAGCCGTTGAGGGATGCCGGGATACCCCTGGTTGAACAGATGCGTCAATAGCGCGCCATAGGGTTCCGCAGGGTAGCTGTCATTGTCGAGCAAGTGGGCGACAAAGGAAGTGGTGTGCGGCCCGAGCACGCTCTCGATGAATTTCAATATCCGAACAAAATGCGACGCGGAGGCAGCATGCATCAAGTGTACGGTGAAGCACCACTCAGCGTATTTCGCAGCATGGTTGTGGGCCGCACGCAGCAGGATCACGTCGATGGCGTCGTCGGCTTCACCCTTGTACAGGATGGCCGGGGTCCACTCCACCCACAGGGGCGACTCTTGAACGGCCGCCCACAACGGGTTGACCTCATGCATGAAACGCAAGAGGAGATGATGCCAGGTCCAGAGATACGACCTGTCCGCCGGCAGCGGTTGTTCCTTCAGGAAGGATGCCGCCAGGTTGATCATGCGGCCCCGGGCGGCCGCCGGCAGTTCTTGCCACGCTTTCGTGGCCAGCAAATCCTCGGGGTAGGAGCGCCCGTCCGATTCATAGTATTTGAATTCGTGAAGCAACTCTCCGATAGTGTCCGGGTCGGGTGTCGCGGCCTCGATGCTGGAGACGAACTTAGAAAGCCGCGTTTTTCTCGCGTTCTCCCGGATGCGTTCCATGCGCTCGTTCTCTCGCCGGGTCGCCTCGTCCCGCATGAACCGCCAGTACTCCTGTTCCATCTGATCTGCGCGCTCGCCGCGTATTTCGATGGGGCCGAACCAGCGCCAGAGAGCCGCCCTCAGTTCCTTCGAGCGGTCGGCCGCGGTAGAGAGGGCGTTCTCTTCGTCGCTTCCTGGAAGAGGAGGCGCGTGGGAGACCAGCTCGGAGAGTATTTCCAGCCACAGGGCACTGGACGGCGCGTCGGCAGCTGCGAGACATTGCTCCACGACCCAGACGAGGTCCTCGGCAATAACAAGCGACCAGAGGCGGAACCATATCGCTACGCTTGGGGCGCCACTGTTCTCGACGGTCGCGCCGACGAGTCTTCTCCGATCTTTCTGGCTCATCGATGCGATGAGCGAGCCGCGTCCTTGCTCGTGACGGTGCCAATAGGGGTTCTCCCGCGCTATCAGACATGTCGCCGTATGGCGAGCCAATGCCGAGAGGATCGGCGGACGGCTGATGTCTCGGAGGGCGCGTCGGACAAGGTATTCGCTGAGAGAGCTGATGAGGTATCGCGTTCGTTGGACCTGGGGGCGGGTCCGGATCCAGTCGAAAATCTCTACGACGAACGTATCATTCGAACCGGCGACGACCGTGTCCTTGATGAAATCATTGAGGTCGTCCGACGACCGTCCCTTTCGGTTGTGGATGGCATCCAGGATCGCGAACTTTTCGCCGTGGGCGAGATGCTGCGGCCACAGCAGACGTATGAGACGACGGCGAGCATAGTAGTCAGGGGGGGACGCTTCGGGATCGGTCAAGATGGGTAGTAACCGGCGCCAGTTCTCTGGCGCACCGAGCTTGCAGACGGTGGCAAAGGCTTCGCTGCGGACGCGGCCGTCCTCTTCGGACAGGGCGACATGGATCAAGGGCTCCAGTAACGACTTACAATCGCAGGCAGCCGCGATCTCGATCGCCATGTGCCGGGCCAACCAGTCGCGGCCCTCGTCGGACACCCAGGGACGAAGTTGTTCAGCAAGCCCTTCGTGATTCAGATTTCGATAGTGTGCCCGTAGATCATAGACCGGCAGGGTCTTGTCCCTGGCGTGCTCGAGGAGAGCCGCCGTGAGCCTGGAGAGCACGTCGTTCGATGTGCCCCGGAGATCGCTGCCGAGCAGCGAGCGAGGGTCATGTCTTAGGAGCCATCGTCGAGTATCCTCGTCCTCAGCGGCGAGCCAGCCCGCGAGATCTCGGAATTCTGTAGGTATTGGACCGGTAGAATCGAGGCCGACGCATTCTTCCACAAGATCCGGCAATCGGATAGAGCGCTGCTTGAGGAATCTCGCGGTGAGGAAACTCGTATAACTCGCGTGAGCGAACCGCAGGTGGCGATCCTTGCTCGACGAGAAGAGTGCCGTGCGGTGGAGGGTCTCCTCGAGGAGAGAATAACGCTCTTGGTCTTCGGCTCCCCGGTCCCCGTGGGCCAGCAATTCGGCCCACGTGATCGCTTCTCTCGATCCTGGACCGTGGTGGTCGATTTCTCGCTGGATCAAGGGTTTGCGGCCGAGGAGACACACGGCGGCGATCCGCGACGCAGTATCCAGGCGTTGGCGTGAGTGAGTCTTCCCCTGCAACCCCGGCATGCGACGGGCCGTGTTGTTCTCGGTACATAAAGTACGGCAGCCATCTTCGAAGATCTGCCAGCGTGTGTCGGGGAGATCCTTGTGCTTTTTATAATGATCGAGGAGGAAGTTGAGGCTGACCGGTCTCGTGGCGAGGGACGCGACTCCGCGCAGGACGACCCGCTGAAGGAATGGCTCGGCGTCCGATCCGGCGGATAATGCTATGTCCCGTCGGCAAAGTGGTAGGAGTTCGAAGAATCGGTCCTTATCCCACAGCGAAGGGACTTCGTCGTCGAGATATGCCGGTATCTCACCGGTTCGGCACGCGATCCTGAATCTCAGTCGGCTGCGGTCCTGAACAGCGCGAATCTTCCCGAACAGGGGGCGCAGGATCCTCGGCCCCTCGTCGAGGCTGTCGATGAAGAGATGTAGCGAGCCTCCTTGCTCCCAACCGCGGAATTGAGGGGTCTTGAAAAGCTCCTCGTCGGGGTTGATATCCTCCGCGAGGTCGACGTACAACTTATCGGATTCCGGAGCCTCGACACGCGAGAACCACTGTCTCAACGTGTCGGACTTGCCGCTACCCGGCTCGCCGAGCAGGACGATGCAGGGAGATTCGAGTACGGTGGTGAGACCGATCGCGGAGGGTTGTTGGTACTGGCCCAGGATCTCGGGGTCGTTCGGGAAGCCATTTTCATCGCACAGGACTATTTCTCCCCGAGGCACACAGTACCGTGTCCAATTGATTCGGGCCATCGGCAGGAGTCCGGGTCGAGAAGTACCACAGAGCTCCATGGGAGTGCCCGAAATTGCGGCCGCAGTCTTCTCGGCGGCTGTGGAACAGGTGCTCGATTCGGTGGTCGCGCGCCTTGGGCGGGCGCTTGGGGTCAGGGGAGCGGGTCCTTGCAGACGCATTCGCCGGGGTTCGCCGGGTTGCCGAGGTTCGCGCAGTTCTGGAGGTTCCGGGCGACGCGGCGAGGCAGTCGGGGCCGGCGCAGCCGACGTGGCGGAGGCCGGCGAGGCCGTCGAGGTCGGCGAGGGCGGCGTTGTGGGCGATGCGCACGCCGTCGCCGATGCGCTGCACGACAGCGCCGGGCAACAGCCTGCGCGCCGATCATGCGCGACGAGCAACAGGTGCCGCTGTCAGCCATAGAATACGCTCGGCTGCAACTCGGCACCCGCGCAGCCTCCGACACCGGTACCTTCTCGAGGTGGTACTGGCGCAGGATGTTGTTTTTGGGGTCGAAAACGTTGTAATTGTGTGTCTTCTTGCGACCGGCGTGGTGTTGGTTCCCTCCCGGACTGTTGCCGGGCGTCGCCGAGGGAGCCGCGCTGTTGCTCGCCGCGTGGGCTGTTGCCCGGTGAGGTGTTGGTCCCCCTCGCGGACTGTGGGCCCCGTGGTGGGTGGCGACGCTCCACCCCGCCGCGCTCCTCCGCATCCCCGACGACGACGCCCGCGCCACCGCCCTCGCCGAGTTCGAGGCCGACATGCAGCAGGCCGCCGCCCTCGCAACCCACCGCCGCCACGAATCCCACGCCCACGCCTGAGCGGCCCGCACACGTCCCGCGGTACACTCCGCGATCGTGGCCTTCACCTTCCACTCCTCCGACAAGCTGGTCCAGCGCCTCCGCGGCGGCACGCACCCGGTGGTGTTCCTCGTCGGCTCCGCGCTGACGATGCCGAGCAAGGCCGGCGGCCCCGGCGTCAGCAACGTCGCCGAGGTGGTCAAGCTGATCCGCGCCCGCATCCTGCCGGAGGGTCTGCGAGGGCCCGACCGCCTGGCGGCCCGCGAACGCCTGCGGAGCTTCGACGACGCCATGAAAGCAGTCGGCGACGGCGGCGACCGCTACCAGGTCGCCTTCGAACAGCTGAAGGCCCTCGAGGGCGCCGACGCGATGAACGCCGTAATCCGCGAGGCAGTGCTGAAGGCCCGCAAGCGGCCTTCGACCGTCGACACCCGCGACCCCGCCGCGCTCGCCGCGCTCGAGGCCAGCGTCGACGGCTGGCACCTCGGCCCCGGCGTCAAGGCCCTGGGCCAGCTGATCGCCCGCAACCGGCCGCGCTTCAGCCACGCCGTCCTCACCACCAACTTCGATCCGCTCGTCGAGATCGCCGTCCGCGCCGCCGGCGGTCAGGCCGTCGCCGTCGATCAGCCCGGCGACGGCGCCCTCTCGGCCCCGGACCCGGTCGTCACCCCCGTCGTGCATCTCCACGGATCCTGGCGCGCCGACACCCTGCACACCCCCGGCTCGCTGACGATCAAGCGCCCCGCGCTGCAGCACTCGCTCGCCCACCTGCTCGGCGAGGTCACCCTCGTCGTGCTCGCCTACGGCGGCTGGGACGACGTCATCACCACCACCCTCGCCGACGTCGCCGGTACCAACCCGAAGGCCGACATCGTCTGGTGCTTCTACGAATCCGACCCCGCGAAGATCGAAGCCCGCTACGCGAAGCTGCTCGGCCTGCTCGCCCCGTTCCGCGAGCGCGTCGCCTGCTACGCCGGCGTCGACTGCAACCTCGTGCTCCCCAAGCTGCGCGCCGCGCTCGACCGCGAGGGCGAGCTGCTCGGGCGCGAGGCCGTGTGCGACGAGCTGCTCGACGCCCTCGACAGCGGCCACGCCGTCGAGATCCTCGGCGAGCCGCACATGAAACGCAGCCGCCTGCTCCGCTGGATCCGCCACAACGTCGGCACCCACATGCAGTTCGCGGTGCTGAGCGCCCGCGACTCGGGGCCGAGCGCGAAGGGCCTCGTCCTGCGCATCGCCGAGGCCGCCGGCCGCTACGCCGAGGTCGACCGCGAGATCCACCGCGAGCGCTCGGTCCCCGACACTGACGACGCCATCCGCTGCCTCGAGCTGCTGCGCAACGTCTGGGTGCTCCTCGACGACGCCGAGGCCCTCGCCCGCGACGGCCACTTCTTCACCGAAGGCTTCTTCGCCGAGCTGCGGCGCCGCGTCCAGGAGGGCGACATCCACTGGATCTCCGTCTCGCGCGCGCCCCTCGGCCCGCTCTTCCAACGCAGCGGCCTCACCTCGCAGTTCCTCAACGACGCCCAGAAGATCTACGCCGGCGCCCTCGACGTCGACATTGTCAAGACCGCCTACGAGGCCCGCCTCGGCCCCGCCCGCGCCCCCGCCGCGATGGCCCTCACCGGTACCCTCCCCCGCCTCGTCTACCGCCTCTGCGACGCCGAGTGGGACGACCCCGACCAGGCCATGCGCGACCTCCCGACCTGGGCCGCCGGCATCTTCGACCTGTGGTGGGACCGCGACCCCGCCGAGCGCCAGATCCTGAAGAAGATCGCCGACGGCGCCGCCACCAGCACCCTCACCACCCGCGAGCGCAGCGACGCCGCCGAGCTCCGCCACCGCGGCCTCCTCGTCGAGACCCCCACCGGCGACTACCGTCTCAACGGCAAGGTCTGGGAGGACTATGTCCGCGCCCGACCCTGAGACCGCCTTCGCCCCGATCCCCGAAGTTCCTTCGACAGCCCGCCTCGCCTGGCTGCTGTTCATGCAGCCGCGAAAGCTCCATCGAGAGTTCACCGCCTGGGTAGGAGAGAACGATTTCATCTTTTTTAGCGACCGATGGAAAGCCGGTGATCCCCACCTCCGCCACACCACGCGCGGGCCGTCCATCACCGTATGCGTAGGTTTCAGGCCGGATCAGCACCGGCCTGGGCGGCGTGTCCCCGTCCGTCGACCACGCCCGCAGCTCCGCCTCCTCCACGCCGATCTCCTCCGTGGCTGCGTCAACCCATCCCCCGAGCCGACAACCGCTTCCCTCGCGCCAGCGCCATCGTCTTGAACCGGGTGCTCCTGCGAACTTGCAGTCGCGGGCGGTCTCCGCGAACTGATGATCCGGCTTGCTCTCCACACGGTAGTCAACAGTCGCGGTTCGGCCTGCTCACCCGGCCGGAGCAGCACCGCGAGCGCGTCACGCCCATCGCTCAGGTCGCGCATCACGCCAGGAACGAACAATCTTACCGCTGGATGGCCTGGAGCCGCCGCACAAGCGCATCACAGCCCGCCTTCGTCGTTATGGCCCGGAAGTTCGCCGCTACGCGCCACGCGCCGCAGCCCGTTCGCCTCACACGACAGGACCCGTTACGCCCCTGACGTGGTGTAACGACCGGCGCTAACCCTGCGACGACGGGCTCGCGGGCGTCGGCCTTGCCTCCCGAGTCGACTCAGTCCTGGACGCATGCACGAGCCCAACACGGCTGTGCACACCCGTGCGACGGTAGAGCTGGCGGACGTAGGTGCGCACCGTACTGAACGTGAGGCCGACGCGTTGCGAAATCTGCTTGTCAGT
>Ga0075163_10014619_pt1 | contig 10124 bp, 8 predicted proteins | sample JI1023141ADNA_FD_71478 | JGI IMG/M metagenome (GOLD analysis project Ga0075163, IMG submission 71478) | Wastewater effluent complex algal communities from Wisconsin, to seasonally profile nutrient transformation and Carbon sequestration -... | ecosystem: Engineered > WWTP > Effluent > Algae... | reverse complement strand
GTACCAATGCTGCCAGTGATAGCTCTAGGGAAAGCTGATCCAATTAGTGGACGCTTTGAAGTATCAGCCTTTCCACTCACCTCATGGTCAGCTTCTGGTAAGTACCCAATTGTAAAATGGGATAAGATGCGTCTGCCAAACTTTGCTATCGCGCGCGGAACTCCAGGGGATAGTCAGTTTGATCAAGAGACACTCGATACATGGATTAAGTTGGTATTCGAAAAAGCGCTGCTTTCTATTAGACCTCCAATGGGTAATCGTAGCGGTATTCGTATTACCTCTGACATGATTAAGCCTCGCAAGGTTATTTCTCAGATTCGTAAAGACGATTTATTCTCTATCCTGCCATCTGAATTAGTCCAAGGGGTAACTACTGGCGAGTTCTCATTCTACGAAATGATGAAGAAGGAACTTGACGAAAAAACCTCAACACGTGAATTTGCTGGTCTTGGGGGGAAGACACAAACCGCAACTCAATTTACTGAAAACCGTAAGTCACAGCTGCTTCGCTTCTCAGCGCTTATTGACGGGGTGATTCGTGGGGAGAAAGACCGCGCTGATTTAATTGTCAAGAATCAGGTTATTCCGATTTGGTGCAAGGAAGAATACGCGACCAATGCGGACGACCATGAAGAGCTTGAAAAGGCTAAGGATGTGATTGAGACAAAAGCTTCAAAGCCATTTAGAACTATTACTGTAAATAAGAACGATGGCGCTGACCGGTCTTCAAATGTGATTCGTATTGGTGAATCCGAAGAGACTTCAGCTGATTTGTACAAGCGTGAGAAAATGGAAGAGAAAGAAGGTAAGCGCAACAAGTACAAAAATTTCGATCCTGAGATGTTTGACTTCATGAACACGATTCTGTACTGGGACGTCAAGCCAACCGAACGTGAGAACGATACCTTGCAGCTTCTTACTTTCAAGCAGAATGTGGCTGATGGTATGAATATGTTTGGTGTTGTGCCGGCTCAAAATGAGAAGTTGAAGAAGCGTTGGTCTATGATGACAAACGAAGACTTCGACACTTGGTTTGGGGGGACTGATTCTCTCATGCAGACAATGGGTAGTGTCTCACCAGAAGTTCCTAATCAGAGTGGTCTCAATCCAGATAGTATGACTCCACCGAAGCGACAAGAAATGGCAGCCTTAGCTGGTAGTGGACTGTAGTTTTATCAAAGAGGGTACTACTTTTGTGGAAAAGGGTATCGTATTTGTAAAAGTACATGCTATAATTCTTAAATGGGTACCGACAAAGAGAAATCAGATAAATCCATAGCTGATATTAATGCGAGAATAGATAAGCTCAAAACGAGTATTGTTGTTCCCCTTGACGGAGATTTTGTTAGTATTCTCCTACAAGGGAAATCACCGCAATATTTTAAAAGATTTGCCGCATGGGCGCGCGATACATTGGATCGTGAGTCCCATATGGAGAATCTTGTACGAGCTAAGCTGTCTAGTTTTGCTCTTGATTTACTTACTAAAAGAAGTGAATTAGGGGATGAATATATAGCTGGTAAAGCAGCGGCAATTCTCGAACTTTATGAAGATATGGTGAGGTTATCCAACCCCAATGAGTTTAAAAAAGATAATTAATTAGCACATGAAACTTTACGATGCAGAAGGTAATGAGGTCGAAGCTTTCACTCAGGCAGAGCTTGACACTAAGTTGGCTGAAGTCAACAAAACAGCTGAAGAGGCTAAGGCTGCACTTGAGGCTAAGACAACTGACTTTGATAAGCTTACTAAACTCCATGAGGATAAGAGTAAGTCGTACACCGAGCTGATGACCAAGCATAAGGAGCTTGAGTCAGCAGAGACTGCTCGGCGCGAGAGTATTGAGAAAGACTACTCAAAGTCTATTGATGAACAAGTCAAGAAGATTGCAGGTGATGATAAAGAGTATGCTAAGGTTCTCAAAGAGCAGCTTAGTCGTGACGGCATTCGTGAAGTCACCAATGAGGCAGACAAAATTGCCAAGCAAATCAAAGAGGCTAAGGCGTTGACTGACATCGCTCTCTCTCGTGAGCCAAGTGCTAATCCGATTGATGGCGGTGGGGCTCCACCAATAGGAGGAGATAACAAAACTCCTTTTACAGAAACTCCTGCCGGTAAAGATACTCTCAATGCAATGCGAGGAATGATGAATTTACCAATTGAAGCTAAACAAGAATAGTTATGGCAGACAACGAAACAAAGGACAATAAGACTGGAGGTGTACAAAATAATACTTCTTCAAAACCTAATGTAGATCCAATTGCTGCTCGGTTGGATAAAATGGAGAATGAGATGAAGGCTACTATTGAAGAGCAGGCTAAAACAATTGAAGAGCAGGCAGAAGCCATTCGCGAACTCCAGAAGAGACCATCTATGATTAACGACGAAGACGAGGGTATCCTCGTGGACCGTCAAAGTGCCAATAAGATGAACTTGCCAGTGGTTGGTGATGTGCCGGTAATCGCGGGATACCTTGAACCAGTTGTAGGAATTCCTGGGTTGGAGTATCTCATGTGTGTTACTACAGCTGATGGGAAAAAGTATAAGTTCCCAATCGGCTGTGATATTAAGCGCCTCGACTTTAACGACGAACGTCTTGCAGGAGTGGAACGAACAACCTATGAGACTATCAAGACGGTCAAGTTTGATTTGCAGGATATTGACGAGAATGATTTGACTGGGGCTTCAAAGGTTCAGAAAGGTCAGGTTGTTGCTGAAGGAGGATTGGTGGCTCAGGTTGACCGATCAAGTGGCGAGCCACGTTTAACTGGTAAGAAGATTCGAACCGTTGTGCGACGAGACATCCGCCATTACACCATTGAGTATAAAGGCAAGAAGATTACACTTAGTAGTGAAGAATTAGGTAATTTTAGAATTTAGTTATGTCAACAGAACAAGAAAACAATGTAGAAGTAGCCGGTTACGAAATGCTTGCTGAAGTTCCTATTCTTAATGAAGAAGGGAACCAGATAGAAATAACTGAAATTGGTTCAATCCAGGAAGTCCCAGTTGAACTTGGTGACGCTTGGGTAGAACAGGGATTGGCAGTTAAAGCAACTCCAACTCAAGTAGAAGTTTCTGCAGAGGAGACTACAATCGAAGAAGTCCATGCTCCAGACGAAGAAGTGGTCCCATCAGAAGATTCCAAACTCATTGGAGCAGTAGAGGAAGCGGAACTCAATAAAAAGGTGGCTGCAGTTGCTCACGCATTCTTCCAGAATCTAGCCCAACTCTCTGCTGAAGAAATCTACACCCTCTCTCTTACTACTGAAGGTAAAGATAGCCCTAAGCTTCTTGAATTAATCAACGCTTGTTTCAAAGACATGATTGTAGTCGGAGGAGATCTCCCGACTGGTCATTTTGACTCTTATAAGAAAATCATTACAGATTTTGCTAATACGTTAGCATTCTACATTGATGAACATCTTAACGATAATAAGAAACATCTCATTGCGAAAATTGTTGGTAAAGAAGAATTACCAATGAGAGTTTCACCAAACGACATCATTGCAGCCCTCAACCGATAAAAAATTTATAAAACACACTTGTACAAAATGCAAGTGTGTTTTATTATTGTGGTAAGTATCGCCGGGCGGATCCTTGATACAGCCTTACGTTGGTGACTAACGCAAAGTCATAATGTTGATTTTATAAAGATAAACATAATTATTTATGTCTGTAAATCGTCTACGCCCAACAAGTGATGGTCGTGCAGCGAATATCGCTTACGACAAAAAGAAGGCGAGTACCGCTATTGCGCTTAATGAACTCTTGACTCTTGATACAAATGGTCAGCTGATTCCAGCTGTAACCGCTTCTGTTAAGGTAGTTGGAGTTTCATTGAGTACTGTTCTTGCTACTGATGATAACTACGCGTCAACTGATATGATCCAGTACGACGCAGCCCTCGATGGTGATGAATTTATTATGGATGTTGACGACGCTGCTACAGTAGGTTTTGTAGAAGGTGTTGAACGCGCTATTGTAAACTCAAAGACCATTAAGGCTGCTGCTCCTGGTGAAAACGAAGGACGTTTGGTTCGTGTAAAGCGAGTGCTTACTAATGAAGACAAAGCTGTTGTTGAACTCATCACCAACGCTGATTCAGAAAGTATTCCAGTACTTCTTGATGCTGTGCAGCAAGCTATCAACGCTAACGGTGCGATTAGTCTCACGACTTTCAACACCGCTATTACATCAGTAGCAGTTTCTGGAGTTTCATTTACTCTTGCTGATGGTACTGTAGTTGGTCAGATCAAGCGTATTCAGCTTGTAGTTGATGGTGCTGATGCAACTGTAACCTTCAATACCAACGCAACCATCGTGTTCGCTGACATTGGAGACGTAGCTGAACTTATCTGGAATGGTGTCGATTGGATTCCTGTTGCTCTGTATAACATGGCTGATGGAACCACTGCTCCAGTTTACACCCCTGCTTCTTAATAACTAACTTGTAATCACTTCATATGATTAATCCAGTAAACAATGGTCAGAAGAGCATTACCGCTCTCTCTGAGATGTCTCTCCCAGAACTTTTCGATCTCCGTGATCGTCTGTTCATGGAACGACTAAAGAACAGTGACCTCCAGCGCGATATGGCAGCTCTCGGTATGATTTACCGAAACGACCCATTCATGGCTGGTCAGGGTACACTTAAGACCTACACTGAGAAGGACACCCAGACCTACGGTAATCGTCAGGCAGAAGGGGCTACTGGTCAGCTTGTCAAGTTTGGTATTGGACGCACTCTTAACTTCACTTTCGTGGATTATGGTAACTCTACTACTCTTACTGCCAAGGCTCGTATCGCGAACAAGTACCCAGATTTCTTGAGTACGATTGATATTCCGATGATGTTGTCAGAGCGTAAAGTACTTGACGGTACTCACCTCCTCACCTTCGCAGAAGATTCATCTTACGTCGATATGGATGGTGTTACTGTAGACCTTGAGGTAATTGACGGACAGCCTCTCGTAAGTGCTGGTCACACAACTTCATTGTCAGGTGACACTTTCACCAACATCATTACTGGTAATCCAGAGTTTGGTAAGGCAGGTCTTCTTGTAGCTGAGACCGTTTTCCGCAACAACACTGTTGACGGTTACAACGCTCTCCGTTCAGTAAGTCCAAACCTTATCGTTACGTCTACAGACCCAACAGTTATGTACAACGTAGCTCAGATTACTCAGTCTACGACTGAAGTTGGACAGTCAAACGCCGGCGTTATCAACGCTCTCCGTAAGTACAAGCATATTGCACTTTCGAAGCTTGACACTGACGCAAAGGGTAATCGCGACGCAACCAAGAGTAAGCGTTGGTTCCTTATGGACACTAACCTCCTCGAAGCGGTCTACTGTGAGTTCCAGGCTATCGCCAACGGACAGCCACAGGAAGACAAGCTCAAGGGTTACGCGAATGTTCACGATGTGGTATTCCCTTCAATGGGTGCTTGGGTATACAAGTTTATCACACCAATGGGACTCGTTTGTTCACGACCATAGCTGACTAATTAAATGTAAAACACCTTTGCTTAAACCGCAAAGGTGTTTTATAATATGTCTATGTATACAATCTCTGAAATTTTTAATTCAGCGCTGCAGCCTTTCTCATCTGCTAAATTACGGGCCATTAGTTCCCCTGTCGAGATTGTAAAAAATGCGATGTTGGAACTTGAGTCTAATATAACTCTGGTAGAAAGTCATAGTGTCATTCCATTGATTCCGGCACTATTTTATGGAGATAATATCTATTCACTTCCTCAAGATACGGTGGGTCAGATTATTGATCTTGCACCAATGAAGAATATTTCTAGTCAATCATTGATTCCTGAGCTGCAAGCCAGTCGCGTTCTTTCTCGAGATTATTTAAACCTGTCGCAATACCTTTCTATTGAATATCGTGAAGGGTACCAGTACTTAAATGTGCAGCAGAATCTCCAGAAAAACACTCCAATTGTTCTGTCTAATTGTGATACTGAGACAGGGGTCACTGGATTGTTTGACGCGAGTAATGTTGAGGTTAATACTCTGTATGCTCGTGAAGAATCATCAATTGACTTTGATTTAGCGATTACTAACGGGGTTGGAGAAATAGTTTTTGCGATTGACTCTACAGATATTTCAACTATTACTCGCGACGGAACCATTCAAATGCAGGTAGATCTTCCTGAAGCCCTTATTGGTAAATTGACCAATGTCTCAATCAAGCTTGGGAACGATGATGCTTTTGCTAGTAATGCTGAAATGGTAGTAACTCGTAATGCTTTTGGAGCTCGTTTCCAATACGGATACCAACCTCTTCAGTTTATTTATCGTTCAAAGACGCTCACTGGTTCTTTTGATGAAGCAGCTATTACTCATGTCAAAGTTCGTTTTGAGCATACTCTCACTGAAGCTGTAAAGGGAGTTCGCATTGATGGTATTCAGGCGCTGAAAGGAATCGCTTACGAATTACATTTTTATAATAAAAAGCATTATGTCAATAGCGCAGGTACAATGATTCTTACGCCAACCGTTGTGGGTGACAAGGTTATTGTCGAACGTGAGGCATATCAGATTCTTGTTAATGAGTGTCGTAAATTAATTGATTTTGAATTAAACGGCAATGATGGTGGATTGCAATATAAACTTGCAACACAAACTTTGATGGGGATATATCCAAACGCTGGTCTCTATGAACGGTATCGTTTGAAGTACCCAGCTGAAGTCATGGTCGAAGTATCAGACTATTAGTATGGCTGAAAAATACGTTCTTACTCAAAAATATAAAGGGTACGTCAGCCGGCCAGAACCGACGAATATTAACAGTGAATATATCGTTAAAGGGTCACGAAATGTGATGGTCAATATTGATGGGAGCATTGGGTCGCGTCATGGAGTGACAGAAATCGCTAGTGAAATTACTCCCGAAAATACCGGTGCTGATACAGAGAAAGATTGGTTCACTTCTCGTGGGGACTACTTTACTCTTAAGCGCTATGGGACTAAGCTCGACCTTATTTATACTGACACTGATGGGGTTGATAAAATTTTAAGGCTTCACTCTAGCTTGACAGTCGGCGCTTCTCGAGGCGAGTTTGCTGTTGTGTTTGATACGACAGCAAAAATTGATAAGATTCTTTTAGCTACCGGGACAGATAAACTATGGATGTGGACTGGCGCTTTTGTAGAAATTTCGGCGCGTACAAGTACAACAGTGACCATCGCTTCAGGAACATGGGGAGCTAAAGGATTCCCTGCGACAGGCTCTATTATCGTTGATGGCGTCACCTATAGTTATACCGGTGGGTACGATACCGCCACTCTCACTGGATTGACGGCAGTTCCAACCTCTGTTGTCGGCAAAAAAGCTTTTGCTCCAGTAGTTGAAGAAACTCTCACAGATGTAGATACAGATTATAATATTGACTATCTTGGAGTGTACCGAAATCAACTATACTTAGGTAGTGAGACTTCACGACTGGTCCCGGTTTCAAGTGGTATTAATTACAAGCTATTCACCCTTGTTCTCAGTCGCGCAGCCGGCGATCCAAACGAATTCCTCCTTGATGATAATTCTAAGGGCTTTATGGCCACCAAAAAGTCGATGCTTATGTTTGGTGCCAACAATACGGTAATGGAAGTCAAGTATGCGCTCTCAGCAGATCAGACTCAAGAAGCCTTCACGGTTGACCATGTTATAAATGGTGACAACCAAGGCTCTCTTTCTGCGCGCGCGCGTGTGTCTATCGGTGGTCGCATCTACTACATCAACCGAGACTTACAGATGGATATAATTCAGATTCTCTCTGATGGTACCCAGTCATCTGACTTGTCGCCATCAGAATTGGTTCAAGATGACTTTGATGAGTTTGATTGGACTGACTCTCAAATGAAGTATTGGAAGCGTAATATTGTACTGGTTATACCAAAGCATAATACTTTGATGCTTTTTGATCTCGATCAGAAACTGTGGCAGGCTCCTCAAATATTCCAAAATATTGATATTGGTAGCGTTTCTGTTACAAAAGACAATCGTCTCATTGGCCACTCTTACACCACAAATTCTAGTTATATTCTGTTTGATAAAAGTACCGCTTCAGACCTGGGAGCTGCCTTCTTAAGTAAAGCTGTTTTTGCTTACAATCAATTTGGGGACCGGACTTCTAATAAAGCTTTTAATTTGTATTATCAAGACGGGTACATCAGTACAGGTGGAGTGTTGGAACGAACAATTCTTTTTGATTATGCTGGGGCTCAAAGTATTGATACTCAATCATTCTCTGGTACTGAAGAAAATTTCATTTCTGTAGTTGATAACAACTCTGGGTTCGGACAAGAACCGCTTGGAGCAACAAATCTTGTTGGTTCTGGTACAGAAGTAAATGAAACCCAGCGTCGATTTAGGTATGTTGATCCTCTTGTGGCTACAGATTTCTACGAAATGCAGGTCAGTTATGCAATGGAAATCGCTGAAGGTGGATGGAGAATAGTCGCACATGGTCCAAATGTGGATATGCAAACAACTTCTGGCAATGAGCTTATTCGTGTTGTATAATATAGTCACTGTATGATTAAGTACCTCCAGCTACCAACGTGTAAATTAGCAGAATTCATCAGTGAATCAACCACTACTTTTACCGTAGCAGGTTTTTTACTAAATGACGGGGTTACTCCGGTTGCAACTACAGACATTGGTGACATCTGCTTTGCTACTCTTGAGCCAAAAACTCCTCGAGAAGAACTTATTTCTTTTGTTATTGATAGTGTTACAGCTGAAGGAGTAGCCACCATTACTGCTACTCGTGGTTTGTTGCAAAAGTCTCCATACACTGCCGGGGGAGCAACTTTTGATCACCAGAATGGCTCTGATTTGGTAATTTCAAATAACCCTGGACTCTTTAATCAATTGACTGCTAAAGACAATGATGAGACTGTTACCGGTAATTGGAATTTCCCAGAACCTACTCAGGATAACAATCCAGCCACTAAAGCTTATGCTGACGCATTGGTAATTAATGGTGGAGCACAGGCAACTAATCAGACTAGAGGTATTTCCCTTCTTTCAGCTAGTCCAGATGCAACATTAGGGGTTTCTACTATTACAATTGCTACTCCTGGAGTTGTTTCTCTAGTTGCTCACGGACTTATTGAAGGTGATAGTGTTAAATTTACTACTACAGGAGCTCTCCCTACGGGACTTGTTGTAGGTAATACTTATTATGTTATTGCTGCTGGGCTTACAGCAAATACCTTCCGTTTAGCGTCTGCTATCGGTGGAGCTGCTATTAATACAACTGGTTCACAGTCAGGAGTCCACACTCTAATTAAGAGTACTCCAATTGCAGTTGGAGTCAATGATCCTAAATTGCCAACTTTAGCTGAAAAAAATCTATTGTCAGCTATTAACAACTTAAATTCATTATTTGGAGGTAATGGTTCTGATGGTCCACTCAATGTGACGTCCGGAACGTACACAATCGACCTTTCAGTGAAAACTGTTTGGCAATTCTCGTCTGTGAGTATCTCACTAGGGGCTACATTGAACTTTTCAAATGGTACGGCAGGTGACAAGGTCCCTGTTATCAAATGTCTTGGCAATTTCACAAATGCTGGGACTATAACAACTGTTGGTCTTGGTCCAGCTGGGGGTGCGGCAGGAGCGGCTCAAAATGTTGGTACGGGTGTAGCCACTGCTAATAATGGTACTAATGGTACTGCCCCCACCTTTCCTTTTGTCGATGGTACAGTACCCCAGGCAGGTCGTTTTGGTGTAGGAGCTTCTCGTGCGGTAGCTGGCACAGATGGTACCCCAGGTACTCCAGGTGGAGCTGCCGCAGCTAAAAATAGTGCATATTTTCATCCTTACGCATTAAATGGCGCTGGTGGCGGTGGCGGCGGCGGCGGTCTTTCCGCAAACGTAGGAACACCTGGTGGCGGTGGAGCGGGCGGTGCGGGGTCTCTAGGTCTTGTGATAGAAGTTGCTGGCAATTTTGCAAACTCAGGCACTATCAATCTCAATGGTGTGGCTGGTGTGGCTGGTGTAAATAGTGTTGGTAATGGTTCTAGTAACTGGAACTCTGGCGCTGGCGGTGGTGGCGGTGGTGGCGGTGCAGGGTCTCTAGTTTTGAGGTATCAAGGTACTTT
>Ga0075163_10014617_pt1 | contig 10124 bp, 8 predicted proteins | sample JI1023141ADNA_FD_71478 | JGI IMG/M metagenome (GOLD analysis project Ga0075163, IMG submission 71478) | Wastewater effluent complex algal communities from Wisconsin, to seasonally profile nutrient transformation and Carbon sequestration -... | ecosystem: Engineered > WWTP > Effluent > Algae... | reverse complement strand
TCCCGCGCCGCGTGATCCCCATGCTGCCGGAGAAGCTGTCCAACGGCCTGTGCTCGCTGAACCCGAATGTGCCGCGCTTGTCCATGGTCTGCGACATGATCGTGCGCAGCGATGGCAAGGTGCACGCCTACCAGTTCTACCCGGCGGTGATCGAGTCCCACGCGCGGCTGACCTACACGGAAGTGGCGGCCATGCTGTCCAACACCCGTGGGCCGGAAGCGCTGCGCCGCGGCGACGTGCTCCCGCATCTGCTGCACCTTCACGAGGTCTACCGTGCGCTGCTCAAGCAGCGGTCACAGCGGGGTGCCATGGACTTCGAGTCCAGCGAAACACAGATCGTCTGCGACGAGAACGGCCGCATCGAGAAGATCGTGCCGCGCACGCGCACCGAGGCGCACCGGCTCATTGAAGAAGCCATGCTGGCCGCCAACGTGTGCGCGGCCGAGTTCATTGCCGGGGCTGAGCAAGCCTGCCTGTACCGAGTGCACGAAGGCCCCACGCCCGAGAAGCGCCAGCTGTTGCAGACGCAGCTGAAGACCCTGGGCGTGGCCGTGCAGTTGAGCGACACGCCCACGCCTGCGGAGATGGCTGCCATTGCCGCCGCCACGGCCGACCGGCCGGACGCGCTGCAGATCCACACGCTGCTGTTGAGGTCCATGCAGCAGGCCATTTACACCGCCAGCAACAACGGCCACTTCGGTCTGGCGTACGAGGCCTACACGCACTTCACCAGTCCCATCCGCCGGTACCCGGACTTGTTGGTGCACCGGGTCATCAAGGCCATTCTGTCCGGCAAGCGCTACCACCTGGCGCCCAGCGCCAAGACGCGCAAGCCCGAAATGCGCCGCGGCGGCAAGCCGCAGCGTGCGGTGAAGCCCCTGTCGCAGGAAATGGAGCTGTGGGAAGCCGCCGGTGGCCACTGCAGCGCCAATGAGCGGCGCGCCGACGAAGCGTCACGCGACGTCGAGGCTTGGCTCAAGTGCCGCTACATGCGCGAAAAGCTGGGCGAAGAGTTCGCAGGCACCGTCACCGGCGTCACCAGCTTCGGCCTCTTCGTGACGCTGGACGCGCTGTATGTGGAAGGTCTGGTGCACATCACTGAGCTGGGCGGCGAGTACTACCGCTTTGACGATGCCCGCATGGAGCTTCGCGGCGAACGCACGGGCATCCGTTATGGCGTGGGCACGCGGGTGCGTGTGCAGGTCAGCCGTGTGGACCTGGACGGGCGGAAGATCGACTTCCGCATGGTGCGCGACGGCGAGGGCGAACGCCTGCAGGGCCGTGGCGAACGCGGGGGTGATCGCGCGGGTCTGGGCAAAGCCAGCAGCGCCAGCGAGGAATTGGCCGCCGTGCAGGGCGCAGACCGCTCGGCCAAGGCGGCAGCCAAGGCCCGCAAGTCCGGCGGCAAGTCGGGTGGCAAGGGTGCGGGCAAGGGTGCGGGCAAGAGCGGCGGCTCGCAGGCCTCCATGGGGCTGGCACCGCTGGGGGGTGCCACCACGCACCGCTCGCGCAAGCCAGGCCCGCAACGGCCGGCACCCAAGCCGCGTTCCCGGCGCTGAAGGTGCTGCCGTTTCAGCCCGCGTGGGCCAGCCACTCAATGAGTTCGCTGGCGCGCAAGGGCTGCTGCGGGTGCAAGGCGGCGAAGCGGTCGGCCGCGTCGCCATGCTGCCAGGCGCCTTGACTTGCTATGTTCAGCCCTGATGCCCCCTGTTGCCCAGCCCACAGGCCGGCGCACCAGCCGGCCAGCACGTCGCCCGTGCCGGCGGTGGCCAGCGCGGCGTTGCCGCTGGGGTTGATCCAGGTGTCACCCGTCGTGCCGGCCATCACGGTGCCAGAGCCCTTCAAGAGAACGGCAGCGTTGGTGAGGCGCGCCAGTTCGCGTGCGGCGGCCAAGCGGTTTGCCTGGACCTGCGTGGCGGTGCAGGACAGCAGCCGGGCGGCTTCCAGCGGATGCGGCGTCAGCAGCGTGGGGCCGCGCCGGTGCTGCAGTTGGGCCAGCAGCGCCATGTCCATGCCGACGGCGTTGAGTGCGTCTGCGTCCAGCACCAGGCGCCCGGCGTGAGCCAGCAGCGCGGGCAGGGCGGCTGCAATAGCCTGCCCGCCGCCGCAGCCGGCAACGACCGTGGTGCTGTTCAGCACCGGCGGAGCTGACAGCCACCAGGCCTGGCGTGTCATGAGTTCCAGGCGGGGCGGTGGGCTGGGCGTGTCCAGCAGGCTGATGCAGACGCGCCCTGCGCCTGCTGCCATTGCGGCCGAACCTGCCAGCCAGGCCGCGCCCTTCATGCCCGCCGCGCCACCGACCACGGCCACGTCGCCATAACTGCCTTTGTGGCTGGCATGGTGACGCGGGCGTGGCCGAGGCGCCGCGGAGAGTGTCGCCGTGCCTGACTCGGCGGCGTGCCCCAGCGTGCTCAACCAGATTTCACCGCAGTGGTCACGGCCTTGTGCCGTGAAGCAACCGGCCTTGAGGTTCAGCAGCGACACGGTGGCCGTGGCCCGGACGGCCTCGATGCCCAGCAGCGCCCCGGTATCCGGGTGCAGGCCCGTGGGCAAGTCCACGGCCAGCACGGGGCCGGGTTGCCGGTTGATGGCGGCCACGGCCTCCGCGACAGCGCCACGGGGCGCGCGGGCGGCGCCCAGGCCCAGCAGGGCGTCGATCTCGAGGTCCGCCGCCGCAACCTCGCTGCCCCGCCAGGGCTGCATCGATAGGCTTGCCTGCCGGGCCAGACTCCAGGCAGCCGCCGCGTCTGTGGGCCAGTGGCTGGGGTCGCCCAGTAACAGCACCTGCACGTCGAGACCCTGGGCGTGCAGGTGCCGCGCAGCGACCAGGCCGTCGCCCCCGTTGTTGCCCGGCCCGGCCCAGACACGCACGTTGCGGGCTCGGGGCCAGCGCGCCAGGGCCAGCCGGGCCACCGCCAGGCCGGCTTCGGCCATCAGTGCGCCGGGCGGGCGCTTGGCCTGAGCGGCTTGCTCGTGCGCGCGCGATGCGGCCGTGTCCAGCAGCGGCCAGGGCCCGTTGTGCGCGGTGATGCGTTGCAGGCAGGGTGCGTGGACCATGGCGCGCATTGTCGCGCCGCGGCCTGCGCGGAGCAGGGGCCTCAGCGCCAGCGTGCCGGGGTGAAGCGGGCCAGGTCGATGCCGGCGTCACGCCCTGCGATGCGCTCGGCCAGCACGCGCGCGGAGCCGCAGGACAGGGCCCAGCCGCTGGAGCCGTGTCCCAGGTTCATCCACACGCCCGGTGCGCCGGTTTCGCCCAGCACCGGCGGGCCGTCGGGCAGCATTGGCCGGGCGCCTTTCCAGTGCTGGGCGTCGCGCATGACGGCACTGCCCGGGAACCAGTCGTCCAGCACCTTGTACAGGGTGCGCAGGGTGGCCAGCTTCTGATGGTCGGCATGGCCGCCGATCTCCGCGCTGCCGGCCACGCGCACGCGTTGCCCCAAGCGGGAGATGGCGACTTTGTAGCGCTCGTCCATCAGTGCCGCGCGCGGGGCCATCGGCAGTTGGCCGTCGACATGGTTGATGGGCGCGGTGACCGAGTAGCCCCACACGGGCGCCAACGGAATCTTCACGCCCAGCGGTGCCAGCAGTTGCGCTCCTTGGACGCCGGCGCAGACCACCAGGGCCTCGGCCTCCAGCACGTCGCCGTTGCCCAACTGCACAGCAGCGGGCGCTTGCGCGGTGCTTGGGGCGATGGCCTTCACGGGCGTGTCGAAGCGGAAGTTCGCGCCCAGCCGCTGAGCCTCGGCCTTCAGCAGGTGCGCAAACTGGCGGCAGTTGCCGACACCGTCCTGTGGCAGGTGGATGACGGCGTGCAGGGTGGTCTGCGGGTTCAGCGCAGGTTCCAGTTCGCGCGCTCGGGCGGCGTCCACCACGCTGTGCGCCACGCCCAGTTCGCCCAGCAGTGCCAGCGAGCCCTTGGCGGCCTTCAGCTCGCGTTCGGTGCGCATCAGCACCATGTAGCCGTCGACCTGTTCGTAGTCCAGGTTCAGTGCATGCGTCAGTTCCAGGATGCGGTCGCGGCTCAGCTGCGCCAGCCGCTGCATGGCGGTGCGGTTCGGCACGTAGACCGCCTTGCGGCAGGCCAGCAGCCAGCGCCACATCCAAGGGACCTGGCCCAGGGCATTCAGCCCACCGAAGCGCACGGGCGCGTGCCGGCTCAACAGGTGCTTCAGCACTTTCCACGGCATGCCAGGCGCGGCCCAGGGTGTGACGTAGCCTGGCGCCACCACGCCGGCGTTGGCGAAGCTGGTTTCGGCAGCGACGCTGGCGCGACGCTCCAGCACGGTGACTTCATGGCCCTGCGCAGCCAGTTCGTAGGCGGTAGTGACGCCGACGATGCCGGCGCCGATGACGACTACACGCATGCGCGGGCTCCGGCTCGGGTCGTGCGCCCGGCGGCTCGTGCTAGACTCTTCAGGTTTGCCTCGTAGCGGATTTCAGCAGATCGGCCGTTGGTTGATCGTTGACGAACGTCGGGGCAGACAAATCGCGAACCCGACCAACCAAGGTGTTGTGGTGTGCAGTGCGGAGTGGGCCTCGAAGTTTCAAGCTTTCGAAGGCTCACATCTCTTGCGGCACGTCACGATGAAGCGGCGGGATTCTAGACCCAACCTTAGGACTTTCCATGTCTGTCTCCATGCGTGAAATGCTGGAAGCCGGTGTCCATTTCGGACACCAAACGCGCTTCTGGAACCCCAAGATGGCCCCGTACATCTACGGCCATCGCAACAAGATCCACATCATCAACCTCGAGAAGACGCAGCCGCTCTTCGAAGAGGCCCTGAAGTTCGTGCGCCAGCTGGCAGCCCGCCGCGGCACGATCCTGATGATTGGCACCAAGCGCCAGGCGCGCGAAGTCATCGCGCTGGAAGCTCAGCGTGCAGGCCAGCCCTATGTCGACCAGCGTTGGCTGGGCGGCATGATGACCAACTTCAAGACGGTCAAGGGCTCGCTGAAGAAGCTCAAGGACATGCAGGCCACCAAGGAAGCCGGCACCGACGCGATGATCAAGAAGGAAGCCCTTCTGTTCGACCGCGAACTGATCAAGCTGGAGAAGGACATCGGCGGCATCCAGGACATGGCTGCCCTGCCGGACGCCATGTTCGTGATCGACGTGGGTTACCACAAGATTGCCGTGGCAGAAGCCAAGAAGCTGGGCATCCCGGTCATCGGCATCGTCGACACCAACCACTCGCCGATCGGCATCGACTACGTCATTCCTGGCAATGACGACTCTGCCAAAGCCGTGGCGCTGTACGCCAAGGCCATCGCTGACGCCGTGCTGGAAGGCAAGGCCAACGCCACGAACGAAGTGGTGCAGGCGGTTGCCGCCGGTGGCGACGAGTTCGTCGAAGTCCGCGAAGAAGCCTGATTGGACGCGGTCCCTGCAGGGACCGCCCGCTGATGCAGCCCTTGAGGGCTGCCTCCCATTCCCAACGCCACCGGGCTTTCACGAGCCCGTGGCGTCTTTGCATCTGAAGGAGATTCCTATGCCCGCGATCACAGCCAGCATGGTGGCCGAACTGCGCGCCAAGACTGACGCACCGATGATGGAGTGCAAGAAGGCGCTGACCGAAGCCGACGGCGACCTGAACCGCGCCGAAGAGATCTTGCGCGTCAAGCTGGGCAACAAGGCCAGCAAGGCAGCGTCGCGCATCACGGCCGAAGGCGTGGTGTCGGCGGCCGTCAACGGCAGCACCGGCGCGCTGGTCGAGATCAACTGCGAGACCGACTTCGTCAGCAAGAACGACTCGTTCCTGGCCTTCACCAAGAGCATTGCCGAACTGGTCGCTGCGCACAACCCGGCTGATGTGGCCGCTCTCGGTGCGTTGCCGCTGTCGCAAGACGGCTTCGGTCCCACGGTGGAAGACGTGCGCAAGGGCCTGATCGGCAAGATCGGCGAGAACATGGCTGTGCGCCGCTTCAAGCGTTACGCCAATGGCGGTGCGCTGGCCAGCTACCTGCACGGCACGCGCATTGGCGTGATGGTGGAGTTCACCGGCGATGAAGTCGCCGCAAAGGACGTCGCCATGCATGTGGCCGCCATGAAGCCCAAGGCCCTGTCCACGGCCGACGTGCCTGCGGAGCTGATTGAAGTCGAGCGCCGCGTTGCCACCGAGAAGGCGGCCGAAAGTGGCAAGCCGGCCGAGATCGTCACCAAGATGGTTGAAGGCTCGGTGCAGAAGTTCCTGAAGGAGGTGTCGCTGCTGAACCAGCCCTTCGTCAAGAACGACAAGCAGACCGTGGAACAGATGCTGAAGGAAAAGGGCACCAAGGTCGCCTCCTTCACGCTGTACGTGGTGGGCGAGGGCATCGAGAAGAAGGTCGACGACTTCGCGGCTGAGGTGGCGGCGCAGGTCGCTGCTGCCAAGGGCCAGTAAACCTTCGACAAAGGCCGTTCAAGGGGCCGGCCGGCTGGCCGTGCCCCCTTACACTGCAGCACACATTCATACTTGGGAGCACCGCCGATGCCGGCCTACAAGCGCATCCTCTTGAAGCTGTCGGGCGAAGCCCTCATGGGGGACGACGCCTACGGCATCAACCGCGCCACCATCGTGCGCATGGTGCGTGAGGTGCAAGAGGTGACGCGGCTGGGCTGCGAAGTCGCGGTGGTCATCGGCGGCGGCAATATCTTCCGCGGTGTGGCGGGCGGCTCGGTCGGCATGGACCGCGCCACCGCCGACTACATGGGCATGCTGGCCACGGTGATGAACGCCCTGGCTCTGGCAGACACCATGCGCCAGGAAGGTATGACAGCTCGGGTGATGTCCGCCATCAGCATCGACCAGGTGGTGGAACCGTACGTGCGCCCCAAGGCGTTGCAGTACCTGGAAGAAGGCAAGGTCGTGGTCTTCGCGGCCGGCACCGGCAACCCCTTCTTCACCACTGATACCGCCGCTGCGCTGCGCGGCGCGGAAATGGGCGCGGAAGTGGTGCTGAAGGCCACCAAGGTGGACGGTGTCTACAACGCCGACCCCAAGAAGGACCCGACGGCCACCCGCTATACCAGCATCACCTTTGACGAGGCGATTGCCAAGAATCTGCAGGTCATGGACGCCACGGCCTTTGCGTTGTGCCGTGACCAGAACCTGCCCATCAAGGTGTTCAGCATCTTCAAGCCTGGCGCGCTGCAGCGTGTGGTGCAGGGCGAAGACGAGGGCACCCTGGTTCACGTCTGAAGACGGACCTGAGGACGCACCTGAGGATTCATGACCATGGCTCACACCATTCCTGACATCAAGAAGACGGCCGAGTCCAAGATGGGCAAGTCCATCGAGGCCTTCAAGAACGAATTGCACAAGATCCGCACGGGCCGTGCCCACCCGGGCCTTCTGGACCAGGTGCAGGTGGACTACTACGGTTCGCTGGTGCCCATCAGTCAGGTCGCCAACGTGGCGCTGCTCGACGCCCGCACCATCACCGTCCAGCCCTGGGAAAAGGGCATGGGTGCCAAGATCGAAAGGGCCATTCGCGAATCCGATCTGGGCCTGAACCCGTCTTCGCAAGGCGAGCTGTTGCGTGTGCCCATGCCCGCGCTGACCGAAGAGCGCCGCCGTGAGTTGACCAAGGTGGTCCGCCATGCGGGCGAAGAAGCCAAGATCGCCACGCGCAGCATCCGTCGCGAAGCCAATGAGCACCTGAAAAAGCTGCTCAAGGACAAGGAAGCCAGTGAAGATGACGAGCGTCGCGCGCAAGACGAGGTGCAGCGCCTGACGGACCGCGTCATCGCCGAGATCGACCGGCTGGTGCAGGCCAAGGAAGCCGAGGTCATGGCGGTCTGACCGCCCTTGGCCTGGCCTTGCACGCGCTGATCTCCGGATGACCGACCTCTCCGCCGTTGCTGCGCACGCGACGCGTGCCGAAGCCCCGCCGGCCCATGTGCCCCGCCATGTGGCGGTGGTGATGGACGGCAATGGCCGTTGGGCGCGCAAGCGCTACATGCCGCGTTTCTTCGGCCACAAGGCAGGCGTTGATTCGTTGGTCAAGGCCGTCAACACCTTTGCCGACCGCGGGGTCAAGTACCTCACCGTCTTCGCCTTCTCTTCCGAGAATTGGAAGCGGCCGACAGAAGAGGTCTCGGGCCTGATGAGCCTGGTGCTGGTGGCCGTGTCCAAGTACCTGGCCAAGATGGCCGGCGACGGCGTGCGCATCCGCATCGTCGGCGACCGCTCGGCCGTGTCCGACAAGCTGCGCCAGGCCTGGGAGCATGCGGAAAAGCTCACCGAGAACAACTCGCGCATCACCCTCGCGGTGGCCTTCAACTACGGTGGCCGTTGGGATGTGGTGCAAGCCTGCCGCGACGCCATTGCACAAGGTCTGAAGCCGGAGCAGATCGACGAAGAGTGGTTGTCCAGCCGCATGGCCTTGTCCTTCGCGCCTGACCCGGACCTTTTCATACGCACCGGCGGCGAGATGCGCATGAGCAACTTCCTGCTGTGGCAGGCCGCGTACTCCGAGTTGTTCTTCACCGATTGCCTGTGGCCCGATTTCAACGAGGCCCAGATCGACGCCGCGCTCGCGGCCTTCGCGCACCGTGACCGCCGCTTTGGCGGCATCCAGCCGCCCACCGTGTCGTCCGAGGGCGGCTGAGCCCATGCTGCGCCAGCGCATCATCACGGCGCTTGTCCTGGTCTTCATCCTGTTGGGGGCATTGACGGCCGACAGCCTGTGGCCCTTCGCGCTGCTGGTGCTGGCGCTCATCGCCGCGGCCGGCTGGGAGTGGGGCCGGCTGAACCAGGCCGGGGAGGCGTTGTCGTGGTCCATGGGGCTGGCGTTGGCGGTGGCTGGCGGCCTGGCGTTGGCTGCAGGCTGGGGCCAGCGAGCGCCTGCCGTGCTGTGGTGGATGGCCGCCGCGCTGTGGGTCGGCCTGGGCGCGGTCGCACTGCGAACCGGCCCCGCGGCCTGGCCTCAATTGCCGCGTGTGGCGCGCTGGTGCGTGGGCCTGGTGGCCTTGTGGTTCACCTGGCTGGCCGTGGCGCAAGCGCGTGCGGTCGGCATCAACTTCATGCTGTCGGTCTTCTGCCTGGTGTGGATGGCCGACGTGGCCGCTTATTTTGGCGGCAAGACCTGGGGCCGGCGCAAGCTGGCGCCCAGCATCAGCCCCGGCAAGAGCTGGGAAGGCGTCTGGACCGGCATCGTGGGCGTGCTGCTGCTGTCTCTGCTGTGGATGTGGATTGACGGCGCCTTCAAGGTCGACGGCCCCAGCATCTACAGCCGCTTCTGGGCGGCCTTTGGGCCCTTGGGCATGGCCGCCGCGTTGGTGGCCTTGTCGGGCCTGAGTGTGGTGGGCGATCTGGTGGAGTCCTTGGTCAAACGTGCAGCAGGTGCCAAGGACAGCAGCCGGCTGCTGCCGGGCCACGGCGGCGTGCTCGACCGTGTCGATGCGCTGATGCCCGTGGTGCCCGCCGCCATGGCTTTGATGACCCTGGTGGGTGCCCCATGACACGCAAACAGCGCCTGGCCATCCTGGGCTCCACCGGCTCCATCGGTACCAGCACGCTGGACGTGCTGGCGCGCCACCCCGACCGTTTCGAGGTCGTCGGCCTCACGTCCTGGCGCCGCACAGATCTGCTGCTGGAGCAGTGCCGCCAGTTCCGTCCGCGCGTGGCGGTGGTGCCCGACAAAGTGCAGGCGGCGGCCTTCCGGGAACAGGTGAAAGCGGCTGGCTTGACGGTTGATGTGCAAGACGGTGCGCAGGCGCTGGCCGACCTGGCCGCGTCCAGCGACGTGGACGGCGTCATGGCTGCCATCGTCGGCGCGGCAGGCCTGCCGGCCTGCATGGCCGCCGCACGTGCGGGCAAGCGGCTGCTGCTGGCCAACAAGGAGGCCTTGGTGGTGGGCGGTGCGCTGTTCATGCGGGCTGTCGCCGAAGGCGGCGCCACGCTGCTGCCCATCGACAGCGAGCACTCGGCCATCTTCCAGTGCCTGCCCGAAGACCGGCAGACCTGGGCCCAGCGCATCGACCACATCGTGCTCACCGCCAGCGGCGGCCCGTTCCGCGAGCGCCTGCACCAGAGCTTGCACGACGTGACGCCCGAGCAGGCCGTGGCCCACCCGAACTGGGTCATGGGCCGCAAGATTTCGGTGGACTCCGCCACCATGATGAACAAGGCGCTGGAAGTCAT
>Ga0075163_10014615_pt1 | contig 10125 bp, 22 predicted proteins | sample JI1023141ADNA_FD_71478 | JGI IMG/M metagenome (GOLD analysis project Ga0075163, IMG submission 71478) | Wastewater effluent complex algal communities from Wisconsin, to seasonally profile nutrient transformation and Carbon sequestration -... | ecosystem: Engineered > WWTP > Effluent > Algae... | reverse complement strand
CGTCGGTGCTGGTTGGTCTTCGTTTGCCACGGTGTTACTCCTCTGGGTATGCCATCACTGGGACCAGCGATGGGTCTCTGTCCGGGTCGTAGTGCACGCATGCACGGTGCCCGGAGCGATGGATGGTGATCTCGGGGAGCATCTCCCCCAGCCACACCTGGAACATCTCGAAGTCATCATCGGAGAGTTCACCGACGTGATCGAGCAGGAGGATTGAGTCGAACGTCGACGACGTGCCGCGCACGCAGAGGTTGTCGCCCAGCGTCACCACTCGCAGTGCGACGGAGCCGGGCGGGATGCGCATCCATCGGCCGCGGTTCTCGGGGGTGTCATCCAGCTCGCCTCGGTCGATCAGCTTCATCGTCTCGCTGACGACTCCAGCGGGGACCCACCTGGCGCAGCCGTCGACATTGTCGAGGAAGTCCATCGGGTGGACGGACCGGCAGTGAGAGCACATCCGGGATCCGGCAACCCACTTCCACCTCGACCCCAGCGGGTGCAGCGGGCCATCGGAATCGCCGAGGTGCAGCACGCTCCGCTGCGAGGGGAACAGTGCCCACAGGGCGAAGGCGCAGGCCGACTTCGCACACAGGGCCGAGTTCGACAGATCAGCAACGATGTCGCTGCCGACCGACCGCATGCGATCAACGAGACGCATCGAGCACACCCTTCCCTAGCTCAGTAATCACGCACACCATTCGCTCCTCCCCTGATTGCAATGACGCTCTCACACCCCCTGTATCTGCGATGTAACCGTCGTTGCGCAGATCCGACGAGCGCCGCTGGCGAGTAGGAGCGAACAGCCCCGCCTTGATCGCCGCCTCCTCGTCAGTGAGTCCTTCGCTGCCGACCGCTGCGTACTCGCGCAACAGCTTGTACTTCTGCGAGCCGGTGCGCAAGTTGGTTGCAGCAGCGGCTGACGTCTCCGGGCCACCACGTGCGCTCAGCTTGTTCTTGTCCGTCTCCAGGCGGTGGACCGTCTCCATCAGTCTCGCCTGCGACGGTGGCCGACGGGTGCGAAACTCGGACGGCGGAGGCTCGGGCTCGGACCAATACACCCATGAGTCGACGACCCACGCTGCATGATCTCGATGCGATCCCGACACCTGGCAGATGAGCCCGGTGTCGGACGTCGGGCAGCTCATCAGAGGCCGGAGTCGTAGTCGGACGTGGCGGCTGCCATGTTGGCCAGGATCGTCCGAGGGATGACGGAGTTGGGGGAGTCGAGCTGCGACTCGACCCAGCGGAACAGGTCGGTGAGCGCCACTCGCTGCGCCACGGTGAGATTGATCCATGTCTGGAGCTGGTAGAGCACCGACATCGGCGAGTCATAGCGTGCGTCGAGACGAGCGGTGATCTCTTCGACGACCGGCATCAGCACATAGAGCATCGCCTGCGCCATGCCGGGGCGGATCAACATCTCGCGCCACTTCGACATCTCCGCCAGGCGATCGAGCGCCTCGGTGTCAATCTCGATGGTGGACTCCCACGCAGACTCCGGGATCGTGGTCCCGGCAGCATGCTGACCGGCGTCACGGATGGGCGGCGGGAACCTGGGGTGCAATCCGAGCTGGACTCTCTGCTCCGGGGTCAGCTCGGGCGGATCATCCGGCCAACGGGACGGAGCGAGACCGATGGTGCGATCCACCGGCTGGGTGGCGAGCGACGGACGCAGTCCGGCGAACAGCGGGTTCGGTCCACCGGTGGTGGTTGTCGAGCCCGGCTGTGGGCGCTCGTCCATGCCCATGACGGCCTCCATGGCTGCCAGCGCCGCCTTCTGCTGGGCGATCATGCGGGCAAGGTTCTCTCGGTTCACGTCATCCATGCGTGAGACACTACACCACATTTCAACCCATTCTCAGACGGGCGTCACGCCGAGCATCGCCAGCACTGCATCACGCGCCTGGCGGGCAGCAGGACCGACCTGCTCGTCGAGCCACGGCAGCGGGCGATCGAGGTCGATCCACTTCTGCACAGACTCTCGGTCGAGCGCCTCGGTGGCAATCAGCCTCATCTGGACGTGGGCGTCGGCGGCAGCCATGTCGACAGCGAGGATCATCTCCAAGGCGTGCAGGTAGCGCTCCCGGAAGTCGAACTGGATGGCGAAGTGCTCCAGCACCGGGTCGGTGGGGTCGAACACGATCGGATCGTCAGCCATACGAGAACGCTATCAGATCAGCACCACTCGGTAGAGGTGGCGGAGGTCCGGCCAGCGGTAGCGCATCGACGAGGCCCACGCGACGACAGAGATCACTCCGGCCAGCGCCCATGCCGAGGCGACGGCCGACGGCGAGTGGATGATGACATCGACCCCCTGCAACAGCAGAGCGAGCGCCGCAACGAACAGCGTGAACCGGCGTACCGGAGCGACCAGGCTGACCAGCAGGGCCGTCGCTGCGGCGATGGAGAGGAGCATGATGATCACTGGGAGGCCGGTGATATGCCGACCGTCCGAGGCGATGACGGCTGCGTTCAGTAGGCATACGATCGCCAGTGCGACGACCGTGAGCCTCCAGGTGGATGTAGCTCTCATGGCTGCCTCCTTCCTTCCCAAGGGGAACGGTAACACTCGATGCTCATGATGCGCCAGACCCGATGGCGAAGCTGCACACGTACTGGCCGACTGGCAGCGACGTGATCTTCGGGTCGACGGAGTAGACGGACAGCGGTCCGACAGGTCGAGCCTCGTTGTCGATCGAGACCCAGGCGATCATGCCGGATGACCCCGGGGTACACGGAATGCCATCGCCCAGCGACATCAGCGTCAGCTGGGTGCCACTCCCCAGCGGTACGTTCATCACACCAACCACAGCCAGTGTGAACACGACTGCCGCTCCATGGCGGGCCGCTGGATAGCCGACCGCCCAGAGGGTCGCACCGCGAGGAATGACGTCGGGGTCGGCCCAGTCGACGGCTGGCCCGGACCATGCGATGTCACCGTCGCGCTGCCAACCGGCAGGCACACCGCAGTGCGCTGCGGTGACGACGGACGGCCCGATGCGGGTGTAGGTGCAGCCGTCCTCCCTCCACGTGTCGATGGGCGTTGGCGAAGCAGACAGCCGTTGCGGAGGGGAGGGGAGGACTACGTTGCCGCGCTCAGCCACGCGCATCGGCGTAGCCGAGCTGACGATGGCGATGAGAACGGATAGTAACCAAGCGATCATAAGATAACACTACTCCAAGGTAGTTTCATAGGTCAATGCGTGCCGTAGTGGCTCTGAGCCCAGGCAAGCAGGTCGGCCTTCTCGGTGGGGGTCAGCGTGCCGACAAGCATCCCAGCGAAGGCGAGGGTGATCGCACTGTTCTCGTTGGCGGCGTAGGCGCCGAGGCAGTGTGTCGTTAGCGCCGCCGTGCCGGAACCGGTAGCCACAGAGGTGCCGTCGATCTCGATCTTGCCGCTGGCGCCGAACGTGTCGATCTCTAGGTGCGCGTTGAAGTCTCGGGTGCCGCCACCGAAGTTGATCGACCCGCCCGCCGCTGCCGACCCGTAGACATTGTGGGAGCCGGTCTTGTACACGTCGCAACGGTTGCTGCCGCCGTCCATTGCTGCCCATATGAACCGGTTCCCGCCGGGGTGCGAGCGGAGCTGATAGATGATGACCTTCGTGAGAGTGCCGCTAGTGACGGTGAACGCGCTTGCCGTCTGGAGGAAGTCGTCCGTGCCGTCGAACTCAAGAGCTGGTCGCCCGCCCAATGCCGCCACGCTGGCTCGATAGAGCGGACGCTTGGTGCCGGTAGCTTGCGTCACGTCGCGCCCGTTGGTCGAGGCATCGTCCCACGTGGTGACCGCGTTCCCGTCGCCGGGATTCGTCCACCCAGGATCTTCGGCCCAGTAGGCAGAGTGCCACGCGATCGACAGTGGATCGAACCCGCTCGGGATACCAGGCTTCGCCGCGGCCAGCAGACGCATAGAGGGGGCGGTCACCCGAATGCCTTGCCCGCCTGCGTCCCGATCCAGGTGACACCGCTGTCGACGGTGGTGAACACGTACACGCTGGGAGTGGCGTAAGCGGGAGGGGTGGCATCAGGCCAGTCGACGGATGCCGGGAACGTGGGGACGAACGCCCCGCGCAGGATCAGCGTGAAGATCGTCGTCTTGCCAGGGGGAGGGTTGGTGAACGAGAGCGTGCACGCCTGGTCCATCGTCACGTTGAACATCCCGTAGACGGAGACATCGAGCGCTCGTGTCGCTCCCGATGCGGGCACCACCTGAACGTTCTCGCCGACCACAGCCGACCAGTCAGCAGCCACGGCGACGGACCCGTAGACCGTGTAGGCCTCCCCGCCCGCCCCGATCAGCTTGACGGTCGCCCCGCCACCTCCGTCGCGCACAGGGATCACTGCGCCACCCGAGATCGGGATGCAATCGGCTCCACCCACGGTCGGGTTGGACAACGTTGCTCCAGCGGCACCGGCCCTCACCCAGATGACTGCTGCCGAGCGGTTGTGGACGAACACGAACGGCGCCGAGCCGGTGATGGTGACGGTGTCCACCGCCGCCCCTGCGAGCGAGTTGCTGGACGATCGGAGTTCTGAGTACACGGCCATGAGAGATGATCCCTTCCTCTGCCTCTTCCTGTCGAATACGGCGGTCCGACAGTGTCAGTCGTGGTCACCAGGGTCGTTGTAGATGACTGCCGGGAAGTGAGCGCTCATCTCGGCCATCGACATCGTTCCCACCGATCCATCCCTCCGTACGCCTACCCAGCTGCGCTCAGTGGGCACTCCGGGCTCGCCATCGAGCACCCACGGATGCCCGTCGTACCACACCACCGAGCACGGCGTCGTCGGTGTCGCAGACGCCGGTCGACGCACGAGCACATAAACGTGAGGGAGGCACTTCTGGCAGCTCACCTCGCCGACTCGCTGGTTGCCCGACCCGAACTTCGCCCCGCAGAACGTCGTCCACTCGCGTCCGTCGTCGATGCCGATGTGCACCAGTGCGCCACGCGGGGAGCTGACTCGAACTGGACCGTGGGCGATGAATCTCATCTCCTTGTGGGTGAGGCCATTCACCAGTTGCTCCTCGCATAGTCACGAGCCATCGACAGCTTCGAGGCGTGTCGGATCGGATCGATGTGGTGGTCGGCGATCTGACCGTGGACGTCGGGGCGCACCAGCTTGAGCGATCGCATCCAGATGTTGGCGTGGTCACGTGACGTCGTCCGCCCATTGAGGGCGACCTCGACAGATGCCTCGAACTCGGTGAATGACATGTTCATGACGCCAGCGCCCTGGAGATGTCGTAGCTCACGTCGTGCACACTCTGGTCGGCGTTGATCTGGATCCACCGGCCCGGAGCCCACAAGGACAGCTTGCGGAACCCGGCATCGGCACGATCGAAGAACTCCTGCCCCGCCTGCTCGAAGCGATCTCGTGCGCGCCCAGTGAATCTGTCGCTGATGACGTTTGCCGGGCAAGAGAGCACGATCACGATGTCGGGCAGCACGCCACTCGTCGCCCACTGGTTGATCCTGAACAGATGCTGCGGGTCGAGTCCCCGGCCGAACCCCTGATAGGCGATCGACGACCACAGCGACCTGTCGCTGACCACCGAGCGCCCTGCTGCCAGCGCTGGCTTGACGACGTCCTCGATGTGCTGCGCCCGGTCGGCTGCGAACAGCAGCGCCTCAGTCCGGTGACATTGTTCCATCTCGTGAGTGATCTTGCGGATGGCAGCGCCGACCGGTGTGCCTCCGTTCTCCCGCGTCAGTACCGCTGACATCTTGTCGGCCAGAATGCGGGCCTGTGTGCTCTTGCCGGTGCCCTCGACTCCCTCGAAGGCGATGTAGGTGCCCCTCAACGACTGCACGACATCCTCCGCTCGATGTCGGCGCGCTCATCGATCAGTGAGCGGAAGGCGTTGCCGGTGACCTCGTCGACATCGGCGGTGATCACCAGGTGGATGGACACTTGGCCATCCCTGACGTAGGGGGCGTTGCTGTTGCCACGAGCAACGACAGAGATGCCCTTGGGCAGCTCCGGCAACGAGGCCCGCAGACCGGCGCTCAACTGCTCGTTGATGGCGTCGATGCGCTGCTGGTATCCGTTCAGCTCCAGATCGGCCAACAGGCGCTCGTCACGTATGCGCAAGAAGAAGTCCCACGGGCAGATGACCGACGTCAGGGGCACCAGCTCCTCGCGCCAGACCAGTTTCTTCGACGTCAGCTTCAATCCGTCGGGGAAGCCGGGGAACGTCGAGCTGGCAGTGCGCAGGGCGTGGCGGCTGTAGCTGTAAGGCAGCACGTTGCGACGGTCATCTCTGTTCGGGAAGCTGGCCCCGAGATCGAGACGCATCACGCGCACCATGTTGGTGAACCCGTCCCCGACGATGGTGCGGGCACAGAGGCCATCCTGCTGCCAGCGGAACTTGCCGACAGCGATCACCTTCGCTGGGATGGCGGCAGCGCCACGGCGGACGGCCTCGGGGTTGATGCCGTGGTTCTGGGTGTCGGTGATGGCGACCATCACTCCCGGCTGGATGTCTGCGATCTTCATGATCCTCCTGCAATGACGGTGGGTGTGAACGAGATGGTGCCGGGCGTGGCGAAGTCGCCAGCCGCGATGATCAGGCCCATGTCCGAGTTCTGCGGCGCTCCATCTGGCGTATCCTGCTCGGTGAGCCACGATCCGGCCATGGAGGCGACGAGCCCCCAGTAGGCGACGCACGGCAGTGGAGTGCCTTCGTGGCCGAAGAACAGCGTTCCGTCCTCCACCCACCAGCAGCTGACCCCGGCGCCACCCATGGCCAGCTCGATGGCTGCATTGAACGAGTCGGTGTTGTGGATCGAGACGGTGATCGTCATGTCGATCATCGGGCCACCCCGCGATCGAAGACCTGGCCACCGGGGAGCCCGGCGTAGTGCGAGCCACCGCGGCGCATCCACTTCCTGGCGCAGCTGATGGCCTCCTGGACGCTCACCGAGGAGCGGAGCCCGTGTTCCGGCAACGTCCCCTCGATGTACCACTTCCCGGCCCGGTCATAGCGGACGAGTTCGAGGTGTCCACCCCGAGACGGGACCTTGGCGTGGACCGTTCGGTCGCTCTCTTGTCGACTCTGCTTCATGCTGCTTTCTTTCGCTTGAGGTGTTGGATGAGTAGGTCGATGCGGACCTCGATGGTCTGGTCGAGTGCGCCGATCACGAGCGCAGCGGTACGCCATGTGAGGAGGCGAATGTTGGCCCCCTCGATGGTGCCACCTCTGATGAGCACGAAGTCGAGCGCCCCCACCATCTCTTCGGCGCGGGTGTCCTTGTCGCCCGGCGCCGTGATGTGGTTGGCGAGCATGATGTAGCCAGTGTCGACGTCGGAGCGGCCGGTGAGCGGCCACATGGTGGTCATGATCGCCCCGAAGGCGCGTGCGTTGGAGTGGCTCACTTTCCCCCCAGCATCTCGACGATGCCCCTCGTCAGCATGCGCTCCTGCACCGGGCGGACAGCGGCGACCAGCTTGTCGACGAGCGCCTCCTTGACCATCAGTTGGTCAGCATCCACCGCGTCGGCAATGGCGAGCGCCAGCACCAGCACGTCCTCGGCCTCGGGGATCGGGTAGAGGCTCACGGGGAGAACACGATCGACGACTTGAGGACCGTCCGCTCCTGCCCGGAACCGAAGCGGACCCGGGCGCGCTTCCCCTGCGGAGCCCACCCGATCAGCTTGGCCGACGCCAGGTAGCCGTCGACCGACACCTTGATGTCGGCCTGCTCTGCGACTGCCAGAGCGATGGCTGGCTCCAGATGCCTGGCAGCGTGGGGGAACTGGGCGCTCACGGCGTGCACCCGAGGCACTTGGGCTCGCCGAGGCGGATGAGGAAGCCCTCGATGGTGCACTGCTTGCGCCAGCGGATGACCGACGGCGGAACCAGAGACGCCTCGCCCATGGAGCGCCCCTCGGCGTTGTACCAGTCCTCGCCGAACCACAGGACCATCTCGCATGCCAGCGCCAGCCGGTCGGCCTCGATCACCTCGGGCGGGTGCACAGGCAACGTGTCGAACCGCCTGGCGAGGGCGATCTTGTGGCGGATCTCGATGGCGTCGTAGTCGCTGGTCCGATTACCGAACATGCGGTAGAGCGGATCGTGGCGGCGCATGGCGAGCTTCATCGGCCCCGAGACGTCCTGGCACAGCGCCTCGTGAGCGTCGTGCAGCATGCCGGTGCGGATGACCTGCTCGTCGGTGACACCGAGCACGTTCTCCAGGATGTCGCCGACGAACCACGAGTGCACGAGCAGCGAGGCGTCGAATGTCTGCACGTCGAGCGGCAGCTGGGCCGTGAAGCGCATGATCCGGCTCATCGGCGTCACCAGATCGAGCGCTGACACCCCGTTGTAATCGGGGTCGATCATGTCGAGCCAGAGCATCGAGTGGGGGAGCCACACGCTGTGTTGGTTGGGGCGAGCTGGGAACACTTGGTCTCTCCTGTCAGTGCACCGCCCCGGCGACGGGAGAGCCAGGGCGGTGCACTCGCAGTATAACTACAGGAGCGAACGCTGTGTCAAGTGGGGGACGAAGATTTCGCCGGATCCCGGACTCTCGACCCTCTCGGTAGAGCAGCGCGCCACGAGCAGGAGCACGGCGATGGCCAAGAGAATGGCCGTCCAGCGGTGATAGACGTGGTCATGCATACGGGCTCCCCTTCGGATCGTTCTTCCGATCGACGATGCCAACCACCTTGAAGTGGCCGATGAAGATCGGCAGGTCTGACTGGTGGATGATCGAGGGCACCGAGAGGCCACGGGGGATTCTGACGTCGGCCCTGGTGCGTGCGTCACGGAAGCGGTGGGGTAGCGACCGTATCGGCGGCAAGAGCGGCATCTCGGCCTCAGCAGGCGTTCGAGCGGCCTTGACACTGTTGCACGGGACGCAGGCAGCCACCAGGTTGGAGAACGTCCCTCGTCCGCCTCTCGACTTGGGCAGCACGTGGTCCAGCGAGGTGGCGTGCTTCCGGCAGTACCGGCAGCGCTCACCATCCCTGAACATCACTCGCGCTCGGACCGTCAGGCACTCGATCTCCCGTACTTTCGTCACAACGTGGAGAGTAGCCGATCAATCACTCTTAGAGGGCCACGAGAGGATGATCAGTCGTCGGCTGCGAAGTCGCCGTGAGGCACGACCATCGAGCGGTCGAACTCGCCGGTCTCGGCGTCGTAGGTGTCGAGGTAGGCACGCATGCCCTCGATCGGGATGCTGCCGTAGCTACCGACGAGGACGCTGCCCCTCGGCGACGACCCCCTCTCGATGACACGCCGAACATGCTCGGCGACCTCGAACGGGACCTTCATCGCCTTGCGCAGCAGATCCTCCATCTCGCGCTCGACGAGGTACTCGACGACCTCGGCTTGCGGACCCCAGCACTCGGGCTGGTCGCTGTTGCTGTTCCAGACGACGAAGAAGTCTTCGGCGGGATCGGGGCGGTAGATGGTGTTGCTCACGGTGTCGTTTCCTTCGGTAGATAGATGCCGCACCCGACGATCGATGCTCTGGCGACCAACTGGTCGATGGTTGGGTGCCGCTCCCACGGGTGCAGCGTGCTGCCGGGCTCGGCGGGGACGCGGGCGTTGAGCTGGACGGTGAGGCACGCTGCCGGGCAGCTGGGCCACTCGCCTTCCGGGTCGACTTGCAGGTAGCGCTCGGCGTAGACGCAGAAGCGCACCGACTTGCGGTGGGCAGCGAGCACCAGTCTGGTCAACTCGTCGCCGTCGTGGGTCGCCCACGAGCCGGTGAGGCGGGCGAGCATCCACGTGGGTGCGAACTCGACCGGCGCCAGGACGCGAGGCTCCAGGCTGTTGTCGCCTCGTTCGTTGTCGATCGAGTAGTCGATGGCGCCATCCCAGCGGTCACCGATCAGCTGGAGGTTGTACGGGCGAGCGATGGTGCACAGCACCTCGACACAGCGCCGCTGCTCCTGGGTCAGGGTGCGCCCGGTAGCACGCCCCACCCAATCTGCACTGGTGTCGGTCATCTTCCCCTCCGGCTTCTACGGCTCCTGCTCAGCAGATGAGCGTTCTTCTCGGCGCTGGCCTTCGTCCCGCACCCCAACAGCCACATCGGAACGTGGAACGCTCTGGCCAGCTTCCGCATGAGGCGGGCCTCTTCCCAGCTTCTCATCAGTGGTACTGCGTTCCCTG
>Ga0075163_10014613_pt1 | contig 10126 bp, 8 predicted proteins | sample JI1023141ADNA_FD_71478 | JGI IMG/M metagenome (GOLD analysis project Ga0075163, IMG submission 71478) | Wastewater effluent complex algal communities from Wisconsin, to seasonally profile nutrient transformation and Carbon sequestration -... | ecosystem: Engineered > WWTP > Effluent > Algae... | reverse complement strand
CCTGTCCCATGTTTCCACCGTGATTGATGCCCGATACGACAAAGTCCGGCTGCAATCCCAAGCCAAACAGCGCCACTCGCACACAATCAGCCGGTGTGCCATGGACGGCAAAGCGATCATCGCCGCGCGGCTCCACGCGCAGCGGTTCCTGCGTCGTCACCCGGTGCCCACACTGGGATTGCTCGACAGCCGGGGCTACAACGGAAACCCTGCTGTGAGGCAGTGTCGTGATGGCATCCGTGAGTGCTTTGAGGCCATCGGCATCGATACCGTCGTCGTTGGTGAGGAGAAAGTGCATGTTGGGGATGGAGGCGACCAAGCTCCACAGTCGTCACCCGCGCGCAAGGCAACAAAACACGTCTGCGTGGTTGCGCTCGCCTTCATCACGAAGTAGTCTGCGACGTGATTTCGTGAAGGGGGCGTCCTGGTTTCGACGGGTGACCTTAGATCGGAGCTGCATGCCGAGGACGATGCGTTGGCCTCGTAAAATCCGCGCATCAAACAAACAAAAGCAGACTCTAACGAGCTTGCCCTCGCGGCTTAAGACCCGCGACGTTTTTCCGGTGATGTCTGGTGACCGGAAACACGCTACCACCAGGCTGGCCTGCTGACCGGGCGACCGGGTCGAAGGCGAGATCAAACAGGACGCTGGGTGAGAGGGATTCTGCCGACCGAAGCCACCTCATCGAGATCAAATGACCGGCTGAGCATGGAGACGCTGCGGTTGATGGTTATTCGGACAGGGGTTCAACTCCCCTCGCCTCCACCATCTTAATTGAGGCCGGTTTACGAAGGTAAACCGGCCCTTTTTATGGGGGAATGAATCGGGGTGGGAATTGGCCCTTCAATGCCCTTTTTCCCCTTTTCGGAAGTGTCAGGACGTGTCACAGTTTGAGGATGCCGCGAGGAGTTGGAACGAAAGAAGTGGTCACGTTTGGTGGCGCGACGGCTGTGTTGTGGCCGCGCGGGGCTGGTCGATGGGCGGTGGCGGGATTGTTTTTGCGGGCAGCGTGATGGACCCGACAAAGTGAAATCACCAAGACACCTTCACTAAACCACGACAATGCTTGGCTGGCATATAAGCGTCTATCGACAGCAGAACGGAGGCTCTGCCCCAGCTTCATTCGGAGCACCTCATGGCACACGTTTGGCGGTGTGGCAGACTGGACTCGGCGGCTTGGATTGGATCGACGATCTGGTCAAACAACAAAAGGCAATCGACCTGGGCGGAAACGGTTATCCGATGGAATACACCGCTACGGCGGCCCACGTTGTTGAGCAGCTCCGCGACGGACCTCCAGAGGCCAAGGCCGCCTGGACCTGCGATTCCGGAGACATCATCTTACCGGGATGGCTGGGCAAGACCACCAAAGACCCAGAGGCGATTGATTCCTGTCGCCAAGACGAGTGGCTCATCATTCAAGCGTGGGACGAAAGCTGATGAATACGCAACAAACGCCGCTCAACCATGCTTCGCAGCAAACTCCCAGAAGGGCAATTTGAGTTGGTCCATCATGAAATTGAACAAGCGTGAGGAATGAACCCGGTGAAACAAAAGCGGTCAAACAAGACATGAACGCTTTGGGTCTTGTGCTTGGAATCGCTTCTGTCCTCGTCTTTATCGCCATGGCATGTTGCAACGCGAAGTGGGCGGGGCCTCACGAACGCGGAGATGATCTCGGGCCTTGGACTCCTCGCAAGAAGCTCCGCCGCTCTCGCGCCTGACTGCGCTGTTTACGGCAGGTTCACTTTATTTCACGCGTGCCAGCTCCTTGATTCGGATGTTCCGAAACTGAACCAGCGAGGCACCCCATTCGCCGTCCTTTCGTTCGGGATGAAGTTGCAGGGCTAGCGGTCCCTGGAGCGGGACTCCCGGCAACTGGGCATCGTCGATGATCAGCTTGCTATTCAGCGTGACCGTGAGGCGGTCGCCCTTCATCACGATGTGAAATGTGTTCCACTCGCCAATCGGCTTGTCAGCGTTCACCTTCGGCGTCACTCCTGCATGAATCTTCGCATCAAAGGATGGGTCGGTCCGGTAGCCCCACACTTCACCTGAGCCGACAGGCCAGCACCAGATGTTCACCTGCGATTTGTGCTGCCCACGAAGAAAAACACCCGAGTCAGTATTCGGTGCAGTGACGTCGATCAGATTGCCGACATCGTCCTTCTTGAATGAACCGTCGGGCAAAATGATCCGTGCCTTCCGATTCACGAATGGGCTCTCTTTGATGCGCCAATCCACCCACAGCTCAAAGTCGCCGTATTCCTTCGTGGTCCACAGGTTCCGGTCACCCTTGTCATCGCCTTTGGGATTGCAGTCGATCACACCATCCACGACGCTCCAATCGTAATTACCGGGCTGCTTGGTAGTCCATCCGTCCAGGTCTTTGCCATTAAACAGCGCCACGAAGCCTTGCTGTGAATCAGTGCCGGGTTCCGAGCGAGCGGAGCCGACAGCTAGCGAGACGATGAACAGGAAAGCGAGGACCAGATGTTTCATCCCCGATGTTCACGGGTTCATTCCTGCTTGGCAAAGCGAATGTTGCAGGCCTTCTGTGTCCGCATCAAGACTTCCCAGGCATCGCATCAATCCATCGACGCAGCAGTTCGAGCTCTGCGGGAGTGACGAAGTTTTTCTCTTTCTTCGGCGGCATCTCCTTGTAGTGAATCAACTCGATCAGGAGGCTCTTCTTCGCGTTGCCCGGCTTGATCGCCGGCCCTGTGTCACCGCCGGTGAGCATGGCCTCCAGCGTACGCATATCCAGCTTGCCGCCACGACGCTTTGCACCGTGGCAGCGCAGGCACTTCTCCTCAAAGATCGGTAAAACGTCCTTTTGGAAATCAGGTGCGGCCTCTGGCTTGTCTTCAGCCAAAACATTCTCTTCGGCGATACTGCAAAGCAGCAGCCCGCCGAAGAGAACGCGAAACAGCAACCGAGTCATCCGCCAGAATCTCAAGCCTGACCGACGACGTTCACAAAACAGTGCACGTGCGGCAGCACACGATAATTCCAGACAAAGCCCGGACCTTCGATGCGCCAGGCATCCCAGCGATCATTGCCCTTCTCGGCGTTGTCCTTGTAAAACGCCAGGCGCAGTTTCTCCATGCCGCCGTTGGTCTTGATGAGCTGCATCACCTCGTCGCCATCTTCCTTGCGGAAAGGATTCAGCAGCTTGCGCATTACACCGGCCACCAATCCACGCTGGGACTCATCCAGATCGCCGTAACCGACCCCAGTCTCCGGCTTGTCCACCAGCTTGGCCTTGAGCGCGCCCACGCCATCGCCCGGCGAGCCGACAATGACCGCCTGCTTGCGCTGCGGCTCATTGAGCATGTCAAACACGCTCATCACTTCCTTCGTCTGGTCATTGTAAACGTTCACGTCGCTATGACCGTTGGCCGAGTGGCCGTAATACATCGGGCCGCCGAAGGCCGTGTTCGGCTGCGAGTTGCCATCGCAACGCAGCGTCAGGTGATGTCCGGCAAAAACCCAGGAGTACGGGTCCTTGCCTGATGGGTCGCCAAAGATGGCAATGCCGTTGCCTTCAAAGGCACCGCTGCTGTCCCACTTTCCATGTCGGCTGATCCGTTCGAAGGCCTCGTCGCCGGAAAGGATCGCCTTGAAGGTCTCGCGGATCAGATCCTGCTGTGGCTTGGTGAACTGCTCGCCGATCTTCTTTCCGAGTGGTGCCGCGTTGTGAGTCTTGAGCCGAGTCGGGATGCCGCCTTTGTCCGCACCATGATCCCAAGGCATCACCATCGCTGTTTTTTGCTCGGCTGTGAGCGTGGCGAAAAGCTCTCGGACGAGTCCCTCGGCGGGCTTCGCTGCACGCGCCGTTTCAGCCGAGGGTGCGCTGAACGCCGAGTGCGGGAGCAGCGACGATCCGCCCACGATCCCCATCGCCCCACCGGTCAAGACACGGATGAAATCCCGCCGACCATGCCTAGCCTCCGGTGCGGAATGCTCGAAACACTCGGGGCAGAACTGCGAGTCTTGGTTAGAACCAGATGCTGGGGTGACCGATGACGATGGGTGTGGGCGTGAGTTCATGGTTGATCACAGCATACCACAGCGAGGGTGCGTTTCTTGCCGCCGGACATGCAAACACCATGGGTCACCAAGCCGACCACCTGCGGGGACATCATTTCATGAGGAGCAGATAACCGCCACTTGACTGCCTCTGGCGTGGCCACACTCACCGCTTCAAGCTTGCCGTCTTCATCGTTCTGAAAAACACGCCAGAGCCGCCGGGCTGCTTTTCGTCGGTGTCGTAGTAAATGGTGCCGAGCGTCTCGTCGTTGATCTCCACCGTGCGCGGGCAGGCACGTCCACCAATGGGGCGACCGGGATTGTAGAATTCCACGGGATGCTCCATGTCCCAGGTTTGCCCATCATCACGCGAGACGATGAAGTTGATCACGTCACCGCCGACACCTGGCCCGACGATCTGCGAGGCGAGCAGCCAGCCATTTTTCAGGCCCATCATCTGATGGCGCCAGCCTTGCGTGAAGACATCGGGGAAGGGCTTGATGGGCTGCCAGGTTCTGCCGCCATCGGTGGAACGCTGCCCTTTGCCACTGATGAGGGTTCCAGCCGGCGTTCGCACGAATGGCACGAGGCCGTGGCTGGTCCCGTCCCCGAAGGATGTCTCCGCACCAGTCTGCGGATTATAGATCATCGTGCGGTCGGCCAGCGGGAACAGCCATGCGGTCGGCGACAATTCGACGATGGGATGGCGGATGACGCTGTGAATCTTGGGGTCGGCATTCTTGGCGAGATTCACCGGCACGCCCCAGGTCAGGCCATCGTCGCTGCTGAGCGAGAAAGCGACGTAACGCGACTTAACCTTCTCCTCCGGCGCAAACCACACATTCCAGCAGTGCAGCAGCCTTCCGTCGGACAACGTGGTGAGCGAACCAGGGTAGATCGCGATCTTGTCCGTCGGCGGGAACAGCGCCGGCTGCGACCACGTCCTGCCATCGTCCGTCGAGCGCGTGATCAGATGCGGCATGAATTCCTTTTTGCAGAACGTGGCCACCAGCGTGCCCTTCGTGCTGCGGCACAGCGCCGGATGAATGTGCCCGCTCACACCTGACTCGATGCGCACCGGCGCAGAGAGCCCTGCGTCCTGTCCCATCACCGCCGGGCAGAGCAAGGCAGCGACCATCACCTTCGCTGAAAAACATCCAAGCCAGTGACCAACGGAGAGTGAGGGAGAAGAGTTCATGCGTCGAACAGGTACGTCGCGGGCGGGGGCACTGTTTATCTAAAGCATTGCCACTCCGAAGCGGCGCGCTATTCTCGGACGTAATGGCTACTCACTTCCCGGCGCCGTGTTGCAAAGAGACGATCGAATGTCATTTCCGCAGCAGCGCGTGGAGTGCTCCGCGATGACCGCCGCACCTTGCGCCGCCCGGCCTCTAACCCAACGCTCCGATGTCCTTCCAAACCTGGGCCCAGCACTTCCAGCAGCAGATCACAGGCCAGAACCCCTTCGGTGGAGACTGCCTCCCGTCACGAGTTTCGATCTTCGGGATCGGACGGCCCACGCTTCCGTTTCCGCACCTGTTCAATTACAAAGAGCCGATCAAGATCTTCGAGACGTTCTACCACGGCGCGGAGAAGGAGACAGGCGCAGGAAGGCATAACCGCTATCTCTATGTGGCCGGACTGCCGCCGGTGCTGCTCACCCGCGATCCGGCCGTGATCAAGGCCGTACTCTCCGCCACGGGCGACAAGCCGGGACAGTTCGACCGCGATACCGCGCCCACCGCAGGCATCGCACGCGCCACCGGCGAGGACTCACTTCTCTACTCCAATGGCTCGGTATGGCGCAGGCAGAAGCGACTTTCCGCCGAGCCCTTCAGCAAGTCGAATCTGTTCCAGCCCGAGAAGTTCCATGGCTTTGAACAGACATTCCGCAAGACGGTGGCGGAGCGACTGGGCGCGCTCCGCTCTCATCTGCTATCCACCGGTGCGAAGACCTACCGCACACGACTCGAGCCCGAGATCCAGGTCGTCATGCTCGAGATGCTCGTGAACAACTTCTTCGGCGCAAGTGTACCTTATGAGGAGTTACGCGATCGTTTCGTGCCCGCCCTCGTGGGCTTGATCGATCACATGATCATCGACACCGTCGCGCCCCTCACGCACGCACTCGGCGGCATCCTCAACGGTCGCAATGCGGCTCTGAAAAGGATGGCGGCCGATTTCGAGGAACTAACCGACATCGCGCTTTCCGGCCGCGAGAAAGGCCTCGGTCTCTGGAGCCAGTTCAAGTCTGAAGCCACCAATGACGCCCTGCGCGCCAACATCCGCGTCTTCCTCGCCGGTGCCATGGAAGCCACCACCTCGTTCGCGGGCTGGGCGCTGTCGCATTTGTCCCACGCACCGGCCATCCAGGAGAAGATCCACGACGAGGTAAAGGACATGAATGTTTATGACCCGGACAACCTCGCCGCCGCAGTGACTCTCAATCGTGTCCTGGAGGAGACATTGCGCCTGACACCCGCGCTCTATTTCTTTCCACGGAGGGCCACGGCGGACACATGGCTCGATGTCGCTGAAGGCCGGAAGATGTTCATCCCGGATGGCACTCACATCCGCCTCGACGTCTGGCATGCAAACCGATGTGAGGAGTTCTGGGGCGAGGCGGTGTCCGGTTATCGCGCGGATGTATTTGCGCCGGAGCGCTGGGACGTGCTCGCCGCAAAAGGCATGACCTCGAGGGACATGCTTCACTTCGGTTTCGGTCACGGGCCGCGCTTCTGCCCCGGAAGATACCTCGGACTGCTGGAGGTCGGTCTCGTGGTCGGTGCCGTGATGAAATTGTTCCGCGTCACCGCAGTAGCCGCGAAAACGGAAGCCAGGGCGGGTGTCTCCACCAAGCCCGCCGATGGTGTGTGGGTGGACTTGGAACTCCGCACGTAGATCGAACTTCCCGCCTCACACCTGATTCAATGCGCACCAGCACGGTTTCGTTTCAGCTGGCTGTTGAAGATCAGCGTTACTGGGTCGGAAACGGATTCCGTTCATCGAATCCGCTCTGGTGCCAGTAGGGGTAGATCTTCGGCTTGGCGCTCGCGGCATCGAGTTTCGCCACCTGCCCGGTGGTGAGGTTCCAACCCACGGCACCGAGGTTTTGGCGGAGTTGCTCTTCATTGCGGGCACCGATGATCAGTGAAGAGACGGTGGGACGCTGTAGCAGCCAGTTCAGCGCCACCTGCGGCACGGACTTGCCGGTTTCAGCGGACACAGCGTCGAGCGCATCGACGACCTGGTAGAGATACTCGTCGTCCACCTGCGGACCCATTTCCTTGCTGAGCTTGTGATTGAGGCGGCTGCTTTCCGGACGCGGCGCGTTCCGGCGGATCTTGCCGGTGAGGCGGCCCCAGCCCAGCGGACTCCACACCACCGCGCCGACCTTTTGATCGACGCCCAGCGGCATGAGTTCCCACTCATACTCACGACCGATGAGTGAGTAATAGGTCTGGTTCGCCACATAGCGCGTCAGCCCGAATTTGTCGGCATGAGCCAGTGACTTCATGAGATGCCAGCCGGAGAAATTCGACACGCCGATGTAGCGGATTTTTCCTGCGCGCACGAGGTCATCCAGCGTGCCCACGGCTTCATCCACGGGCGTCATGGCATCGAAGCCATGCAGTTGATAGAGGTCGATGTAGTCCGTGCCGAGGCGCTTGAGACTGGCTTCCACCGAGCGGATGAGGTGCCAGCGGGAGGAGCCCACATTGTTCGGCCCTTCGCCAAAGCGGAAGGTGCCCTTGGTGGAGATGAGCACCTCATCGCGGCGACCCTTGATCGCCTGGCCGAGGATCTCCTCCGCGAGGCCGTTCGAGTAAATGTCCGCCGTGTCAAACATCGTCAGCCCGTGCTCCAGGCAGATGTCGATGAGGTGCGAGGCTTCCGCGACATCGGTCGCGCCCCATTCTTTGAAAAACTCCGTGCCGCCGCCGAAGGTGCCGGTGCCGAGTGTGAGTGCGGGGACTTTGAAGCCGGAGCCCCCGAGTTGTCTGTATTCCATGGGATGTGAGGTGGGTTGAGTGGTTGGAGGGTGAAGCGGGAACGTGTCAGGAACGCGGATGCTGGAGATCTTCAAATACGCCCGCAGCGATCTCAAAGGAACGCAGCCGCGCCTGCTGATCATGAATATGCGCGGTGGCGATGATCTCGTCAGCCCTCGTTTCATGCAGCAGAGATTCGATCTGCGCGCGGAAGGTGTCCGGCCCACCCACAGCGGAGCAGCTAGTCATGCGGTCCACGTGCGCCGCCTCCACCGGATTCCAGAGCTGGTCGATGTCATCGACGGGCGGTTGCAATTGCGTGGGCCGACCCCGGATGAGGTTGAGAAACACCTGCTGCAGCGAGGTGAAGAGACGATTCGCCTCCTCATCCGTGTCAGCGGCGAAGATGTTAACGCCGACCATCGCATGAGGTTTGGCCAGTTGTGCGGAGGGACGAAACTTCGTGCGGTAGATGTCCAGCGCCTGATGCAGCATCTCGGGCGCGAAGTGGGAGGCAAAGGCAAACGGCAGCCCCATCTCCGCAGCCAGCGTGGCGCTGAAGGTGCTGCTGCCCAGCAGGTAGAGCGGCACATTGAGGCCCTGTACCGGCACGGCGCGCACGCTCTGTCCCAGTCCGGCAGGACCGAGATAGCTCTGCAACTCCCGCACATCCGCCGGGAAAGTATCGCCGCTGCTGCCCAAGCCGCGACGCAGCGCTCGCGCGGTCATCTGATCTCCACCCGGAGCACGGCCCAGGCCGAGGTCGATGCGGCCGGGATAGAGCGACTCCAGCGTGCCAAACTGCTCAGCGATCACCAGCGGTGCGTGATTCGGCAGCATGATGCCACCGGAACCCACCCGGATGGTGGACGTGCCGCCCGCGATGTGGCCGATCACCACGGATGTGGCCGCGCTGGCCACCCCAGGGATGTTGTGATGCTCCGCCAGCCAGTAGCGGTGATAGCCCCACTTCTCCACATGCCGCGCCAGATCCAGAGCATGGCGGAACGACTGCGCCGCCGTCTCACCCTTCAGGATAGGGGCCAGGTCCAGCACGGAGAAAAGGAAATGGGGATGGGCCTTCAAAGCGCAGGATATACGACAGTCGATGGAGTATGGAGCTTTTGCAGAAAACTTCCTCAGGGCGCATCTCCTTCACCATTCATCCGGCATCCTTGATACCGCTGAATGGAGGGGGCCGGTCGAGAACGATTGGGTCTCCTCTTCTCCAACCCCACCCTTGGCCCCATCGCCGCCTCCTCTGCCGTGGGCTTGCCGTCGTCCTCGCCTGAATGATCCTCCTCGGTCATGGGCCGCGATTGTGCGTGTGTGGAGAGACTTTGACAGGGGCGACGCGTCCCCTTCCAAAGGACTGATGCCCACTTGCGTCCCGTTTCATTTTAGGCTTTTGCTTTTCTATCCCATGTCAGCAAACTGAGAAATGGCCTTCCAGCGGTCGGGCCATAGGGCACTTTTCTCCGCAGTCGGGACAAGTGATGTAGGGTGCACTCACAAACTCTTTCACTTTCGGAGTCCGATGAGATCGGGGTGGGTTAGTCATGAGAGATGTAGTCCTGTTCTTGACATCACTTCGATTCAACTGGGATCAACACCGTCTCCCTCAACACCGTAAGCCACTCCTTCGTCGCCAATTCATCGAGGCGTTTCAGCAAGGCGGCGCGGGAAGCACTCATGTCGGGGCTTTCGTCCTTCGCGAGCGTCTGCATCAGGCTCATCATCGCCAGGGAGATCGTGGGCGTGGCCATCATCTCCTTCGTCAGCACGGGGGCGATCTGTGCGGCGGTCTGGCAGATCGTGGGATGTCCGTGAATCTGCGGATGCTTCGTCGCATCGATCAAGGCGAGGAGGTAGAGGCGGCGGATCGGGCTGTCGGCGGGAATCGTCGCGGGCGCTTGATCCTTCGGCACGGTGGCTCCTTCAAAGCCAGGCCACTCGCCCTGCGACAATCGTTGCCAGAGCACCGTGGCGGCGCGGAACTGACTGGACTTGGTGCAGAGTTCCATGCGCAGCTCGGCGCGTCGCTCGGGAGTGAGTTTGGGATCAGCCAGTTGCGCCAGCGTGTCCTGGCGGACGTGCAGCA
>Ga0075163_10014612_pt1 | contig 10126 bp, 8 predicted proteins | sample JI1023141ADNA_FD_71478 | JGI IMG/M metagenome (GOLD analysis project Ga0075163, IMG submission 71478) | Wastewater effluent complex algal communities from Wisconsin, to seasonally profile nutrient transformation and Carbon sequestration -... | ecosystem: Engineered > WWTP > Effluent > Algae... | reverse complement strand
TCTCCGCCACCAGCGAGGCGCGCATGCGCTCGAAGCGCCGCTCCAGGGTCGCCTCCACCAGCTTGGCGTAGGTGCCGAAGTAGTGGGTGACGAGCGCGTGGCTCACGCCGGCCTCGCGAGCGACGTCCTTGAGACCCACCACGTCCGGCAGGTGCTCGGTGAACACGCGCTCCGCCGCGTCGAGGATGGTGGCGCGCGCCTCCTCCGGCGAGCGGCGGGTGCGCTTCGGGGGCGGGGGCGGGGACGGGGCTCGCGGACGGACCATGCACCGAGTGTAGAATTCATTGGCACACTTGACAACAAACGCCTGGGCACTATTGTCAATGGTGACAACAAGGAGATCGCCATGAGCACCTCGGCCGCGCCGTTTTCCGTTTCCATTCCTCCGCTCACGACCCGCGCCCGCACGGTCGTGCGCTCGCTCGCATCGCTCGCCCGCGATCCCGGGCGCCTCGATCAGGTGCTGGTGCTCCTCCAGGCCATGAACCTCGGGGCAGTGGCCCGCGCCGGCACGCGGCTGGCGCGTTCGCCGGAAGGGCAGGCGCTGCTCGCCGAGCAGCCGCGCATCGACCGGGCGAGCATCGACTGGGAGGCGCTGGAGCGCTTGCCCGACGGCACCCTCGGCCGCGAGTACCTGCGCTTTCTCCGGAGCAACGACATCACGCCGGAGGCCTTCGAGAAGCTCCCCGACGTGGGCGATCCCCGGGCCGCCTACGTGATGCTCCGCATGCGGCAGACGCACGATCTGTGGCACGTGCTCACCGGCTACGCGCCCGACGTGCGCGGCGAGATCCTCCTGCAGGCCTTCACCTACGCGCAGACCGGTGCGCCCGGGTCGGCCATGATCGCGGTGTTCGGTAGCCTCCGCTGGGCGCTGCGCTACCCGGGCCAGCTCGCGGCCTTGCGTCGGGCGTTTCGAGGCGGCAAGGCCACCGCCTTCTTGCCCACCTTCCGCTGGGAAGATCACTGGGCCACACAGGTAGGCGAGCTCCGCGTCGCGCTCCGGTGCCCCGCGCTGGCGTGAGTGCGCTCGTCGGAGCGCGGCGTGCGGCGCCAACAACGGCACCCAAAGCGCCGCATCGTCCTGAATAGCGATCCCGAGGCGACGTCCATTGGACATGTCCCTTCGTTCGCTTCCTTGCATTGCCATCATCGCGTCGAGCATCGCGTGCTCCTCCACCAGCGAGCCGGCCCGGGGCACCGAGTCCACGACCGACGCGGGCGACGTGGATGCGGCTCCGGGGGAACAGGTCGACGCTGCGGTCGACGCCGGCCCGACGCTCTCTCCCCAGCCGGTGGACGTGCCGCAGGTCGGGACCTCTTGCGACACCTTCTGCAAGTCGAAGGGCACCACCTGCTCTCCCGCATGCAAGACCTCCGATGGCGTCGCCTACGCGGGGACGATCACCGATCGCGTCGACCTCTCGCTACCGAAGTACGAGACACGCATGATCACCACGTGCCAGGAGGTGCTCCGCGCGGCGCCCACCAGCGTGGGCACCACTGCTTCCTGCTGCTGTCTCGTCGCGCCGCTGCGCACCATCGAGAAGACGCTCACCACGTCGACCTCGTGCGACGACGTTTGCGGCGCGGAGGGCCTCACCTGCGAGGGCCGCGGCAGCATCGACTTCACCCGCGCCGACGGTACTTCGTGCAGCACCACCACCGCCTGCGACGAACGCCGCAGCCCCACCAGCTCCTGCGCGCAGAAGCCCAGCGTGGGCGCCAAGCTCACATGCCGCTGCCGCTGAGGTAAGCTCGCGGCGTGACCTACGAGCAGCTCGACGCCTTCTGCAAAGCCATGCGCGGCACCTCCTACGTGACGCAGTGGGGTGGCTCCCACGTGTGGAAGGTCGGCGGCAAGGTCTTCGTGGTGGGCGGATGGGAGGTCGACGTACCGGCGTTCACCTTCAAGGTGAGCGAGGTGGAGTTCTACCGCCTGCGCGATCTTCCCGGGCTTCGTCCGGCGCCGTATCTGGCCTCTCGCGGCATGAAGTGGATCCAGCACTTCGCCAAGCCGGGACTTCGCGACCCGGAGCTCCGCGCGTGCATCGAGCGCTCGTACGCGATCGTCGCGCGCGGCCTCACCAAGGCCGCGCGGGCCAAGCTCGGCTTGGTGTGAGCTTCAGCGACCCGGGCGCCAGAGGCCGAGGCGCAGGCTGTTCGTGACCACGCTCACCGACGACAGCGCCATGGTAGCCGAAGCGAGCATGGGCGAGAGCAGGATGCCCCAGTGCCAGAGCGCGCCGGCGGCCACCGGGATGGCGACGACGTTGTAGCCGAAGGCCCAGAAGAGGTTCTGTCGCATGGTGCGACGGGTGGCGCGGGAGAGGTCGACGAGCTGGGCCAGGAGCCGCAGATCCGGTCGCAGCAGCGTGGCGCCCGCGGCCGCGATGGCGAGATCGCTGCCGCTGCCGATGGCGATGCCGAGCTGCGCTTCCGCCAAGGCGGGTGCGTCGTTGATGCCGTCGCCGACCATGGCGACGATGGCGCCGTCCTTGCGCAGCGCACGGATAGCGGCGAGCTTGTCCTCGGGTCGGGCCCGGGCGTGGACGTGATCGATCCCGACGGCGGCGGCGACGCGTCGGGCCGCGCCCTCGCCGTCACCGGTGAGGAGATGCACCTCGACGCCCGCAGCGCGCAACGCGGTCACAGCATCCTTGGCCTCCGGGCGCACGGCGTCGGTGAGCTCGAACAGGCCGGCCCAGGCGCCGTCCACCGCGGTCCAAACCCGGGTGGCGTCGCTGTCGTGAATCGACGTCTCGATGCCCCGCTCCTCGAGAAAGGCTCGGCTACCTACGAGGATGCGGTGGCCATCGACGGTGGCCTCGGCGCCGCCGCCGCTCACCGCAGCAAAGCCCTCCATCGGCAGCGGCTCCGCACCCCGCCCCTTGGCGTAGGTCGCGATGGCGCGGGCCAGCGGATGCTCGGAGGCGGCCTCGACGCTGCGTGTATATTGCAGTGTTCTCGCGGCCTCGACGGCTTCGCGGGCCTCGAACGCGGAGACGGTGGGGTGGCCTTCGGTGAGGGTGCCGGTCTTGTCGAACACCACCGTGGTCACGGTGGCCGCGAGCTCCAGCGGCTCGCCGCCGCGGAGGAGCACGCCGATGCGCGCGGCTCGCCCGGTGGCCACCATCACCGCGGTGGGGGTGGCCAGGCCCATGGCGCAGGGACACGCCACCACCACGACCGCCACGCCCGCCGCGACGCCGCGGAGCCAGGGCTCTCCGAAGAGCACCCACAGGCCCACGGTCGCCAGCGCCGCCAGCACCATGGCCGGCACGAACACCGCGCTCACCCGATCGGCGAGCTTCTGCATGGGCGCGCGGGAGCTCTGCGCGTCGCGGAGCAGCTGCACCACCTGGGCGAGGGCGCTCTCCTTGGCGATGCGCGTGGTCTCCACCACCAGCGTGCCACTCGCGTTGGATGTGCCGCCGAACACCGCGTCGCCTACCCGCTTGCGCGCGGGGAGCGGCTCACCGGTGAGCATCGACTCGTCGACCTCGCTCTCGCCTTCCACCACGCGGCCGTCGACGGCCACGCGATCGCCCGGGCGCACCCGCACCCGCTCGCCCACCAGCACCTCCTCTGCGGCGATCTCCAGCTCGTCGCCACTGGGAAGGAGCACGCGCGCCCGCGCCGGACGCAGCGACGCGAGATCGCGCAGCGCCAGGGTGGTGCGTTGCTTGGCCCGGGCCTCGAGCAGGTGCCCCAGGAGGACGAAGGCCACGATGAACGCCGCCGTCTCGAAGTACACACTGGGCGTCACGCCGCTGCGGTGGAACACGTGCGGCGCCACCACCGCGAAGACCGAGTAGCCGAAGGCGGCCACGGTGCCGATGGCCACCAGCGTGTTCATATCGCTCGTACCCACGCGTGCGGCCTTGGCCGCGCGCACGTAGAACTCACCGCCGCACACCACCATGATCATCAGGGTGGCCGCGCCGAGGGCCCAGGACAGCGACGGCGACATGCCGCCGGACATGTCCCCACGCATGGTCATGCCGGCGAGGCTCATGCCCATCTCGCGCATCGACACGGCCATCACTGCAGAGGCTCCCACCAGGGCGGTGATGGTCTTCCAGCGCAACGTGCGATACTCGGCGCCCTGACGCTGCTCCTCGGCTTTCTGGGCATCGATGGCGTCGTCGCTCGCTGGCAGTGAAGCCTCGTATCCGGCCTTGGTCACGCGCGTGGTGATGGCTGCGAGGTCGGTCTTCGCCGGGTCGAAGTCCACCACCGCCGAGCTGGTCATCAGGCTCACCGCCGCGTGCGCCACGCCGCTGGTGCGCTCGAGGGCACGCTGCACGTGGCTCTGGCACGCGGCGCAGGTCATGCCGCCGATGGTGAGGCGCATGCGGGTGAGCTGGCCGGCGTCGGCGCTCGTGGGCCCCGCGCCGGGCGGGCTCTGGGTCACGCGGTCGACGCTGCGGCGTCGTATCCGGCGTCGTCCAGCGCCTCGATCACCTGGGCGGGGGTGATCTCGGGGTCGAGGCGCACCTTGGCGCTTCCTACCTCGACCGCGTCCACGTGCACCCCCTGGATGCCCTCGAGGGTCTTCTTCACCCGCGTCACGCAGCCCTGGCAGCTCATGCCTTGAATCTTCAGCTCGAGCATGTGGTTCACGCTTTCTTCCGCCGCTTGTTGTGCTTGCCCACCAGCGAGACGTAGTCGGGCACCGGCGTGTCGAGGCGCGCGTCGAAGGTGCCCCGGGCCTCTTCCGAGAGTGCCGGCAAGCGATCGAGCATCACCCGCAGCGCCTTGGCCTCGCTCGGCGTGGCCACCTGGGCCACCGCGTCTTCGCTCTCCTGGAGGTCTTTGATGCGGGTGCCGCGAAGGTGGCCGCGGCGCACCAGATCGCGGTAGCTGCGCGCCAGCTGATCGCCGTCGAAGCGATGCGCCGTCACCAGCTCGGCGCCCACCCGGAACACCGCCTCGGGCAGGATGCGACGATCCTCGAACACCACGAAGGCCGCCTGCAGGTAATTGTAGAACGGGACGGCCCGTGCACCATACATGTGAAAATCGCCCGGGGGCGACTGCCCCTCGAGGTGGATGAGCACCCGCTCGATGGCGTCGCCGCGCACCAGCTTCTTGGCCGAGTGCACCGCCGCCTCGATGACGTCTTCGTACACGTTGCCGCGCTCGAGGACCTCGACCAGCGTCTCTTCGCCGATGCGGCCGCTCACGAAGTCGGCGTACACCGAGTACACGAAGGCGTCGGCCTCGGCGTCGTCGCCGAACAGGGTCTCGCGCGGCAGGGGCTCGCCCTCCGGCACCGAGATGCCGGCCCGGGCTGCGAGCAGCATCGGCAGCTTGTAGCCCAGCTGATCCTTGATGGCGCGAAAACGGAGGCGCAGGGCGTTCTTGAGGTTGGGCTTGAGGGTGAAGCTCTTCCAGGTGATGCCGTCGAGGCGCAGCTTGTCTTCCAGGCGCCGCCGCATCTGCTCCGGCGAGCCGGAGAGAATGTGAATCTCGCTGTCGTCGCGGGCCATCTCCCGCATCAAGGTCATGGCGCCCGGGTTGGTGCGCTTCTCGTCGGCCCGCTCCAACGCCGTGCGAACGAGATCCCGCAGCGTATCGAACTCGGTACGCAGATAGGTCTTGTCCAGATCCCAGCGAGCAATGTGGTGCACGGTCTCGCGCAGGCTACCGTGGACGGCGCCACGGCACAACGTCACAGGACGCCGAAGGCCCGGGAATGTCTACGGTGCCTCGCCCTCTCCTCCCTGCGTCGGGCGATCCAGGCGTAGCAGCGATGGCCGGTGCGGAAGCGTCCGGTGCCCGTGCCCACGGGCCCAGAGAGCGCGCGCCAGGTCCATGGCCCGCGATCCATCGTCGACGCTCCGAACCCAGGTGCACTCGTCGGGGGTGAGCGCGGTCAGCATCACCAGCCGCGCTTCCTCACCGCTCGCCTGCCAGAGGAGATGCTGCGCCTCGCGGCCGAAGGTGGTGGTCTGCGAAAGTGGCATTCCCGCCAGCGCGCCCACGCTGCCCTCGGGCATCAGCAAGTGCGCGAGCGCCGGCTCCGGAGGAAGGATCTGCGTCACCATGCCGAAGTGGTCCACGAGCTCGAGGAGCCGGAACTCGTCCATGACGTAGCAGCTGCCGAGCCACAAGAGCGCAGGCACCACCCAGGCGCCGGCCTGCTTCGCCGGCGTGTCGCCGACCTCCTCGACCGGGAGCTCCATGCCGATCTCGAAGCCCAGCGGCGCGTGCCCCTCACCGTGCACCGACGGATCGAACGGATGTGAGAGCCCTTCGGTGGCGAACAGGACCGTGCCTTCGCGGCGCACCAGACGCACGCGGCCCAGCGCACGAAAGGGCCAGGGCACTATCGTATCGCCCACCCGCTGCGGCGTCGTGGTCCCCGCGATCTCCTTCGCGAGGTCGCCGAGCGTTCGCAGTGACCGTTCGCTCCGCGCCTCGAGGTCGCTCACCCGCGCTGCCAGGTCCGTCATCCCCCGCAGTATGCCTGGTTCTCGTCTCGGCGACGAAGGAACGGCTGAGATTCGTCGGGAAATCGCCGGAAGTTCGACCCCCGTGACGAAGTGTTCCAAAATGAGCCTTCGTCTATCCGGTGGAGGCTCTCTTGCGTCGTTTCGCCCTGCGCTTCGTGGTTGGTTCCGTCGTTCTTTGTGGTCCGCTCGCCGTCGCCCAGGTGGCTGAGGCGCGGCCGCGGCACTTCGACAACTGGATCTTCGGTGACGGCTGCACCATGTCGTGGAGCCAAGCGCTCGTCCGCTCGGCGGGTGCGCGCAACGCGGTGCTGAGCACCGCCGAGGGAACCTCGACCTGGAGCGATCCGGCGACAGGTCAGCTGCAGATCTATACGGATGGCATTCGCGTATGGGCGGCGAGCGGCGCCGAGGTGACGTCGCCGGCCACGCGGCTCGGTGGCAATCCTTCCGCGGCGCAGTCGGGCATCGTGCTGCCGGTCCCGGGCCAGCCGGGGCACTACTACGTGTTCGCAGTGCCGGCCATTCAAGGCACCGGCACCAACGGGTCGCTCACGGTCTCCAAGTTCAATCTCACGGGCGCGGTTCCCACCCAGGAATCGGCGGTGTTCGCCCTGAACAACGGGCAGCTCGACGTGGGCGAGATGCTCACCGCGGTGGCCAAGCCCAACGGTCGCGACTACTGGGTCATCGTGGCGCGCGCCACCACCGCCTCGAACGGGCAGGTGCTGGTCTACGACATCAACACCACGCCGCTGGGCAATGCCACGGCGCCCGCCAAGGTGGTTGCCGCGGGCGGCGGCGGCACCACACCCAACGTGTCGAGCTCCGGCAACCGTCCGTTCTACCAGATGGCCGCCAACCCCGAGGGCACCAAGGTAGCGGCTGCTTCCTTCGGCGAGGTCGATCTCTGGGACTTCAACCCCGCCACCGGTGATCTCACCAACGGCAAGAAGCTCCGCGAGAGCGCCGGCACGTTCCACTACGGCATCGCGTTCTCGGCCAACGGCACCAAGCTGTACGCGAATGCCCTCTACGGCGCCGATCGCGGCAAGCTCTTTCAGTTCGATATGGCCAACGCCAACGCGGTTTTCGACTACGGCGCCTTGGCGGCCGGAGCGGTGGACGACGGCGCGGGATCCATGGCCCTGGGACCCGACCGCAAGATCTACATCGCGGTGCAGGCGGTGGGGACCAAGCTTTCGGTGCTGAATACACCCAATGCGGTGGGCGCCGGGGCGGGCTACGCGGCGAGCGCGGTGGACACCTCCGCCGGCTGCACCAGCATCTACAGCCTGCCCAATGCGTTGAGCGCGTTCACCCGCCTCGACGCCGCGGATCCCGACAAGGACGGCGACTCCATCGCGACGACGGCGGATGCCGATGCCGATGGGGATGGCATTCCCAACCGCCTCGAGTCCGGGGGCGACGATGTGTCGAAGGACACCGATGGCGACGGCGTCCTCGACTACAAGGACAAGGACCAGGTGGGCGCCGGCTGCACCGACGCCAACACCGACGGCATCTGCGACGCGATCCCGCTCAAGTACGATGCCGACCAGGACGGTATTCCCAACTTCCTCGACCTCGACTCCGACGGCGACGGTATCCCCGATCTCTGGGAGAACGGCGGGAAGGCCCTCGATGCGAACGGCGACGGTCGCGTCGACAACCAGACCGACACCGACGGAGACGGCCTCGCCGACGTGGTGGACGCGGCGCCTGCCGATCGCAACAACGTCACCCCGAAGACGACGCCCATCGACACCGATGGCGACGGGATCCTCGACGCCTACGAGCTCGACAGCGACGCCGACGGGCTGCTGGACATCGCCGAGACCGGTCAGGTCGACGCCAATCGCGATGGCAAGGTCGATGGCGCCACCGCCGACACCGACCACGACGGCATCGTGGACCAGCTCGATATCGACGAAGGCGGATCCCTCAAGGCGACGCTCGGCGACACCGACACCGACGGTAAGCCCGATTTTCAGGACGCCGACGACGACAACGACACCCTCCTCACCAAGGACGAGCTGGGCGCCGGCGGGGCGGCCAATCCGGTCGACACCGACGCCGACGGCAAGAAGGACTACCTCGACGCCGACGACGACAACGACGGCATTCTCACCAAAGACGAGGTCGCCGATTCGAAGTTGCCCAAGGTGGCCTCGAACGACGTCGATCGCGACGGCAAGCTCAACTGGCTCGACGACGACGCCGATGGGGATGGCAAGAAGGACGGCGTCGACGGCTCCACCCCGCGCGCCGACGACAACGGCAACGGCGTCCCCGAGTACCTCGAGGTCGCAGGCACGCCGGTGCCCGGCGACACCGATGGCGACGGCCTCTCCGACGAGCGGGAGCGCTTGCTCGGCACCAACCCTGCCAACCGCGATAGTGACGGCGATGGCCTCCCGGACGGTACCGAAGTGGGCACCGGCGCCACCGCCGTCGACACCGATGGCGATGGAACCATCGACGCCCTCGACACCGACGACGACAACGACGGCATCCTCACCAAGGACGAGGTCGCGGACGCCAAGGCGCGCGGCACGAACGACGAAGATGGCGACGGCAAGCCCAACTGGCTCGACACCGATGCCGATGGCGATGGCGCACTCGACGGCGCCGAAGGCCGCGGCGATCGCGACGGCGATGGTAAGCCCAACTACCTCGACATCGACGACGGAGGGCTCGTCACCGCGCCGGGGGCCCTCGAAGGCGGCGGCTTCAATTGCTCCCACGGTGGCACGAGCTCCGGCGGTGCGGGCTCCCTCGCCCTGGTGCTGGCCCTCCTCGCGTTGCGCCGCCATCGCAGGGCCCCGCGCGAAGTACAAGTGCGTGTGAAACGCACCTGATACGCCGCCCGAAGGGGGCCGGCCGCGCGTTGCTGCCCGGGACGTGATACTCCCTGGCGGTACCATGCGTTTTCCTGGGCGCCGCAAGCACAAGCACTACTTTCCCGTGCACGAACGGGATCCGCTCCTGCAGGCGGCCGGCCTCGAGGCCCCCAAGGCGCGCACGCACGTGATCGGCGTCGACCAGACGCTGGTGGACATCGACGCGCGCGTACCGGAAGAGCTCATCGGCCGCTACGGGCTCCCCAAGGGCGCCTCGACGGTCATCGACAACGATCGCGCCGCGAAGCTCTACGACGAGCTCTTGGCCGACCAGCGCATCCACTACGAGTTCGCGGGGGGGACCGTGGGCAACACGCTCCACAACTACTCGCTGCTCGCCGACGATGCCTCCATCCTGCTGGGCGTGATGAGCGAGGAGATTCGCATCGGGACCTCGGGCTATCGCTATCTCTCCAATACCTCGAGCCGCGTCAACCTCGACCACCTGCATCCGGTTCGTGGGCCCATCGGGCGCTGCTTCGCGCTGGTGACGCCGGATGGCGAGCGAACCTTCGCCATCAGCGAGGGCAAGATGAACGCGCTCCCGCCTTCGAGCGTGCCGCCCGCGGTCTTCGAGGACGCCTCGGCGCTGGTGGTCTCTGCGTACCTCATGCGCTGCAAGCCCGGCGATCCCATGCCCGAGGCCACCATGCGCGCCATCGAGCTGGCGCGGGGACGCGGGATCCCGGTGGTGCTCTCGCTGGGCACTCGGTTCGTCATCGCCGAGCGACCGGAGTTCTGGCGCGAGCTCATTCGCGAGCACGT
>Ga0075163_10014611_pt1 | contig 10126 bp, 11 predicted proteins | sample JI1023141ADNA_FD_71478 | JGI IMG/M metagenome (GOLD analysis project Ga0075163, IMG submission 71478) | Wastewater effluent complex algal communities from Wisconsin, to seasonally profile nutrient transformation and Carbon sequestration -... | ecosystem: Engineered > WWTP > Effluent > Algae... | reverse complement strand
CTCGATCTGACCGGCTCGATCCGACCGGCTCGATCCGACCGGGGCGCGCGGGTCTCAAGTCTGCTGCCGCCAGGCCGGCCGGCGCTTGTCGAGGAAGGCGGCGATCCCCTCGGCGGTGTCGTCGCGGAGCATGTTCTCCGCCATCACCTCGCCGGTGAGCGCATAGGCCGCCTCGAGGCCGAGTTCCGCCTGATCGTAGAACGCGCGCTTGCCGATCCGCACCACCGGGCCGAGCTTGCCCGCGATCGTCGCGGCGAGGGCGCCGGCCGCATCGTCGAGCCCGGCTGCGGGCACCACGCGGTTGACGAGGCCGAGGGTGCGGGCCTCCTCGGCCTCGACGAACTCGCCGGTGACGAGCAGCTCGAAGGCACGCTTGCGCGGCACCACGCGGCTGAGCGCGACCATGGGCGTCGAGCAGAAGAGGCCAATGTCGACGCCGTTCACCCCGAACCGCGTCCCTTCCGCCGCGACGGCGAGGTCGCAGCTCGCGACGAGCTGGCAGCCGGCGGCGGTGGCGATGCCGTGGACCTGGGCGACGACCGGCTGCGGCAGGCGGACGATGCCGAGCATGACCCGGGTGCAGAGCGCGAAGAGGGTCCGGTAGGCGGCGCGGCCGCCGTCGTCCGCCTGCCGCGCCCCGGTCATCTCGCGAAGGTCATGCCCGGCGCAGAAGGCGCGCCCCGCTCCCTTCAGGATCACCACGCGGACCCCCGGATCCGACGCGATCCGGGCCAGCTCCGCCTCGAGCCGCGCGAGCATCGCGGTCGAGAGCGCATTGAGCCGGCCCGGATCGTTCAGGGTGAGCGTGGCGATGGCGCCGTCGTCGGCGCGGAGCAGGATGTCGTCCATGGCGTCCCTCCGGTCGGAGGCGCCAGTCTGCGCCCGCCGGCGGCGGGCGCAAGGGCCTCAGGCATTGGCCTCAGGCATTGGGCTCGGGCTCGGAGAGGAGGTCGGTGACGTCCTCGTCGAGGGTGCCGTTCAGCACGGCGTGAGCCCGGCTCTTGTCGATGTCGCCTTCCCAGGCGGCGATCACCACGGTGGCGACGCAGTTGCCGGTGAAGTTGCCGAGCGCGCGCGCCATGCCCATGAACCAGTCGACCGACAGCACCAGCACGAGGCCGATCGCCGGGATGACCGGCACCGCCGAGAGCGTCGCGGCCAGCACGACGATCGCCGAGCCCGGGATGCCGTGCGCCCCCTTCGACGTCAGGAGCGCGACGCCGAGGATCAGCATGAGGTCGCTGAACGCGAGCGGGGTGTTCGTCGCCTGGGCGATGAAGACCGTGGCGAGGGTCAGGTAGATCGAGAAGGCGTCGAGGTTGAAGGAGTAGCCCGTCGGGATGACGAGGCCGACCGTCGAGTCCTTGATCCCCATGTGCTCGAGCTTGCGCATCACCTGCGGCAGCACGGCGTCCGACGAGGCGGTGCCGAGCACGATCGTCAGCTCCTCGCGGAGGTAGCGGAGGAACTTGAAGATCGAGAAGCCCGCCATCCTGAGGATGCCGCCGAGGATCACGAGCACGAAGAAGATGACCGTGATGTAGTAGAGGACGACGAGCATCCCGAGCTGCTGGAGCGAGCCCACGCCGTACTTGCCGACGGTGTAGGCGATGGCGCCGAAGACGCCGAGCGGCGCGAGGCGGACGATGAAGCCGATGATCCGGAAGAGGACCTCGGTCACGAGCTCGATCAGGTGAGTGACCGGCTGCGCCCGCTCGCCGATGAGCGAGAGCGCCGCGCCGAAGAGCACGGCGATGACCAGCACCTGGAGGATGTCGCCGTTGGCGAAGGCGCCGACGAAGGTCGAGGGGATGATCCCGAGGAGGAAGTCGACCGTGCCGTGGATTTCCTTCGTCCGCTCGGTGTAGGCCGAGAGGGCGCCGGCGTCGAGCGCCGCGGTGTTGACGTTCATCCCGTGCCCCGGCCCGAAGGCGTAGGCGACGACGATACCGAGGATGAGCGCGATCGTCGTCACCACCTCGAAGTAGATGATCGACTTCAACCCGACGCGCCCGACCTTCTTGAGGTCGCCGGCCGAGGCGATGCCGTGGACGACCACGCCGAAGACGAGCGGCGCGATGATCATCTTGATGAGCTTGATGAAGCCGTCGCCGAGCGGCTTCATCTGGGCCGCGAAGTCGGGCCACGCGACGCCGACGACGATGCCGAGGACAAGTGCGACCATTACCTGGCCGAACAGGGATCTCAAGAAGGCCGGCATGAGGACTCCTTCTGCACCCGGGCAGGGTGCTTGCTGGTGGGAGGAAGACGGCAAGGAAGGTCCTGCCGGTTTCCCGGATTGAGGTGCTGGCGGGCCCACCGTAGGACCGGCAGCACCGACGAGCCAGATGGTTCAGCGGGCTGGAGCGCGAATGGCGGCGAACGGCGGCCGGCGGAGTGCCGGCCGGATCCTTCCTCCCCGATCGCGCGCCGGTTTCCCCCTGCGCCGCTTGCGGACCCCTTGCCGAGGTTCGTGATTATTCTTAATGTATTATAACATGTCAGGTAAAATGTGTATAAGAATGCAACAAGAATGCCCTGAAGAACCTTCAAGGGCATCCTGAGAATTTCGCGTGCAGGTTGAAATTGCTGATGTGGTGAGGCGCCGGCGCCTCCTGGCCGCCCGGTTGCGCTCGGGCGCGACGTCCGGCTGGGCATGCGCGTCGCGCCTGTTCCGGGCCGTCCTGCCCGCGCGGCGGCGGCGCCTCGCGGGCAGGGATGGCCCGGAGACTGTTTGAAAACACGGACGGGTCGGTCCGACGGGCCTTTTTTGCGCCCCGGTGCGTCGATCCTTCCCGCCAATATCCCGATACTGGCGGGAAGGATCTTCTGCCGGGATCGCAAGAATCCCTCGCCGGCCCTCCGCCGCCAAACAGTCTCTCAGCCGCCGGAGACCGTGCGCTGCACGCGGCTGCGGGTGATGCCCCAGACCTGCGTCATGGCGTTGTGCAGCTCCTCGTCGGTCGAGGGATCGGTCTGCTGCCGGCGGTCGAGATAGAAGAAGATGCCTTCCTTGGTGTGGCCGCGCACGAAGATCATGAACGGAAAGCCGAACTTCTCGCGATAGGCGGCATTGCCGTCGGCAATGGTCTTCATCTCCTCGGGCGTCAGCGCGTTCAGTCCGGCGCTTGCCTGCTCGGCCACCGAATCGGTGGTCATGGTGCCGGCCTGCGCCTCCTTGCCGGCGAGCTCGGGATGCATGTTGAGGAACTTCACCTGCACGTCGCGCGGAGAGCCGGCGACCACCGCGTAGAGATCCGCATGCAGGTCGTCGATGCTGTCGAAGGGCCGGGCCTTCCAACCCTCCTCGGCGACCCAGGGCGATTTCTCGAAGATGCCGCCGAACGTCTCGACGAACGTCGGCTGGTCCATCGCGTTGATCTCCTCGATGGTCAGCTCGTCGGCAAAGGCCGCCGGCGCCAGAACCATCACCGCCGCGAACGCGGCCCCGACGACACCCCGCCGGATGATCGAATCAAGTTTCGTCATGGTCATTCTCCTTCTACTGCCTTGGCTGCTGCCTGCGCCGCCGCGATCACCGGGACCACGAGCGGAATGTCGAATTGCGGCTGGAGGCGGAGCGCCGATGCGGTCAGCGGGCCGCCGCCGATGATGACCGCCTGGTCGCCGTCCGCCATCGAGTCGCGCACCACGCCGGCGAGGGCGGCGTCGAGCTCCTCCGGCGACTTGCCCATGAGCTCGTTCGGGTCGCCGGGCGTCGCCCGGGTGCCGCGGAACTGGTCGCCGTAGCCGAGCGCGACGGCGGTCTGGCGGAACGCTTCGGCCAGGCCGGGGTCGGGCGTCGTCGTGGCGATCCCGAACGGCCGGCCGTCCCTGGCCGCCTCGCGATAGGACTGCTCGCGGATGCCGAAGACCGGGAGCGCCACCTTGGAGCGCAGCTCCTCGAGCCCCGGATCGCCGAAGGCGGCGACGATGATCGCCCCGACCCGCGGATCGGCCGCGGCCTCGACGCCGATCCTCACGACGCCGGGGAGCGCGGCCGCGAGATCCGCCGGCGTGGTGAGGAGCGGCGGCACGCCCTCGTTGCTCTTGCCCTCGACGGCGATGCCGTCGGTCGCGGTGGCGGCGATCTCGGCCATCGACGCGGCGGTCTTGGCGTTCGAGTTCGGGTTGATGAGCACGATCACCTTGTCGCCCGACGGTGCCGAGGGCTCGTTGGCGGCGGCGTCGAACGGGACGACCGCCCCGAAGACGCACCCGGCGAGCACCGCCGATCGCAGCGCCCAGGGCTTGCGGAAAGTCATCTCAGAAACCTCCTGTCGAGGGGAATGGCCGGCAGGCAGCGGGCAAGCCGGGAGGGGCGGCCGGTCCCGACTCGGGGACCGGCCCGAAGCCCGCGGCTGTCGCGGGCGCCGGGGTAGAAGGCTGGATCAGGCCAGGGGGAAGCCGGTCACCTTCTTCGGCCGGGGTGGCGCGTAGGTGCGCACCTTCGAGGTCGAGAGTCCGAGCCGGACCAGCGACTCGGCGATGGTGACGGCGGCGGCGACGCCGTCGACCACCGGCACGCCGGTGCGCTCGCGCACCTTGGCATCGAGCTCGGCCATGCCGCCGCAGCCGAGGCAGATCACCTCGGCATGGTCCTCGGTGACCGCGAGCGAGGCCTGCTCGACGATGGTCGAGACGGCGCGCTCGGGCTCGCTCTCGAGCTCGAGCACCGCCATGCCGCTCGCCCGGACCGAGGCGCAGCGGTCGTCGAGGCCGGCGAGCTTCAGCCGGTCCTCGATCAGCGGCACCGCCCGGTCGAGGGTCGTCACCACCGAGTACTTGTGGCCGAGGAACATCGCCGTCGACGCCGCCGCCTCGGTGATGTCGACGACCGGCACGGTCAGCAGCTCCTGCAGTCCCTCGCGGCCGTGCTCGCCGTAGCCGGCCTGGATCACCGCGTCGAACGGCTGGTCATAGCGCATGACCGCGTCCATGACGCCGACCGCGCAGAGGTAGCTCTCGAAGTTGCCCTCCACCGACTCCGCGCCGAAGCGCGGGGTCAGGGCGACGATCTCGGTGCCGGGGGAGGCGAACTTGCGGGCCTGGGCGCCGATGCCGTCGGTCATCGTCTGCGTGGTGTTGACGTTCACGATCAGGATTCGCATCGGGAGTTTCTCCACTCAGTGCTTGATGGCGACGGCAATGCTCTCGCCGTCCCGGTCGGCGAAGCTGCCGCCCTTGGGCGCGATCATGTAGTAGAAGACGGCGCCCAGCCCGGCCGCGATGAACCAGGAGAAGTGCGAGATCGTCTGCAGCGCCGGCACGAAGGCGAAGAGCAGCGCGATGATGGCCGACGGAATCAGGGCCTTGATCGCCGCGGGGTTGGTGCCGTTGCGATAGAAGTACGGGCCGTTCGGATCCTCGGAGTAGAGGGCGGGAACGTCGACCTTCTGGTGGCGGATCAGCCAGTAGTCGGCCATCACGATCCCGAACAGCGGCCCGAGGAGCGCGCCGAGGCCGCCGAGGAAGTAGACGATCACGACGGGCGAGCTGTAGAGGTTCCAGGGCAGGATGATGAAGCCGATCACCGCGCTGACGATCGCCGCCCGGCGGAAGTTGAGCTGGCGCGGCAGCAGGTTGGCGAGCGCGAAGGACGGCGCGACGAAGTTCGCCATCAGGTTCACGCCGATCGTCAGGACGAGGAGCGACGTGCTCGCGAGCATCAGCAGGAAGGTGTTCGGGATCGTCTGGACGATGTCGGTCGGGCTGTGGATGATGGTGCCGTCGATGGTGAACTGGCCGCCGGACATCACGACCGCGATCATGCCGAAGATCAGCATGTTGATCGGCAGGCCCCAGAAGTTGCCCTTCACGATCGCCTCGCGCGAGGTGGCGCCGCGGGTGAAGTCGCAGAAGTTCAGCACGAAGGTGCCGTAGATCGCCACCCAGAGCGTCGCCGCGCCGAGGATCTGGTTCCACATCGCGCCGCCGGTGAGGGCGTTCGGGGGCGTCCAGGTGATGTTGCCGCCGACGGAGACGTAGACCCACGCCGCCATCAGGATCAGCGCGACGAGCACGACCGGGCCGGCGAACGCCTCGTACTTGCGGATGCTCTCCATGCCGTAGCAGGCGATGATGACCTGGATGATCCAGAGGATCGAGAAGCTGAACCAGCCGAGCACCGAGAGGCCGAGCACGAACTGCTGCGACATCGGCTGAAGACTCGGGAAGATCGTCATCAGCATCACGTCGAGCACGAGCGAGGCGAGATAGGTCTGGATGCCGAACCAGACGATGGCGACGCCGCCACGGATGAGCGCCGGAATCTGGCAGCCGATGATGCCGAAGCTGAGCCGGCTCAGCACCGGGAAGGGCACGCCGGTCTTGATGCCCATGAAGCCCGAGAGCGTGAGCAGCACGAACAGGAACAGCGCGCCGAAGAGCAGCGCGGCGAGGATCTGCCAGCCGCCGAGCCCCAGCGCGAACAGGCCCATGACGAAGGAATAGTTGCCGAGGCTATGCACGTCGTTCGCCCAGAGGGCGAAGATGTTGTAGGCCTTCCAGGTGCGGCCCTCCTGGCTGGCCGGCGCCAGATCCCGGTTGTAGAGCTTGGGCGATACGCCTGGCGGCAAGACTTCGTGCAGTTCGCCGGCGTGGCCCAACCGCTCGATGCCGTGCTCTGTGTTGTCGCTCATGTGCTTCCCCTGGTTTTGCGCCGCCTGGCGCTTCTTGATTCTGGCGTCCGGGCTCGTCCGCAGCGGTGGCGGGCCGACGCCGTTCCGCTCCCGACCGGTCCGCTTTCGCAAGCCGCTTGCATCGCGGACGGTGGTAGCTTAACTGAGATGCTACATAGTATGTGATCTGCCATGCAATGGCCGCATACCTGATAGTCTTTCAGGAATTTCTTGAAAGTGGCCGGAACGTCCGGGAAGGAGGCGAATGAATCAGGAACCTGAGAAGGGCGAGGCGCTGATGGCGGATCAGGCGTATGCGCGGCTGATCGCGGCGCTGCGCGACGGGCGGCTGGCGTCGGGGCAGTTCGTCTCGATGCCGGGGCTCGGCGAGCTGGTCGAACTGCCGCTGGCCGCGACGCGCGAGGCGGTGAAGCGGGCCGACGTGAACGGCCTCGTCCGGGTGCTGCCGAAGCGTGGCGTGCTGGTGATGGAGGCCTCGTCAGACGTCACCCGCGACTGCATCGACCTCCGCGCGATGCTCGATGTCGAGGGCGCACGCCGGCTGGTCAGGTCGGGCCGGGCGCTGCCGCTCGCCGAGCTTCGGGAGAGTCACGAGACCCTGATCGAGGACGCCCTTGCCCGGATGACGCCGGATCTGCCGCGGCGCGCCGTCGTCACCGACCTCACGCTGCACGACGCGCTGGCCACGGGGCTGTCGAACCCGATCGCCGCCGATGTCTACGCGGTGAACCGCGACCGGATCGCCGTGGTGCAGAACACGCGGCCGTTCCTGCCCGACCGGATCGTTCCCGCGATGCAGGAGCATCTGGCGATCATCGAGGCGCTGGAGCGCCGCGACGCGGAGGCGGCCGTCGAGGCGATCGGGATCCACTATCGCTCGACGCTGCGCTGGTGGGGCATCCTCGAGCCATGATCCGCCACCGGCCCTACTCGATTCCGCCGCCTCCGGGGTCCTCTTGCGGGTCGTCGTCGGCGAGCCAGAACAGCGCGAGATCGTAGAGCACCGCGAGCACGACCGGCCCGAGGAAGAGGCCGGTCAGCCCGAAGGCCAGCGTTCCGCCGATGACCCCGAGCAGGATGATGCCGGTCGGCACCTCGAGGCCCTTGCCCATGAGCATCGGCTTCAGCAGGTTGTCGGCGAGGGCGCACGGGACGAGGTAGAGCGTCAGGAGCGCCGCCGTCGTGGTGTCCTTGGTGAGCCACGCCCAGACGAGCACGGGCGCCACCACCGGCAGCGCGCCGACCTGCACGATGCAGAGGACGAGCGTCGCGAGCGCGAGGAGCCCCGCCCCCGGCAGGTCGGCGAAGATGAAGGCGATGCCGATGAGAATCGACTGGATCATCGCGACGCCGATCACGCCGCGGGCGACGTTGCGGATCGTCGCCGCCGTCAGGTCGACGAAGCTCGAGCCGTGCTCGCCCGAGATGCGCTCGGCGACCCGGCGCACCGCCCGCTGCAGCCGCGGTCCCGGCGCGTAGAGAAAGCCTGCCGCCACGACGCCGACGAGGATGGCGAGAAGGCTGTCGGCGATCCCCTCGACCCGCGCCAGCAGCCAGCCGCCGGCCGACAGGAGCTCCGAGCCGTGACGGGTGGCGAAGCCTTCGAGGTTCGTGGAGATCGCGGTCCAGGTCGCGGTGACGTCGCCGAGGAGCGGGATGTGGCGCAGCGCCTCGGGCGGCGGCGGCAGGACCAGCCCGCCGTGCAGTCCCTCGCCGAGGCGCTCGAGCGAGACGACGAGGCTCGAGATGAGCACCGTCGTCGGCCCGAGGGTGATGAGCAGGAAGGCGCCGGTGAGCAGCCCCGAGGCGAGCCAGGCCCGCCCGCCCAGCCGCCGGTCGAGCCGCTCGAACAGCGGATAGAACCCGACCGCGAGGATCGCCGACCAGATGAGGACGGTGACGAACGGCCGGAGCAGGAGGCCCGCCAGGTAGAGAAGCACGGCGAGGAGCAGGAGCCGGACCGCCAGGTCGATGACGATCTGGTCGAGCTTGCGGTCGTTGCGGCCGCCGGGGTCGAGAGGCATCGCGGGGGAACCTGTGGTCCGTCCCGGACTCCTCTAGCAGACTCCGCCGCCTCCCGCGAGCGGCAAGCGCGCTCTTGCCGCGAGGCGCCGGAGGGCGCTAGCTTCGCCGGATGCGCCAGATCCTGCCGCTTTTCGTCGCCGTCGCGGCGCTGCTCCTCGCCGCCGGGTTTCCGCGCCTGCGGTGGGCGGCGGCGGGCGTCGTGCTGCTCGTCCTCCTCTACGTCGCCCTGAAGCTCGCCGGGGTGATCGACGGCTCGGTGCCGTCGCGCAGTGGGGTATTTTGATACCTATATTGCAAGCCTCTGATCCTGAAGGGCAATATCCCGTGGTCGCCGGTTGACCTGCGGGCGAATCTCCGCCATAAGCCCGCAGTCCGGCCGGGGAGCGTCCCCGGCCTGTTCCAGACATGCCGAGACGAGTACGGGGACGGACCTCAGATGAAGACCTATTCTGCCCGCCCGGCCGACATCGACAAGAAGTGGGTGCTGATCGACGCCGAAGGCGTCGTCCTCGGCCGGCTCGCGAGCCTTGTCGCCATGCGGCTGCGCGGCAAGCACAAGGCGACGTTCACGCCGCACATGGACATGGGCGACAACGTCATCATCATCAACGCCGACAAGGTGCAGATGACCGGCAACAAGCGCGCCGACAAGCGTTACTACTGGCACACGGGCTATCCGGGCGGCATCAAGTTCCGCACCGCCGGCCAGATCCTCGAGGGCCGCTTCCCGGAGCGGGTCATCCTGAAGGCGGTCGAGCGGATGCTGCCGGGCGGCCCGCTCTCCCGCAAGCAGATGGGCAACCTGCGCGTCTACGGCGGGGCCGAGCACCCGCACGCCGCCCAGAACCCGGAAGTCATCGACCTCGCGTCGAAGAACCCCAAGAACACCCGGAGCGCGTGAGTCCCATGGCAGATCTTTCTTCGCTCGAAGAGCTCCGCGACGCGGTCGCCGCCGCGCCGGTCGTCGACGAGGCCCCGAAGCGCGAGCCGGTGCGCGACAGCCTCGGCCGCTCCTATGCCACCGGCAAGCGCAAGGACGCGGTCGCCCGCGTCTGGGTGAAGCCCGGCAGCGGCAAGATCATCGTCAACGGCAAGGAGGTCGAGACCTACTTCGCCCGCCCGGTGCTGCGGATGGTCATCGGTCAGGCGTTCTCGGTCGCGGGCGTCGTCGGCGAGTTCGACGTGATGTGCACCGTGAAGGGCGGCGGCCTCTCCGGCCAGGCCGGCGCGGTGAAGCACGGCATCAGCCAGGCGCTGTCGCTCTACGAGCCGAGCCTGCGGCCGGCGCTGAAGGCGGCCGGGTTCCTGACCCGCGACAGCCGCGTCGTCGAGCGCAAGAAGTACGGCAAGCGCAAGGCGCGCCGCAGCTTCCAGTTCTCCAAGCGCTGAGCTTTCGGTCTTTGGAAGGTCGAGGGCCGCTCCGGCGACGGGGCGGCCCTTTTTCGTGGCGGCGTGGCGGC
>Ga0075163_10014609_pt1 | contig 10127 bp, 7 predicted proteins | sample JI1023141ADNA_FD_71478 | JGI IMG/M metagenome (GOLD analysis project Ga0075163, IMG submission 71478) | Wastewater effluent complex algal communities from Wisconsin, to seasonally profile nutrient transformation and Carbon sequestration -... | ecosystem: Engineered > WWTP > Effluent > Algae... | reverse complement strand
GGGTAGAATAAATTCATCAGTTACCCCTGCATCATAACTAGACTGAATAGCGGCTTCAGCACTTAAAGCAGTATTCCCTTTTGCATTTACCATACAATGATAAGCAAGCGCAACTCTTTCCCACCGCTTGTCTCTATCCATTGCATAGTACCTACCGCTAACAGTTGCAATAGTTCCAGTTGTCTTTTTTAGGTGTTCTTCTACATCTTGTATATAACCTAATCCACTTTTAGGATCTGTATCTCTTCCATCTGTAAATGCATGCACAAAAACATTGTTAAGCCCATGCTCATGACAAATAGAACAGATCGCTTTTAAATGACTGGTGTGAGAATGCACACCACCATCACTCACTAATCCTAATAAATGTAGATTTTTCCCATTTTGTTTGGCCCGTGCAATGGCATTGTTCAATGCTTGATTGGTTGCCAAAGAACCATCTCTAACAGCAACATTTATTCTTTGAAGTTCTTGGTATACAATTCTTCCAGCCCCTAAATTCAGGTGTCCTACTTCACTATTTCCCATCTGCCCTTCGGGTAACCCAACTTGCTCGCCACAAGTAATTAAAGTAGTATTAGGGTATTGGGAATATAAAGAACTAACAAATGGTACATTGGCATTTTGTATGGCATCGGAAGACTTCACTTGTCCTAATCCCCAGCCATCCATGATGATTAATATTACTTTTTTGCTCATGCGTTAAAGTTAACTTATTTCTCATTCAGCTTTTGGCTGTACATTTATCAAATCGGTAAAAATGCCCATTTTTGGCATGATTATAGCACATTTTAAGCTTAAATGGATTTTATGAAGAATTTGATTTTAGTAATTGGTTTTATTTTGGGTGGATTATGGAATGCCCAAGCCCAAACTGAAACAGATATGGTAGTAAGGGCGCTAAAATCGGCTAACCCAGAAATGATTACCACTTATTTAGACGATTATGTAGACTTGAAGTTATTAGATAAAGATGAAGTAAAGAATATGAGCAAAAATCAAGCTGCTTTAGCTTTAAAATCATTTTATGCTGATAATGGAATCAAAGGGTTTGAGAAGGTTTCGGATGGTGGAAAAGGAACTTTGGTATATATCCTAGGTAAATTAACAACTTCTGGTAAAAGCTATAGCATAACCGTCCAATTAAAGCAAAAAAACGGGACCTTGTATATTATTACCATGAGAATTAGCTAAAGAACTCGCATGAATTCATTTGATATTGCATTGGCTACATTGGTAAATGCCGCACTAAAAGAGGATATTGGAACAGGTGATCATTCTACTTTAAGTTGTATACCAACTTCAAAGAAAGGGAAAGCTTTGCTAAAAATAAAAGATACTGGCATACTTGCAGGTGTTGAAGTGGCTGAGAAAATTTTCAATATCATCGAACCTGGCTGTGAATTTATTGCTTATAAAAAAGATGGAGATCATATGCAGGTAGGAGAAACTGCATTTGAAATTACAGCAACAGTCCACACCATATTAAAAGGAGAAAGACTTGTTTTAAATTGTATGCAAAGAATGTGTGGTATTGCTACCCTCACCAATCGTTATGCTCAATTACTAAAAAGCTATCATACCCGTATATTAGATACTAGAAAAACAACACCCAATTTCAGGTTACTCGAGAAAGAAGCGGTAAAAATAGGCGGCGGCATGAATCATCGATTTGGTTTATACGATATGATCATGCTCAAAGACAATCATATAGACTATTGTGGTGGAATAATTGAAGCAATCAACCAAGCTTACGCCTATTCCAATCAACTTGAAAAGCCACTAAAAATTGAAGTAGAAACAAGAAATTTATCAGACGTTGAATTGGTGTGTACCAATGCCCTGAACAAAGTTGATCGCATCATGTTAGACAACTTTTCACCAGAAGCAGTTTCGCAGGCTTTGGCAATTATTCAAGGCAGGGTTGAAACAGAAGCAAGTGGAGGAATAAACTTAACTACCATTGAATCTTTTGCAAAAACAGGGGTAGATTTTGTTAGCGTTGGAGGGCTTATCCACCAAGCACAAAGCCTCGATTTAAGCTTAAAAGCAAGTTTCGTGAAATAAATGACCTGATTCACAAAGTTTTTCGCTTTTAGCGTATTGTTTTTTGTAATTTTCCAGCATATATTTTATTCATGAAAGATGAATATAAAAAGCTAGCATGCCTATTTTGGATTGCTTTCTTTTTTTTAGGAAAATCCACTTTATCCGCACAAACCTTTGCAAAAGACAGTATTGATCAATTGCTTAATGCAAAAAGTTCAGGCATTGAACGTATACAATTTCTAAATAATATTGCCGAAACCCTATCCGATAAAAATACCGAGTTAGCATTTGAATATGCCAATCTAGCTCTTACAGAATCAGAAAAAAATAAAGCCCCAAAAGAGAAAGGGATTGCGCTGAATAACCTCGCATGGATTAAATATAGAAAGGGAGATTTTACGGCTGCGTTTGAATACAGTACAAAAGCCCTAAAGTGGAACGACTCAATACAAAATTTGCCCGCACTAGCCGCTTCCTTTAGGTGTATGGCTTCTGTGTATAATTCACAAGGGAATACCAATAAGTCTATTGAATTGTTTTTGAAAGATCTTGCACTTCATACTCAGTTGAACGACCAGAAAAGTATTGGAAGGGCACTGAACAATCTTTCTTTTACTTTTTTCAGAGGAAAGATGATGGATAGTGCTTTATATTATACCAATAAAGCGCTTATTTTTAATTTACAACTTAAAGACGATTACTTAATTGCATTCGCTTACAGAAATGCAGGAGATTTATCAGAAGCAAGAAAGCTATTAGATAGTGCTAAATATTATTTTAATCTTTCCGTACAATATGCTGTAAAGATAAAAAGCGTTCACCTCCAACTAACTGCATTATATAGGATTGGTAGACTTTTGAATAGTGAATTTAAATACAAGGAATCCATCTCTTTTTTAGAAAAAGCCCTTCAATTAGGCAATTTAATGGGTGCAAAATCTGAAACTGCATTAATTTATAATTTATTGGCAACTGCTTATGAAGGAATAGGCGATTACAAAGAAGCTTATCTGGTTCAAAAGAAATTCAGCCAATTGAATGACTCTTTATATCAAGAGAGGAGTAGATCTAAATTAGCAGAAATGCAAGCCAAGTTTGAGGCAGAGAAAAAACAGTCTGAAATAAATCAACTTAAAAAAGAAAAGGAACAAGAGATAGAAAACAATCAAAAGAAGACTATTCTCAACTTTTCTCTAATGATTACCATGCTTGTTGTGATTGTTTTACTTATTAATATTTGGAGAAAAAATAAATATAAAACAGCAACCAATCTTTTATTGCAGTCACAAAAGGTAGAATTAGAAGAAACACTACTATTAAAGGACAAAGTCTTTTCTATTGTGTCACATGATTTAAGATCTCCAATTGCATCTTTAAATGCAGTACTTCCAATGTTAGATCCTGATTCTTTGGATCATGAAACCTATCATCAGTTAAAATTGAACTTAACCAAACAGGTTCAAAATCTAAACTACGTGTTAGACAATCTATTAATATGGTCTAGATCTAGAATGAAAGGAGTAGAAACCCCTGAATTAAAAGAAATCAATCTCTATAAACAAGCATCCATTTCATTGGGATTGTTAAAGGGTTTGGCCGATCAGAAAGAAATTACTATCCAAAATCAAATTAATACAGGTGTAAGTATCAAAGCAGATCCTCAGCATTTTGATATTATTATTCGTAATATTTTATTGAATGCCATCAAATTCACGCACGAAAAAGGCCAAATTAATTTGTTCAGTAAAATCGAAAATGATCAATTAGCTATATGTATAGAAGACAATGGTGTTGGAATGAATCCCGAACAAATTAATCGGTTATTCCAATTAAAAACGCATTTTACAACCCCAGGAACACAGAAGGAAAAAGGGACCGGCTTGGGCTTATTAATCTGTGCAGAATACGCTGCAGCCAATAATTGGGAAATAAAAGTAGAAAGTCAAATGGGGAAGGGTACTATTTTTACTATTATTTTAGCTAAAACAAATAAATGAGCAAGAAAAATATAGCGGATCAGGCAGGATTTGTATATAGCACAGATCCAAACTTTCAATTTAATAGAACCGAAAATGAGGCATTAGAAACATTGGAACCTGCTAAACAAAATCTAATGATACAATTAGATAAGAAGCAAAGAGGTGGTAAAATGGTAACCCTAGTGACTGGGTTTATAGGAAAAGAAAATGACCTCGAAATATTGGCAAAACAATTAAAAAACTTTTGTGGAACTGGTGGCAGTGCCAAAGACGGAGAAGCCATTATTCAAGGAGATCAACGAGACAAAGTGTTGGTTTGGCTACAAAAAAATGGCTATAGTAAATCCAAAAAAAAATAGGTATTAATGAATTTAAATTATATTGAAAAAAATATTCTAACTTACTGTCTTTCTAAAACTTTTCATTCAAACTAATACCATCATGGCAAAAGCAAGTAAAAAGAAAGCCGCTAAAAAAGCAGCTCCTAAAAAAGCAGCCAAAAAAGTCGCCCCTAAAAAAGCGGTTAAAAAAGCTGCTCCTGCAAAAAAAGCAGCTCCTAAAAAAGCAGTAAAAAAAGTCGCCCCTAAAAAAGTAGCTAAGAAAGCAGCCCCTGCTAAAAAGGCAGCACCAAAAAAAGCAGCAAAGAAAGCAACTCCTGCTAAAAAAGTAGCGCCAAAAAAAGCAGCTAAGAAAGCAGCTCCTGCTAAAAAAGCAGCACCAAAAAAAGCAGTTAAAAAAGCCGCTCCTAAAAAAGCAGCACCTGCTAAAAAAGTGGCCCCTGCTAAGAAAGCAGCCCCTGCTAAAAAAGTAGCCCCTGCTAAGAAAGCAGCCCCTAAAAAAGCTGCACCTGCTAAGAAAGTAGCTCCAGTAAAGAAAGCTGTTCCAGCAAAAAAACCAGCTGTTAAAAAACCTGTTAAGAAAGTAGTTGCTCCCGTAGCTCCAGTAGTTCCTGCTGCTGAACCAGTAGTAGTAGAAGCACCAACACTTTTTACTCCTGAAACACCAAGTTCAGAAAACAACGGTTAAGTTTTATCAGTTTAAATAATATGACCCTGTTTTTATTAATAAGAGCAGGGTCTTTTGTTTTGTATTTATCCCAAAGATTTTAAAATAGTTCTTATGAAAAAATGGACCTTTTTCTTGATTTGTTTTTTTGTTGTAACCGTTCAAGCCCAGAACACTTCAAGCATAGTTGAAAAAACGAAATCCATGAAAAAAATGGATGGGTTTTTCCCTTTTTGGTACGACGCCAACAATGGAAAGATTTGGTTATTGGTTAACCAATTGAATACGGAGTTTTTATATGTAAATAGTTTGCCAGCAGGTCTAGGATCCAATGATATTGGGCTAGACAGAGGACAGATAGGGAATACCCGTATTGTCTATTTTCATAAAGTGGGCAAAAAGCTATTGCTGATACAACCCAACTACGATTATAGGGCAAGTTCTAAAGAAGTTCAAGAACAGAAAGCAGTAGCAGAATCATTTGCATCTTCAGCCATTGCATCATTTAATATTGAAGCTGAAGAAAATGGAACTTATCTAATAGATTTAAATGCATTTTTAATTAGAGACGCACATGGCGTTGCAGACAAAATTAGAAGTATGCGTCAAGGGAGTTATACATTTAACGAATCAAGATCTGTCATCTACATCAATAATACCAGAAACTTCCCATTGAATTCAGAGTTTGAAGCAATGATCAGTTTTGTGGGAGGGGCTGATGCAGGTAGATTGATAAGAGCGGTAAGTCCTTCTACAGAAGCAATCACTTTAAGGATGCACCATTCTTTTGTGCAATTACCAGACAATCAATTCAAGCCAAGAAAATATGATATAAGAAGCGGCTATTTTGGAAAAACCTATTTTGATTACAGCAGCGATTTTACAGAGCCTATTCAGCAAATGGTGATTGCCAAACATCGATTGTTTAAAAAAGATCCTTCAGCAGCAATCAGTGAACCCATTAAGCCCATTGTTTATTATTTAGATAATGGAACTCCAGAGCCTATACGCTCGGCCCTATTAGATGGGGCTAAATGGTGGAACCAAGCTTATGAAGCTGCAGGATTTAAAAATGCATTCATAGTAAAAGTGCTGCCCGATTCTGCAGACCCAATGGATATTAGATACAATATGATTAACTGGGTACACCGATCCACTAGAGGTTGGAGTTATGGCGCTTCCGTTACCGATCCCCGCACGGGAGAAATCATTAAAGGTCAAGTAACATTGGGCTCATTAAGAGTTAGACAAGATTATTTAATTTTTACTGGACTACTCTCTCCTTATGAAACCGGGAAGCCTGTTCCAGCAACCATGAGAGAAGCTGCTTTGCAAAGACTCAGACAATTGTCTGCACATGAAATAGGCCATACACTTGGCTTACAACACAATTATGCATCTAGTGTAAACAATCGTGCATCTGTAATGGATTATCCGCATCCTGCCGTATTTATTAATTCAAAAGGAGACATCGATTTTAGTAAAGTGTATACCAATGAAATTGGAGAATGGGATAAACGTGCAATCATGTATGGGTATAGTCAATTCCCAAATGGTACCGATGAAACGGCGGCACTCAATAAATTATTAGAAGAAAATCAACAAAAAGGTTTGCTCTTCATTGCAGATGCAGATGCAAGAGCAGTGAGTGGATTTCATCCAGACGCGCATTTATGGGACAATGACAGCGACCCAGTTACAGAACTCAATAATGTATTGGCAGTAAGACAAAAAGCGTTGGATCAATTTTCTGAATCAGCCATTCGACCCAATACACCAATGAGTACATTAGAAGATGCGTTGGTACCGGTATATAATTATCACCGTTATCAAGCAGAAGCTGTAAGCAAATTAATTGGGGGCATGTATTATAGTTACAATGTAAGAGGAGACAAACAGATTCAACCAACTGTATTACCAGCATCTACTCAGCTTAAAGCGTTGAATGCAATGCTTAAAACATTGTCTCCAAGTGTATTGACATTACCCAACAGAGTTATTCAATTGATACCACCTAGACCACCTATGTACAATGGTGTTGGTGAAGTTTTTGCTAAAAGAACTGGAATGAGTTTTGATCCTTTGTCTGCAGCAGAAGCATTGACTCATTTTGAACTTTCCTTCTTGTTTAATGCAGAACGTGCCAATCGTTTAGTGCAATTGAAAGCGATGGCAGGTACTCCAGGTTGGGACGATGTGTTAGATGCCATTATCAATTATACTTGGAAATCCGCACCAGAGAAGGGTTTAGCCAGAGAGGTTCAGAAGCAAACGCAACATATGGTATTAACCTGGTTATTGGCTTTAAGTCAGAATGAACAAGCGAATTATGCTGTTCAATCAATTAGCAATAATCGTTTAAGCTCATTAAAAAAATACGCCGAAAGTATGGTAAAAGCTGGAACAGATGCTGCGCATTTTGGATATGCAATTGAAAGAATTAATAACCCCAAAGAAATTAGCTTACCACAACACAAAGAAATTCCGCCAGGAGCTCCAATAGGTTGCGATTTAGATTTCTAAAATAATTGCACTTTTTCCATAATAAAAAACCTCACTATTAGTGAGGTTTTTTATTATACGAGCATTCTAACTGGCTCTTCTAACAATTGCTTTAAAGTTTGCAAGAATGCAGCCCCAGTTGCACCATCCACTACTCGGTGATCACAACTCAAAGTCAACTTCATGATATTTCCTGGAACAACTTGGCCATTCTTCACTACAGGCTCTTGTGAAATGCCCCCTACAGCCAATATACAAGCATCGGGTGGATTAATGATAGCAGTAAACTGGTCTATACCAAACATGCCTAAATTAGAAATAGTGAATGTACTTCCTTCCCAATCGGATGGTTGCAATTTTTTATCTTTTGCTCTTTGTGCAAAGTCTTTTACTTCTGCACCAATTTGACTCAATGATTTACCATCTGCAAAACGTACAACCGGAACCAATAAACCTTCGTCTACAGCTACGGCAACGCCAATATTGATATGGTCATTATAGCGAATAAAATCACCCATCCAACTACTATTAATTTTAGGGTGTTTTTTCAGCGCCATTGCGGTTGCTTTAACCACTAAGTCGTTAAAACTTACTTTAACAGATGCCACTTCATTGATTTTGGTTCTTGCAGCAATGGCAGCATCCATATCAATTTGCATGGTCAAATAAAAATGTGGAGCCGTAAATAAGCTCTCACTTAAGCGCTTAGCAATTACTTTACGCATTTGAGAAACAGGAACATCTGTAAAGCTTACCTGACCTGCAACCGCATTGCTAACAACAGGTGCCGCAGATTTACTAGCAGGAGCTGATGAAACAGCCGGAGCAGCTGCAGGTGTATATTGATCAATATCAATTTTGGTAATTCTACCATTATCCCCTGAACCCTTTACATATTTTAAATCAATGCCTTTTTCAGCAGCAATTCTTTTGGCTAATGGTGATGCGAATATTCTTCCACTATTCACTACTGCTTGTTCAACAACAGGTGCTGGAGCAACTATTGGTGCAGCTGGTGCAACAACCGATGGTGCAGAAGGGGCTTCGGCTTCTTTAGGCGCTGATGAGCCATTGCCCGCTTTAACAGCGGCTACAATTGCAGCAACGTCCAATCCCTCCTTACCTATTATACAAAGTAAGTCGTTAACCAATATTTTTTCACCTGCCTGAGCTCCTTGATACAATAACACGCCATCCTTATAGCTTTCCAATTCCATGGTAGCTTTATCGGTTTCAATATCTGCCAAAACCTCTCCTTTCTTAACCGTATCACCCACATTTTTTTGCCAAGAAGCAATCACTCCTTCGGTCATGGTATCACTCAATCTGGGCATTAAAACCACTTCATCCATTGAAGAAATGTCCAGAGAAGTAGTTGTTTCCGTTGCAATTGGAGCTGTTGCAGGTGTAACCATTTCAACAGGTGCAGCTGGCGCAGCGGTAGGAATAGGTGCAAGTTGTGCACCGGCACTGCCATGTATTTTTACTAATTCTGTAATATCTTCTCCAGGCTTTCCAAAAATGGCCAATAAATCGTTCACCTGTAATTTGCCACCATCAGGTGTTCCTATATGAAGCAGAACGCCATCCTGGTAACTTTCCAGTTCCATAGTGGCTTTATCAGTCTCAATTTCAGCCAGTAAGTCGCCCTTCTGTACTGTGTCTCCTACCCTTTTATGCCAAGCGGCAATTACCCCTTCGGTCATGGTATCACTTAATCGGGGCATTAAAATCACTTCAGCCATTGTACTATATGCTTTAAATGAGCCGTGAAATTACGGTAAAAATCAACTCAATTACTGCCCCTGCGCAAGACTATAGGCTTTTTTGTCTCCCCACATGTTCAATATCTCTGTAGAGCAAACTTTGAAATCGGCTGTAAGTCTTTTATAGAGCTCAATTATATCAATTTGTGTTAACGGAATATCGCCTACACTTTCAAATCTACAACGGTATTGATTCACCAAATTGGTATAAACTGATCCAGTTGGCCAAACCTGTGTACCTCTATTACTGATGGTAACCAACTTAAACAGATCCAATGTATGTTTCAAACATTTCTCCGCTACCATATTTGGTTGCTCATTGCTTTCAATAAACATGTCAACCCCCACAATAAATTCATTATTGGTATCCGCTGTTTCTAACATGGGGTTATTTTCCAATGCAAAAATGGTAGGTGTTACAGAAACATCATGCATATCAGGCTTTGGATTATGTGCAGGTTTTTGTCCAAAATTGGCAATGATCGCGTTTGCAAACTCGGTGGTATTCAAATTAGTGGTTCCCTTTTCACCAAAATCGCCAGTATGCTTACCGCTTTCGAGTGTATACAACAAAGCATTCTCGATGGTTCCAGCTGATTGCATTAAACCTAAATGTCTTAACATTCCAATACCACTCAATAATAAAGCGGTAGGATTGGCAATATTTTTCCCTGCAATATCTGGAGCAGTTCCATGAACCGCTTCAAAAATAGAGATATGGTCTCCAATATTTGCTGATGGCGCAAAACCCAATCCACCCACAAGTCCAGCGCATAAATCACTCACAATATCTCCTTGCAAATTGGTTAACACTACCACATCAAAT
>Ga0075163_10014608_pt1 | contig 10128 bp, 3 predicted proteins | sample JI1023141ADNA_FD_71478 | JGI IMG/M metagenome (GOLD analysis project Ga0075163, IMG submission 71478) | Wastewater effluent complex algal communities from Wisconsin, to seasonally profile nutrient transformation and Carbon sequestration -... | ecosystem: Engineered > WWTP > Effluent > Algae... | reverse complement strand
CCCGGCTTGATCGCGAGCGGGATCGCCTGCGTGCGGAGCGTGACGTACTGCTTGCTCGTGGGACTGAAGAACGACATCTCCAGCGGCGGCACGGCGGGCAGTTGCTTCTCCGGCACGAGCACCTGCGTGAAACCCATCTGCCGCTCCACCACTCCCGGCTGGCTGGGATCGGGCTGGCCGTTCGTATTGTACCGGCGCACGGGATACGTCTTCCACCCTGTCGCATCGATGAGCGCAGGTGCAGTGAGCGCGTCAAAATTGCCACTGCCTGCGACCGACATCTCGACAGTGATCGGCTCCCCGACTGCGAGTGAGGTGGGCGAGGCTGTGGCGTTCAGCGTAAAATCACCAACCGCACCGGAGAAGGTGGCGGGCTTGTTTTCCTGCGGCAACGGCAGGACGGTCACCGGCACTGCCGGACTGCGCACCGTGAACTTGCGCGGCTCTCCAGGCATGGCGAAGAAGCCTTGCGGCATATTCCGACCGGACTGCTCCACGATGTCCACCAGCACTTCCATCGAGGCAGGCCCGACTTCCAGCTTGCCCGTCTTCAGCGCTGACAAAGTGCTACGAAACGTGAGCACATAGTACGGCTGGCCGCCGATCATCTCCAGCGATTGCTCGCTCTGCTGTGGAAAGCGCTGGATGGCAAAGTCCGACTTCGCCACCTCCACCAGCCCGAGGCGACGGAGCTGGCTGCTGCGGTGGATGTAGAGCGCGGCCTTGATCGGCACCACCTCGCTCTGGTAAAACTCCGTCTTGTCCACGCTGATCTGTAGCAGCGGGTCCATGCCGTTGGACTCCGGCTGCGCGCCTTCCTTGATCTTCACCTTCACTTCGTTGGTGTTCATCACCTGACCGCCTACCTGCACAGCCTGCGCGGCGATGACAAAGTCGCCCGGCTCACTACCCATCAGAGGCCAAGTGAAGCGGGTGCGTACGGTCTGCTGTCCGTTGATGATGCTCAGCTCGTTCGATTGCGATGGAGCCGAGGTCATCCCGATCTGGAGCGGCAGACGCAGATTCGGCACCGCATCCGGGCTGCCGTTCTCGATGATGATCGAGTAGGCGAAGGCTTGGTTTGGCCGTACTTCGTACGGCTTCACCTCAGCCGTCACCTTGACCTCCGCACGCGCCGAGGCTGCGAAGAGCAAGACCATGAGGCAATGAGACAACGAGACTATGAGAGGGTGCCGCCGCGCGAATGCCTGAACTCGTCTCTCTCTCATAGTCTCATAGTCTCCCCGTCTCATCGTCTTCTTCTTAAACTACCAGTCCTTCCCATTGGCCGGCTCACGGCGTGACTGCCTTAGCTGCGCGGACTTCTGATCGTCGGCATAGGTGCGGAGAAAAGCGCGCGCCTCGTTGCGACTGAAGCCGGTCATCTCATTGCGCTCGGACTCGGCCATTTCACGCTGCTCTTTCTGCTCGTCCTGCTCGTCGGGTTTCTCACCGCCCTGACCAGCGGCAATCTGGCCTTCGGGCAGTTGCTCCTTGCCCTTCCCTTCCTTGCCTTCTTCCTCCTCGCCCTTGCCACCCTTGTCCTGCTTGCCTTCCTCGTCGCCCTCCTTGCCTTCCTTTTGGTCTTGCCCCTGTTCCTTGCCCTGCTTGCCTTTCTTGCCCTTCTGACCTTCCTGCTCGGACTCGTTGCCTTCCTTGCCCTCTCCGCCCTCCTGGCCGTCTTTTTTGTCACCCTTCTTCTTTTGCTGCTGCTTCTTCTGCTCCTCCTGCTCCTTGAGTTCTTCGAGGCGCTTCTTCACGAAGTCACGGTTCTCACGCGCCTCGGCGTCATCCTTCAGAGCCAGCGCCGCGTCAAAGTGCCGGACCGAGTCCGTCCACGCGCGGATGGTGAACTGCGGCTGCTTGGCCAGCGTGCGGTCGCCCTGATCATAGAGCGCGTGCGCCAGTCCACGGTGCGCGCGCGTTTGCATCGACTCCTCGGGAGACGCCAGCGCATTGCTGAACGCATCCACCGCGCGGTCGTAGTCCTTCATCTTGTGCGCCGTGGCACCCAGGCCGTACTCCAGCTCCAGGCGATCTGTAGCCGCCGGCTTGTCACTGAGCAAACGCGCATACAAATCACGCGCCTTCTCAAAGAATCCTCCCTGATACGCCTCCTTCGCTTCCACGCTCGCCTCGGCCTCTGGCCGCTGTAGGAGTGATCCCAAAACGGAAATCAAGCCTCGGCCCTCATCTGCGGACCCGGTCTGCGGCAGCACCATTGAAAAGAACACGACCGCCAGCGCGGGAGACAGGCGGCGGGCGCGGTCATTGGGACGGATCAGCCAAGCGAACATGAGGAAAAAGATACCCAAGGACAACGGCCAGCGAAAGCGCTCAATGGGCTTTCTTTCCTCCTTCGAGGTATCCTGCTGCCGGTCCAGCGCCGCGAGAATGTCATTCACCAACGCCCGCGTGATCGGCTGCGCACCCAGCTTCAGATAACGCCCACCCGTATCCCTCACGACCTGCTGCAGGATGCTGCTGTCGAGCTTTGACTGCACCACATTGCCCTGTTGATCGCGAATGAAATCTCCGGGCCTCGACGGATCAGGATCAGGGATCAGTGAGCCCGCCTCAGTCCCGACTCCGACCGCCAGCACCAGGATGTGCTTCTCCGCCGCGCGCTTCGCATAGAAGGTGGTCGCCGCCTGCTGCTCGCCACCGTCGCTGAAAATGATCAGCCCGTGATTGCGCGCGGGCGACTTCTCCACGGTCTCCACCGCGATGCGCAGCGCCTTCGTGATGTCGCTCCCGCCCTGCGGCACCGACGTCGTGTCCAGCGCCTGGATCGACTCCGTCACCGCGTCATGGTCCGTCGTCAGCGGCGCCTGCAAGTACGCCTGCCCCGCAAACGCGATCAGCCCCACGCGATCTCCCGGCAGCGATGCCAGCAAATCCTGCGCCGCCAGTTTCGACCGCGTCAGTCGGTCAGGCGACACATCCGTGGCCAGCATCGAGCGCGAGGTGTCGATGGCGATGATGATGTTCCGTCCCGTCTCCTTCAGTTCCCGCTTCTCCTCACCGTACTGCGGGCGGCACAGCGTGACGATGAAACAGATCAGCGCCAGCAATTGAAACGAGTACACCAGCCACGACCGCCATTGCGACTCACCGAGCACCAGCACGTCGCGCAACCGCCGGGCCACGAACGCATCCACCGTCCGCGCCGAGCGCGAGTCGGCCCACACCTTCCCCAGCAGGAGAATCGGAGCCAACAGCAGAAGCCAGAGCCAATCAGGGTTCGCAAACGTCATGTATCAAAGCCAAACCGTAGGCGAGAGCATCCCGCCCCGCAACCGCGTGGTTCAATCGTCATGACATCAGACATGCTGCCAGCAAGCCCTCGAAATGATTAGAGCTAGAAAGACGAACCAGCCAAGGATGAGCGCCGTCCAGCTTTCCTCATCGACATCCCATTTGCCAAGCGACACCAACCAAGCTGACCAGAATCCGAGCTTCCCCAGCACCAGCGTGGAATGTTCAGCAATGAGACGGATCAGCCCATGATTCATGGTGTTGCGGCGATTTCGGCCATCATCCTGCTTGCACAGCCCGGCACAAGAACTGAATGCATGGGTGCGTTCTACACCCAGCCCTTTCCCTCCTGATGAATCTCGCTCTACGCCCCTCCACGCTTGAAGCCCTGCAACGCTTTCGCTCCCGTCGCTCCCGCCTGCTCTGGCTTCGCGCCGCTCTCTGTGTGGCCGGTCTTGCCGTCGGGCTGCTTCTCTTGCTGGCGCTGCTCGATCGCGCTTGGTTCCTGCCGGATGTGATTCGCCCATGGGCGAGTGTGGCGGCTTATGTCGGGTGCGCGGTGGTGGCCTGGCGAGTGGCTTTGCGGCATCTCGGTGAGGCCAAGGATGAAACGGGTGCGGCGCGGTTGATCGAAGCTGCGGAACCTGCGTTGCGCGAGAATCTGCTGGCGGCTGTGGAGCTGGCACAAACGGGCGACACGGACCGCGTGCCGGACTCGCCGGAGTTCCGTGCGAAGCTCCAGGACGAGGTGGCCGTCGCTGTGGGGCGTGTGGATTGGAATCGTGCGCTGCCGTCGCGCTCGCTGCGCCCGTGGTGGCTGGTGCTGTTCGGGGCCGTGGCGCTCGTGGCTTTGCTTTCCTACATCCCGGCGCTTCATCTGCCGGGATTCCTCGCGCGCGCGGCGCTGCCCTTTGCCAATTTGGAGCGCCCATCGAGCGTGAAGATCCAGATCGTCCGCCCCTCGCCTTCCTCGACCAAGGCACCCTTCGCCTCCGAGGTCGATCTCGCGGTGGACATCGTCGGGCCGCATCCTGACAAGGTGTTGCTGGAGACTGCGGAGCCGACGGCGAAACCCCGCCGCATCGAGCTGACCAACGTGACGGGCAATCGCTACGAAGGCCGCATCCCCGTGGGGCAGAGCGATGTGCGCTACCGGTTGCGCGCGGCGGATGCGATCACCTCATGGCACACGCTGACGGCGCGTCCGCGTCCGAGAGTGATCGAGTTTGCGAAGACAATTGTGCCACCGGCTTACGCGGGCATGAAGGAGCAACCGCTGAAGGAAGACCACGGCGACATCGAGGCGCTGGAGGGCTCGACGGTGAAACTCACGCTCAAGACGAACCAGCCTGTGTCGAAGGCGGAGGTCGTGCTCAATCCTGATCAGACCAATCATCCGGCGGCAACTCCGGCAAAGACACTCTCGCCATCGGAGATCACGACGGAGCTGGCTGTGAACGAGACCACCGACTCGTGGCAGATCGCGCTCGTGTCGGCGGAGACGGGTTTCAACAACGACGAGTCGTCGCCATGGCGTGTCACCGCCATCCCCGACCTGCCACCGACCGCGCAGATCACGGAGCCAAAGGAACAAGTGGAACTGCTGCCCGATGAAGCCGTGCGCCTGTCCGGCCTTGCCGCTGACGACATTGGACTCGCGGCCGTGAAGCTTGCGCACGCGGTGAATGGTGCGGATTGGAAGGAAACCGAACTCGCCGCAAAGCCCGGCAAGGAAGCCAGCGTGCAGCATTTGTTTCCGCTCGCGCCGCTCGGCGTGAAGGTGGGCGACACGGTGATCCTGAAGCTCGTGGCCATTGATCTCAAAGGCCAGAAGGCCGAGTCGCAACCGCTGCGCGTCATCATCCTGGAGCAGACCATCGATCCAAAGCAGCGCCAGTGGGCCGCCGAACAGCGCAGGCTGGCGCAGCAGGCGCAGGATTTGTCGGAGAAGACGCGCGACATGCAGAAGGCGATGCAGCAGGTGCAAAAGAACGCGCGCCTCGAAAAGAAGAACAAGGAGATCGACAACGCCGACAACGCGCTGGCCCGTGCGCAGGAACAACTGCGGCAGGTGAAGGAGCAGGCGGATGATCTGTGGCAGGAATTGAAGAAGACCGCGCAGCAGGCGCCGAATCCGCTAGATGCACAGGAGACCCAGTTGCTCGGAGATAAGCTCACGCAGCTCCGCCAGGAGGCGATTCCCGAAATGGAAAAGCAGATGAAGGAGCCGGTGGAGAATCCCGAGCTGCTCAAGCGCGCCGCGAATGAAGCGACCAATCAGGCGGACATGATGGCATCCGCCGCGAAGACTTTTGCCGCCGAGGACACCGCAAAGCTCGCATCGCAAGCCGCGCAGCAGCTTCATCGTCAGGAGAACCTCCTCACCGAAACCGCACTGCCAGCCAACCGTGATGCGACCGCGCGTCCGAAGTGGCAGGAGCAGCAGCGCGGAGCCATCGCGGCTGCGGAGAGCGTGAAGAAGGACGTGGAGGCGCTCGAAGAGCAGGTGGATGGCGGACAAAAGAAGAATCTGGAGCAGCTCCGCAATCAAGTGACCGAGGCGGCGCGTGATTTGAATGAGTCGCTCGACAAGGAGCAGCAGAACAAGAGCCCCGAGCATCTCTACGGCGCGGCGGACAATCTGCGTCAGCGCCTCGCTCGCACGGCGGATGCTGCGCGCGCAGTGGCCGAGGATGCATCGAACCGCGCCGAGCAGTGGCGTGAGAGATTGCAGAAGGCGGAGAACCCGGCGCTGGTCGCGCTGGAGGAAGGCAAGGCCGCGCTGCACGAGGCAGCCGAGGCCGCAAAGAATCAGAAGCAGAAACAAAAGCCGAGCAAGGACGGCCTCACACCCGAGCAACGCGCCGAGAAGAATCTGGCCGAGGCCGCGCGTCAGCTTCAGGATCAGGCGGAGCTGCTCGAACAGAATCCGATCACCAACGATCAAGCCGCGCTGGACACCAACCGCGCGAGCCGCGCCGCCGACAAGCTCGCGCGTCAGGTGGCCGAGAAGCCGGCTGAGCTTGAAAAAGCGCGGGCCGAGGCCACGCAGCTCGCCGCCGCCGCGCGCACGCTCGATGCGGATGCGCTGGCGCAGAGCGCCGTGAAGTCGCTGGCCGAGGCCGCTGCTCCCGCGCAGATGATTGAGAAGAAAGACCCCGCCACGGCCGCCGCCGAAGCGCGCGCGGCTGCCGAGCAGCTCCGCGATCTCCCGACTGCCTTGCGCAAGATCAATGCGCCAAACGAACTGGCCGCCGCCGCACAGCAAGCCGCCGACACCGCTCGGAACGCGGCTGAGGATTTGAAGAATCAGGCGAAGCAAGCTGCCGCGCAACCGCCGAACCAACCGCGCGCGCCGCTCAATCAGCAGCCGACGAATGACGCTCTGCAAAAGGCCGCGCAAGTGGCACAACAACTCGCGCAACAGGCTGAGTCAGCACGCGCATCCCTCGCGCAGCTCACGCCGCAGGTCAGTGAGATGATGAAGCAGGTGGCGCAGGATTTGAAGAAGACGCAGAGCGAGACACAGACTGCCGCGAACGAGGCGAAGGAAAACAAGCCCGTGGATCAAGTCGCCGATAAGGCGCAAGACCTCCAGCCAAAGGCCGCCGACAACGCGAAGAAGATGGACAGCCTGCAAGCTGCGCTGCGCCAGGAAGCCAATCAAGCAAACCTCGCGCAGGAACAGCAGCGCCAGATGTCCCGCACCGCCGATGTCGCGCTGGAGCAGATGCGGCAGAAGTCGCCGCAGATTGCGCAGAATTTGAAACAAGCCGCGCAGGCCACGCAAAGCCAGCCGCAGGCGCAGTCGCTCCAGAATGCCGCCGACGCGCAGGAGCAGACAGCCGAGGCGCTGAACCAGCTCGCGCAAAACATGGCGAAGATGGAGCAGGGCGAGCAGCTTTCGGCTCAGGAACTCGCCGCCGCCGAGCAGATGGAGAAGGATCTCCAGGTTCAGGAGCCGCTTGATGAGGCTTACGACCGCGCGGCGGAACTCGCGAAGCTGGCAGAGCAAGCGAAGGAGAACCCCGAGGCCGTCTTGAAGGAGCTGGAGAAGGAACTGCCGAAGAACCCCGCGATGCAGAAGGCGCTGGCCGAGATAGGAAAGGCAACCGCGCAGACGACGGAGCAGCAGATCAACGAGAAGGCCAGTCAGCCCGCGAATCTCAGCATGGCGGCGGAGTTTGCCGCGCATGATCTCGCGCGTGTTGCCCGACACGAGCAACGCCTCGGACAAAAGGAGAACGCCGAGCAAGTGGCGAAGGCCAGCAACGACCTCCAGAAGACCGCCGCCAGCACCAAGAGCGATCCAAGCAAGGCCACGCAGCAAATGGCCCAGCAAGCCCAAGCCAGCGCCGCTCAAGCCGCCAAGGCCGCCGAGCAAACCGCTGCCAACGCCCCTGCCCCGGCCACGAAGACCGCGCTGGAGCAGGCGCAGGGTTCCATTCTCGCGCAGGCGCTGGATCAACTCGACCAGACACTGCATCCGATGCAGTCGGACAAGGCCGGCAATCCGCAGGAGCAACAGTCGCAGCAGAGCCAGCAGTCCGCGCAGCAGAGCTTGAATGACGCGCAGAAGAATCAGCAGCAGTCGATGGCCGACTCACGCAATCAAGGCCAGGTGCCCGGCCAGCAAAAGCCACCGCAGCAAATGGCCGACAAGAAGCAGCAGAACCAACCTTCGCAGGAGAGCAAGGAAGGCGGCAACTTTGACACCAAGCTCGCCGACGGCGTGCTCGGTGCCGACGCCATCCTCGTGAACGGCGACTGGGGCCACCTGCCCTCCCGCATGGCCAAAGACCTGACCGAAGCCACCCGCCAGGAAGCCGCCCCCGAATACCGCGCCGCCATCGAGAGCTACTACAAGGCCATCGCGACGAAGTCGAAGAAGTAGCGGCCCGCGACAGCGTTCAATTGCAGCCACCCCCGTTGTATTGGCTACGGGACGCTCCGCAGGGTTAACCCGCAGTGAGTTCCGTGAAGTGGGGAGCTTCTCTGCGAGTTCGTTGTGCGTATAGAGAGATGAATTTTCTCGACACCTGTCGGCCGATCCGTCAGCATGGCTTTATTCAGTTAATTCCCATTAGCTGGAGTCGCGCCGGGTTTCCTTTTTCTCTGCTGATTCAAAGGTGGAAGAGGGTCGATCGAAGGTCGTAGCGGCAGCTCGAAAGAGTCGCACGCCAATGACCAGGCCCCATGCAGCCACTCCATTTTGACCAGATCAATCCCGTCACGGGCACCTTGTTCACGTTTGGCGACGCGAATCTAAGATTCGTCAACGGCATCGGCATGTTCCTCGAAAAAGGGGACCCGGGCTATGTGCCTTACCCAAACGAGACGCCCGTGCCCGTGAAGAAAAAGAAGCCTTTCCGCCGCAGGGCGAAGTCACAAACAGCAACCGAACCCGAACCCATAGCATTCAACACCATGTCCACATTCAAATACAACACACGTCAGAATCCGCAGGGCGGATTCACCACCCGCGTCGTCCTGGGTGAGCCCGTCACCGATGCCGCACTCCTCGGCCTCATCTCCGGCACGGCCAATACCACGCCGCAGATTGCCGAGGACGTCATCCGCGCCCTCGCCACGCATGTGAAGGCGTGCTCGGCAGGCTGTGCTTACACGCGGAACTTCCTCGGGGTGCTGGGCTTTCAGCCCACTAGCGGCGGCAGTGCCGAGAGTCCCGATGGCTTTCACAATGCCGCCGACATCAATGCCGACATCGCCATCTCCCTCCTGCGCGAGAGCATCGACGGCTGGCAGGGCACGCTCACCCTGGAGCACATGGGCGAGCTGGGCAAAGTCACCCCCGTCATCGACTCCCTCATCAATCAGGCCACCGGCGCGCTGAACATCTACACCGCCGGCGATCTCATGCAGGCGCGTGGGAATAACCTCAAGTTCAACCGCGCCAACCCGCTGGAGGGCATCTTCCTCACCAACGCCGCCGGAGTCGAGACCCGCTGCACCGTGTATGCCGACATCGAGCCGCTCACTTTCACCTTCCTCATCCCGCCCGGCACCACCGGCGCGCAGACCGTGCGCATGTGCGCCTTCATCAGCGGCAGCCTGCGCACCTTCACCTACAACGCCCAGATCACGACGGTCTAGTTCCCGGTTCCCGGTTCGCGGTTCCCGGTTGGGGGCCGCCGACTCGGGGCCGACCTTGCGCCCCTCATCCCCTCCGTCATTCGTCATTTTGCATTCGTCATTCTGCATTCCTCCGCGCCGCCCACCGGCAAAAACAGCCCACCCAAGTCGGCGCAGGGAGTCACCCACCGTGGCGCATGGAGTCAATAGGCACGGCATGATGGGCCACCCCCCGTGTCACGGTGAGTCAATAGGCGCGACACATGGAGTCACCCACCGTGTCACAGTGAGTCAATGGGCGCGGCACATTGAGTCACCCCCTGCGGCACAGGGAGTCAATAGGCGCGGTAAAGTGGGTCACCCTCTGTGGCACAGGGAGTCAATGGGCGAGGCACCGTGGGGCACCCCCTGCCGGTCACGAGGTGTGGCTATACAGCCCCAGCAGACTCACCTCCCGCCCTGAAGTCTGGCCCTGCTTGGTTGGAGTCAAGGCTTTAGCCGATCAGGAAAGCCCACGCCCACTCTTAGCATCCCCGATCGCCTAACGAAACGCTAATTTAATCGGCAGCACCGAAGGTGCGTCTCATCACAGCCTGGGGTTTTAACCCCAGGGGTTTCGTGAAACGTGGAAACCGATGAGCGCTGAAAGTGCGTCCCATGCGGGGTGGTCATGCTTTGTGCGAACTACCTCGAACGTCCATGAGACGCGCGGTCAGCGCTTGGCTCTCTCGCTCCAACTGGTTCCTGGGGTTAAAACCCCAGGCTGTGATGAGACGC
>Ga0075163_10014607_pt1 | contig 10128 bp, 8 predicted proteins | sample JI1023141ADNA_FD_71478 | JGI IMG/M metagenome (GOLD analysis project Ga0075163, IMG submission 71478) | Wastewater effluent complex algal communities from Wisconsin, to seasonally profile nutrient transformation and Carbon sequestration -... | ecosystem: Engineered > WWTP > Effluent > Algae... | reverse complement strand
CTCCTCGCCGAGCAGGGCGAGGTGGAGCGCCTGCGCGCCGATCCCGAGATGCGCGAGCTCGCCGACGAGGACGCGGCCCGGATCGCCGCCGAGCTGCCCGAGGCCGAGCATGCGGTGCAGCTCGCGCTTCTGCCCAAGGACGCGGCCGACGAGCGCTCGGCGATCCTCGAGATCCGCGCCGGCACCGGCGGCGAGGAGGCGGCGCTCTTCGCCGCCGATCTCGCGCGCATGTACCAGCGGCTCGCCGAGGCGCGCGGCTGGCGCTTCGAGGTGGTGGAGGCGGCGCCGACCGAGCTCGGCGGCTACCGCGAGCTCGTCGCCGAGGTGAGCGGGCGCGGGGTCTTCGCGGCCTTGAAGTTCGAGTCGGGCGTCCACCGGGTGCAGCGGGTGCCCGAGACCGAGTCGAGCGGGCGCATCCACACCTCCGCGGCCACCGTCGCCGTGCTGCCGGAGGCCGAGGAGGTCGAGATCGACATCCCCGCCACCGACATCCGCATCGACACCATGCGCTCCTCGGGCGCCGGCGGCCAGCACGTCAACACCACCGACTCCGCCGTCAGGATCACCCACCTGCCGACCGGGATCGTCGTCACGTCATCGGAAAAGTCGCAGCACCAGAACCGCGCGCGGGCGATGCAGGTGCTGCGCGCCCGGCTCTACGATCTCGAACGCTCCGAGCGGGACGCGGCGCGGGCGGCGGCGCGCAAGGGGCAGGTGGGCTCGGGCGATCGGTCCGAGCGGATTCGCACCTACAACTTCCCGCAAGGCCGCCTCACCGACCACCGCATCGGCCTCACGCTCTACAAGCTCGACCAGGTGATGCAGGGCGATCTCGGCGAGGTGATCTCGGCGCTCGCCACGGCCGACCAGGCGGCCCGGCTCGCCGAGCTCGAGCCGTGACCGTGCGGGCGGCGCTCGCCTCGGGCGTGGCGCGGCTGGCCGCGGCGGGCGTTCCCGATCCGGCACGCGATGTGCGCCGGCTGATGGCGGCGGCGCTCGATGTCGGCGCCGACCGGCTGACGCTCCACGCCGGCGATCCGCTCCGCCCGGACGCTGCGGCGGTTTTCGAGCGCATGGTGGAGGAGCGCGCGCGCTTTCGCCCGGTGGCGCAGATCCTCGGGCGTCGCGCGTTCTGGGGCCGCGACTTCACCGTCAGCGACGCCGTCCTCGATCCCCGGCCGGAGACCGAGACCCTCGTCGAGCAGGCGCTCCGTGGCCGACCGGCGGCGCGCGTCCTCGACATCGGCACAGGAAGCGGCGCGATCCTCTTGACGTTGCTCGCGGAATGGCCTTTCGCCCGAGGCGTCGGGACCGACATCGACCCCGCCGCGCTCGCCGTCGCCGGCACGAACGCCGAACGGCTCGGGCTCGCCGCGCGCGCCAGCCTGCTACGGACCTCCTGGGCCGATGGCGTCGAGGGCCGTTTCGACCTCGTCGTCTCCAATCCCCCCTACATCGCCGCCGCCGAGATCGACGGGCTCGCGGCGGACGTGCGCGAGTGGGAGCCGCGCCACGCGCTCACGCCCGGCCCGACCGGGCTCGAGAGCTACGCCGCGATCGCCCCGGCGCTCCCGGGCCTCCTCGCGCCGGGCGGACGGGTGCTCCTCGAGATCGGACCGACGCAAGGCCAGGCCGTCGCCGGGCTTCTCGCCGCCGCGGGCCTCGCCGCGGTCGCCTGCCATCCCGACCTCGACGGACGCGACCGGGTGGTTTCCGCCGCAGCGCCGGATTGAGCCTCCGGGAACCATCCGGGGGTTTTCCGCTTGAGTTTTCCCGCGCGGCGCTTATATCTGGACGAGATCCAGCCTCGGACGTCCGGATTACGCTCCCCGGGACGCATGGCGGATCGGACAAGTGCACTGACACACCGGGATGATCGCTGGCTGCCGTATGGCAGTTCGCTTGTCCCCACAGCCACCAATGGCGGACATCTCACGGCATGAGACCATCGAACAAGTCGCGGTCCCGCAACAAGACCGGCAACAACGGCGGGCACAACAACAACCAGCGCCGCAACAGCATGGGCAACATCATCAACCGCGTGTTCGAGAGCGCGGGGCCCGACGGCAAGGTGCGCGGTACGCCGCAGCAGATCATCGACAAGTACCAGGCGCTCGCCCGCGATGCGCAGGTGGCCGGCGACCGGGTCGCCGCCGAGAGCTACCTCCAGCACTCCGAGCACTACAGCCGCCTTCTCGGCGAGGCGCAGCGCGTCCAGCAGGAGGCCCGCGCCAGCCAGGAGCGTGACGGCGACCGCGACGACGGCGGCTTCGAGCCGCGCCGGCAGCCGCAGCCGCACATGGCCTCGGGGCTCACCATGATCGACACCGACGACGGCTTCGACTCCGGCCCGATCGAGACGCCGGAGGGCCGGCGCAGCGGCTTCGACGACAACGGCTTCGGCCGCCGCGACCGCGAGCCGCGGATGAACGGCAACCCCCACGCCAGCCGTCCCGCCGCCCCGCAACCCCTGCCCGAGGCGGCGGCCCCGGCGCCGCAGGCGGTGGCCGAGCCTGCACCGGCGCCGCAGCCCGCGATCCCCGAGGCGGCAGAACCGGCCGCGGAGCCGCTTGCCGAGGCTGCGCCGGTCCCGGCCGCGGCGGAGAAGCCGCGGCGCAGGTCGGCGCCCCGCGAGGCCAGCCCGGAGCCGCAGGCCGCCGAGCCGGGCGAGATCGAGCTCGCCGAGCCCCAGGCCGAGCCGGTGAAGAAGCCGCGCACCCGCCGCCGCAAGACCCAGCCCGCGGCGGAGGAAGCGGCCCCGCAGCCGGAGCCGGCAGTCTCGAACGAATAGCGCCCGCGCGCGCCTCGGCCGCTCGAGGCGCCCGCGCTCAGGGCGCGCGCCCGTCGCGCGCCTCGACCAGCCGGGCCAGCCGGCAGAATCCCTCGAGCGATACCTGCTCCGCCCGTTCGGTCGCGGGGATCCCCGCCGCCGCGAGCAGCGCCTCGGCGTCGCCGAGCGGGCGCAGGCTCGCCCGCAGCATCTTCCGCCGCTGCCCGAAGGCGAGCGCCACCACCCGCGACAGCACGCCCGCGTCCGCCGGAAACCGCGGCGCCGCCAGCCGTTCGAGATGCACCACCGCGCTCGTCACCTTCGGCGGCGGCGTGAACGCCCGCGGCGGGATCTCGAAGGCGATCCGTGCGGTCGTGCGCCACTGCGCGAGGATCGAGAGCCGCCCGTAGGCCTTCGTGCCCGGCTGGGCGACGATCCGCTCCGCCACCTCGCGCTGGAACATGAGCGTCATGCTCTCCCAGAACGGCGGCCAGACCGCCGGAGTCAGCCAGCGCACCAGCAGCTCGGTCCCGACGTTGTAGGGCAGGTTTGCCGCGATCCGCACCGGCGGCGCGAGAAGGGGCAGCGGATCGACGGCGAGCGCGTCGCCCTCGATCACCTCGAGCCGCCCGGGACAGGCGGCGGCGATCTCGGCGAGCGCCGGCAGGCAGCGCGCATCCCGCTCGATCGCCACCACGTGCCGCGCCCCCTCCGCGAGCAGCGCCCGGGTGAGCCCGCCCGGCCCCGGCCCGATCTCCAGCACGTCCGATCCCGCGAGATCGCCGACCCGCCGGGCGATCTTGCCCGTCAGGTTCAGGTCGAGCAGGAAGTTCTGCCCGAGCGCCTTCTTTGCCGCGAGCCCGTGCGCCGCGATCACCTCGCGGAGCGGCGGCAAACCGTCCTCGGCGCCGCTCACCCGCGCGCCCGCGCCGCCGCCATGTCGCGCGCCAGGCCGAGCGCCGCGATCAGGCTCGTCGGGCTCGCCGCGCCGCTGCCGGCGATGTCGTAGGCGGTGCCGTGGTCGGGCGAGGTGCGCACGAAGTCGAGCCCCAGCGTCACGTTCACCCCGCCGTCGAAATCCACCGTCTTGATCGGGATCAGCGCCTGATCGTGGTACATGCACACCGCCACGTCGTAGCGCGCCCGCGCCGCCGGGTGGAACATGGTGTCGGCGGGCAGCGGCCCGGCGATCGCCATCCCCTCGGCCCGGAGCCGCGCGATCACCGGCTCGATCACCGTGCGCTCCTCCTCGCCCATGGCGCCGCCTTCGCCCGCGTGCGGGTTCAGCCCGGCGACGGCGATCCGCGGCGCGGTAATGCCGAAGTCGGCGACCAGCCCGGCATGGGTGAGGCGCAGCGTCTCCTCGAGAAGCGCCGGCGTCATCGCCGCGGGCACGTCGGCGAGCGGGATGTGGATCGTCACCGGCACCACCCGCAGCGCCGGGGACGCCAGCATCATCACCGGCCGCGCGGCGCCGCTCAGGTGCGCGAGATACTCGGTGTGCCCGGGGAACGCGAACCCGGCGCCGTCCTTCAGCGCCTTCTTGTGGATCGGATTGGTGCAGAGTGCGGACGCCGCGCCCGAACGCACCAGTTCCACCCCACGGGCGATGATCGCGATCACCGCCGCCGCGTTCGCCGGATCCGGCCGCCCGGGCTCCGCGGGGGCGGGCAGGGGGTGGGGCAGCACCGGGAGCCCGCTCGCCATCGCCGCCCGGGCGCAGCCGGGGGCGTCGATCGCCTGCACCGGCACCCCGAGCCGCGCGCCGATCTGGCCCATGTGCGCCACGTCGCCGATCAGGAAGAACGCCAGCCGCTCGCGCAGGCTCTCCCAGGCCTTGAGGGCGATCTCGCCGCCGATCCCCGACGGGTCGCCGAGGGTGAGCGCCACCGGGGCCGCGCCGCCGTCGCCCGCGGTCATTTCTGCACGATGAGCGCGTCGCCCAGGAGCTCCTGCAGATAGCCCTGCCCGAAGCTGGCGATCCGCGCGTTGAAAAGCTGCTGCCGCAACTGCTCGCGCGCCTCGGGAGTCTCGACCGCCTTCGGATCCGGCGGCTCCTGCCTGATCGACATGAGCTTGATGAGGGCGAGCCCGCCCGAGATCGGCATCGGCCGGGTGCTCTGGCCGGGCCGGAGCAGGAGCACCTGGGTGCGGAAGTCCTGCGGCAACTGCGTCGCCGCGACCGGCGGCAGCACGCCGCCCTGCTCCGCGGTCGAGCTGCGGCTGTACTGCTGGGCGAGCGCCGCGAAGCTCGCCCCCCGCGCGATCTGGCGGTAGAGCTCGTTCGCGAGCTTCACGGTCTCCGGCTCGCCGCGCTCGGCGAACGGCAGGGCGATCTCGGCCATGTTGAGCATTTCGCGCGGCCGCTTCGCCTCCAGCGCGACCGCCTGGTCGAGATCGGCGTCGCTCGGCATCGCCCGGGCGCGGAACCGCGCGCTCAGCACCTCGCGCCAGAGGAGGCCGGACTCGACGAAGTCGTTTATCGTCTGCCGGTCGATGCCGCGCACCTCGAGCACCTCGTTCACGTCGTCCATGGTGAGGCCGCGGTTGCCGGCGAACTCGTTGATGCCGGCGTCGATCGCGCCCTCGGGCAGGGTGATGCCGAGCGCCTTCGCCGCCTGCACCTTCACCCGGTCCTCGGTGAGCTGCTGCAGCGCGATCTTGCGCAGGTCGCCGGTGGCGCCGAGCGCGTCGAGCAGCTTCATCCGCTGCGCGATGTCGTACTCGGTCACCACGCTCGCGTTCACGGTGAGCGCCGGCGCGTAGGGGTTGGCCGCCCCGGCCGGCACCGCCCAGGCGGCCACCAGCGCGGTCACGAGGGTGGTCGCAAGGGTCGCGAGGACCTTGGCTGCGAGGACCGTGCGCATCGTCACTCCTTCAGGCCGTCAGGCGCCGCGCATGCAGACCCGCGCCGGCCACTTGGTTTCGCCGTCGTCGCCGAACCCCGAGAGCTTCAACCCGAAGGCGACCGAGGTCGAGGGCGGCAGGTTGTCGGTGTACGTATAGCGGCGCTGGAACGAAAGGTCGAACTCCGCGCACTCGTTGCCGTAGGTGATCCCCGCCCCCGCGCGCAGGTTCGCGCTCTCCACCGCGTCGTAGCGCCAGAGGCCGCGCAGCTCCCAGTTCGGCAGGAAGCGATATCGCGCATCGAGGGCGATCTCGCTCGTCTCCGGCTGCGGCCCGATGAACGGGTTCGAGTCGTCCTCCTCGAGATAGACATAGGCCGCCCGCAGGCCGCCGCGGGGGCCGTCGTAGGCGAGGGCGAACTCGTTGCGCACGAAGTCGAGGTCGTCGGAGAATAGCGAGCGGTTGACGAGGCTGAGCCCCCAGTCGAATTGCAGCGACACCGCGGTCACGAAGTCCGACCATTTGCCGGCGAGCCCGGTGCCCTCGTAGAACTGCGCATCGCTCTTGGTCGCGCGCACCACCCGCCCGGCGGTCAGCCCGAGCGACCAGCCTTCCGGATCCTGCCGGGTGTAGCTCACGCCGAGGTTGGCGCGAAGCCCCGTCTCCAGCCGGTCGATGCCGGGGAAGCGGTTGAGCGAGAACAGGTTGGTGTCGTCGAACTCCACGAGCTGGCTGTCCTCGTTCGGCACGTTCGTGTCGCCGAAGGCATGCGAGTAGGCCACCTGCACGATCGGCTCGATGACGTGCTGGGCGCTTGCCGTCTCGCGCAGCCACGGCCAGCGCAGCTCGACAGAGCCCGTCGGCACCGTGCGGGCATAGTCCTCGGTGTCGCCGGTCTCGCGCGCATCCCAGGCGCGATAGGCGTCGAACTCGAGCGCGCCGATCGCCTCGGCCATGATGCCGTGGCCGACGTTGCCGTCGCGCGTCCAGTCGGCCGCGCCCCCGGCCCGGAACATGTTCTGGCCTTCCTCGCGGATGATCCCGAGCGACTCGCCGTCGATGCCGAGCGTGCCGCCGCCGAGCCCCGGCGTCGCGTAGAGCCGGCGGTAGGTGAGCTCGGGGAAGGCGAACGGAATGGTGCCGGCGTCCACGTCCTCCGACCCGGCGAGCGCCTGGAAGGCGACGGTGCCGAAGGAGACGTACTCGTCGAGGCTGGTGCGATGGACGGCCGCCGTGCTGGTCAGCCGGTCCGCGTCGGAATAATCGAACTGCCCGAGATAACTGTCGTCGCTCGCCCAGTTGAGATCGAAGTCGCCCACGAAGCCCCGGGGCAGCGCGAAGGCCCCCTGCGCCGAGACCGCGCCCCGGAGATCGTCCTCGTCCCCGAGGCCGTCGTCGAGCGCCAGCGAGCCCGCGATGTTGTAGCCGCCGCTCCCGAGGCGCTGGCGGAGCTGCCCCTCGATGATGCGCGCGCCGCTGGTGGTGATGAACGGCGTCACCGTCATGTCCGCATGATCGCCGAGCGTGCGGTAGTAGGGCAGCTTGAAGCCGAAGCCGTAGATCTCCGACGACGAACGGAACATCGGCAGCAGGAAGCCGTCGGCCCGCCGCACCCCGGGCTCGGGGATGCTCGCCCGCGGCAGCCACGCGATCGGGATCCCGAGGAGCTCGAAGCGCGCGTTCTCGAAGTAGATCCGCTGCGCCGTCTCGTCGCGGATCACCCGGCTCGCCCGGATCTGCCAGGTGGGGGTCGGATCCCCCTCGCAGACCGTGCAGGTGCTCGCCACCGTGCGATAGAGCGTGTCGTAGCCGCCCTCGCGCCGCGCCTCGGCCGCCGCGAGCTGCATCCGGCCCGCGATGAGCAGCCGCGCGCTCTCGATCAGCCCGTCCTCGAGGTCCGGCGTCATCGCCGCGCTGTCGGCGATGACGACGCCCCCCTGGTCGTCGGTCAGGACGAGCCCCGTCGCGTCGATCCGGTCGGCGCGCTGGTCGTAGACGATGCTCCGCGCCCTGAGCACCCGGCCCTGGTAGAGCACCTCGACGTTGCCGCTCGCGGTCAGCCGCTGGCTCTCGCGGTCGTAGCTCACCTGATCCGCGACGAGGCTCGCCGGCGCCTGCGCGTCGGCGATGCCCGGGATCGCGGCGCAGAGCGTCGCCAGGGCGAGGGCAGGGAGAAGGCGGGGCTTTCTCATCGTCATCCGTCCTCGAGATGCAGGAGGAGGCTGATGGCGAGAAGGATCGCCGCGAACGGCGGGCTCCACGCCGCGACCACGATCGGAATGTCGCCCTGGCCTCCGAGCGATTCGGCAAAGTCCTTGAAGAAGTAGAGCGCGAAGCCCGCGAGCACCGCGAGCAGGATCATCACCCCGGTCTGCCCGAACCGCGTCGGGCGCATGGCGAAGGCCGCGCCGATCAGCACCATCGCCGCATAGAGCGCGGGCTTCGCGAGCTCGGTCTGCAGGAACAGCCGATGCTTCACCCCCGAGAAGCCCGAGTCCTCCATCTGCTGGATGAACCGCGGCAGGTCCCAGAACCCCACCGTCTCCGGCGGCGCGAAGCTGTCGAGGATCTCGTCGCTCGTCATCGTCGTGGGCAGGCTCAGCCGCGCGCCCTGCGAGGCGAGCGCGAAGCTGCCGTCCGCCTGCAGCGTCCACGCGGTCGCGTTCTCGAGCACCCAGGCCCCCGGGGTCAGCCGTGCCGCCGGCGCGTCGATCCGCGAATAGAGCGTCCCGTCGGTGTCGAATCGATGCATGTGTACCCGCGCGAGGATCGAGCCGTCGCTGTTCGTCCGGCCGGCCTGGATCACCGTCTGCCCGCCCGGGTCCGCCTGCCGGAGCCAGACGCCCTCCTTCGAGAACGAGAGCAGGCTCGACGACGAGCTGCCGAAGTCCTCCGCCATCGCCTGCCCGCGCCGGATCGAGGCGGCGACGAACGGGTTCACCGCCGCGACGAACAGGATCGCGATCGCCACCGCCGCCAGCACCGGCACCCGGAGCAGCCGGAGCGCCGAGATCCCCGAGGCCCGCATCACCACGAGCTCGCTCGTCCGCGCGAGCCCGAGGAAGGTGACGAGGCTCGCGAGCATCAGCACGAGCGGGAACACCTGGTAGAGCACTTCCGGCGCCTGCAGGAGCGTGATCGTCACGATGTCCCCGGGCTTCGCCCCGGCGTCGGCGTACTTGCGCAGGTTCTCGACGCCGGAGAACAGCAGCACGACGAGCGAGATCACCAGGAAGACGCCGAGGGTCGAGCGCAGGAACCTGGCGAGGATGTAGCGCCAGAGCGTCATGCCGCGGCGCTCCGCGGCACCCGGGCCCGGCAGAGCCGCAGAGTCAGCACCGCCACGTAGACGAGCGCGAGCACGAGCGGCAGGTACATGAGCGGCCAGAGCGACGGCGTCGCCGGCACCCGCCCGCGCGCCACGAAGAGCAGCACCTGCAAGAGCGTCGCCACCCCGACCGCGACGACCACCCGCCGCCCGAAGCCGCTGCGCCGGAACCCGCCCGAGAGCAGCGTCACGAGCGCGATCAGCGGATAGCTCCCGGAGAGCAGCGGCATCGCCAGCTTGTAGTGCCCCTCGGTCACGTAGTCGCCGAAGCTGTAGCGGTCGGCCGCGAGCATCTCCGGCGTCGGCGAGAGCAGCTCCGGCACCGAGTATTCCGAGGGCCGCCGCACCCGCTCGCCCTGCTGCTTCAGGAGATCGCTCAGGTCGAAGACGAACTGGTCGAACCGGACCGAGGTGAGCTGGCTCGGCGTCGACCCCGGCGCCAGCGCCACGCCCTCGAGCATGACGAGCCGCGCCTCCTCGCCCTCGCGCAGGAGCAGCGCCTTCTTCGCCGAGTAGGTGACCGGCCGCCGCGGATCGCGCTGGTCGTTGAGGAAGATCCCCGCCATCTCGCCGGTGCGGCTCGTGTCGGTGATGAAGAGCGTCAGCCCGTCCGCCGGGTGCAGGAACTGCCGCTCGACGATGAGCGCGTTCGCGAGGTCGGAGCGGATCGCCTGGGTCCGCTCCTGGAGGATCGCCCCGGAGCGCGGCACCAGCACCGTCATGATGACGAGCATCGCCGCCGTGATCATCGCCCCGAAGATCGCCACCGGCCGCAGCATCGCCGCCGGCCCGAAGCCCGCGCCCATCATCACCACGAGCTCGCTGTCGGTGTGGAGCCGGTTCAGGGCATAGAGTGCCGCCCCCATCCCCGAGAGCGGCAGCACGATCACGAAGACCTGCGGCAGCACCAGCGTCGAGAACTCGAGGAACACCTTCGCGCCCTGGCCCGAGGCGATCACCGTGTCGACGAGCCGCACCGCCTGGGTGAGCCAGATCACCCCGGTGAACACCAGCACGAAGAACCAGAGCGCCCCGACCAGCGCCTGCACGATGTAGCGATCCAGTCGCTTCACGCCGATCTTGCCCCGTGGTCGCGGTCTTCCGCCGCCTTGGCTGCATCAGGAGGCGCTGCCGCGGACATCTGGCCAATGGGCCGGAAAGCCGCTAGGCCTCGCACACGTCC
>Ga0075163_10014606_pt1 | contig 10129 bp, 8 predicted proteins | sample JI1023141ADNA_FD_71478 | JGI IMG/M metagenome (GOLD analysis project Ga0075163, IMG submission 71478) | Wastewater effluent complex algal communities from Wisconsin, to seasonally profile nutrient transformation and Carbon sequestration -... | ecosystem: Engineered > WWTP > Effluent > Algae... | reverse complement strand
GCGATTTTCTCACGCAGGATCTGGGAGGGTTTGAAGCGGATGAAGATCAGACCCACGATCACGGCCACCACATAGCCTAGCGAGAGGCGTGCGATGGTCATCGTGGCATTGCCGGGCGTGTCCCAAGACCAGTTTTGGAACTCTTTGAAGGCGGTGAGCGTGCTCACGGCCACGATGGGGTTCACAATCGGGGCCGAAAGCATGTAGGTCACGGCGCAGGAGACCGGCAGGCCTTTCTGCACGAGGCGGCGGATCACCGGGACGATGGCGCATTCGCAGACCGGGAACACGAGACCGAGAAAACCAGCGAGGAAGGTGGAGATCACACGGCTCTTGGGCAGCACTCGCTCGAGCAACCGGGCCGGCAGGAAGGCATCGATCATCCCCGAGAGCAGCGTGCCAAGGAGGATGTAGGGAGCCCCTTCGAAAACGATGCTGAGGAAGGCGACATAGATGTCACCCGTGGGGCTGGGATCAGGGAGTGCGGCGAGGGTCATGTGACGTGCGTCTGTAAACGACGTCTGAGGGGCGCTTCAAGCGGGAAACCTGCGTTGATTTTGCCCGGGATCAGGCGACAGCCTCGCGGAGCACGGCCTCGAACTCCTCGGCCATCTTTGTGGCGCTGAAACGGGAGCGGACATTGGCAATGCCGTTTTTGATGAGCTGGTCGCAGCGTTCGCCGTCGAGCAGGAGGCTTTCGAGGGCGTTGGCGAGGGATTCGACGTTGTCGGGCTCGCACAGGATGCCGCCGCCGGTGGCTTCGATGAGCTCGGGGAAGGCTCCGTGACGTGGCTGGACCACGGGCACGCCGCTGGCGATGGCCTCGATGACGTAAAGGCCGAAGGCCTCGCCATAAGTGGCGGGGACGCTGAAGACGGTGAGATCGCGGAAGAAGTGTACCTTCTCTTTGAAGTCGAGATTGGGCCGCCACTCGACGCGGGTATCGCAACCGGCGGCTTTGAGCTTCGCCTTCTGCTCGGCGATGTATTTGTCATCCACGGGCGTGGCCGCGCCGCCGATGAGCAGCTTCAGGCGGGGCACGGAGCCGCGTTTCACGAGCGTGATGTAGGCGTCGATGAGCGTGGTGAGGCCCTTGCCATGGATCATGCGGGCGAAGTAGCCGATGGTGGGCCAGTTCGGGTCCGGCGAGGCGGTGGTGAAGCTGGTGGGATCGATGCCGTTGAAGAGCACCTTGATCGGCCCCTCGTCCGCATCGAGCCGCTGGCGCATGTGACGGGCATAAAACTCGCTCGGAGCGATGAAACGGCGCACGCTGCGGGCATTGCGCTGCATCGCTTCCCAGCATTGCTCGCGATACGGATCAGGTAGCGTGTCGAGGAAGCTGTCTTCGCCTTGCAGCGAGCACACGACAGGAATGCCAAGCTCCTTTTCGATCGCGGGCGCGAGGCCGGTGAGCAGGCTGTTGGAGAGCGATACGACGTCGAACTTCCCTTCGCACCGGATCCATTCGAGGAGTTTCTTCCATTCGCCCCACTGGCGTCCTTCGGTGCCCAGAAGCGAGCCCAGAGCCATCTCACCGAGGGATTTCGCGCTGGTCATGCCCATACGCTTCGCAGCCATGCGGAGGCGGTCGGGCTTGTTGAGCCAGTTGTGGACGAATTTCGGCAGCTTGTGGAACCAGGTGAACTTCTGCTGAAGATACAACGAGATGCCACCAATCTGCACTGGCAGCTCCTGGGCTCCAAATTCACGATCCGTGACCAGCGGCAGATACAGCGGCGCCATCAGCGCATCATGCCCCCGCACCCGCAGGGCCTTGATGAGCGCATGATCCCTCAGACACGATCCACAATGGAAGGTGCCGGTGCCGGGAGTGAGGTGGAGGAGGCGCATGGGAAATGCCGAAATCAGAATGAGGAATGACGAATCAATGACGATGCCATACGGCGTCAAGGAAGGGGGAGGAGCCTATAGGATTGGGCCTTGCCGCATGCAAGTCTGCTGCAAACATTGAACCCATAGGTGCCGGGCCTCGATGAGTGAACCGGATCACCTGTCCCAAACAACTGCCATGCCTGATCCCGACACCCTGTTTCATGCACACCTGCCGCTCGCGGACAAGATGGCGGGCGGTTATGCGAACACTCCGGTAAAAGGCAATATCTCCCTATGATTCCAGAGCTTCCACACATTGGCTCCCCCGCGAAGAGCTCTAACGGCGGCTGCCGTTTGGCTCGCTTGCTCATATTTTGTGGATTATTCTGCATCTTGTTAGTCATCGGAGTGGTTTATTGGCTTTTAAATCCGGGTCCAGGTCGCACTGGAGACGACACTCCGCTGCCGAAAGGCCCGGTGAAGTCACCTTTAGTTTCGGAAATAGACTCCACTTCGAGTCTGCGCTTCCATTTCCGCACCAGCTTGAATAGCTTGGAAAGGATCGTGAATAAGGTTGCTCCTCGTGACTTCCCAATTCCCGCTAACGACCTCAATGCCACAGGCCAACTCAGTCGAGCAAACTTTACACTTAGTGCTAAGGATGCAAGCTGCCTGAAATTAGACAGTCGGATAGATTTTCATGGCTCAGCCAAATTGGGCATTTTTGAGGCGAAAAGCGCCACCGTCAGTCTGTCGGGTTCGACCATCAGCGTGGGCATCACTCCCGACTGGAATTGGCGCATCGCGCCGGACGTGAAGGCTGAGGTCACGAAGATAGACCTTTCTTGGTTGCCTGATGCTCTGGCCGGATGGCTTCTGAATAACTTTGTTGTCCCTGGGGTGAAGTCTGAACTCTCCAATAGCCCGCCGATTTCTTTTCGCCCGCTGGTCGAATCATTATGGAAGCAGTCAAACCAAGATATTACCCTTCTGAATGTACCATTAACTGTTGTGGGGCTGCGTCCTCAAACAGTGTATCTTGGCGGTCCGCTTTTCGAGCGAGATGGTAGTCTCGTGCTAACCCTTGGCCTGAATGTTCAGTCTTGGGCAGCCATGGGTGAGGCTGGTAGAGATCTGGGCCTCCAAGAATCAGTGCCGCTTCCGAACCTGAAGAAAGTGCCAATATCCCAGGAGACCACGAAACTCCGGCTTCCGATTCTCGTCTGCCTCCAAGATGCGCCACGCTTTTTCCAACCACAGACGCTTCAGGTACTCGGCGGGACAATGCTAATCCGCAGCATCGAATTGGGGGAAAAGGACGGCATTTGCTACATACGGGGCCGCGTGCGTTTCGATGTGCCTGCCGACCAAACGCTGGCCCGGCCATTCAGCGGTGAGACCACTCTGGTAGTCCAAGGACGTCCATCATGCGATCCGAACACCGGCGAGATTTATTTTAATGATCTGACGTTCAGCCCGAAATCAGATTCTATCCTCGTCGAAATCCTCGGCCAAGGGGCTAATGCTATTCGTGATCAGCTTCAGAGTCTTGCACCAGTCCTCTCCGGCTGGGTCAAAAACCGGTTGGAGTCCCAACTAAATGCAGAAGCAGAGAAGTTCCTGGAGGCCCAGATTAACGCTTGGGCCGCCGCTGCTCCGCTCCTAGAAAATGAGATCAAAACGGTTGTGCCCACCATTAAAAACATCCAGATCAAACCCGTCCGACTTGAAACGACCAGTGGCTACTTTGTTCTTGTAATTGAGGCCAGAGCGGATCTGGGACTTAGCATTCCGTGATTTACTCCCACGCAAAAAGTGGGGGGCTCTCACCACCTCAATTGATCTGGATGGTGGTCGGCTTAGCTGGCGAAAAAACAATAAAACTAGGTCTTTTGGGGGCTGGAGCGCATTCGCAAGGCGACCAGCACAGATGCTGCCAGGACGATACCGATCATCACGGGTGTCCAGTTGGTTAGGCGAGCTATCTCGATTCCAATCGGCTTGATGGTATTAACGGCAATATCCTTGCCACCGTTGATGAAAGGCTCTGGGTCATTCAGGAATGCAGCGAGGGTGGTAGCCACCGCGAGTGCCCCCTTATTCTTCCAGATGAACTCCATAGCCCGATCGCCATATTTCGTCACGACCTCCAACAGTTCGGCGGATTTCCCACCGGCTTGAATGGCCCCGTCTTCCACCATTATGCCCAATCTACGAGCTTGGGGAGTGCTGATCGCATTAAGGGCACGAGCAGCTGACACTCCCAATTTATCGACTGCATTCTCTGCCACCCCTGGGTGCTTCATGATCGCGGTGGCCCCCTGTTCACCATACTTGATGAAAATGGCCATACCTTTGGGCCGAGAGATTACCCACACAGCCTCATTACCATATTTTGCCATGAGCTTTACGGCACCTGATGAGTGCTCCCCAGCCTCAATAGTCAGCTTCGCGAAAGTCCGCGGACCAGCCTTACCCAAGGCTGCGAGCCCCTCTTCGCCATATTTTGCACCGACTTCGGTGACTTGTTTTCCCAGCGCCTCAGCAGACTCCGCGGCCACTTCTTTGCCGAAATTCCGCGTGATCAATTCGGTGGTTTCACGGATGGCTGACGATGTAACGGCTGCTAGGCACACGCACTGCATAAACGCGAAATGCAGCGCAATGAAAGCGCTTCTCGGATAGGATTTCATGGAGCAGGCTGAGTATTGAGAATCATCTGTTGAAGCGCACCCTCGCGGATAACCTGTCGTTGTTCGGCCAGCGAAGTGAACTCCTGAACTAACCCTCGTGTTTTCGCATCGCCGTTCACTATCAGAGACGATAATCCTTCCAACTGCGTCCGCAGCTTGCTTTCAATCTCAGCAGTTGGGTCGTAAAACCACCCGACAACCCAGCTAACGGCTTGGTCAGCAACAATGCCCGCTATGATACTGACGCCCAGCGTTTCTGGACCTAGAACAGTCCCAGTTCCAATGATGCCTGCCGATACCCCGAGCCTAGTGGCGATTGCCTTGCCCACTTGAATTGCGATCACTGCTGCGATCTCGCTGGCAACAAACTGCCCCACACTAGCTTGGATCTCAGTTTTTGTGCTCTGTGACAACTGAATCACCGTCGTGGCAAAACGCGCACGAAATAATTCATCTGTGGCTGTTATGGACAGAATCGATGAACACTCTGGGAAATCTTGGATGTCAGCGCGCACTTTCGTAAGTAGAGCATTCTCAATGGCATTCACATCACGGACATAATCTTCAGTTGCATGTGTTATCGTGGCGGTGAGATCAGCTTCAGTGAAAACAATCCTAGCAAACTCAGCTTTGAGAAATTTTGTATGCCCGTCTTTATCTGCATTTGGCATCTTGCTCCAAGCCAGCTCCCACTTGCTTTTGATCGATAAAACCCGCTCTGCATAATCGTGCAGGTGCTTTTGGCGCTTGGTGAAAAAATCCGACACCTGCTGTGTGCGCTTCGTGAGTGCCGCTAAGGCCTCCTCTTGGGCGATTTCCAGCCTTGGAGCAACAATCCTCCAGGCGATTTTCCTGCGCTCAACTTCTTCTTTGCTCGGCTCCCTCGCCGATGACCCAGATGGGGGGGCAGGAATTGGTGACGTTCTCTTCCAGACTTGGCGCAGAGCCCAAGAGCCGACAATTCCCAATCCAACACAAAATAAGATGATGATTTGGCGTTTCACGCAGAGGTCAGATTATTGGGAGAAGATTTGAGGGCGGACATGACGCTAGCTGCTCTAGCTCGATTCGCATTGATACAAAATGCACGACGGATCACGCACGGCAATCTGGATGTGCGGTTTGCCTTTGCGTCCAAACCATAAAAGACTGATCGTCGATTTTGGAAGTGTGCGTCGGGATCATTACCCGCAGGAACTTCGTTAGTTCCGCCGGGTGCACGGCGATGCAGGGCAGTAGCAGCTTGGTGGTTATGGGCACGTCATCGCTCAAAAGACGGGCGTCGAAGACCAAGTCGAAACCACCACACCTCGGTTGCTTCTCGATTTTATGGCCGCAGATGGCGAGACACGGTTCTTTGTGCGTTTCGGCTCCTTGAGCAGCAGGCCGACCTGCTTCTGACGGTGCAATTCATCAAAGCTCGGCAGAGGGGAGTTGGCAGGCGCGGGAGGTGCGAATGGAATGGGGGTGCGCATGGCATAAAGGCATGCAGGAACCTAGTGAAAAATCGTCAACCTAACCGATGGAGGTCCATTTCTCCGACTTGGATGTCGGAGAGTGGCTGGTTTCCCTGCGCAAGAGGGGCGAAGCCCGAGAAAATGGACGGTTTGAGGGTCGGTCTCAATGCTTTCAGGCGGGAATTTGACGGGCAAAGGGTCGAATGCCCGCCTATTGAGTCCGGCATCGAGGGTTTGAGGCTCGAATTCCCGCCTTATCGCTCCGTGATCGACTGATTTTCGGTCGAATGCCCGCCAAATGACTCCGGGATTGAGGGGGTCCGGGTCGGCTTTGAGGCCTGAATGGTCGAGTCTCCGCCAAAAAGGGTCGAGATCGGGCTTGTCGGGGAGAATCGGGTTGAGGTAATCTCAGTGCATGAGCGATGCAGTTACTTCTCCGGTGTCCGATGCTTCGGGAGCGAAGTCGGCGGCAGCGGCTGTCCCGGTGGCAGGAGCGAAGGGGCTGGACCCCGCGACGGCGTTTGCGGCTTTGGGGAATCCGCTGCGGTGGAGCATTTACCAGATGCTGGCGGATGGCCGGGCGATGTCTGCCAGCGAGGTGGCGGCGGTGGTGAAGCGGGACTTTGATGGCGTGAGCAAGCACCTGCGGCTCATGCGTGCCGCCGGGGTGCTGGCCTCGAAACGAGGTGAGGATCGGCGCTTGGAGTTGTATTACATCCCCGAGACGATCCGCCGCGCGGATGGCGTGGCGGACCTGGGCTTCTGCGTGATCCGGCTGCCGGTCGCGGGCGGGCGGTGAAGGATGGCGCTCATGCTGAAGCCATGAAGGATGAACCACTGGCCTGATAAGCTTTTCAACACCAGTGCCATAGGAATCGCCGGAAAGTTATCGTAGGCCGGATGTGTTGGGCGGATGCGATGCCGCTATCTGCGCGATCTCCTACGCCCAACTATCCGGCTCATGGCGCGTCGATAGCGGCAAGGACTTCGCACGTTCCAAACCAGCCGGATAGTTCGGCGTAGCATGTCTTTCGGGTTGGCGGTGCTCTCAGCGCCGAACACATCCGGCCTACGGCGGTGAGTTCGCTCAAGTATCCGCGAGGCCGCGAGCCATGACCACCTTGCCGGTGCGGACGGTTTCGACGATGTCGAATTTGCTGAGCAGGCGCAGGGCGGCGTCGAGTTTGTCGGTGTTGCCGCTGATGAGGGCGATGAGGCTGTCCTCCTGGAGATCGACGGTCTTGCCGGCGTAGTGCTCGATGATTTGGAGGATCTCGGTGCGGTCGGCGGCAGCGGCGGCGATCTTGATGAGCACCATTTCCTTGGCGACGGCGTCGCGGTCGGTGTGCTCGGTGCAACTGATGACGTCGATGAGCTTGTTCACCTGCATGATGATCTGGTGCAGGCCCTCAGGATGGCCGCTGATGCCGATGGTCATGCGGCTGAAGCGCGGATCACGCGTCTGCGAGACGACCAGCGACTCGATGTTGAACCCGCGGCGGCTGAACACGGCGCAGATGCGGCCGAGGACGCCGGGCTGGTTGTTCACCATGACGCTGAGCGTGTGGATGTTGATGATGTCGGCCTGCGGGGCGGGCTTTTTGTCGGTGGTGGCGGTGATTTTGTCGCTCATGATGTTTGCGGGGCTGGTGTTTGGAAAAGGGGGGCGTGGGTGTTTTCGGGGAAAGTGCTCAGTGCTTAGTTCTCAGTGCTGAGTTTCTCCTTGCGGCGTTTGGGCTTGGACTGAGCACTGAATACTGAGAACTGAGCACTTGGCACTTTTGCAGACTGGATGGTCTTCAAGCGTCCACGGGCGATTTTGAGGTAGTTGGAGTCTTTTTCGATGCCGAGCCACTTGCGCTGGAGCTTCTTCGCGGCGGCGGCGGTGGTGCCGGAGCCGAGGAAGGGATCGACGACGAGGTCGCCAGCATCCGTGCAGCTCAGGATGAGCTTTTCGATGAGGTCGATGGGCTTTTGCGAGGGGTGGCCGCACTTTTCCTTCGAGTTCCCTTTCAAGCTGGGAACGCGAAGGATGTTCGTGGCGAACTTTCCGGCCTCGAGATGAGCTTTGCGGGCCTTTTTGTTCTTGTAGCGTGGATCGCGGAGATACTCGGCGATGGTGGCGCGGTCGTAAGGCAGGCGGACGGCATCCTTGTTGAACTTCACCTCGTCGCTCTTCCGCAGGACGAGGATCATCTCGTATTGCGGGGTGAAGCTGTCGCGGCGCTCGTTGTAGCCCACGGCACGATCCCAGATGATGAGATCGTGAAACGGGTGCTGCTGGGCGAGGCGTGACATGAGGTGCAAAAAGGTGTGCTCGCGCTTTCCTAACTGGCCGAAGATGAAGCAGAGGCCGTCATCGCGAAGGACGCGCATGGATTCAGCGACCCACTTCTCGCACCAGGCGAGGTAGTGGTCGGCGGTTTTCCATTGGGTGTCCCAGGCTTCATCTTCGAGAACATTGAAGTAAGGCGGATCGGCGATGATGGACTGTGCGCAGGCTGCGGGGAGCTTTTTCAACTCGGCGAGGGCATCGCCGTGGATGATGCGGTTGGTTTTCATCGGGGCAGCCCCGCACTCTGGCGAGTGCGCCTACGTGGGTTAGGTCGAACCGGTGGGTTTTTCCATTTTGTGCTTCGGCGCTTCGAGGATCATGTCCTCCAGAGCGGCACCGGCAGGGATCATCGGGAAGACGTTCTCGGCCTTGATGCACTCGGCTTCGATGATGCAGGGGCCGTCGTTGTAATCGAGGGCCTGCTGCAGGATGCGCTCGACATCGGCGGGGCGGCGGATGTGCCAGCCTTTGATGCCGTAGGCTTCGCCGAGCTTCACGAAGTCGGGGTTGCCGATGAGATCGACGCCGCTCTCGCGGTTCTCGAAGAAGAGCTCCTGCCACTGGCGGACCATGCCGAGGTAGCTGTTGTTGAGGATCAAAATTTTGATCGGCAGCTTGTGAATGGCGGCGGTGGCCAGTTCAAAGAGAGTCATCTGGAAGCCGCCGTCGCCCGCGATGGCGACCACGAGCTTGTCCGGGCAGGCGAGCTGGGCACCGATGGCCGCGGGGAAGCCGAAGCCCATCGTGCCGGCACCGCCGGAGCTGAGCCAGTGGTAGCTCTCGTCGTTTTTGTAGAACTGCGCGGCCCACATCTGGTGCTGGCCGACGTCGGTGGTGACGATGGCCTTGCCCTTCGTGAGCGTGTAGAGTTCATCAATGACCTGCTGCATGCGCAGGCCGCCCTGCTTCTTGTAGGTGAGCGGGAATTTCTTCTTGTAGCCGTCGAGATGGGCGAGCCAGTCTTCGGTGGGCAGTTTCTCGACGTGCGGAAGGAGGTCGCTGAGCGCGGCTTTCGCGTCGCCTTTGATCGCGACGTCCACTTTGATCATCTTGTTGAACTCCGCCGCGTCGATGTCGATGTGGATGAGCTTCGCGTTGCGGCCAAACATGTGCGGCTTGCCGATGATGCGGTCGTCAAAGCGGGAGCCGACATTGAAGATGAGGTCGGCTTCGCAGATGGCTTTGTTTGCATACGCGGTGCCGTGCATGCCGAGCATGCCGAGCGAAAGCGGGTGCGTTTCCGGGAAGACTCCTTTGCCCAGCAGCGTGGTGGTGACCGGGCAGCCGAGGGTCTCGGCGAGGGTCATCAGTTCCTTGTCAGCGCGGGCGATCATCGCGCCCTGACCGGCGAGGATGACCGGGCGCTTCGCACCGGCGATCAAGCGGGCGGCTTCTTTAATACCCGCCGGATTGATTTTGAAGTTCTCGCTCGGGTTGTAGCCGGGCAGGTCCATCGGCTCGTCAAAGCTGCCGGTGAACGGGCCCTGGCTGATGTCCTTCGGGATGTCGATGAGCACCGGACCGGGGCGGCCGGTGGTGGCGATGTGGTAGGCCTCACGGGCGATACGCGGGAGGGCGTTTGAGCTCTTCACGAGGAAGTTATGCTTCACGACCGGGCTGGTGATATTGAAGATGTCCGCCTCCTGGAAGGCATCCTTCCCGAGCATCCAGGTGACCTGCTGGCCGCACAGGATGATCATCGGGACGCTGTCCATCTGGGCGGTCATGATGCCGGTGACGGTATTGCCAGCGCCGGGGCCGGAGGTCACGAGGACGACGGCGGGCTTGCCGGTGGCGCGGGCGTAGCC
>Ga0075163_10014605_pt1 | contig 10129 bp, 7 predicted proteins | sample JI1023141ADNA_FD_71478 | JGI IMG/M metagenome (GOLD analysis project Ga0075163, IMG submission 71478) | Wastewater effluent complex algal communities from Wisconsin, to seasonally profile nutrient transformation and Carbon sequestration -... | ecosystem: Engineered > WWTP > Effluent > Algae... | reverse complement strand
TGGTTCGACTATTCCGGCACAACGCTGGAAGAAATGCGCGGCTGGGGTTGGCAGAAGATCCACCACCCTGATCACGTGGACCGTGTGACGGAGAAATTCAAGGCGCACATCGATGGCGAAAAGGATTGGGAGGACACCTTCCCCATCCGAGGAGCCGATGGGCAATACCGATGGTTCCTCTCCCGCGCATTCCCTGTTCGCGATGAGAACGGCAGGGTGCTGCGTTGGTTCGGCACCAATACGGATGTCACGGAAGAACGACGTGCCCGCGAGGAAGCGCTTCGCAGCGAGGACCGTTTCCGAATGCTGGCCGACAACATGAGCCAAATGGCCTATGTGGCCGATGGACAAGGCATCATCACCTGGGTGAACCGCCGCTGGATCGACTACACGGGCATGGATGTGGCCGAGATGAACAACGGTGGTTGGGGAAAGGTGATCGACCCGGCGCACTTCGAAGGCATGGTGAACTCGTACGCGAAAGCGCAAGAGAAGAGCGAGACCTGGGAGCACATCTTCCGCGTACGCTCCACCACCGGCGAATACCGATGGTTCCTGTCGCGCTCCGTACCCATCAAGGATGCAGAGGGCAACGTAGAGCGTTGGTTCGGCACCAACACCGATATCACAGACCAGAAACTCGCGGAGGTCGCATTGGAGGAAAGTGCCACGCACAAGGACCATTTCCTGGCAACACTCGCGCATGAGCTGCGCAATCCATTGGCTCCGCTGAAGAACGGCCTGCAGTTGATGGAGCTGGCGCCCGACGACCCCAAGATCCTGGAGACCACGCGCGCCATGATGGTGCGGCAACTCGATCACATGGTGCGCCTTGTTGACGACCTGATGGACCTGAGCCGTATAAGCCGTGGCAAGATCAACTTGGTCAAGGCCGACGTACAGCTTTCGGAAGTGATCGGCACCGCCATGGAGGCCACGAAGCCCTTGATCGAACGCAACGAACACCGGCTGCATGTGGATGTGGGTGCTGAAGGTCTGGTCGTGCATGGTGACCGGGACCGCCTGACCCAAGTGGTATCGAATCTCCTGAACAATGCGGCGAAATACACGCCGCGCGGCGGCCGTATCGATCTGATCGTGGAACGCGAGAAGGATCAGGCCGTGATCCGTGTGAAGGACAACGGCATTGGCATAGATCCTGAGGCGATCGCCAAGGTCTTCGACATGTTCGCGCAGGTGGAAGCGACCGGCCCCAACGTCGCTACCGATGGCTTGGGCATCGGCCTGAACGTGGTGCAACGGCTGGTGCGCATGCACCACGGCGAAGTGGAAGCGCATAGTGAAGGTTTGGACAAAGGCAGTGAGTTCGTTGTCCGCCTGCCGCTGTTGGTCACTGTGGAACAACCTCCACCCGCAGCGACGAATGGAAGCACTTCACAAACCTCAACGGGCCGCAAGGTGCTTGTGGTGGACGACAATGAGGATATCGCACTTTCCCTTTCCATGCTGCTGAAGAAGCGAGGGCATATCGTGGAGGTTGCGCATGATGGAGAGCAGGCATTGGAAGCAGCCCGCACGTTCCTGCCTGACCTTGTGCTGATGGACATCGGCATGCCGCGGATGAACGGCTACGAAGCCTGCGCCCGATTGCGCGAGACCCCGTGGGGCAAAGGGATGTACATCATCGCGGTGTCCGGTTGGGGGCAGGATGAGGACCGCAAGAAGTCGCAGAACGCGGGCTTCGATGGCCATGTGGTGAAACCGATCGAACGGGCCACGTTGGAGCGATTGGTCACGGAAGCAAGACCTGCTGGCAGCTAGGTCCGGCAAACTGCGGTAACGCCCGGAACACCTGCAGTTGTAGCCCTGCAGGGCTTACTCACTTCTGCTGACTTCGGGGTGCCACTTGAGGAAAGCATGCACATGGCGTGTGGAATAGGGGGGAACAACGGGGATGCTGTTTCACGCATTCTGCGAAAGAAAGCACGAATGCTGAGCTTCGTCTGGATCGCTTAAAGCCCCGGTATCAAAGGCTTCTCTGTCATCAAGCGCGCATCCGACGCATAGCGCAAATACAATGGCCCGACTCTTGACGGAGGATCGGATACCTCTCAAACAACAAAACCATGGCGAACACGAAAAATACACCGGACAACTCCTCCACGACACAACGCGGGCAAGAGACCTCGTTCAAGAAGACGACACCCCGTGCGCAAGCTGAAAAGCAGCCCGGTGATCCCGATACGGCCCAAAGCCCAATGAGTGACGTTGACGTATCGCTGAACGAGCGCGGAAAGGCAGCAAGCAATACGGGCCAGGATCCCACCTCTCCACGTGTCAATGAAAGCCTGCGCGAGGAGGATGAGGCCGATCTGCTCGGCGATCTATCCGACGATACGATCGACGTGGAAGATGATGCTGACACGGACCTGCACACCGACGGCGCTCCTGACCAAACGGACCCCGCTACACGTCGAAGCTGACCGTAGTTCTCTCACCGGAAAAGCCCCGATCACTCCGCCAACGCGGTCATGATCGGGGCTTTTTCGTGCATTGCGTTGGGGAAGAATATCCCCGACCATTGCATCTGTCGTTGTTCAATAAGCTTGTGAAAACGCACGGCCGCAAGCACGCCATGATGGCCTGGACCTTGCGTTGCCAAGACCTGTCGCACAAGTGACCACCACCACATGAGCCTTTCCGCTGCCCCCTCTGCCTGGCCCGTTCGGTTTCGCCAGGCGATCGGTGTCGTTCTCATCCTCGTATCCTGCATGGCGGGCTATCGCGTATGGCGATTGGAACATCAACGGCGCAGTGTGAAGTCCGACATGAAGGAACTCTCGCACGTGACCTACGGGCTTTTCAATGTGGATGAATGGATGGCGATCGTATCGGGTATCATAGAACGCAAGGTCGACCAGCTGGAAGTTACCGAAGAGAACCGGCCGGAGCTGAAAGCGCAACTCGTGGTGATGATGGGTGCCCTGTTGGACGAGGCCTACGGCTCCATGGAACGGGCCAACGACAAAGCCGGATTGAAAGGCGATGTACGCAAGGCGGCGCTGGGCCTACTGGTGGATCTTGACGCCGTGAAAGCCGACCTACCACGCTACGCCGATCGTTTGTTGGACGAAGTGAACAAGCCCGCATCGCGGGACCGGATCCGTTCCCTGTTGCACAAGGAATTCACCAAGCTGGCGGACAGCACCACTTCCCTGGCCGACTATGCCGCACGCGATCGCATCCTGCTACGCGAGGGCCATTGCGATACACATTCATGCATTGTGGACCTGGATGCACGTGCAGAGGAACTATCGGATGCATCGCGGAACATGATGCTCATGCTGGTGGCCTGCATGCTCGCCTTGGTGTTGCTGGTCGTGCTCTCGCGATCGAAAAGCGTGTTCGATCAATACCTCCTCACCGTCGGTGCGTGCCTGCTGCTCGCGCTCGGTGTACAACTGCCGATGATCGATATCGAAGCGAGCGTTAGCCGGTTCCAGATACAGTTGATCGGCGAGGGCATCGCGTTCCAGGACCAAGTGCTGTATTACCAAAGCAAGAGCATCCTCGAAGTGGTGTGGCTCATGCTCTCAGAGAACGATGCCGGTCTGGTGTTGATCGGCTGCTTGGTCCTGCTGTTCAGCATCATACTCCCTGCCGCCAAACTATCCGCAACGCTGCGTGTGCTGCTGATGGGTCGCGCTCCGATAACCCGTGTAGGTCAATTCCTCGTCTTCAGGTCCGGGAAATGGAGCATGGCCGATGTGCTGGTAGTGGCCATGTTCATGACCTACCTCGGTTTCAGCGGCATCGTGAACGGACAGCTCGCACAACTTGAAATGCACGATCCACGTACCGAACTGCTGACCACCAACGGATCCGAGCTTCAGACAGGCTTCTACCTGTTCCTCGCCTACTGCGTGATGGGCTTGGTGATCTCCACCTTGGTGCAACGGAAGTACGCGGCACATTGATGCGCCGAATGATCCGTTAACACGATCATTCCTCGGCTTCAGCCTGCGTCGGCGCAGGTCCTGCTTGTTGCAGTTTCGCGTTCATGCTGAGCGTAGCGTGTGGCACTGCACGCAGCCGCTCCTTCGGGATCAGTTGACCGGTCACACGGCATACGCCGTACGTACCCGCCCGGATGCGCGCGAGGGCAGGGAGCAATTCGCTGATGTACTTCTCCTGGCGCGCGGCCAGCATCATCAACTCTTCCCGTTCCAAGGAAGGATTGCCCTCATCCATGCTCCGGTTGCCGAAATAGGTGTCGTCGGTCCCGTTCGAACCTTCGCGTAACAGCGACTCGCGCGCTTGCGCCAAGTCTTCTTCAGCAGTTGCCAGCCTGGCTTTCAACAAGGTTTCGAACTCCACGAGTTCTTCCGGAGAGTAACGCACAGTGGTCATGATCGATCTGGAGCTTTTCCGGGCCATTAGCCCAATGCATGCCAAACAGCGCTTGCATGGCAAAGCTGACCTCGTTATGCTCCTTCGGGAACACATCTCCACGTATTGTGGAAATGGTTCCGCACTGGACCGCACAATACACCCTTGTTCAGCCTTGTGGCATGAATGGCCCGCGAGTTGGAAAGGCAAATGCACACCGTAAACCAGAACCAGATGAAAACCCCGATCCTACTGACCACGACCCTCTTCGCTGGAGGACTTCTGTTCACATCCTGCGCCAGCGAGCCGGGGGACGCGACGGAGAAGACGACCGACCAGATGCAGGAGAACAGCAAAGAGCTGAACGAAGCGCAAGCTGACAACAGCACGGAGTGGCTTGAAGAGCGCACCGAAGCAACGAAGGAATTGCGCGACCTCCGCGCCACCTTGGAAGAGCGTCAGATCCGCGAACAAGAACGTTTGAACGAGGGCATCAAGGATGCGAAGAAGAAGGCCGAAACGGAAGCGGTGATCGCCGAGTTGAGCGCCAACATCGCCCGCATCGATGCTTCATTGGGAAAAATGGAAGCCAGCACCAATACGGATTGGAGCAACGTGAAATCGGAGGCCCGCCAGACGGCAGATGAGACCAAGTCCTGGTGGGATCGTCAGAAGGAAGCAGTAGACAAGAAGACCGACGCCGACAAGGACAACGACGGTCATTGATCTCGGTGAGGCATGCTTTGGTGGAAGTGCGCCTATGCCTGACGACGACAGCGGGTCACTTCGGTGGCCCGCTGTTCGTTCGTCGTCCAACCACTATCAATGCCTTACCAATACACTGATCATGGACCCCGCAACCGCATCCCGAACTTCATCGCTCCAGAGCGTGACCCTCCCCGATCCACCGGACAGCCCGCCAGTTCCGGTGCGCGAACCTGACCCGGCCCCGCCACCGCAGCGGGACCCCACGCCCGAACGACCCGTGCCCTCACCAGTACCCGGCACACCCAGCATCACTCCACAAGAAGTTCCCACCCATCCCGGCCAGCCCTTGCAACCGGGCACGCAACACCCAGCGGACCCCGATCCTCAGCAGCCAACAGGGCGGTTGCGCTTGATCGTCATCCCTGAGTAGCCTTCAAGGGCCATGGATGATTGGCAGCGCATCCTGATCGGCGATGACCGGTCATGGACCTTCCTGCTGGAGACAGCAGGTCGCAGCGCGTTCATGTGCGTCGTGCTGCTGCTGCTCTTCAAGCTGACCGGCAAAAAGGAGGTGCGCCAGTTCAGTGTGTTGGAACTGATCGTGATCATCGGCCTGGGTTCCGCAGCAGGCGATCCCATGTTCTACCGCGATGTGCCGTTGTTGCCGGCCGTTGTCGCCATTCTTGTCGTGCTCCTGCTCTACCGCTTTTTGAACCAATGGACCAACCGTGTTCCCCGGATGGGCGACTGGGTGGAAGGCACCGTAGTGAAAGTATTGGACAAGGGCGTTGTGGACCGTGCCGCATTGGACAAGGAAGGATTGTCCCTCGAAGAGTTCTTCGGCGACCTGCGCACCCACCATGTGGAACATCTGGGCCAGGTGAAAGCCGCGCATGTGGAAGTGGATGGCGATCTCAGCGTCTTCTTCCAAGCGGATGAGGACGTGCTTCCGGGACTGCCGATCCATGTTGGATGGGCGCAGGAGTTGAGGCCGGTCGCGCTATGGCCTGACGGTCCATTGAGCTGTGGTAGTTGTGGGGTAAGGCGGGAAACAGCACCGATCGGGAAGTGCGCGAACTGCGGATCCGACGGCTGGCTGCCGTCCGCATCCTTCAAGCGGATCTCTTGACTTCAGGTTCCTAAAGGGAACATCCGCTCACGCGGCCTTCGGCAACTTCCGTTGGAGGTCCGTTGCTCTCACCACGATCCGAGATCCGAGCAGCTTGATCACCACGCGTTCTTCGTGGGCCATGCCACGGGTGGCTTTCACCAGCGCGGCAACGGTGGGCAACACACGGGTCTCATACGCCACCACGATGCGCGGATGTACGTAGTACTTGCGACAGACCGCCCTGGTATTCCCCAAATGCGCAGCTACCTCGTCCAATGCGGCGTTGATCTTCTCCCGCCGTTGGGCCTCGGTATCAGCAGCTCCCTGTTGCAGCAGAGCCCGTGTGGCGTGTACCGTGCCCTTCCATGTACGGATGTCCTTGCTGGTGTACGCTCCGCCGCTGATCGAGCGGATGTAATCATTCACCATGCCCGAGTCGATCGGCCTCGGCTTGCCATCTTCATCCACGTATTGAAAAAGGTCCTGCCCCGGCAGTTCCTTGCAGCGCATCACCAAACGGGACAGGCGAGCTGAACCCAGTCGGATGTCATGATCGATGCCCTTCTTGCCACGGAACACGAACCGCACTGCGGATCCGCTGCCCTTCACATGGCGGTCCCGCAACGTACTGAGACCGAACGTGCCGTTCTCCTTGGCGTACGCATCCTGGCCCACGCGGATCTGCGTTTCATCCATAACGCTTACGACGATGGCGAGCACCTTGTTCATCGGTAGGCCGGGAAGTCGCAGGTCGCTTTCGATCCGCTTCCGCATGGCCGGCAACTGGGCACCGAACGCCAATGCATGGGCATACTTCGTGTGGTTGCGTTGCGCGTTCCAGTCGGGGTGATAGCGGTATTGCTTGCGACCTTTCACATCGTAGCCGGTCGCTTGCAAATGCCCGTTGGGATCCGCGCAGATCCACACCCGCTCCCAGGCTGGTGGTATGGCCAAACGCTTTATCCGCTCCTCGGTCTCCTTATCCCTCACGGCCTTGCCATCCATGAGGTATGCGAACCTCTTCGGAGTTCCCGCGCGAGCGATCCCCTGCGGTGTACCACGCACATAACGCAAGCCTGCCGCACGCGCAGCGGTCGGCGAAGGAACCAGATGCGGATCGTTGGTGTTCATACCCATGGAGGTTCAGAATTGTTCAAGGACCGGGTTGCGAAAGCTCCTTTTACTTGGCCTCCTTGGCCGTGGACGGCAGCCGGAAGAGCGCATGCTGGCTCTTCGCATCATCATCGCCCAGCACATAGCCGAAGGGCTCCAGTCCCGGTACGCGATCGAAGATCACTTTCAGCATGGCGGTGATGGGGATGGACAAGAACATGCCGGGAATACCCCACAACGCCCCGCCGATCATCACCACCAGAATGGAGACCAACGCATTCAATTGCACGCGCGATGCCACCACCTTGGGTACGATGAAATTGTTGTCCACGAACTGTACAAAAGCATACAGGCCGAGCACCCACAACGCCGCCTCAGCGTCTTGTGTGGCCAATGCGATCACAATGGGCAGTATGGTGGCGATGATCATCCCGATGTAAGGGATCAGGTTCAGCACTGCACCGATGACCGCCAGCAACAAGGCATACTCCACACCGATCAGCATCAGACCCACCCAGTTCAACACGGTAACGATCCCGGCTTCCATGATCAGGCCCATGAGGTAGCTCTGCACCACACCCTTGGTCTGGCCCAGCACATCGGCCACGGCAGGTTGCTCTTCCGCTGGGAAAAGTTTGGAAACGAATGTCAGCAAGAGCCTCTTGTAGAGCAGCAGCAGGAAGGTGAACACCGGCAGCAGAAAGAAGAACGCGAACAAGGTGCCCACGGTGGTCAAGGTCTGACCGACGAAGGACCCGCCCTTGGCCATGCCTTCATCCTTCACCTTCTCCACGGCATCCTTCACTTCACTGCGCCGCATGTTGAACGCCTCCTGGGCCCAGCGTTGTCCTTCGTTCATCAACGTGTTGAGCTTCTCCTTCAACTGCGGCATGGTCTCGCTGAAGTGCGCAGCTTGAGTGACGATGAAATAGCCCAGACCGGCCAAGGCGAACATCGCCAACAGCACGGCAAGTGCGATAGCCAGCACACGGGGAAAACGCATGCGCGTCATGAAGTTCACGACCGGGTTCAGCAGCATGGACAGCAGCAACGCGAACAGGATCGGGACGATGATGGGTTCCGCGTACGTGAGTGCGTAGAACAAGCCCACCAGCCCGAGCACGATGATGCTCAACTTCTGGTAATGCGGTTGAATGATCTTGCGTTCGGCAGGGGTGGTGCTGTCAATCATGGTGTGGTAGCTAGCGCGGTCCTGTTGAATGAACTTATCCGACCTTTCCTGTGAGCGGATCGGCCTCGCGCGCCCAGTGCCGGTGCTCGGCAACGGCCTTGACAAAGCCCGCGAGAATGTTCTTCGCACTGCGACCGGTCAAAACGCCGGGCACTGCCTCTACGCCGTTTGGTACAAGTCCCCACTGGGCGAGTAGATCGACCGCGTCTCCCATACACGCAATGGCCTTGCAGTGCCGGAACGCATCGCTCACGAAGTCCTTGGCATCGGGAAGCTCCCTCCACGTCCCCTTCCCTCCCACCATGACCACGGCATCATATAACACCGAACTGGTGGTCATCAGGCCATGATCAACAGCGAGGGTATTCTTACCAGTGCCCAGTTCGCGTTTCACTGGTGCGACGATCTTCACCACCGCGCCTTCGGACTCCAAAGACTTCTTCAGCACAGCGGCCTCGGCGGCACCTTCATCGGTAACAAGGATCGCGATGCAACGCGTGGCGATCGAATCCTTGTTGGCGTCCTCCATGCTCAATGCAGCGGAGCGTTCCAAGGTCATCGGCTGATCGTACGGCTGCACACTTTGCGGATCGGTATCGGCAGGAATACTGTGGTTCAATGGAAGCTCCACCTCGGGAACAGCGATGTTGAATGCTTCGGCCACACGTTCCGCGAGGTCCGCATCCACATAGGCCAATTGGCCGATCATGCGTTCGCGGATCGCGGGCACTTCCAACTTGCCCAGCTCAAAGCGCAAGGCGTTCACCAAGTGGCTCTGCTCAGGCACGCTCTGGCTCCGATAGAACAGTGCCGCTTGGCTGTAGTGATCGTGGAACTTCTCGCTCTTGCCGCGCACCTTCACACCTTCCACCGGTCCGGGGAACGAGGTGAAACCACCTTGCTTCATCGCTGCTTGGTACGGGCAACCACCGCCCAAGCTGTTCGGTTCATAGCTCACACGTCCGGTGTTGATGCCGTGGCGCATGTGGCCATCGCGCTGGTTGTTGTGGACAGGGACGATCGGCCTGTTGATCGGCAGTTCGTTGAAGTTCGCACTGCCCAACCGCGAGAGCTGCGTATCGGTGTAGGAGAACAATCGACCTTGCAACAACGGGTCGTTGCTGAAGTCTATACCCGGCACCAAATGCGCGGGATGGAAGGCCACCTGTTCGGTCTCCGCAAAGAAATTATCGGGGTTGCGGTCCAGCGTCATCCTGCCGATGCGTTGCACGGGCACCAGCTCTTCGGGGATCAACTTGGTGGGGTCCAACAGATCGAACGGGAACTTGTGTTCATCCTTGTCGGCCACCACTTGCACGCCCAGCTCCCATTCAGGGAAGTTGCCGCTTTCGATCGCTTCCCACAGATCGCGCCGGTGGAAATCCGGGTCCTTGCCATTGATCTTCGTGGCCTCGTCCCACGCCAGGGAATGAACGCCGAGAAGGGGCTTCCAATGGAACTTCACGAAGCTGCCTTCACCCTCCGCATTCACGAAACGGAAGGTGTGGACACCGAAACCTTCCATCATGCGGTAACTGCGTGGGATGGCACGATCGCTCATCACCCACATCACCATGTGCATGCTTTCGGGCATCAATGAAATGAAGTCCCAGAAGGTGTCGTGCGCGCTGGCGGCCTGCGGCATCTCATGGTGC
>Ga0075163_10014604_pt1 | contig 10129 bp, 6 predicted proteins | sample JI1023141ADNA_FD_71478 | JGI IMG/M metagenome (GOLD analysis project Ga0075163, IMG submission 71478) | Wastewater effluent complex algal communities from Wisconsin, to seasonally profile nutrient transformation and Carbon sequestration -... | ecosystem: Engineered > WWTP > Effluent > Algae... | reverse complement strand
AACACCGCTGAGGCCGCTGTGCATCGCGTGCGGGTACTTGATGCAGCCACCTTTCAGCGCATGGCCGCCAACAACCTGGGCGATGCGTTGCGCAACGAGCTCAACATCCGGTTGGCACAGGACAACGTGTTGGGATCATCGCTGAGCATGCAGGGGATGGGTGGGCAGAACGTGAAGATCCTCGTTGACGGTATTCCCGTGATCGGTCGCCAGGATGGCAACATCGATCTGGGCCAGTTGGACCTTACGGGTATCGATCGTGCGGAGATCGTGGAGGGACCGCTGAGCGTGAGCTATGGTACCAATGCACTCGCAGGCACCATCAACCTCATCACCCGGAAGGCAGGTGCCGCGCAGCCTTCGTTCCGTGTTTCCACGTACGCCGAGCACATCGGCCGGTTCAATGTCAATTTCGCCGCATCACATTCATGGCGCAAGCACAGCGTGCTCTTGAGCGGTGGTCGCAATTTCTTCGGCGGTTGGGATCCGGGGCAGGTGAATGGTCCGGGACTTACGCCCGAGTTGGCCGACACCAACCGATACCAACAATGGAAACCGCGTGAGCAGTACTTCGGCCGGCTCAACTATCGCTGGACCGGTCAGCATTGGACCATCGGCTACAAAGGCGAGGTGATGCACGACATGATCCTTTCGCGGGGCATGCCGCGTGCACCGTATCACGAGACCGCGTTCGATGAACGCTTCACCACATTGCGGTTGGACAATGCGTTAACGGCACAAGCGCGTTTGGATCACGGGAAGTTCTTGAACGGGTTCGTCGCCCACAACCGATACAGCAGGATCCGCAATACATGGTTCCGCGACCTGACCACCTTGGATGGAGTGCTCACCGATGCGATCGGTGCACAAGACACCTCGCGCTTCGACCTGACCAACCTCCGCGCCGTTCTCTCGTCAGCTCCTGATAGTGCCAAGATCTCCTGGGAGATGGGCGTGGACCTTGCACATGAAACAGGTCGGGGACAACGCATCGATGACGGTCGACGGACCATCGGTGACTACGCTGCTTTCGGAAGTTTGGAGTACAAGTTGAACGACCGCTTGACCCTGCGGCCCGGGGTGCGGTATGCTTACAACACCCGTTACACCGCGCCGGTCATTCCTTCGGTCAACCTTCGGTGGCGGCTGGGGAATGCGCTTACGTTGCGTGCTTCCTATGCCGAAGGGTTCCGCGCGCCTTCGTTGAAGGAACTCTACTTCTTCTTTGTCGATGTCAACCACGACATCTCCGGCAACCCGGATCTCAAGGCCGAGCGATCACGGCACGGTACGCTGGCGCTGACCTTTCGCAACGCGCGGGAACGCAACATCTACACGAGCGAGATCAACGTCTTCTACAACCACCTTCGCGATCAGATCACCTTGGCGCAGGTGGAAGGCATGCATTGGAGCTACGTCAACGTGAGTGAGCTCACTACCACAGGCGGCAGCATCGGTGCCGGATGGGACAATGGTCGATGGGCCCTTTCCGCGGGTGGAGCAGTGACCGCGCGGCTTGATGCGATCGCGATCGAAAGCGATGGACCGTGGTTGTGGACGCCTGAGTTGCGCGGAAGCTTGAGCCGACAATGGCGCGAGCAAGGGCTCACGGCCTCGCTCTTTTGGAAGTACACCGGACAGCAGGTCAACTACGCGCTCGTGAACAATGTGGATCTCGTGCGCGGTACCATCGCCCCTTACCACATGGCGGACGTCACGATGAGCAAACGCCTCTTGGCAGGACGCATCACGCTCTCCGCCGGTTGCAAGGATCTCTTTAATGTACAGAACCTGAACGCCAGCCTGGCAGGCGGTGTCCACAATGCGGGCGGCACGAGCGTTCCCATGTCCACTGGGCGAACGGTCTTCTTGCGTATCGAGTTCAAACTGGAACGAAAGAAGGAAGCATGAAAGGAGTAGTGCCCGTTCTTCTTTCGGTGCTGGTGGTGCATACCGGTTGCATCCGGGATGAACTGGCGGTACCTGCCCATCAGGCCGGTGCGGCGGTCACGCGTGAGCTGTGTCTGGAACCGGGTTATGAGAACCAGTTGTGGTATGATCTAGCGACCGGGACCGTGATGGCATCCAATGACAAGACCGCGTGGGACCTCTCCTTCGAGAGTGGCGAGACCGGTTGGCACATCCGCTTGAACGGATCACGGGCGATGTGGGCGTGGGACGCGGGCAATGTGCCGATGGGTGAGCCCACGGATACTGCTGGCATGGGTGCGGGCCGGAAGTACGACCGGCCCAGTGGGCATCCGGACAGTACGGCCATCGGTGACTGGCGTTCGGGCCAACATGTCTTCATCATCGATATGGGTAGTGACCAGCAAAGCCTGCCCATGGGTCTTAGAAAGCTCCAGGTGCTTTCCGTGGATGGATCGGCCTACACGGTCCTTACAGCCGCATTGGATGGTACCGGTCTGGCGCAACACTGCATTGCAAAGGATGCGCAGCGGGAGCATACCATGTTCAGCATTGCGCAAGGCGTGGTCCCCATTGAACCTGTCCACAGCACATGGGACCTTGTTCTTACGCGGTTCACCACCGAAGTGTACCAGCCGATCTTCCTGCCCTATTACCAGGTCACTGGTTTCCTCACCGCTTCGGGGACGCGCGTATCACGGCAGACGACCGCGGACTTCAATGCGGTCTCGCTGGCTGATACCGTGGCGCATCCGTTCCGTGTGGAGCGCAACGCCATAGGGTACGATTGGAAGACCTATTCCTTCGAGACCAACTCCTATACCGTGGACCCCTCCATAGTCTACATCATCCACGATGCGCAAGGGTACTTCCACAAAGTGCGTTTCCTGGACTACTACAACCAGGTCGGTGACATCGGCTGTCCGCAGTTCGAGGTGGTCTCCTTGTGAAGCGGCCTAGAATTCACCATCACCGCCACTGCCGGGTTCGGGGCGTTGCTGATTGCCCTTCTTGCGGAAGAGCGAGGTGTTCTGCTCCCCGAACTTCCACGTGAGCGTGAAACGTACGAAGCGCATTTCGCGCCTGCGGAAGCTCTCCTGGTACAAATAGTCCGTGTCGATCGAATTGCCCCATTTGCGCGTGAAGAAGACATCGTTCACGGAAAGCACGCCGGTCAGTTTCTTCGTGAAGTCGTGGCTCACGGATGCATCAACGCCGTATTGCGGAAGGTTTCGACCCTGTGCCTGGATCCGTGCGCCTTCGTATTCACCGTTCACCTGGGCCGTCCAATCCTTGTGGAAGCGGTAGTTCACCATGGCCTTGCCGTTCCAGTTGAAGCCCTCGTTGCGCGCACCGCCTTGCTCCTTGGAGAGGGCCATATTCGTGTATTGGAGCGTTCCGCTCAGCGTGAGTTGCAACCCTTGCATCGGGTCCAGCTTGAAGATGTTCTCCCAGCCGCCGCTCGCGCTATAGCTCCCGTTGATGAAGGTGTTCAGCAGGATCGTGGTATCCGAAGGCAGGGGCGTGGCGTAGCTGGTGATCACATCGGTGGTGTACCGGCCGAAGACCGACGTGAGCCAGGTCGCTTTACCCTTCCAGAAAGGAAGGAGGTGGTTCACTTCGGCCAGGTTGCTCATCTCCGGAGCAAGCGTCGGGTTGCCGATCCGCACGTTGCGCGCATCACTGATCATGATGAAGGGCATGATCTGCCAGTGGTTCGGCCGCTGGATCTTCCGCGAGAAATTCACCTGGAGTTCGCGCACACCATCATCCCAGCGTCGCACCAGGTAGATGGATGGGAACAACGCTCTTCCCAAATTCTCCGTGCCGTCCGGATAGATATAGCTATAGGTGAGGTCCTTGCCCACCAGCTCGGCCTCGAACCAGGTGGCTTCGAAACGCAGGCCGGCCATCAACGACCAGCTTTTCGTGAGCTTCTGCGACCAGTTGAAGTACGCCGCATTTATGAGGTCGGTGATGTCGTAGTCGTTGGAAAGGGTGGAGTCCAACACATCGGTGCCGACCACGGGGGAGGTCACGAAGACATCCTGGTAGGTATTGTCCAGGCGTGTGTTGCTCTTCACCCCGTACTCGAACTTCGTTCTCTCGTTGACAGGATTGATGAAGTCGGCTTGGAAGGTGAGGGTGTTGTAACGGCTTCCCCCTACGTTGTCCTGAAGACGCGGGCTTTCAGGCAACAGCGCACCGCCCGTGGTGTAGCTGTAAAGGTCCTGTTCCGAGTTGCTATCGCGACGGCTGCGGTTGTATGTCACGTCCATCGACCACTCCTTGCCCTGCTTCGGTGCCTTGTGCCGAAGGGAGATCTGCGAGGTGACCCCCATGTTCTCGCTCTTCGCGTTGTTGAATTGCTGGCCGGTGCCCAATAGTTCGCGACCCGCCCCGTAGGTGCTCGACGATTGCTTGTCCTCGCCGTCGTTCATGTGGCCTCGGAAGGACTGGGACACGCTGATGGTGTTGCGGTTGTTCACCTGCCAGTCCACGCCGAAGCGACCACCGTTCATGGTGCGGCCGTTGTTGCTCTCCGTGTCCTGGTCGAAGTAGCCGATCGTCTCCCCGAAGGAGCGATCGGTGCGGCGCGTGGCACCGTTGGTGACATTGTTACCGGTATTCCAATTGTAAGAGAGGTTGAAGCCCCACCTCCCTTCCTTGGCGTTTATGTTCCCGCTTGCCTGGTAACGATCGTTGGTGCCGACCCCGGCCTGCACCTGTCCATTGTAGCCCGGCTTGGTGTTCTTCTTCAACACCACGTTCAGGATGCCCCCCGTGGTGTTCGCATCGAAGGCCACGGACGGGTTGGTGATCAGCTCCACCCGTTCGATCTCCTCCGCAGGGATCATCTCCAAGGTCATCGATGTCGGTCTTCCGTCGATGAGGATCTGCGGACTTGAGCCGCGCATTTGCACATTGCCGTCCAGGTCGACGCTCAGGCCTGGGATGTTCTTCATCACATCCACCGCCGTTCCACCTTGGGTGGTAAGATCCTTGTCCACGTTGAACACCCTGCGATCCACTTGCATCACCGAGGTGCTCTTCTCGCCGGTCACTTCGAACTCCTTCAGCACTTCGGCATCGGGTTCCAACAAGAGGTTGCCAAGGTCCTGTTCCAGCTGATCCCGCGAAATGGTGATCTGCTTCGTGAGCGTGGTGTACCCGATGAAGCTGACGGTGAGCTTGAGCGGACCGAAGGGCAGTTTGTCCAACGCGAAGTCGCCGTTCGGACGCACGATGGCGCCGTTCAACAAGCTGTCGTTGCGTTGGGAGAAGATGGCCACCGTCGCGAATTCCGCGGGCTTCTTGGTAGAAGCATCCATCACCTTGCCATACACCTTGCCGATGGCCGGTGGTGGGCCTGAAGGTCGCTGTGCGAACGCCCCTGAGCAGGGGAGAAGAAGCACGCCGATGAGCAGTGCCAGGTGTGCGATGCGGTCCGTGTAAGGCATGTGCTTAGGGCGGGTGAAGGTACCGGCTTGGCCAGCGGCGTTGGATGGATCGGACGGCCACAAGGCCACTAGGTTTGGATCGATCAACAACTTTTCACAACCCGTCCTGCCCCGCGGGGATCCGTTACCGTGGCCCAAAGAAAAAGCCCCCCGCCGTTGGGCGAGGGGCTCTTGGGGTCGTTCTACTGTTGATCAGTACTCATCACGACGTGGACGCTCGCTGCGGTAGCCGCCGCGATCTCCACCACCGTTGCCACCGCGGTCGCTGCGGTATCCACCACGATCACCACCACGATCTCCGCCGCCGCTACGGCCTCCGCCGCCGAAGCTTGGACGATCGCCTTCGGTGCGAGGACGAGCCTCGTTCACCACCAGGTCACGCCCGTGGAAATTCTTGCCGTTGGTGCCTTCGATGGCAGCACGTCCGGCGTCATCGTTGGCCATTTCCACGAATCCGAAGCCGCGGCTACGGTTGGTGGCTTTGTCCATGATGATCTTGGCCGAGGTCACCTCTCCGAACGGGGAAAAGAGTTCGTGGAGATCCTGGTCCTTCACTGAGTAAGGCACGTTGGCGACGTAAATGTTCATGAGTTCTAACTGACGGTTTATGTTGTTCTATGCCTGTTCCCCCGTGGTCTCGCCAAAGCACAAGGGGGCCGTTGGGCGGGACGAATGTAGGTAGAACCCCGATCCCGGCAATACCGGGGGTGGAAGGCCTGTCATTGGATGGTCACGGGGTTAGGGAAGGTGTGGGAGGTACGCTCCACAGCTCACGGCTCCACACTCCACAACCACTCTCGACACCAGCAATGAACTGAGTAGGGGAAGATGGCCAATAGCAAGATGGGAGTGCAAGGCGTTGGGGCGAAGGGGGGGGCCTTTTGGAATACCGACTGTTACCGTTTCGCGTATTGTGCGATCGCTGGAACGCACTATACGGCATCCGTTCAGTGCGCCTGCTTGGTCAGTTTGATCGAAGTAGAACCATTTGCGTTGGACAGCATGAGGAGGTAGCTGCCGTCAGGGAGACCTGTCATGTCAAAGATTTCGCTGTACTGCCCAGCAGGCGAAAGGCGATCGGAGAACAGGGTGCGGACCACCTTCCCATGCGCATCCAGCAGTCCGGCGGCGAGACGTTCCGTGTGCTCGAGCTCGTATTTGAACGCGGCCCGATCGGCGATCGGGTTGGGGTAGATGAGGACGTTGCCCAATGGCTTGAACTCAGCGATGCCTGCATCAAAGTCGGTCAAAAGCCGCACGACCATGAGCGAATTGTCACCTATTCCAAAGCCGTCGTATACGCTACCGCAGAGCAACAATTTCCCATCGTTCTGCAGGCAGGCGCCTTCCACACCGGTGATCGCATATCCACTGGGATGTGTCACTGTTCCGGCAATGCCAAAGGACATGTCCAGGGTGCCGTCCGTATCATACCGCTCCACCACAACTTCACCGCCAGAGACCAACACCTTGCCATCCGGTTGTAACGTAACCTGGGTCGCGAAGGTGAGTTCAGGGATCATTATCTGACCATCCAAGTTAAAGGTCTGGTCGAGCGACCCGTTCGGCGTCAACTGCAGCAGATAGCCGCTCTGCTCGGAATTCTCCGGGATAATACGCTGCCCGGTTGCGACTATGCCGCCATCAGGTCTGATGACCATATCGTAGACCATCTCCCAGTTATTGCCCGCAGTCGAAAGGGTATCGATGCCGCCGACGCCAAAGGAATCGTCCAGCGAACCGTTCTCCAGGTATCGCACGAGCAGGGATCGGACCAGTTCTTCCGGTACGGTGTAGATGGCATTTCCGCCGACCAGGATCTTGCCATCGGGATAAACGGCCACCGTACGCGTATCCGCAGAAACCCCAATGGCGTTCGTGACCACACCGTCGTCGCTGAACGTGGGGTCGACGGTACCGTTCGCGAGCAAGCGCAACACACCGAACTCATGGCCACTTAGGTTGTAAACGTCTGCGCACAACACGATGCGGCCTTCTCCATCCATCACAACGTCGGTCGCATGGCTGGAAGAGCCCAAGATCATCCGCACCTGTCCGGCCTGACCGAACTCAGGGTCCAACGTCCCGTCGGAGAGGTAGCGCACCGCAATGGTGTGACTATCGGCACTGCCCACCGCGATGATACGGCCTTCAGTATCGATCGCCATTTTCCAGAACCATGTGTGGTTGTAAGGGAGAGCTTGCGTAGTGCAGATCCCATCGGTTCCAAAGGTCAGGTCCGGTGTTCCGTCCGCAAGGAAACACATGATGAAACTGTGCGCCGTAAGGTTTCCGCCAGCGCCACTAGCCATAAGGATCCGCCCATCGGGAAGAACGGCAATGGCGTTGCCACGGTCACTCACGGGGCTCGGGTTCGGAAAGACGAAGCCATCCGCACTGAAACTGAGATCCAGGTCGCCCGCCTGTGCGAATGATAGTTGCCCTATGAATAGAGACCCAATTGCTAGAGCAAAGGTCTTGGTAAGGGGTCGGTCCGGTGTTCTGAAGAAGGCGAGCAGCGCGCGCATTAAGAGGGAAGCTAGGGAGGGAAGGTACTGCGGCTTCAAGGATCGTTCGCGCTGCCTCGGACGTGTGGTCCGGAAGCGGAACAGGGTGGGTTGTAGGGCACGGTGTGAGGTGGCGGTACTTCACACCTCACATTTCCGCCCCTCACACGCCACTTCCCCTCTTGTCTTCCATCGGTGTTTGAGGCACGGCCTCTTATTGGGCCTGCAGCACGCCAAGTTGCGTATACGCCCGTGCATCCGCCAAGGTCCATTCCCGCCAAGAGCGTTCCGGGTATTCGTCCAGGAACCGCTCCGCCCGGTGGTGTACGCGCGCCGCGAACCGCGACGGGGACATGTACAGTCCGCTCCGGTAGCGCTCCGGTCCGCCGAGGACCTGTTCGTTGTACCGATCCAGTGCCTCCAGCTCCAGCGTGGAACGCATCATATACGGAAGGGTCTTGTCGCTCAGGGTGGCCAGATAGTCCAACTCCACGAAGGCGCGTTCGCGGTGCGCCATGTTGTAGCGCGCGATCACCGTATCCCAATCCACCAGCGTCATCAATAGCGCGATGCTATAGAGCGAGACCATGTTCCAGCGGATCAGGAAATGGCGGGAGCGTTGGTTCCGGACCTTCACCATGATCAGGAGCAGGCCCACCAATGTCGCCAGCAGGAAGAAGGCCACCCCGATGCGTTTGTAGGCAAGCGCATAATGGTGGATGTACCAGTAGTTGCGGATGGCCACGGAAACAACGAGCACTGCGTTCTGGGTCAACCAGAGATAGCTGAGCACCTTGATGGTGCGGTTGCCGGTGTGGAAGTTGAGGTCGCCACGGAAGTAGTAGAGCACGATGAGCGCACCCAGTACGATGGAGACGATCAACAACCAGGTTCCTTGGTGGACGAAGGACTTCAGGTATTGCCCCTCGAAGTGGAAGTTGAACCACACGTGGTGGATGTCCAGCGCGTTGAGCAAGAGCAATAGCGCGTTGAGGCTGCCGAGCAACAGGATGCCGATCGCGGCTTCGCTATGTATGGCACGCTGGTGTTCGTTGTCGCCTGATCGGCTGCTGGGGAGCAGCGCATCCATCTTGGCTTTCGCCCACTTCAACATGCGCTCATTGCGCGTGAAGAGGAGGAGAAAGGCGGATAGCACCAGCCCGAGCAAGAAGACCAAAGGAACGCTGGCATCGATACGGCCAAGCCAGCTGAAAAAGTCGGCGACGATCTCTTCGAAGTACGGATTGGATCCGCTGTACAATGCGGCGAACAGCAGCAGGATGAGCGGCACCAGCGTAACCGATAACACCCCGCGTGGCGTTATGCGGAACCCCGATCCACTGCTGCTCGGCATGGGAAGCAGTCGTGCGAAGGCCTTTTGTGCCGCCAGCAAATGCGCACCTGCCAGTGCGGCGGAATGATGCAAAGCCCCAAGCTCCGGTGCCAGCAACACGCCGACCGTGAACACCACGGACACCATGTTCACCACCAGCGCCAAGGTGGAACCATACAAGACCACCATCACGGCCGTGATGAGCGTTCCGCCGATGGTGAGCAGCACGCTCCGTTCCAGCGGTACCCGCCGCAGGGCGAACAGCGCACCGAATACGAGCACCTCGAAGAGCAGCAGGTTGAGACCGATGCCGGTGCCGTGGAAGAGGAAGGTGAAGATGGCCGCGAAGGCCAGACAAGTGAAGAGGGTGCGGTGTGCGTGCATGGTGGTTGGTGTCCACGCGGGGAACGCTGTACGAAGGCGATCAGTATTCGCGACAATTAGCGAATTCGCTAATTGAGAATTGGTCCCTCACTCCGCCACCCGATCCAGTGCATGGTCCTTGATCGTCAACTCCACATCATCGTTCTTGCGCGGGGCAAGTCTTAACACAGGTCTGCGATGGTGTTCATGCGGGTGATGTCGCTTTGCGGCACACAACACCATGACCATGGAACATCGGAATGAATGGCTGGCCTGGGTGGCCACTGCCTTTGGACTTCTCGGGCTCGTCGGACTGGCAAGCGCGCAGCCGATCCCCAACGAGGACCTGGGTGCATTGCCTCTATCGCACATGGTCCATCGCGATCGGCCACCGACCAAGGTGGAACCGGAAGCAACCGAATGGGCAGTGGACCTAGGACCGATCACGGACGACGGGCGCAGTGCGGAAGTGCCGCTCACTCGACAGCTGATCGTCGTGCGAACGAGCAACAGCGAAGGTCCGCTCCAAGTGGAAT
>Ga0075163_10014603_pt1 | contig 10130 bp, 4 predicted proteins | sample JI1023141ADNA_FD_71478 | JGI IMG/M metagenome (GOLD analysis project Ga0075163, IMG submission 71478) | Wastewater effluent complex algal communities from Wisconsin, to seasonally profile nutrient transformation and Carbon sequestration -... | ecosystem: Engineered > WWTP > Effluent > Algae... | reverse complement strand
ATGAATATTCTTTTCATCTAAAGTCAACGATAGATTTGCATCCGTGCAACCGGAATATTTGGATAGATTATTCACTGCTTCTTTAAAAATCAGGTACATGTTGTTTTTTACTTCCATACTGAGTTTACACTCCATCTTTTCTTTGGGAAAGTTAAATGTATAATCGATATTCTTCGCCTCTAAAATGGTGGTGGCATATTCTCTCATGCGGCTCATTACTTCCTCAATGGTATCGTTACCCGGATTAATATTCCAGATAATGTCACTCATATTATCCAGTAAGCGCTGACTGCGTTCGTTTATTTTTTCTAATGACGCTTTTGTTTTTTCATCTACGTAATGCTGTATATTATTTTGAGCTGTCCGACTTAAAATGTTGATACTGCTTAATGTGCTTCCTATATCATCATGTAGATCGCGGGACAATCTCGATCGCATTTGTTCCATTTCAACTGTTCGCTTTAATTTGTTACGGTTGATTAGTACTATAATTAGTAGTAACAATAAGGCAGACCCAACAATAAATGAATTACGAATGATCTTTTGATTTTGAAGTTGTTGTTGCACAATTGCATCTTTTTTTTGCTGCTCTGATTTAGCAATCGTTTCTTTTTTATCAAATTCGTATTGCAGTTGCTGTTGGGTAATCTTTTCGGTTATTTTATTGTTTGCCAAACTATCGCGCATGATAATGTATAATTTATAGTATTCAAGCGATTTGTTAAAGTTACCTTGAGTACTATCTAATGTGGCTAAGCTGAGATAAACTAATTTTATATTTTCCAAACTTCCAATCTCATTGGAAAGCAATAAACTCTTATTTAAGTACTGTGAAGCCTTTTTGTAATTCTTCTGAAATCTGTATATATTTCCAATGTTGTTATAGGCTTCTGCAATACCTTCATTATCTCCAATATCTTCTTTTATCTTTAGGGAAGCAAAAAGATTCTCCAATGAGAGAGAATAGTTCTTCTGATGCGAATAAATAAGCCCGATATTATTGTAACACTGGGCTATACCATAATTATCTCCAATTTCTTCTCTGATTTTCAAAGCAGCTTTATAATTCTGCATGGCTTCTGCATTATTTCCCAGATCATCATTTATCGTTCCGATACTAAAAATCGAATAAGCAACTCCCTTATTATCTTTTAATGATTCATTTATTTGAAGGGCATCGTTATAATTCTTTAAAGCTTCCGAATACCTTTCCATGTTCCGGTAAATATTTCCAATATTGATATAAGTAGCAGCGATACTTGGCTTATCTTTTATTTCTTCATGAATAGGTAATGCTGCTATATAATTTTCTATTGCTGCTGAATAGTTACCTAGATCACTGAAAACAAGACCAATGTTATTGTAAGAAGCAGCGATACCCATTTTATCATTGATTTCTTTACGGATTCCCAGTGCTGTCAAATGATTTTGCAATGCAACAGGATAATTACCCTGATACCAATGAATAATTCCAATGTTGTTGTAAGTTCTTGCCTTTTGTTTTTTAACTAAATCTTTGTTTTTAAATTCTTCAGTAATTAGAAGTTGCTCATATATATGTTGAGCATTATTGTTATACTTTAAAGCATCGATGTATTTTCCCTGATTCATAAGGGCATTACCTAACTGGAGCTGTGCACCTGCGATTCCCATTTTGTATTTTAAATGAGATGCTAACTTCAATGCCTTATTTCCGAAATAAATTGACGTGTCAGGGTCACTATTTCTAAGCTGAAATGCAAGCGCGCATAATGTATTAACTTGAGAAGTATCTTCTTTCTGTAGCTTTAATATGCTAAATAATGAATCGATAACAACCGGAGATTGGGAATAGGAGGTGTTTTGATAAAAAAAAGCACTAATTAGTATGCAAAGAATTATTTTCATTTGATATATGTCATTGATCTTTAACCGGAGTGTAAACTAACTAAACCTCGGTAAAATTAATTCTACTGTTGTTCCAATTTCAATGGAAGAGTTTATTTTAAGCACCCCTTTTATTTCTTCTGCCCTATGAAACATATTACTTAATCCGCCCCGATGTGTTATTTCATTTTCATTAAAACCTTTACCATTATCTTCTATTTTAAGATGTATATATTTTACTTCAAATTTCAGACTTAGAATGGCTTTATCAGCTCCGGAGTACTTAGAAAGATTATTTACCGCTTCTTTGAAAATCAGATACAAGTTATTTTTTACTTCCATACTGAGTTTGCAGTCCACTTTTTCTTTTGGAAAATCAAATTTGTAATCAATGTTTTTTGCTTCCAGAATGGTTGTTGCATATTCTCTCATGCGGCTCATTACTTCCTCAATGGTATCGTTTCCTGGATTAATATTCCAGATAATGTCACTCATATTATCCAGTAATCGTTGGCTGCGTTCGTTTATCTTCTCTAATGATGCTTTTGTTTTTTCATTTCCTGATTGATATAAATTACTTTGTGCCGTCCGGCTCAAGATGTTAATACTGCTTAAAGTACTTCCAATATCATCATGTAAATCTCTTGATAGTCTCGACCGCATTTTTTCCATTTCCACTGTTCGCTTTAACTTATTGCGGTTAATTAACACAACTAGTAGTAACATTAACAGAAGGGAACCTGCAATTAATGAATTTCTTGTAATTTTATGTTTTTGGATCTCTTGCTCGTTCATTAAATTTAATTTCTCCTGTTTCGATTTCAATTTCTCCTGCTCACGCTGAAATTTAATTTCGTTATCTTTTTGAGAAATTAGTTTTGTAATTTCTTCATTCGAAGATGAATCCTGATATTGCATAAATAGTTCATGAGCCTCTAATGCTTTCTTTGTATTTCCAATTGATTTATATGCCTGATATAAATATTTATATATTTCACTGTATGAGAACAAATCTCCAACAATTTCATTTGCCTGCAAACTTTTGTAAAGCATCTGAACAGCTTTTTGTGGGTTTCCGGATTCCACATAAGCAGTACCTAAATAACCGTAGGAAAGGGTTTCCTGATATTTATCAGTAATTTCCAGAGCTCTTTCTAATGCTAAATTATAATAGTAAATAGCGCTGTCGTATTCATTTAATGTACTATACCTGTTGCCTATAGATCGAAGTACAAATCCTTCCATCTTTTTATTGTTTATTAACCTCGTCCATTTTAATGATTGCTCATAGCATTCCATTTGCTTAATTTTGTTATTATCATAGGTATTGCCTGTATTCCCAATTGTAACGGCCATACAACTTGTATCTCTAGCCAGCATTGCAGATGTGAGAGATTTGGAAAAATGATCACGAGCCTTATCCAGTTCACCCTTGTCCATATATATACACCCAATAGCATTATGCGCCCATGCCAAAGCTTGATTATTTTTTGATTCTTCTGCTAGTTTCAAACTTTTAATGGTGTGGATATATGACTCTGATAATTCGCCTCTCCTGTAAAATGAACCACCTAGATGACAATAAGCCAATGCCTCCGTTACTTTATCATTAATAGTTTTGGAAATTACAATGCTATTATTAAACTGACTTTCAGCTTCAATGTAATTGCTCTTCTCTAAGAGAGACATTCCTATTAGTAAGGAAGCTTTGGCTTCATACTTTTTACTTTTTGATTTTAATGAATGGTCCCGTAATGTTTTAGCATATCCTAAAGCGCTATCGGGATTATTTATCATTAGTACCCAGGTGAAATCAAATAATGCTTGCTGACGTATTGTATCATGTAGTGCAGTATTTTGCCATGGATTCAATGCTGAATTCCGGGAATAGCAAATATTATATGAAACGACTAAAGTGATCAGCAGGAAAGCAAGGTGTTTCATCTTTGAAGATAGTTGATGAAATGAATAAAACATTTATTTTTTGTATGGGATTTGATTTGTGGCCTTACAAGTTTGTTTCTTAGAATATTTTATTCTGTATCGCTTTTGCCACAGCCTCACTCTTTGAGTTCACATGTAGTTTGCTGTAAATATTTTTAATATGATAGCGTAATGTTTCCAGTCCTACATTCATTTCTCCTGCAGCCATCTTATAACTGTAGCCTCTCACTAAATAAGATAGCACATCATGCTCCCGAGGAGTGAGTGTTAGTAAGTCAGCCGATTTTTGAAAAGGTTGAGAAAAGAGTTTAAGCACCTGCTTAGCTACAGATGGCGTCATAGGTGCACCACCAGTATGTGCTTCATTAATGGCTTCAATTATTTTTTCTGGTGCTGTACGTTTTAAAATGTAACCGCTTGCACCATAACATATAGCCTGAAACACTCTATCATTATCATCAAAAACAGTAAGCATTAAAACACTTACTTCATAGCCTGCTGTGCGTAATGTTCTCAAACCCTGCAATCCATTTTCAACCGGCATATCAATATCCATTAGTATAACATCTGGCTGATGGTGTTCCACATTCCTGACAACATTTTTGCAATTGTTATAAACCCCAACCAACTCTATACCCTTTGAATTACTTATTAGTTCGCCAAGGCTATCAATGAAATCCGGATTGTCTTCAAAAATCAAAACTCTTATCATATATGGAGAATACTATAAAACCTTGGTTCAAAGCTCATATTAACTGCATTACGAAGATGGATTATTAATTTCACTTTACAAAATAACCAGAATTTACCTTTAAACTGTCCCACATATTAATGGGGGATTAGGAGGATGGTAGATTATTGGGGAACGGCGTACGGAAGGCTCATATGACGTTGATATGATTATTAGAAATATATGGTATAATTGATAGCCTTATTGCTCCTGTTTTGACGATGTCTTTATGGTTTTCAAAGAGCTGCTTTGGTTGTCTTTTTATGAATAGAATTAACATTAAGAAAAAATATCTATTATTCTTCCTACTTAATAATCAGCATATATGTGCTTTTCTGTATAGGATACCTAGCGGGAAGAAAAGTTTTAACAAATTGTTTTTAAAGAGCCCTAAATATTTTTGAGAAGAAAGAAATAGTTAAATGGTATTTCCGAAAAACAAAATCAAACGACAGGAATTAAGGAAAGAAAAGTAGAGAATGTAAGACACAGCTATTTCTGGAAAATTAGCTTTTTCTCTAAATTATTATGGTATGGTAAAATCAATATAAATAGCTGAACCATTAAATGTAATTACGCCTGAATTATATATTATCATCCAGGGAAAACTTAAATCACCGTTATATATTTCAACAAGTAGTATTAAAATGAACTGTAGCAATTAAGTTCGATTTCAATTCAAAGAATTAGTGATATGTGATTTATTTTTATTCCTCTGCACAGATTTAAATTATGTTTAGAAATGCTGATTACTGTATAAAGTTGTACGAAGAACCCGGCGAAATTAATACCGGGGTTTTACTCCATGTTTCAATGGCATTTCTAAGTCTTACAACAATATAATAGCTCCCACCTGAAACAAGAGTTGGCAGATAAACCAGAGCCTTACCATTGGTTTTAACAAGTACTGTTTTGCTGGCAACAATTATTTCCGGACTGGATGGATTTCGTAATTCTACTATGATGGAGTCAGCAATGTCAGGATGAACGTCTTCGCCAGAATTTGCCAAAACAGAATTCATCACATTGTTTCCGGTGTAATTTCCTTCAATTAAGAATTCAAGATTAAAGGGAGTGGCGTTATTGGTGAAATCATCAAACCCAATATCATGTGGTCCATTTCGTGGTTCACAATCAATATCTAATCCAGCATATCCGGGAGGTGCAGTGCCAGTACCATCCAGAGAAATAGATGCAGCACTTGCATGCAAATCTGTAGCATTATTTATAAAATTGGGATTAGCCACAACTGAATTGACTTCCCCTCCTGGATTAAGTGTTAAAGCTGCCTGCCATGAAGCAAGAGTAACACAATTGATAGTGGAAGTCTTGCCTATAAACCCATTGGATGTATCTGCTAAATAATAATTATTGTAATCGGATAGAGAACCTCCGTTGCCATATTGATTTGGAGAACCAGAATTAATACAACTATGATAAGCAACTCCTGATTGTGCTGATGTAAAATTGGAAAATACATTATTTTTAATCCGGAAGGTTTTGCTTGTACTTGCAATAGCTAAGCATATTGATGAAGCATTTGGGAATGTACTACCATCTAAACTGATACTGTTGTTATAAATTTCAGAGGTCACCGTACCGGCACCTGTGTCTTGAAAATAAATTCCTATAATGGCGGCAAGTGCTGTTGAAGCACCAGTATAAGAAGCTAAAAGGTTACTTATGCTGTTATTAAAGATTTTAAAACTCATCGATTGATTATCCCAGCTTAACCTGATGCCGCTAACCCAATGCAATGAATTAAGTGCTGTATTACTACGTCTTAATGTGTGAATAATATTGTTGCTAATTTCATTTGATCCATAAGAATTGCCAACTACAATTCCATCTACATCTCCGGTAGTTGAAGTACCTGTTATATTCTGGATAATGCAATTACGCACCGTAAAATTAAATTGACCTTCAATCAGAATTCCATAGGAACCTCCGCCAATGATATCATCAGCCACATTCGGATCACCTATATAATTAAAAGTGTTGCATGAGGAAGTAATAATCTGATTCCCCTGATCAGCAGGGCCTGATGCATTATTTACTCCGTTCAAACTGATGCCAACATTACAGTCTTTAATATTTATATCCCGGAATATATTAAACGAATTAGTACCTGCAAATCCACCTGATGATATAGTGCTGAAAGATGCTATTCCATAAACACTTCCATGATTGCGATTAAGATCAATTGATATCTTATCGAAAAAATTATTCTGTGCTCCCCTGTTGGTAAATAATTCAAAGAGAGCTAACCCAATTTCAACTGTTGGAGCATTTCCATGTGTAATAAGATTAACATTACTTATAGTAGTGTAAGATGCACAAACACCAAGCAGTGGTTCACTTCCATGTGATATCGCTGTAGAACTAACACCAGTTCCAAAGCCTGCACTTGAGGCTACAACATTAGAACCATGATATGCAATTGTTGCAGGAGCACCCGTTTTTGAAATGGTGAGTAAATTAGTGGCACTACCATTTGGAGTAGCTACAAAAATTGGAAATATATTACTTCCGTTTGCAGTTGTGGTATCATATTGTGCATCGGTTAAATTCAGCGTTACCGCTCCTGAAATTCCTCTGTTATTTACATCTGCTATTGCCTGCGTAAGACTGTTATATGTCTGACCCACTCCTACATTATAAGTGCCGGATGAAATAGGTGTTGGTATTCCAGGTGTAAAACGAAAGTTATAAGAAGGCCATCCACTTAATGGACTTAACATACGATGATTCACAATCGATGACCCTGATACAGCATCAATAAATTTACCATTACCTCCTGTACCCCATTCCATTCCTATCATCGCTCCTCCTGATGTTGTTTGCACACCAATAACATTTAAAGACCCGTAATGAAATTCAATAACATTTGTTGTTTCATAAAGTATGATCTGGCAATTCATTCTTACATTACTTCCAGGTGTACCTGTATAGGTGGGATAGTTGGTATATTGAATGGTAAATGTTCTGCTTCCTGTTGCACCTTGCGTTTGGTACAAAATATCTGATGAAGCATCATCAATTAAATTATTGAACCATGGCGCAAGACATTGGTTGGGACTGGATGCTGTAACCAGATTAACATTGCCTGCTGTTGCTGATGGAGCAATTGCATCAAACCAAATAACTCCATTAGTACTTAATCCAACCGTGGTAAATGTACTGTCTGCATATCCGAAATCAAATCCGATAGGAATACCCGTTTGATTTACGTTATCACCTGTTGCAGTAGAACTGGTTGCTCCGGTACCAATAGAGATGGGAGAATATGCTGAATTAAATGTGGAACGTGTAAAGCGTGTTTGTGCATTAACATTGCTTAAGAGCATAAAAAAGTACGCAAAAATTACTGTCTTTAACGTTACTATATCTTTACTTAATAGGTAGTCCGAATTATTCATGGTGATTGTGGTTTCTGTTTATTATTTCAGGCTGATTAATTATTTCAATGTGCATTCGATTTATTACTTAGGATATAATCCTTATCGAAAAAATTACTTATGGATTACTAAAACAATCCTTGTTAAAATAAGGATTGTAGATTTTGGATTATTGAATTACTATTTGATTTCCAATGTAATCGAATAGTACAAAATTGAACATTCCTCCTTGAAAGGTCAATCCCCAAAAATGGTGATTGAGGTTGATTTCAAGTTTCATCACTCCTTGAATGATTTAAGAAAACACATATATAAAAAAAGAAACCCCGCCTTTCAGCAGGGTCTCTTCACTCTTTTAAAGCAAGAAAATTAATTTATGGTTCTCATGGTCTGAAGTCATAGTTGGTTACTGCAGCAAAGGTAACCGGATCTTTACTCCAGGTTTCTACACTGTTTCTTACTCTTACTACAATATAATAGGTACCTCCTGAAATTGACGTTGGGAGATAAACAAGAGCATTGCCATTTGTTTTCAGTAAAACTAAATTACTCGTTGCAATTACATTTGGATTACCAGCTTCTCTTAATTCCACTATTACCGAATCTGCTATATCAGGGTGAACATCTTCTCCGGAATTTGCCAGAACAGAATTCAACGTGCCATTTCCTGCATAAAATCCCTCAACAATAAATCCTAGATTAAGTTTAATTGCATTATTCGTAAAGTCATCAAAACCGATATCATGTGGTCCATTGCGTGGTTCGCAATCAATATCTAAGCCTGCAAAACCCGGAGGTGTAGTACCAGTTCCATCTAATGACAATGATGCTGCTGTTGCATGTAAATCTGTTGCATTGTTTGCAAAATTAGGATTGGCCACAACTGAATTGACTTCGCTACCTGGATTAAGTGTTACGGCTGCCTGCCATGAAGCAAGAGTAACACAATTGATAGTGGAAGTTTTGCCGAAAAACCCATTAGTAGTATCTGCTATATAATAATTATTGTAATTGGATTGTGATCCGGAATTGGCATATTGATTTGGAGCACCGGAATTTATACAACTATGATAAGTGACTCCTGATTGAGCTGATGTAAAATTTGCAAATACATTATTTTTTATGAAAAAGGTTTCCGCAGTTGCTACAATAGCCAAGCAAACAGAAGAAGCATTTGGGAATGTACTCCCATCTAAACTTATACTGTTATTATATATTTCAGATGTTACTGTACCGGCACCACCGTCTTGAAAATAAATTCCGATTATGGCGGCAATTGAAGTGGCAGCCCCAGTATATGATGATAAAAGGTTACTGATACTGTTATTAAAGATTTTAAAATTCATTGACTGGTTATCCCAGTTAATCCTGATTCCACTCACCCAATGCAATGAATTAAGTCCTGTATTACTTCGTCTTAGTGTGCGAATAATATTATTACTGATCTCAATTTGTCCAAAAGAATTACCCACTACAATTCCATCAACATCTCCGGTAGTTGTAGTACCTGTTATATTCTGGATAATGCAATTACGCACAGTGCAATTAAATTGACCGGTGACTAATATTCCATAAGATCCACCTCCAATGATATCATCAGGTACATTCGGATCTCCTATATAATTAAACGTATTACATGATGAAGTAATAATTTTATTACCCTGATCAGCCTGACCCGTTGCATTATTAACTCCTGATAAACTAATACCAACATTGCAATCTTTAATATTCAAATCACGGTAAGTATTAAAGGAATTAGTACCCGCGAATCCACCAGGTGATGTTGTGCTGAAGGATGCAATTCCGTAAACACTTCCATGATTGCGATTAAGATCAATTGATATCTTATCAAAAAAATTATTCTGTGCCCCTTTGTTGCCAAATAATTCGAAAACAGCCAACCCTATTTCCACTGTTGGAGCATTACCATGTGTAATAAGATTAAGATTGCTTATAGTAGTGTAAGAAGCACAAACACCAAGAAGGGGTTCGATACCATGTGGTAACGCTGAAGTGCTTACACCAGTTCCAAAGCCTGCGCCTGATGCAGAAACATTAGAACCACGGTATGCAATTGTTGCAGGAGCACCTGTTTTTGAAATGGTGAGTGAATTAGCGGCACTACCATTTGGAGTAGCTACAAAAATTGGAAATATATTACTTCCGTTTGCAGTTGTGGTATCATATTGTGC
>Ga0075163_10014602_pt1 | contig 10131 bp, 11 predicted proteins | sample JI1023141ADNA_FD_71478 | JGI IMG/M metagenome (GOLD analysis project Ga0075163, IMG submission 71478) | Wastewater effluent complex algal communities from Wisconsin, to seasonally profile nutrient transformation and Carbon sequestration -... | ecosystem: Engineered > WWTP > Effluent > Algae... | reverse complement strand
TAGGCAGCCACAAAGTATCGCGCTGTAAAGCAGTCATGCGCTTGGAGTACGTGTAAAGCTCTACACGCTCATAGCTTATCTGTGAGTATAAACCCACAGATGAAGCTAAGAATAAAAGAATAACTAAAATGTATTTCATTGCCGTCCTTAAATATTGGTTAAACGTAAACAAGCTGTAAAGTTGTCGTAGCGTCTTGCAAAGCCTTTGATACCTGTGTAAACTTTTTTCTTCATTGTGGTACCTTTGTTTGCAGCATCGGGGTCAACTTTCATATCCCAATCTTTGTATGTGATAGGGGTAATAATAGGATACTCACGATCCATCAAGATACCAAAGTTTGATAAGCCGATTTCTTCCATGATACGCACAGGGATGATGTTCACTGTAATACCGGAACCAATGATAGTTTCGACAGGTACATCAAACTTGTTTGTTTCATTGTGATTAAACCACATGTGACCATCGTTGTAATACGACTTTTTGAAGGCGTTGTATGTAGCCGGACCAACATACATATCCCATGTTGTACTACCACCGATATTGCCAAGTTTCAATGTAAAATCAAGGAAACTTGCATAATTCATGGTACCTGCATCAATTTCAAGTTGGTGAGCATTATCTCTTGGAATATGTTCCCATACACCACCCATAGCCATTTCAAGTTTGCCACCTTGCTGAGGATTGTTACGTCCTTTACGTCCAAGGATTGCAGCTTTTTCATAATCGTCAGTCATAATCATCTGACTGATCTTTTCTGCAATTTGAAGCTGTGAGTCAGCTATTTTCTGCAAATGACCTTCGGACTCTTGTGTCCACTCAATAGCATACTTGAATTCCTGCGTGAAATCTGTACGACGCTCAGGGTTACGTGTGCGACCATACGGTGAGTCAGAACCTTCGGGGAAGATAGGCAATGCGCGAAGAACAAAGTCATTTGCTACAATCTGTCCATCATTGCCATTAGCATCAGGAGCACCATTGTTACGTGTTACGCCTACGTTGATAAGATTCTGCCATCCGTCGCCTACATAAAGACCACCCAAGTCACCACCGTGAGGACCGCAGTAGTAACGCTTAACTGTAATTTGGGTATTACCTACACCTGCTGAGTCCAAGCTACCAACACCTACGACTTTGATTTGGTCATAAGATTGGAAGAACACATTACTCATCGAAGGCATTGGTCCATAGTTGCGCGAATAGAACACTGCATCAGGACGGTCACCATTAGGGTCAAGCTGACGAGGAGGTACAGCAAGGTTACCGGAAGTCACACTACCATTGAACGTTGTAGTGTATGTAGCAGCACTATACAGTCCTTGCACATAGAATACATCGTTTTCTTGAATCATCGGGCGATCGATATTACTGATGCCAAATGTAGTGTGATTATTAGCAGAAGTAGAAGGTACCGTAACGCTAATTTTGCGTGGATACTCTTCGATTTGGTAGTGCTCAACGTGACGTGAGTTTACTACCATAGATTTGGGGAAACGCTTGTGGATTGGTGTCGTAAACTGATTGCGACGACGGTTAATCCATGCGAGCTTTGTAAAGCGGTCAGCATCGGTAAATTCTTCGGGGAATGTTACCGTACTAATCATACGGTCGAACAGGTCACCGGAACCTTGTGCGTGTGGAGCTTTCATTCTTAGCCTTTAATAGTTAGAAAGTACTGTAAAAATCGTAAATTGAAACGTGCGATTTATCAGACGCTTTTGGTTTCGTTTCTTCTTCTTTTTCTTTAGATTTATCTATTGTCCGTAAAGCGCTATACTCTTTCGACTTGACTCCACTCCGTCCGTCTCTAAGACCTTTTTCGTATGCTGCCTTCTCAAATTTAGTAAAGTTTTGCGCAATAAGCAAATCTTTCATCGTTGGATGCCATTTTTCTTTAATAATTTTTTCTTCAATGGCTTTTGCTTCTTCCAAAGTGAAGCCCGATTCGAGAGCGTCTTTGTATGCTTCTTTCCTATAATCATCAGTAATTTCAGGTACTTGATTTATTTCCTTAATCTTTTGATTATACTTATCTTGAGCCTCTTGATTTTGTTGTTTAAGGGCAGCCAATGTTTCATTAACTGTGCGTTCCATCTTAGCAGATAATGATGATGGATTACTGACTTCATCCTTGCTATACATTGCCATGTAATTTTCGCCATAAAGCTCTGTCATTTTTTCGCCAACTTTACTGAGCATCTGTTCTTCGGTCAGTATAGCACCTACACCATATTGTTCAGCATACTGTGGCAAATGTAGTTTAATATATTCTTCTGCATTATTTTTAAAGCCTTTGTAATGCTCAATAAATTCTTCTGCATTTTCAATGCCAAGAGCTTCAAGATGCTTCTGTGCAAAGGTCATGGTAGTCTTATCATCAGTCAAAGTCTTGAGCAAGTCCACGTACTTCTTTTGGTACCACTCAGGATTACTTCTGTTGTCATTGTCAGGTACCCAATCTTTGGGTAAACGATTGAGGTCATAGTCACCCCATAAGTCGTCTTGCTGTGGTTCCGGTGCGGTACCTTCTTCTTCTATTGGCTGAACATCTTCAATTATACCTACATCTTCGACATCTTCTCCACTTTCGGACTGATGAACACTTTTGGTAAAATCTTCGATGAAGCCTGACTCCATAGTAAAGACATTATCTGCACGTTCATTTTGAGCCTGTGCAAAGGCTTTTAAGTCATCACTCATATCCCTAACTCCATTGGTTGATTATACTGCTCTGTCTGTTGTGCAAGAGCATCTATTTGTTTTTGCGTTTCGTACTCAATTTGCATTTCAGCTTCGCGCTGCTTAGCATGAAGTTCTTTTTGGCTCATGTTATTTTCAAGAGCTTTAAGCTGTGCGGATTTGAAGTCATTGTCTTGTTGCAATGACTCTATCGTTGATTGCATTTGTCTAACGACATCAAGTTTCTCTCGCATTGCCTTACCTTCTGCAAGGTCCATATTCTCAAGAGCAAACTCAATCATTAAATTTTGGATTTCCGGTGAACCTGTCTGACCTGCAATGTTAGCAAGCACCATAGCTGCCATGTTACGTGTAGTTGGCAAGTTCGATGTAAGATTAACCCGGACACGGAACTTAATATCTGTTGGCATGTCAAGCAATTCGATTTCCTTTTGGTCATCATTCTCATCGAAGTATTTGATTACCTCGTTTCTCGGTGCGTGCGCATGTAATGTCTGCGCGACGAGATAAGCCTGTGTTTGAAGTGATGCTTCGATAGAACGACCATACGCCTTAACACGTTGGGTACCAAATGTAAGCATAGAGTTGATACCACCCAAAGAGTTGGGAGCTTGCTCTGCATTACCTTGTACTAAGCCATGAATACCTGTGACATATTCACATATCTGTGTAAGCATCTGTATCAATGACACGTGAGCAGGTGACAGTGGCGATGGCTGTATGAACTGTGGTACATCTCTTCCTTGAAGGGCTTCATTCGGTGTATATTCTAGAATAGCACCCGGCTTGCTTAGTGATGCCTCAAAGTTGGCTATGTCCACAATGGTACCTTCGGCTGCCATAACACGAGGGGAACCATTAAGCTGTGTATTGTAAATCATCATAGCCCAAAACTTGTTCATGGCTTTGACAAAATCTTTGATCATGTGCATCATACCGAAAGTACGACCTTCTGAGCGAAGATGAGCAAACACATAAGGTACCAAAGGAATTTCATCAAGGGCAAGGACATCTTTCTCTAATATCCTGTCATTGACAAGAAAGGTGCGAATGACACGCTTACGACGTTTTTTGGTTATTTCATACGATATGATTGGTTCTGTACTTTCAAGTGGTATGATTTTGTATGCTGATATTTCCGGTTCTGTCTTTTCGATGATAGCGGTAATTTCATTGAGTTGAGCTTCGAGCTGTGCTACCTGTTGCTTGATTGGGTCCAACTGACTTGTAGCTTCATCTTCTTGCTGTATAGCCAACGCTTGGTTGGTACCTGTGGCTAACTCTTGTGTGTTCTGCTCTACCTGCTGCGATGCTTGCAACATCTGTTGTGATGCCTGTTGGTACTGTTGTTCAATTTCAGCTCTTTGCTGCATTAGCTGTTCCAACTGAGGATTCGGTGCCATAGTAGGTTCCGGACGCTTGGTAGCAAGATTACCATTTTCGTCCATGTAAAGATTGACATATTCTTTCTGGTAGAACTCACGGACGACACAGAACTTTTCAGAGGTACCTGCGGAGCTAAGTTGCGGTGTGATGTACTCTGCATTAGGAACTTCATAGGGGAAGTCAATCTTGACTGCCATGCCATCTTTGTTTTCGATTTTTACATCGAACATGTTTTCGGCTTTGCTGATTGGCATAACCGAAGCTACGAACATCCACTGTGCATCGGAGAAGTCAGCCTTCCTTGAAGATGGGTCAACGATAACATCTGTCCAAGGTACATGCTCTACGACACAATTAAAAGTGGACTCATTATAGAAGTTGGATTTACGTACCCTTGTCCAACCTACACCTGTGACAAGCATATCACGTATAGCTTTGACAACTTCATCATTGACTTTACCTTCATACCAAATGGCGTTGTGCATCTTCTCAAAGAGGATAGCATAATCCTGCTGTTCAAGAGTTTCGGCAATAAACTTAGGATAAGGTTTGGTACCTGTGAGAAAAGCGAGGATTTGCTCGATGAGAGCAAAGCTGATTTTGGACGAAATAGGAATATCATACCGAGCCGTGATTTCGTCGAGCTGACGTTTAGTAAACTGTGTCCGGGTACCTTCTATATCAGAAAAGTAGAATTCTTCATCATTCTTCTTAGCTTTGTAACTCTCAGAGCGAGCAGCTATGGCATATTGGTACCGTAGATTTATTTCTTCGTAGTTACTAATCATGGCTCTTCTTTCTTAGTAATTCTTTTTAATTTTTACTTTTATCGCACTTCGGTGCATCACAAATATAAGGAGTTCTTATGGAAAATGAAGTAGTGTATAGTGCCACGCCAATGGCAGGTGCTATTTACCCTGCAATGGGCAATGTTATGAAAGCTGTTGAGGCAATCGGCAAAAATGAAAGAAATGAACAACAAGGGTTCAACTTTCGAGGTATTGACAATGCGCTCAACTCAATGCACTCAATGTTTGCAGAAAACAATATCATCTTACGTTGGGAAGTGTTGGCATCACATTTGTCAGAACGTACAACCAATAAAGGTAACATTACTTTCTACAATGAAATTGAGATCGAGTATTACTTTGTCAGCACTGTTGATGGTAGCTTTGTTAAGACAAAGACTATTGGCGGTGCAGCTGACACAGGTGACAAGCATTTTAGCAAAGCACTTGCTATGGCATTAAAGTATGTTTTGTTCCATACTTTCTTGATACCAACGCATGACCCTGACCCGGATGGAGAAACACAAGAGCCAACAGTAAGCACAAAAGTAGCAACATCAAATTTTGGTGGTGCAACAGACAAGCAAATAAGCTATCTGACAAGATTGTTTGACAACCATCGCGCGAGGCTCAAACCTGCACAGATAGAAGAAATGAAAAAGGTAATAGCTACAAAAGACAAAACAAGAGTTGATAGTGCTATTAAATTCTTAAAGGAATTCGATGAGCCGGGAAATTAAATTTAGAGGATACAGTGAAACGTATCAAAAATGGTATTATGGTTATTACCTTAAAAATCAATCAGGTGATTCATTTATTAGAAGCATAGATGATTTTGATACCTATTGGGTACATGAAGAAACTGTCGGGCAATTTACAGGGTTGTGCGATAAAAACGGAGCAGAAATCTATGAAAAAGATATTTTGGAGCTTTATGACGATACGCTAAATTTTGAAAGAACCTATATGCGTATTGTTCGCCACATACGTCCACAAGCAATGTTCAATATTGATTTACATAGTTTTGCGACAATAAGAGTAATAGGCAACATCCATGACAACCCCGAATTTTTAGAGGAAAGCAATGAGCCTTCTCCAAACTAAAGTCAAAAGATTTGTCATTGATAATATTTCCATGAAGCAAAAAGACAATGAACGATATTGTATCGAAATTGATATGATTGCTTATAGGCAGTACAATGATAAAACAAATAGCTTTGATGTCATTGTACCTAAGAAGTACAAGAAAAGAATATACGAGCCTGCGGTTTATGACTACAGGCTCCAAATATTTTCACCGTACAAAAAGGCAATGGTACCATTTGACAATGAAATTGGTTCTCACTATGGCATCAAGACTGACCTTGATGTCCTGTCGCTAACGCAAGATGAAAGGGCACATGCAGTACTCAAACTTGCAAGTCTTAACTTTGGATGGATTGACTACACAAAAGATGTTGATAGGTACCATAAAACTCTTCCATTTATTGCCGGACAAAGATTTACTGCGTTTACATTTCAAGTGCGAAGACTCGAAACAGTAAGCAGGAACTTTTATGACAAATACAAAAAGATTGACTATTTTGTGGAACCATTTGGTGTGGATGAACCAGACCATGATTTCCATTTCAAACTAATGAAAGATATAAAAGATGTTAGCAAACAGGAATATAGAAGTCGCCGCTTTAACGCATTGTCTTCACGATCCCGCATTTCTTGATTTTCTTAACTATTCCTCTTTTGATGCGTTTGAGCATAGAGTACTTTACTCAATCATGGCAATGATACGCCATGAAGACCCCAAGATTGAGAAATTCTCCGAACTCAAATTAAAGGCATTTGCTACACAAAAGCAAAACCTCATCAAAGAGAACTTTAAGCTACAATCAGAAAGGAACCAAGTACACAACATACCACACTTCATTGATGTGTTTATCAGTGGTATGCCTGAGTACAATCCAATAGAGCGCGACTATATCTTCGATGAACTTAACAAACTTGAGTTTTCACGCAGAGCATACAAGAAACTTCGTGAGGCATCAGAAAAGTTAGCAGACACCACTTCTACTGCTACAGAGGTGCTTGCAGAACTAAGCGAACTCAAACCATCAAATGCAGCAGATGTACATAACTTTTGGTACGAGCTAAATAAAGCAGAAGAAACAAAGACTGAATTTATTAAGTTTAATAATCCGATGCTTGAGAACATGTTCAAACCAAGAAATATGTGTACTATATTTGGGGATACAGGTACATGCAAAACAGCATTTACCATTTGGATGTCCATACAATTTTTGATTGCAAATCCGGGTAAACGTGTAATGTACTTCGAGAAAGAAATGCCAAAAGAAGATATAGTGGACAGACTTGTCTGCTACCATCTCAACATTAGCAATACTAATCTTTATCTTAACAAAGTACATTATTACAATGAATTGAAACAGCTTCGCAATACAACATTCATGGACGATGAAGAATCACAAAAACGTTCTGACCAAATCAATGACATTATGGAACGCTTTATCATTGTCGGTCCGGAAGATTTCAAAGACTCAGACGATGTAGTCAGACTCATTAGGTACCATGAACCCGATATGTGGGTACTTGATTTTATCACACAATTAGCACAAGGAGAACATAAGTCAGGTAGTGATTTCAACTTTAGCATCATGAATACCTGCAATCAGCTAAAGAGCGTAACGCAATATGGACACCCAACTTTCGGTGTAATTATATCACAAATTAAAAAAGGAACAGTAGAAGCACGTCGTAACAAGATACCATACTTGGACGACATGGAATGGTCAGGTACATTAAAGCAAGTATGCTCAGAGTGCCTTGCCTTATTCAAACCCGGCAACTATCTCAAGTCTGCACCCGAAGGAGCGTTCTATGTTATTCCAAGAAAGCGACGTTATGGTGATTTGAGTAGGATTATGCAATTTGATGCAGAGCCATCAAAGCAGAAATTCAATGAACCTAAAAATGAGAACTTAGAGCTATGGCTCAATGAATATTTAGATAAGGCGAACTAATGAAAGTATTAGGTATAAACCAAATATTAAACAATGTTACAAATGTCATGGTTGATTTTGAGAATCCTCCTTCTTATGGCTTCTTTGTAAGAAGAGTAAACGGAGACGAATCAGTTGTATGGACAATAGATGGTAAAGAAGAAATGTCAAAGACATCATCTCAAAAGCTCGAAGCTGCATATCAAGAATATTTATCAGGGCAAATAAAAACAGAACTTATGGAGGAATTATCGAAGACAAAATAATTATAGCTATATTGGGATTGCAATACAAAAGATGGTTTGAAAGTAATAAACGTGACCACATGTATTTGCAACTCAGAGATAAGTTTTATGAAGAAATTAGAACTTATGAAAAACGTGATGATGTATTCGGTGCAATTACCGAAAATACTTTCAAGCATTGTCTTGAAGCATCATTACTCTATCTTACACAAGGCAACACTACAAGTGCTCTTGTTAATGAGCAAGGCGAAGCAATAGTAGAGTATAACCAAGACATTGTGGCAAGTTTAATTGCTATGTGCGTAATACGTGATTTGGGTATGGAAGCTATTGGTCAAATGGGAGAAAGTTCATATTTTAGATACATTCAAATACAAACGCAATACACAGGCGTTATGTTAAATATTATTCAATCAATGTTCGGAGCGTAACATGTTTTTAAACAGTATCAAATCAACAATCAAAACAGCAGGATTCGGTGGGAACACTATTCAGACACTTGATGAGTTTGCATCAATCAGAGCTATGCAGCGCGACCTTTATCTTATGGATGATGATGGTAAATTAACAGGCTCAGGACGACGTGCCGTTGTCTTAGAGAACGACCCCGATAATGTACTCTATGTTGGTACCAACTATGAGGTGACACAAAATGAAGAATTGGTACCTATCATTGCAAATATTCAGAAAAGGACAGGATATGACGTTCACAAAATTAGCTCTTATAGCAACAAGAAATTTAGTGTTCAGCTTTGCGGTACCGAAGCCGATCTTAAGATTGGTCACGAAAAAGCGTACCCAACAATTATTGTCAATAACAGCTATGATGGCTCAAGCAAAGTCAGCTTTAATTATGGCGTTGTTATTCAGGTATGCTCCAATGGCGCGACAGTAACCAAAGGGCTTACAGGGCTTATCCAAAAGCACACAAGCAAGATTGACATGAACTATGAAAAGTTACTCAATGACTATGAAAAACTTTCAAGAGCATTAGCAAACTTCAACGAAAATAGCTTTGATGCAGGAGAAGATGTAGCATTGACAAATTTCAAAAGATTGACAGCTATATTTCCGGAAACATCAAAGAAAGACCCACACCCTTTGACTATTGCTCTCGGACAGCGTAGCGAAGATGAAATCAAAAACAATGGGTACCCTGCTAACTTTGGTTTATTTATGGCAGCTACCAACATGACTTCATTCCCTGAGCGTTATGGCATGGCTACATCTTATGTACCATTGCTTGAAAGGGCTATCACTGATGTTTATTTCGGTTAACGGAGAATACAGAGGTTTCTATTGTGTTGTGCAATACACGCCAATACAAGACAATAGTTTTATAGTGCTTAATATGAGTTATCACAATGGCAATAAATTCCATGTCATTGAAGCACACAACATGACAACAGAACAATATAATTGGGCAGATGCCCTCGTATTACAACATATTAAGGAGAACAAAGTGGCACAATTCAAAAAGAGCTACGCACCCTCGGCTGAACGGAAAGACTTTCCTCCGATGGGATTAGATACATTGCTCCCATTTGGCAAGAACAAAGGAAGCTCTGTCAGACAAGTAATTATTGGTACCATGAGTGCTAATGGAAGTTACATAGGTTGGCTTATCGGAGAAGGTGGAACAAACTTTACCGATGATGTTTTTCAACTTGAAAAAACTTGTCAGCTTGTCTATAACAAAAAACCCGAGGTGTATTCTGCATTGTTTAAAGAATACGAAAAAGCACTCTACACCTTTGTTGGTGCATCCGATGATTTAGTACAGGTAGAACCACAGGAGAATGAAGATGTTGGATTTTAATTTGATATGCCAAATAGGTTTTATGCTAAGTGACAAAAGCTTAGTTACCATCTATGACAGCACAGACTACAACAATCATCTTAGTGGCGAAGAATTGATGGAGCAATATGACTTAGATAGGCATGAGTTGTTTCGTCTATTGATTAGCGCACAACGGTTAGAATCATACCTTGACACG
>Ga0075163_10014601_pt1 | contig 10131 bp, 10 predicted proteins | sample JI1023141ADNA_FD_71478 | JGI IMG/M metagenome (GOLD analysis project Ga0075163, IMG submission 71478) | Wastewater effluent complex algal communities from Wisconsin, to seasonally profile nutrient transformation and Carbon sequestration -... | ecosystem: Engineered > WWTP > Effluent > Algae... | reverse complement strand
CAGCAGGCCGGCGACGCTCCAGCGCGAGCGCTCGGCCCCGAGGGCCCGGAGCGACCGCGAGAAGGCTATCGGCATGACTTCCTGGGTACCGCAGCGGGCGGGTGGCGTAAAGCGGATCGGTGCAGGCGCAACGAAGGATGCGCGCGAGTACGCGGGCGCGGTGGTGAAGTGGCGCGACCCGTGAGCCCCGCGGGTGGTTGCTCAGGCGGCGCGGAGGGCCGCGGCGAGGCGGGCGCGGCACTCGCGGGTGTCGGGGTGGGTGGGGCCGAGGTTCTCGCGGTAGCCGGCGAGGGCCCGCTCGAACAGGACGGCGGCGCGGTCGGGGCGGCCGCGCGCCAGCTCGAGCTCGGCGAGGTTGCAGCGTTCTTGCGAGGTGGCGGGGTGGAGGTCGCCGAGGGCGCGCCACTTGAGGAGGATCGCCTTGCGGTGCAGGCGGGCGGCCTCGCTCGTGCGTCCGCACAGCTGCAGGTGGGCGGCGTAGTTGCCGGTGCTGTGGGCGACCTCGGGGTGGCGCGGGCCGAGGGCGGCGGTGAAGCCGGCGATCACGCGGCGGTGGAGCTCGTCGGCCTCGTCCCACCGCCCGGCGAGGTCGAGGACCGCGGCGAGGGCGGCCTCGTCGGCGAGGGTGTCGGGGTGATCGGGGCCGAGGTGGGCGGCGCGCAGCGCGACGGAGCGGCGCGCGTGCGGCTCGGCCTTGCGGGCGTCGCCGGCCGTGTGATGGATGCCGCCGAGGTTGTGCTCGAGGGTCGCGTGGAACAGCGAGCCCGCGGGGTAGGCGTGGCGCGCGGCGACGCCGGCGCGGCGGTAGGCGGCGAGGCCCTCGCTGAACTTCGCGGTGTACTTGCAGGCCATGCCGAGGGCGTTGAACACGGGGGCACGGTCGGCGGCCGGGAGCTTGTCGGCGACCTTCGCGGCCGCGCGGGCGACCCTGAGGGCAGTCGCATAGTCGCCGCTGTCGATGAGCACGACGGTCAGGTCGGCGCCGGCGCGGGCGCGCAGGCGGTCGACGTCGCGGCCCCTCGCGCCCTTGAGGATCTGCAGCGAGCGCTCGAGGTCGGCGCGGGCGGCCGCCAGCTCGCCGAGGACGCGGTGGGCGACGGAGCGTTCGACCAGGACGTTGGCGAGGTCGCCGCGCGACGCGGGGCCGAGGTCGGTGAAGATCTTGTGGGCCCGCGTGAACAGGTCGCGGGCGCGTCGCGGGTCGCCGGCGTCGAGCCGGTCGAGCGCCTGTTGATGGAGCGCGCAGGCGCGGTCGACGAGATCCATGCGATGGCTTTATACCGCGGCGCAGCGGCCCGGATCAGGCGTCGGCGAGCGATCCGCCGGGGGCGGTGCGGAGGTTCGCTGCGGGTCCGGTCACGGAGTCGCGCGCTGCGGCGGCGGTCCTGACGCGCGCGGCGATCCAGGAGGTGCACGCGTCGTCACGGCGCCTCGGTCCAGATGTGCGGGTGGTACTGCGGGCACACGCAGTGGTCGTCGGCGAGCGGCGGATCGAGGGCCGTGAGCTGCGCCGTGGTGATGATCTCGTCGAGGCGGCGGGCGACCGCGAGGTCGGCGTCGGAGAGGCGCCAGGTCGCGGCGTCCGGGTAGATGGTCAGCTCGATGCGACCCTGGCCGATCCACACCCCGACGCTGGCGCCGGCGATCTCGAGCTCGTTCGGCGTGGTCAATTCGGGGGCGATGTCGATCGGGCGGGCGTGCGTGCGCAGCTCCTGGATCGTGTAGCCGCGGCCGAGCTCGCTGCGCGGGGCGTCGGGGGCGACCGGCCGGAGCGGGGCGCCGAGGGCCTGCATGACGCGCACGAGGGTGTCGCGGTCGGCGGCGGCGAGGTTGACGCGGAAGGTGTCCGAGTCGCTGGCGTGGCCGCCGAGGGCCCGGCAGTAGCGGACGTGCCGCAGGCTGCGGGCCCACGCGTGGAGCTCGTGCGGCGGGTGCTCTCCGTACAGGTAGTCGCGGGAGGTCGTCACTCAGGCCTCGGCGCGGGCCTTGAGGGCGTGGTTGAAGGCGTCGTAGGTGCGGGTGATGCGGGCGTGCACGCGGCCGCGGACGATCAGGCCGAGCAGGCCGCCGAAGTCCTCGCCGTGGGTCAGCCGGGTGCCGTCGCCGTCCTGCTCGAGGCGGAAGTAGTGCTCGCCCCACGCGAGCGCCGGCACGAGCGGCGCGCCGCCCCGCCACGCGAGCTCGCGGCGAGGGTCGCAGCGGACGATGCGGGCGGCGAACCCGAGCTCCGGGGTCGCCTCGATCTTGATGCGGAAGCGGATGCCCGCGCCCGCGTGCATCCGGGTCCGGACCTTCGAGATGATCGCGGTCCACTGCGGGTACGCGGCGAAGTCGGTGAGCACGGCCCACACGCGCTCGGGCGGGGCGGCGATGACGAGGCTGGTCTGGACGCTGGGCATTGCGAGGGCCGCGACTGTAGCGCGGGTTCGCGGTCCAGCCGCCGGCTGCGGGCGCCCGTCGCCCGGGTGTGCGCCCGGGCAGACGCGGCGCTGTCGCCCTCGCGGCGCCGGTCTCGAATCGGGGCGGGTATTACACACGGGGGGGCGATTTGGGCGATCTGGCCGTGTTTGCGGGGCGGCTCGCGGAGGATCGCCGGAGCCGGAGCTGCAGCGAGACCTCGAGGCCGAGCGACAGCTCGAAGCCGCCGAGGTGCAGCGCGGGCTGGCCGGTCGCGTCGGCCAGGCCGATCACCGTCGGTCCGTCGTCGACGGCGAACGACCCGCCGAGCTCGAGTCGCGGCCCGAGGCGCACCGCCGCCAGAGGGCCGCGCGCGAGCGGCAGGCGCAGCGCCGGGGAGATTTTTAAATAGCCGCCGAACAGCGGGTGGCGCGCCGTCGCGGCGCCGTCGCGGTAGATCGCGGCCGCCTGGTTGGCCTGGAGCGCCCACCACGGCTCGATCGTCAGCGCCAGCAGCACCGGCAGCTCGAGGCGTCCGCGCCGCCAGGCGTACCCGCCGGCGACGCCGATGCGCAGCCTCGCGACGCCGAGCGTGGAGACGACGCGCCCGAGCCCGCGGACATCGAGCGCGAGCACGGCGCCCCGCGGGCTGCGCAGCTCGAGCCCGAGGCCTGCGCCGGCCCCCGAGAACACGCCGCCGTAGGCCTGGCGCGCGGGCCCGAGGACCGCGGCGCCGTGCAGACCGACGCCGAGCTCCCACGGCGGCGGGGGCGGGGATTCGCGGGGCGGCGGGGATCGTGGTGGCGTTGTCACGGTCGGACGGATCGGCGCGGGCGCGGGCGGCGGCGGCGCGGGCGTCGGCTCGCTGGTCGGCTGCGGCGGCGCCGCGGGGATCTCGGCGTCCTCGCGATCGGGGACCTCGGCGCCCTGTTCGATCGAGAACAGGAGGTTCGCGGTGGTGCTCGCGGCGACCCGGACCTCCTGGCCGACCTCGACCGCGATCACGCGCTCGTAGGCGCGGCCGTCCGAGGTGATGATCTGCAGCTGTCCGGTGTCCCCCTCGGCGCGCGCGAGCCGGATGTACGCGTACGGGGTCACCAGCGGCGGCGGTCCGCCGTGTCGGGCCACGTCGATCTGCGGCAGGCGCAGGCGCAACGCGGCGAGCACGGCCGCCTCGTCGAAGCCGACGATGTCGACGCGGGCGGCGCGAAACTCGACGGTCGGCGTGGCGGTCGGCGCGGCGGGCTCGGCTGGCGGGTCGGCGGCGGGTGCTCGCAGCCCGGCGGACAGCACGAGCGCCGCGAGCCATGTCAGGGAGATCGGCACTGGCTGCTCTGCTCCGATCCAGCACCCGCTCGCAGCTCAGTCACACCCGTCCTCGACGCACACCGGACCGCCGAGGAACGGCGAGTCGCAGCACTCGCCGCCCTCGAGCTCTTCGCCGCCCTCGGCGGTGTCGAGCTCGCCGCACTGGTCGGGGCACGGGCAGGCCGCGCAGTCGCTGATCTCCGCATAATTTCGGCAGTCCCCGGCCAGGCATACCTCGTCGGACTTGCACGGCCTGTCGCACTCGCCGCAATTCAGCGAGTCCGTGGCGAAGTCGACGCACGCGCCGCCGCAGGCCGCCAGGGGCGCCGCGCACTGCGCCACGCACTCGCTCGCCTGGCACTGCACCTCCGCGCCGCTGCACGCGCCGTCGCAGCTGCCGCAGTGCTCCGCGTCGGCGCGGAGGTCGACGCACGCGGCGCCGCAGCGGGTCAGGCCGGGTCGGCACACGCACACGCCGTCCCCGCAGGCCTCGTACTCCTGATCGCAGCCCTGGGCGCACGAACAGGTGTCGGGCGCGACGCACGCGTCGCCGCACTTCACCTGTCCCGCGGAGCAGTCGTCGCACGAGCTGCCCGCGGCCACGCACGCGTCGCCGCACACGACCTGCCCGTCGCCGCAGCCGCCGTCGTTCGCGCCGCCGACCGTGTACTCGGTGATGCAGCCGGAGCCGAGGAGCAGGCCGCAGACGAGCCACCGCGTTCGCTTGCTCATGGGACCCCCTGGGCCTGGGCCTGGGCCTGTTTGCGGTGCGCGCCGGCCGGGTGGTGCACGAGGTAGTCCTGCCAGCAGGCGGCTCGCTCGTCGGCCGATGCGCGCTGGCACAGGCCGGCGCGCGCGTCGTCGGCGAACGACCCGCGGGGGAACCTGGCGAGGTACTCGCGCCACACGGCGGCCTGCCCGGCGGCCCCGCGCATCTGGCGGGTCAGGGCGAACAGGTCGCCGTACGCGAGCTCGGCGCGCCGCTCGCTGCCGGCGGCGAGCACCTCGCGGAGCTTGCGCTCGGCCGCCGCGAGCTCGCCGCGCTGCCACAGCGCCTGCGCCTCGTCCTCGAGCGACACCTGCGCCGGAGCGTCGGCGACGTCGACGACCGGCCTGCGCTTGCGCGGGCTGGCCTTCGCGGCGGGCGAGGTCACGGGCGGGGGCGCCTCGATGCTGTCCTCGGGGACAGGCGGATCTTCGACCGGCGCGGGCGGCGGTGTGGCGGGCGCCGGCTGCTCGCGTGGTCGTTGCACGGGCGTGCTGTGGGTGACGCCGTCGCGTGGACCGACCGACTCGATCGCGTTGGCCTCGACGCCGCGTCCGTCGCGCTCGGTCTTGCGGGCCAGCTGCGGACCGACCGCGAGGAACAGCACCGCCGCGGCCGCGGCGAGCAGCCCGAGCAGCAGGCCCGCTCCGCGGCGGCGCGGGGCCGCGGTCGCTCGCAGCGGCGGGATGCCGGCCAGGCTGCGCGCGTGGGTCTTCGCGTCGAGCTCCGCGCGCAGCGCCGCGGTGAACGGGGCCAGCGCCGCGGCCTTGCTCGCGTCCTCGTCGGCGTCCTCGGCCTCGAGCGAGCGCGCCAGCGGGATCACCGGCGCCAGAGGTGCGTCCGCCGACTCGCCAGCGTCCACGAGGGCGCGGGCGCGGAGCATCATGGCGGCGAAATCGGGGGCGGGCCGGGCCGCGCCGATCTGGCGCTCGAGGTGCCCGGCGGCGTCGCGCGCGAACGGCGTGACGTCGCGGTCCGGCGCGTCGCGGTCATCGGACGTCATGGTCACCCTCCTTCAGCCAGCCCAGGCGCACCAGCTCGTCGTGGATCCTGGCGCGGGCGCGGCTGGCCCGCACGCGCAGGTTGCCCGGCGTCACCCCGAGCTCGGCGGCGGCGTCGGCCACCGGCAGCTCCTGCAGGTCGCACAGCACGTACGCCTCGCGCAGCGACTCGGGCAGCGTAGCGAGCGCCGCCAGCAGGACCTCGGCTCGTCGCTGGCGCAGGTGGGCGCCCTCCGGGTCGACGTCGCTGCCGCCGACGACGTCGCGGTGCATCGTCTCGAACCGGTCCATCGCCTGGTCGCCGCGGTAGCGCGAGCGCCAGTGCCTGCGCACGACGTTGACGGCGATGCCCCGCAACCACCCGACGAACGACGCGCGCCCCGCGAACTGGGCCAGCCCGACGAACGCCCGCGCGAACGTCTCCTGGACCAGATCCTCGGCCGCGTGCACGTCCCCCGCGAGGTACGCGACGTGCTTGAAGACCCGGTCGAAGTGCTCCTGGTAGAGGCGCGACCAGGCGTCGAGGTCGCCGCCGCGGGCCCGGTCCACCAGAGCGATTTCACGCGCGTCCGGGGCGTCCGGGACGGTCGAGGCCGGAGCCGCCGGCCGGCGCATGGCGAGGAGAGAGCCCACTTCTCCCCTCGGTACCCGATCGCGTCCGGTTGTTACAGGCGCAACGAACATGGCCCGACGTGACTCCGCGAATGAGGATGGCGGCGCGCCGCCGGGTCAGGCGTTGCGGCTCACTCGCACGCGGCGTTGGTGACCGCGAAGTGGACCGGCCGCGAGAAGTCCGACAGCGGCGTCCCCATGTAGTACACGCGCAGGGCTCCGTCGACGATCAGCGCCGACGGCCCGCCGACGAGGCCCGCGTCCCACTCGCCGGGCTCGCCCGACAGCACCGGGTTGCCCGGGTTCGGCTGCCACACCAGCCCGTCGGCGCTCCACGCGTGCCCGAGCCGCAGCAGCTCGTCGGCGCTGATCCCCACGTAGAACAGGTGGTAGCCGTCGACCGGATCCTTGACGACGTTGGTGTGCCCCACGCCGAATGCGTCGAACTCGAGGCCCTGCCCGCGGAACACCGGCTCGTCGCGCTTGGTCCAGACGACGCCGTCGGGCGACGTCGCGTGGCCGAAGCGCGCGTACGCGGGCGCGTCGCCCTCGTGCCCGAAGCCCTGGTACCACATGCGCCACACCCCGTCCTCGACGATCACGCTCGGCTCGAGCACGCCGCCGACCTCGAACCCGCCGGCGTCGAACGGCTGCTCCCACGCCAGCGTCGCCGTCAGCACCGGCGCGTCGCGCTTGGTCCACGTCGTCCCGTCCGGCGACGTCGCCATGCCGATCACGTGAAGGGACGCGGGCGCCGCGCTGCGGTCGCCCGTGAAGTACATGCGATACCCGCCGCCCGGATCGCGCAGCACCGCCGCGGTCTCGATCCCGTACTCGTCGAGCCCCGGCGTGCCGGCGTCCAACACCGGCACGACGTCCTCCGCGAGGTCCTTCGGGTCGGCCCACAGCAGCCCGTCCGCGCTGCCGGCCTCGACGATGCCGACCTGCCACATCTCGGCGCCGACGCGCCGCCCGCCCGAGTACCACATGCGGAACCGGCCGCCCTCGTACAGCACCGTCGGGTCGCCCATCAGACCGAGCCAGTGGAGGTTCTCGCAGTCGCCGCCGAACATGGCCGCGAGCCCCGCGTCGCAGTTGCCCTCGTCCGTGGTCCGCAGCCACGCTTCTGCTCGCGTGAACGTCGGGAACCGGCAGCTCGTCGGCCCGCCCGTGGGCGCGTCGCCCGTGTCGGCCGCGCTCGTCGCGGTCGTCTCGCTCGTCGTCTCGCCCTCGTCGCCGCCCGCAGGCCCCGAACACGCGACCACCAGCACGACCGACCCGCACGCACGCGCCACCATGATCTGCCACGTTACTACGCCGCCTCCGCCGTGTCGTGCCTCGTCTCGTCGCATCACCCGCGCGCGCGGGCGTGCAGGGCCGGCCAACGCGGTCTTGGCGGGCGACGTGCCGACGGGATAGGCTGCCGCATGCGCTTGCTGTCGTTCCTCGCGGGGCTCGCCGCGACCCTCGCGGTCGCCTGTTTCACGGACTCCGGCGGCGACACCCTCGACGAGACGTCAGGGCCGATGAGCGCGGGCGAGAGCACGGGCGCGAGCGCCGGGGCGAGCACGAGCGGCGCGAGCGACACGTCGACCGCGCCGACCAGCACGACCGGCCCGAACACGGGCGACCCGACCAGCGAGTCGGACAGCACGACGAACACGACCGTCACGACCAACCCGACCAACACGTCCGCCGGCTGCATGATGGACCCGTGCTGCGGCGACGGCGAGATCAGCACGGGCGAGCAGTGCGACGACGGCAACGACGTCGAGGACGACTTCTGCACGGCGAGCTGCGAGCGCCGGGCGCTCCGCGTGTTCGTGACATCGAAGAAGTGGGCGCCGGGCGGGGGCCTGGCCGACGCCGACGCGTTCTGTCAGAAGTCGGCGAACTCGGCCCTGCTGCCGGGGAGCTACGTGGCGTGGCTCAGCTCGTCGACGGTGGCGGCGATCGACCGCGTCGGGCAGAACAACGGGCTGCCGATCCACCGCCTCGACGCGGCGCCGGTGTTCGCAAACCCGGGCGACCTCGGGTCCGGCAGCCTGCTCGCGGCGATCGCGGTCGACGAGTCCGGCGCGCTGGTCGACGTCCCGCCGGTGTGCTCGGAGGCGAATGCGGTGTGGACCGGCTCGACCGTCGGCGGGGCCTCGTCCGGCAACCACTGCACGGACTGGACCCTGACGATGGGCGGCTCGGGCTCGACCGGCTACCTGACCGCGACCGACACGGCGTGGACCGAGAACGGCTGTCAGATCGACTGCGTCGCCCCGGCGCGCCTGTACTGCTTCGAGGTCGGGTGACGCGGCGACCTGGCGGTGGCGCTGGACCAGGCGCTCGCGCTGATCCAGACGTCGTGCGACTCGCTGCCGTCGCCGGGCCGATCGGCGCGGGTGGTCAACCGGCGAGGAAGCGCTGGACCGCGGCGCGGGCCGCCTCGCCGTCGCGCTTGCCCATCTCGTAGGCGAGGCGGACCTTGTCGGGGCTGGTGTAGTCCCACTTGTGGATCGGCACCGGCGTCGGCGGGCCGAGGTAGTGGACCCGGCCGGCGCACGGCCCCGTGCCGCCGGGGCGGTTGAGCAGCACGAGGACGTTGCCGGCGCGCGCGGCCTGGCCGAGGGCCCGCACCGGGGCCGGATCGACGAGGCTGCCGTCGAAGTAGGTGCGCCCGGAGATCCGCTGCACGCGGGTCACCGGCGGGCTCGCCGACGAGCGCAGGATGCGGTCGGCGAGGTCGTCGACGTCGGTCGCCTCGTTGGCGGTGTCGACCTCGGCGGCGATGCCGGGGTGCGGGACGTCGGGGCCGTGCAGCAGGTTGCGGCGGCGGCGGGCCGCGTAGGCCCACCACGCGCGCGCGATGGTCTGCGAGACGGACAGCCCGGGCTCGACGTAGGCCTGCTGCAGGCGCACGCGCGGGGCCGCGGCGAGGCGCGCGAACCCGGGGCCGCCGAGCAGGTCGTGCACGGTGGCCCGGTACATCGCCTCCTGCGGGAACAGCGGGCGACGCAGCAGCAGGTGCTCGGGGTAGACGTTGCGGCGGTTGGCGGCGGTGCGGGCGCAGAACGCGGCGAGCAGCTCGTCCTCTTGCCGCGTGGCCGCGACGATCGCCATCGCGGCCCCGGCCGACACGCCCGCGAACTCGACCGGCGTGGCGAGGTCGGCGAGCGAGGTGTACGCGCCGAGCGCCCAGAAAGTCCGGCAGCCGCCGCCAGCGAACACGACCGACATCTCGGGCATGGCCGCAGTTAACACCCGCGCGCGCGCCGGTCAAGGGGCGTTCACAGGTCGGTCATGCCGAGCGAGAGGCCCATGTCGGCGAGGATCTCCTTGAGCTCCCTCAGCGACTTGGGGCCGATCTGCTTGCTGCGCAGCAGCTCGGCCTCGCTGCGGCCGCACAGGTCGCGCAGGCTGGTGATGCCGAGGTTGGCCAGCCCGTTGGCGGTGCGGACGCTGAGCTCGAGCTCGTCGACCGAGCGATCGAGGTGCGGGCTCGCGGCGGGTGATGCGGGCTCGTCGACGCGGTTGGCCGCGCGGATGGCCTCCTGGCGGGCCTCCTCGGCGGCCGCCCAGCGGGCGAGCGCCGACTCGTCGACCGGCTCCGGGGCGCGGCCGAGGGCGAGGTGGACCACGATGTCGTCGACGGGGTCGCGCTCGCCCGACACGGCGGCCTGGACCGCGGCGTCGACGAGCCGGCCGTCGCGGCGGGCCCGCGCGAGCCAGCCCTGTGATCTTATCGGCCGGGCCTGCGGGCGGTCCGTGAGCCCGGCGACCGCGATCGCGGCCTCGTGCGCGAGCGGGAGGTGGAGCTGGACGACGCGACCGGCGAGCGCGTCGGCGGTGGCCGCGTCGACGCCGATCGCCGGGGCGTCCCAGGCGCGCACGCGGCGGGCCACGATGTGCTTGCCCGACACGAGCAGCACGGGGTGTCCCTCGCTCGCCTCGGCGACCGCCGCGAGCGCCTCGGGTCCGGCGTTGTCGAGCATGCGCTTCGCAGATTTGATGGTCGTGGTGTACCCGTGGTGCTCGAGCAGGCCGTACACGTGCGGC
>Ga0075163_10014600_pt1 | contig 10132 bp, 6 predicted proteins | sample JI1023141ADNA_FD_71478 | JGI IMG/M metagenome (GOLD analysis project Ga0075163, IMG submission 71478) | Wastewater effluent complex algal communities from Wisconsin, to seasonally profile nutrient transformation and Carbon sequestration -... | ecosystem: Engineered > WWTP > Effluent > Algae... | reverse complement strand
CCTCCAGCTTCTCTTTCAAATCCGCGATCCGGCGCAGGATGATCGCGGCCGGGCGCAGGTCGCCGAGCGCCTCATAGGCCGGGAGTTGCTCCTCCTCGCGGATCTTCAGCGCCTCCGCCAGATGGCCGCGTTCCTGTAGGATATCGGCGATCCGGCCCTTGGTGGTGGCGATGGCGTGTCGGTCTTCGAACTTCTGTCGAATTGAAAGGGCTTCCCGAAATTGCTGCTCGGCTTGATTTGGCTCTCCTGCGGAGAGCAGCGCGTCACCAAGCGCAATAAGCGCAGTTCCAAGAGCTTGCTCGTCACCGCTCCCCCTATGAAGCTGAATGGCCCTTCGATGAGCTTCGATAGCGCTATGGTGGTCTCCCAGCCGGCTTTGCATTCCGGCCAGCATGGATTGTGCCATTGCTATGGCGTCTGGCCGATCATGGTGTTTCGAACGGAGCAAAAAGTTTTGGTAGGCCTTTTCGGCCCACTGAGCATCACGCCTGTTTTCTAGCGACCGCCCGATCAGCATTAAGAAACCACAATGATCGAGATTAGTTTCGAGTGGGACCGCGTCAGTGTTCTCCAAAGTCGCGACTATAAGCCTGAGGGTTGGGTGTCCGGTCTTGGAATCGTCTGAACCGACAAAAAGCAATGCGGAAGCCAAGGTGTTCAAAAAAGGCGGATTGAAGCCATCTTTGAGGCTGAGGGGGACCCAAGTGTGGATATATTTTGTGAGCGTGTCGATGTTTTGGGTGCGACTTTGCAGTTCAGTCAGTGCACCCCAGGCGAATTGGTTGGCAGCTTTGGCATCCTGTAGCAGTATCGCGAAGGCCATTGCGTCTCGGACAGCGGGAACCGGGGGAACATAGCCATCCTCGTCAGCATAGTTATCGATCAGGACCGCTAGTGCGGCCCTGGCGAAAGCTTCGGAATGGGCACCGTCGAGCGGGTCAGTTAGGCCGCGGGCCAGGGGGTTAAGGGCGGCGTGGGGGTGGCCTGCGATCTCGCCCCAAGGCTCCAAGAGGCCCAGGGCGCGGAGTCGGGTCAACGCTGCGATCGGGTTTTTAGCGCCGGCCTCGGCGGCGACCGCCGCCAGGACCGCCATGGGGATCGGGACGCCTTCGGTGAAGATGGTGCACGCCCTGATCGCCCGCCTCTGGCCCTCAGTCAAGGCTTGGCCCAGGCGGTCGATGATCTGTTGCGCTAGGAACTCGGTGACCTCGGAACCGTCTTCGGGCCGAGTGCCGTCGCGGCGATAGGCTTCCAGCGCCTCGATTGCAGCTTCGACCGACGCCTGCTCTCCACGCAGGATTGGCTCCTGCAGCATGCGTTGAATCCAGGGATTGCCCCCCCCCGCCTCTGCTGCCCGGTCAAGCCAGGGCAGCGCGTCCTCGGTCAACCCGTCCTCCAATCCCTGTGCCCGAGCAAAGGCGCGCAATTGCTTGTCCCGACTCCGCGCCTTCATCGGCGTGAGCGCCACCCGCGTCAATTTGGTTCCGGCTGCCAGATCTCGGCCCGAGCCATCGACCAAGGCCATGTCATAGCGGCTGGTGAACAAAAGTCGCGACCGGGTCTGAGCCTGCTCAAACGCCCGCAACACCGCGCCAAGGGCTACCTGCATCTTGTCGTTGCGTGGTCCTAGTGCAGCCTCTTCCGAGGCCCTCGGATCCTCCAGCGCCCGCTCCAGGTCGTCAATAATTAGCAGAATGTCGGCACTGGCCCGGATCTCCGTCCCTGCCGCATCGGTGGTCGTGACCCCCTCCAGCAGTTCCTGCAGTGCGATCTCCAAAAGCGCCCCATCCTCGGCAATCTGCGGTTTCCACTGCTTTTGCCAGGCGACCAGACGGGCCTTCGCCGCCACTGGCATGCGCTTGCAGACCGCTTCGAATATGCTTTCCGCATCATAGTGCTCGAAGATCACTACTGTCGTCAGCCCGCGGATGCGCCCCGCGACCCGTGCCGCAACACTCGATTTGCCAAGATTGCCCATGCCGCGGATCAACACCCGCTCCCCAGCGGAGAATGCCCGCAGGATCCGCTGGATCTCGCGCCGGCGGCCGACGAACTCGCGCCGCGGCGCTACCTTGACCCGCTGGGTCTTGGGGTCGAGGAAGGAATCTGCGGCCTCCGGTGCCGCCGGGCGCGCCTTGCCGCCAGCCGTGCACAGAGGTGCCCCGCCATCCGCGTTCAGGTGCACCCGAGCCAGATGCCAGTCGGCTGAGGGTTCGCCGCCGAAGCTCTCGGCCAACAGCCGCGCCCGGCTGCGGGCTGCGGCAAGCGCCACCGTCTCGCCCGCCCCGAGGCTCCCGTAGAACACCGAGGCAAAGAGCGTCGCCTCGACATCGTTCACCGCACCGTCCCAGCCGACCACATTGGGGATCTGCGCGAGCAGGCGTCGGGTGATGTCATCCGCCGCCCCGGGCTCGACCGCCGCGCCGTCGTCGCGGGTCAGTGGCGCGGCCGCGCCTGAATGGCGGAACGGGCGCAGGGGGTCGCCCATGCCCTCGACATCATCCTTCTCCCCCTGGCGGCCCTGCTCCGGCACCTCGCCCGAGACCGCCCCCCGCTGGGCCGTGTAGCAGGCCGAGACGAAGGCGAGCTGCGGCCTGGCGGTCGCCGGGATCTCCGCCAGGATCTGCTCGGCCGTGACCGCGACCCGCTCCCCGAGCAGATCCTCGAAGGCGAGGAAACCCCCGCGCTTTGGATCGTGCCCGCCATGGCAGGAGAGGTGCAGCGCCTCGGCCCCGCTTTCGCGCAGGCTTTGCACCAGCCCCTCCAGCGACCCGGTCTCGTCGACCGACAGATGCACCGTCGGCATACCGCGTGAGGGCTGCGTCGCGGCCAGGATCGCGGCCTCCTCGGCCTCGTAATCGAGCTCGCTCACCCCTTTGGGCGAGGCCGCCATGAAGAGCAACGCCACATCGCTGTACTTCGGTGTTGCGCCGGCATTCGCCTCGCCATGGCGGCGGGTCACGGCAAAGAGCTGGCCGGTGTCCTGCGCCAGGGGGCGGCCCTGCGGGGCCAGCAGCTCCCAGGGCAGATCCTCGACCATCTGTGCCACCGGATCTGCGCGGGCGTCGAGCGGGATCACCACCTCGAAGGCCCGGTGCCCGGGCAGACCCAGCGCCTTCGTGAAGGCCTTGTCGACATCGATCGCCGCTGCCATCTGCTGGCCGATCTCGAGGAACGTCCCGCCCGCCTCGCGCTCGCGCCGCTTCACCGCCTTGCGGTAGCGCGCTCGCCATTCCGACATCCGGGCCTGCGGCATGGCGATGTGCGAACGCTCGCCATGGTCGATGCGGAAGGTCAGCTCTGCGGTGATCTCGCCCCCGACCGTCCTGTGCCCCTCATAGGTCAGATAGGCAGTGCCCACAGCATTACTCCAATGATTTCAAAGAAATACCCACGGCCAGTCGGCCCGAACCCCCATCAATAAATCTCTACCCAACCGCCCCGGCAACGCAACCCCAAAGCGATCCCACTCGTCCGGACCTTGGCCGGTCGGCACAGATGCGGGACCGACTGCTCCCAAACAAAACCACACACCGCCGCCCGCCCATCCGAAAACCGAAACCCGCACGTCTCCCACCACCGGCGCCACCCCGGCGCCCGAAAAACAGGAGACGAGACAATGACTTCGTTGAAACTCGAGAATACGATCGAGACCTGCGGCTCCCGGTCGCCCGACAGCACCGGGAAAACGCCTGGCGGCAAGCCCTCGCGCTATTCGAAGGGCCTCCGCGAAGAGATGGCTCGCCGGTTGCCTTTGCCGTCGGCACTTGTCGACCGCTTCACCGGCAAGTACCGCTTTGAGCCGCGACAAAACGTGGCCATGAAGGAGCCGCTCTGGCTCTTCTTCAAGGACCATGCCCGGCTTGCGGCCGCGACCGCCACAAGCGCGCTTGCGCTGACGCATCTGCCCCTGGCGCCTGCTTTGGCCGCTGCCGGGCTCATGATGCTGCTTCAGCTCGGGCCGTTGCGCAAGAACCAGACCCTCTACGGGCATGAGGCCAGCCATGACAACTTCTTTCCCCGCGGACACCCGTTGCGGGACAGGAAGATCACGGTCCTCGGCATGCCGCTGGGGGAGTTTCTGGGGGAGCTGGCAACCGCCGTCTCCCTGGTCCAGAACGAGGAAGATTATCGGGACGCACATGACAGGCATCACGATCCGAAAAGCTTCACCACGCTCCAGGATGATGACGCCCGAGACGTTCTCGATGCAGGGTTCGCACCGGGCAAACCGGTTGCAGCCTACTGGCGGCAATACTGGTGGAACTGGATCTCGCCCCGCTTTCACGCCAAGCAACTGATCGCGCGGTTCAAGTCCAATTTCGTGACGGCCCGTCCGGCGCGGAAGATCATGGCCGCCTTGTCGCTCAGCGGTCTGACGAGCCTTGCACTGGTCATGCCGCTTCACGCCTGGTTCTTCGCAATCCTGGTGCCCTGGACCTGGGGCTACCACATCGCGGGGCTGTCCCAAGTGCTGAACCGCCATGCTTGGCTGCAATCGACGGAGGGCGCAAAGAGCATCAAGGACTACGCCGAACGCACCTGGGGCCGCTTCAACGGGATCCCCCTGCCAGCGGAGGATCTCCGCGGCTGGGCCCACCTGAAGGCTTGGACGCTGTGGTGGATCGAGATGCTCTTCATCGAGGTGCCAGTACGTGCGGCCAGTTGGTCGTCCGATCTTCAGGCCCATGATCACCATCATCTGGAGTGGTATGGGCCAGAGGAGTTCGTCGACGACTGGACCACGATGCCGGCGCGGCGGCAGTCGGCTATCGACCGCGGCGCGGATCCCTACCGCATGCGGGATCGCGAGCTGTGGGGATGGCGCAATGCCATGAACCACGGCTTCGAAAAGCTAAGCCAGGCGCCGAAGCTCGACGACTGATCGGGCAAGCGGAACGCAGGGACGGGGGCGGTTTTGGCCGTCCCCGTCACCGTTTCAGACGAAAGTGAAGTGGTCCCGGAAAACTGGACCGTCGACTACCCCCACATCCTGGCGGCGATGTCGTGCTCTTCCTTGCCCACGGCGTCGGCGTAGATCGCCGTCGTGCTGAGCTGGGCATGTACGGCAGCAGCCGGCGCAGGAAGTCGAGCTTCTTCTGGCCCCAGCGCGCGATCTCGACGAAGTCCTCCGCCCCGCCCAGCGTCGCGCAGAGAACGACGAGCAGGACCTCCGGCAACGGATAGACCACCTTCCACGCCTGCCGCGGGTCTTCGAGGGCCGAGAAGTGGTCGATGAACGCCTTGCCGGACATGGATGGCGTCCGCTGCTTCGAGGCCTCCCATGAATCACAGCAAATCCCGTGCCAGAATCCCCCTCCGCTTCAAGCGATCGCCCTGTAGGGAGACCTCTGCTTCGGTTGCCGAGAAACCATCCTTCTGATACGTTCGAAGGGGCCCTTTGACTTGGAACCATCGTGCGCCGATTTTTGGGTGTACTAATCGCAATCGGCCTCATTCCGGCGCAGGCAGCGGCGTTGGAGTATGCATTTCCGCCGGACCCGATCGCTCCCGAGAGCGAGGACGAATGCGAATTTGTCCGGGCGCAGTACGACGCAATCCTTGAACAGATGCGGGCGGAATTCGACCGGGTGTGGCATGCCGGCGACTACAAATTGTCAGAAGAGATCATGGATGAAGTCATCCGGATCGGCGGTGTGCGCGATCAAGCTAACAGCCGATGCATGCAACAGGTATACGCGGCGAGGGCTGCGCGGCGCGCCGAGGAGGCCGCGGAGGAACAGGGGAAACGGCGGAGCGAGGAGGCCTTCCGCTCTACGCAGGAGGCACTCTCGGAGACTCCGGTGCAGAGCTTGGCGACCACGCTCGAAGCCGGAGGGAGGGAGGGAGTCAATTACCTGGCCGACAAGGGCAGCTTCGGCGCGCTTGCCGCCCAGAAGGCGATCCTTGGCTACGACATCGCAAGCTGGACACAAGACCTCCTCACAATTGTCAACGGTCAGGGATACGACCGCATCGCAAGCGGGGCGGAACTCGGAATCGTCGGAACCGAGGCCTCCGGGGCGTTCGGACCGCTTTCGGCGCTGTTCAGCCGGATTGCAATCTCGGCGCTCCTCGGTGTCCACGAGGGAGCGATGAAGGACCTCGAAGAGGGGTTTGCGCGGTTCGAGGACCCGCTCGCGAGCCAGTTACAGCAGCAGAACAGCGCGATGTCGCAAGTGCTGGCTCCGAGCGGAGGAACTTCTGGCTATGGCGGCGATGATCTGGCGGCTCTCCTGGCGAAGGCAGTCGAGACCGCGGCCGCGGTACGGGCGGATCGTAGTCGCGCCTCCGATACGGCCATGGGAGAGGCAGAAGAAGCGAGGCGACAAGCTGCGGATGCGCGCCGTCAAGAAGCACAGCGCATGCAAGATGCGGCGGCGTCTGATCGTCCAGGGCGCGACCCTCGGTTGCCTGAGTATACTTGCAACGAATTGCTCTCCGAGCGCGAGACAGCATTAACGATGATGAATAGTGATAGTAGCCCTTACGGAACTCAGGAAGAGTGGGAAAAGGGTTGGAGGGAATGGGGAAAGCAGGTGGTAAATGCACTATCTCTTAGATGCCAATGATTGCGCATGTATTGCTGGTAGGAGGTTTTGGCTGCGAGCTCTTTGCCTCATAATATTAGTAGACGTTTCGTTCTGCGGACGATCATATGCCGATGAGTACTATGATGTAAATATGCGCATTATTGATATTAAGAATGGTACCTTGCAAGGAGATGATATTAAAGCCCTCACTCATAACGAGTCCGGGGAGGTGCTTAGTCTATGCGCTTTGAACGATGACGTGATTTGTTTGGATAAAGTTTTGGGCGCAGGCGTTTCTCCCAACGTGATCGGTCCAAAAGGAGTGACCCCACTTATTGTCGCTATCGGCGCCGACGGCGCCAAGGCCGCGAAGCGGCTCGTGGAGGCCGGTGCCGATACGGAGAAGGACACGCCCCGTGGGTCGGCGGCCCAATATGCCATCGCGGCCGGATCGCCCGAGATGGTTCGTATCGTCCTCGGTAGCACACCTGAGGCCGGCAATGTGCTGATGGAGCGCGCAGGCGCGGGGGGAGATCCGGCGTTGCTGAGGGCCGCTCTGGCACTGGGGGCTGATCCCGATGCGCCTGGCCCATACGGCGCGACGCCCCTGATGCTCGCCATCGCGGCCGGATCGCACGAGGTGGCGGAGGCGCTGCTGGCGAACGGGGCGAAGCCCGGCACTGTCGGGAGCGACGGGACCGGGCCGCTGTCGATCGCGATATTGAAAGACGATGTGAAGGCGCTCGGCCTGTTGGTCGCCGCCGGTGCCGATCCGAATCGGGCCGAAGCGGGGATGCTTCCCTTGGAGCTCGCCGCGCTGCGAGGCGATCCCGCCGTCGTCGAGGCGCTGCTCAAGGCCGGCGCCGATCCGGAGCGGCGGAGCGCCGAGGGGATACGTCCGGCCGACTTCGCACTCGCCATCGGGCAGACGGGCATTGCTGATCGTCTGGGCGGGGCTAGCGTCCGGAGTGACGAGAGGCTGTTTGCTGCGATTGAGGCAAAGTCGCTTCCGGATCTGACGGCCGCGCTGGAAGCCGGGGCCGATCCGAACGCCCGCGACAAGAGCGGCAACCCCGCGATTGTCGTTGTCGCCGGGATGGGAGGTAGGGACTTGCTCGAGGCGCTCGACGCGGCGGGCGCAGACCTGCTTGCTCAGGGCAGCGGAGGTGCGAGTGTCTTGCACGCTGCCCTATCGATCGAAGACGCGGGCGAACGTCGTGAAACGACCGAGGCAGTTCTGCGGCTAGCCACGAAGCACCGCCAGGACAAAGCGCTTCTGATCTTGACTGATGAAACGGAGCGTAGTGGTGCTGTCACTCTCGCGGCGCGCGCCAAAGCGGCCAGCATTGACGGACAGTGGGTCGATGCGACATTTCTGTCCGCAGTTAACGACAAAGCAATGCGTAGCGTTGCTTTGGTGGCCGATCACGATGGAGTGTCACCGTTTGTTGCAGCGGCATTGGCGGATAACTTTCAAATGACGTTCTATTTCGTACAGAGCTTGGGTCTATACGGAGCGCATTACGAGGGTGTAAGTCTACAAGATATCGCTCGGGCGCAAAAAAACTGGGCAGCTCTTGCAGCCTTGCCAGAAGATCGTGCGCTGCCCGATGGCCTAGGACTGGGAGCGTCCAAGACGTCTTATGAGACTGCAAAGAAAGAAATGCAACGTCGGCTTAAAGCGTGGGGTTACTACTCTGGCAGCCTCGATGGCGTTGTAGGTGCGGGGACCCGCGCAGCTCTTTTCTCTCTATATCAGGATCGCGGCGAAGAAATAGTAGGAATGGCAAGAGCTCTGGCTAAGCCATGGTCAAGCTTCTTGGAGGTCAATCCCGCAGACGCGAATCCCGGGGACGTGATCCTGGATGCAAGCGTCAAAGGGCTGTCGATGGCAAAGGGCTGGACTGTAATACGTTGGAAGCCTCCATTGAATACAAGCACGGTCAATTTCGCCATCTCAGCGCGAGCTCCTAGTGCGGCCGCTTCGAATGTGGAGATTGAGAATAGTGTGTCTTACGTCGAATCCGACGCCAATGGGAGCGAAATCCTCCGGATCGGCAGACAAAACGGATCTGATATTGAGCGTCTTGAGTAAACAACACTTGAGTACACTCCGCCATTTTAATGGGTGACGTTCGGAGACGAATTGCCGAGTTGCCCCTCCACCACACCGCCCGCACGCGTATCGAACCGCCTTCGTCGAATACCTTCGCCGGGGCACGCCGATCGGGTTGTCGCTGAAGCAGGCCGCAGATGCCGGGCGGTACGTCTGGCGGACACGGCGCGACGAGCGTAAGCGAAGCCCTGACCCCACCTTCCTCTGCGCGGCGTGACCGGCGATGGTCGGAGCTTTGGAGGGCTCCGACACATGTCGATTTCAGAGCTTAAGCATGTACCGGAGCCGGTCCGGCGTATCGAGGTGTTCACTGGCCAGGGCCGGCGGCGGGGATGGACGGCCGCCGACAAGCTGGAGATCGTCGCGGAGAGCTACGACCCGGGGGCGAGCGTGTGTAACGTGGCACGGCGGCACGGCCTGACGCCGCAGCAGCTCTTCACCTGGCGACGCGCGGCGCGGAAGCGGCTGGAGGCCGAGGCGCCGCCCGCCTTCGTGCCGGCGATCGTGGTCGGTCCGGAGCCGGCCGCGGCGTCGGTGCCGGCGTCTCGGCCGAAGCGGCGGGCGCCGCGGCGCAGCGCGGCTGCGATCGAGACTCGAGGCATCGGGCGTGACCGTGAGGATCGGCGACGGCGCTTCGCCGGCCATGATCGCGGCGGTGATCGGCGCCCTGAAGGGCGCGCCGTGATCGGCCCGACCGGCTCGATCCGGGTGATGGTGGCGACCAGGCCCGTCGACTTCCGCAAGGGCGCGGAGGGGCTTGCCGCCCTCGTGCGCGAGACGATGGGCGCCGATCCGTTCTCGGGCGCGGTAACGGGGACGTATCCCCGTCCGTTGAGCGTCGGCAAACAGGTGATTTCCGCGAGCCCGGCCCGGCGACCAGAAGCACGATTGTGGAGCCGGCGAAATCTGCACGACAAACCCTGTCGCTTTGCGCTACCATACGGAAACGCTGGTGAGGGGGTTTGTCGTACATGCTGGTTGGATACATGCGGGTGTCGTCGGCCGACGACCGCCAATCGGTGGGCCTTCAACGAGATGCGCTGATCGCGGCCGGCGTCGATGAGCGTCACATCCATTCCGACAAGGCCTCGGGCGCGCGCGACGATCGCCCTGGCCTCAAGGCGTGTCTCGCCTGGCTGAAGGCAGGCGACACGCTGGTGGTCTGGAAGCTTGACCGCCTCGGGCGCTCGCTGTCGCACCTCCTGTCCATCATCACCGATTTCCGGGAACGCGGCATCGCGTTTCGATCGCTGACCGAGCAGATGGACACGACCACGCCGCAGGGCGAGCTGCTGTTCTCGATGTTCGGCGCGCTCGCCCAGTACGAGCGGGCGCTGACGCGCGAACGGGTCATGGCGGGCCTGGCTGTTGATCGGCGTGGAATAAGGCCCCCGCTTGCGGGGTGATCGGCTTCCAAAAGGGACCCCCCTGGCGTGTGGGTCCACAGTGCTCCCGAGAGATGATCGGGAGCCGAGATTGGGAT
>Ga0075163_10014599_pt1 | contig 10132 bp, 12 predicted proteins | sample JI1023141ADNA_FD_71478 | JGI IMG/M metagenome (GOLD analysis project Ga0075163, IMG submission 71478) | Wastewater effluent complex algal communities from Wisconsin, to seasonally profile nutrient transformation and Carbon sequestration -... | ecosystem: Engineered > WWTP > Effluent > Algae... | reverse complement strand
CCGACGTACCGTGCGAACGGCGTGCGGGTGCAGCGATACCGCGACGCCCGCTGGCGCCCCGACGACCTGCAGGTGCTGCTCGACGAGGCCCACCAGGTGGAACCAGCCGAACCGCTGCCCGAGACCCGGATCCCCCGCATCCTGCACCGCACCGTCCCGGCCGAGACCTCCGACGAGGTGGAGGCGTGGTGGCGGAAGTTCCAGGTGCTGCACCCGGGCTGGGAGTTCCGCACCTACCGGGAGCCGATCGACCCGGCCGACTGGCCGCTGACCGGCGATCTGTGGGGGCGATGCCAGAACGGTGCGCAGAAGGCCGGCCTGATCCGCCTGGAGGCCCTGTTCCACCACGGTGGCGTGTATGTGGACTCCGATGTGGAGCCGTTCCGGTCGATGGAGCCGCTCCTGCGCCTGGAGGCGTTCGCTGCGTGGGAGGACGAGACCACGGTCCCCGATGCGGTGCTGGGCGCCATGCCCGAGCATCCGGCGTTCCGGGAGATGATCGACAAGGCCAGGGCGTGCATCGAAGGCGGTGGCGACGCGTGGCACTCCGGCCCCGGGGTGTGCACCGAGACCCTGCCGGCCCGCCCGGACGTGCTGGTGCTGCCGCCCGGGTCGTTCTACCCGCACCACTACCTGGAGAAGTCGGCCGCAGGCCAGCGCACCGCCGCCCCCTGGGTGTTCGTGGAGCACAAGTGGCATCACAGCTGGGGCGACCCGAAGGCCAAGGCGTCGATCGCTCGCCGCCAGCGGTGAACGACTACCCCGGCCGGTTCCTGGAGCTCGTGGCCGCCACCGACGGCCGGATCCTGGACTGCGGGTCGGGTGGCCGTCGCCACGAGCGCATCGTGTCGCTGGAAATCCAGCCTCACCCGAACAACACGGTGCAGGCCGATGCGCTGGCCCTGCCCTTCGCCGATGGGTCGTTTGACCTGGTGCTGTCGCAGGCGGTGCTCGAGCACGTGACCGAGCCGCAGACCTACGTGGACGAGCTGTTCCGGGTGCTGGCCCCGGGTGGATTGGTGTGGCTGGAGGCGGCGTTCCTGCAGCCGGTGCATCAGGCGCCAGCGCACTTCTTCAACGTGACGCCGTTTGGCCTTGCCCATCTGTGCCGCCGCTTCGAGGTGGTGGAGCAGGGGACGGTCGGCTCGTTCGACGACATGGCGGCGTGGATCTTCGCTGAGGCTGGGCAGCCTGCCCCGCCGCCCGCTGGCCCGATGACGGCCGAGCAGGTGTGGAACACGGCGTCCGGTGTGTACCTGCTGGGGAGGCGACCATGAAGGTCTCGGTGCTGGTCCCGTGGTCGCCTGGTTGCCCGCACCGCGAGGCCGCATGGGCGTGGGTGCGGGCCCGCTACGCCCACAACGTGCCCGACTGGGAGATCATCACCGGCGAGGGCAACACCCCCGACGGCTACTCCCGCACCCGGGCCATCCTCGACGCCTTCTCTCGGGCCACCGGCGACATCCTGGTGGTGGCCGACGCTGACGTGTGGTGCGACCCCCGCCAGGCCGTCGCCCACACCGCCGAGCACGGCTGGGCGATCCCGCACACCCTCATCCACCGCCTCTCCCTCGAATCCACCACCGCGGTGCTGGCCGGCGCCGACTGGCGTGGCCTCCCGCTGTCCACCGACAACCCGCAGGACTCCCGCCCCTACCGTGGACACCCCACCGGCACGCTGGTGGTGCTGCGCCGCGACGTGCTCGCCTCGGTGCCGCCGGACCCACGGTTCGTTGGCTGGGGCCAAGAGGACGACGCGTGGAACCTCGCCCTGACCACCCTCGCAGGTGCGCCGTGGCGTGGTGCCGATGACCTCGTGCACCTCTGGCACCCCGCGCAGCCCCGCCAGTCCCGCACCGTGGGCACCGACGCCAACCTCGCCCTGTTCCGCCGCTACCGCAACGCTCGCCGCCGTCCGGCCGTGATGCGGGCCCTGATCGAGGAGGTGGCCACATGCCCGACGTGACCATCTCCCGTCCCACCCGGGACGCCCTCGGCAACCGCTCAGACCCCGCAGACGTGGCGACCCTCACCGGGTGCGCCGCCGAGCCTGTCGACGTCGCACAGCGGCCAGGACGGGCCAGCGAGGGCGCCGTGGAGCGCCTGCGCATCTACTGCCCCGACCCGGACGCCGACGTGCAACCCGGCGACCTCGCGGCGGTCGGCTCCCTGGCCTACAAGGTGGAGGGCCTTCCGGCGCGCTGGCAGAACCCGTTCACCGGTGGCCGGCCCGGTTGCGTGTTCGAGATCGAACGGTCCGTCGGATGAGGGTCAAGCTGGACCACAAGGGCATGGGTGAGGTGCTGCAGTCGGCGCCCGTCGCCACCGCGGTGCGCGCCGAGGTCGAGGCAATCGCCGAGGACGTGCGGGGCCAGTTCCCGGGCGTGCCGATCGTGGTCGACGAGTACGAGTTCAAGGCGAAGGGCCGCACCAGCGCCCGCGCCGCCTTCTCGGTGACGTTCAAGCGCAAGGACGGCATGGGCTGGCAGGCCCGCACCGGCCTGTTCACGCAGGCCGCCGCCCGCCGGGGTCTGGACACGAAGGGACGCGTCGAATGAAGCCCGCCGTGACCTTCCCCGACCCAGAGGCGCTCATGGTGCCCGTGCTCACCGACCTGCTCGCCACCTACGGTTCCGATGCCACGGTGTCGGTCGGCATGCCCGACAACTGGGACCCCGACGCCGACCCGCTCCACGTCGAAGTGGCGTGGGATGGCACCCCGGACGTGTCCTGGCCGCTGGTGGCGTGGCCGCTGGTGCGCCTCGTGGTGCACGGCCCGAACCCGTCGCCCGTGACCGAGCTCGTCGGCATCGCCTCCGGCCTGCTGGCGTCGTCCACCGACCTCTCGTGGCGGCCGCAGCTGTTCCCGCCGCCCGCCCAGGATCCGCAGCGCACCGGTGTCCACCTGGCAGCCATCACAGGCCGCCTCACCACCCGCTCGCAGCCGCTCGACCCGACCGGCTCTTGAACCTCGGGCCACCCGGCCCGAGCCACCGCGCCCGTCGCCTGGCGGTCGCCCCATCAACCCAAGGAGATCACCATGCAGGGTGACGCAGACAACACCTCCGTGTGGGACGACGCCGACGTGTTCGTGTCGTTCAACCTCTCGGCCACCGTCCCGGCCGACACCACCGAGGACTTCGGTGTGGACTGGGAGGCCGTCGGCTTTCTGGACGGCACCACGGGCTTCGCCGAGTCCGTGTCCGAGACCGAGACCTCGCACAAGGTCTGGGGTCAGGGCACCATCAAGAAGACCTACAAGGACACCGAGGTGATGGTGGCCTTCCTGGCGCGCGAGCGCAACGACACCACCGAGCGCCTCGCCCGCCCCGGCAACCACGAGCCGTTCCTGCTCGCCCTCGAGACCCGCGAGGCCGGCCGGATCTACCGCAAGATCACCAAGGTCTCAGCGGTGGCCAAGCGCAACGGCGACGTGACCGACAACGAGGACGCCCTGTCGGGCATCCCGCTGCGGGCCACGATCCTCCCGGACACCACCATCGACGCCAACGTCGCCGACCGGTACTGGGACATCCAGGACTCGGCCGCCACCGGCAGCTGACCCCGTTCGAGCGGCGGGTCGGCTGCGCTGCCTGGCCCGCCGCTCTTGAACCATCCGCAGCGCACACCACCAGGAGCAGCGCATGAGCGAGACCGAGACCCCAGACCAGCCCACCACGATCGACGTGCCGTGGGGCGGAGACACCTACACCGTGGAGGCCGACGCCGACCGGTGGCCGTTCTCCACCATGGCCGCGTACGAGCAGGGTCAGATGCTGACCTTCCTGTCCGGCGTCATCGGCCCCGACGGGCTGGCCAAGTTCAACCCCCGCCGGCGCACGGCGGGCGAGGGCGGCGAGCTGGCCACCGCGATCATCAAGGCCATCGCCGAGCACAACGGGGCCAAGAGCCCGGGGGAATAGCCCGCCTCCTCCGTCTTCTGCGTGAGCACGAGGACGCCGTGGAGGCTGACCTGCTGACCGTGTTCGGCGCATCGCTGCCAGAGCGGTGGCGGGCCGAGCGGTTCGTGTCGCTGCGGCGCCTGCTGGTGATCGTGCGGCACCTGCCGCCGTCGTCGGCGGTGGGCCGTGCGCTGGGCGAGTGGCCGACGGACTGGGACCTGCTCGACGACATCAAGCGGGTTCTGCTGGTGAGCGTGAAGGGCTCGCCTGCGATGCACCCTGACCGGCCGGAGGCGAAGGCCGCGGCGGCGAGGCAAGCAGCGGACGCGGTCCGAATCGAAGCGAAGGCCAAGGCGCACGCCGTGCGTGAGCAGGAGCGACAGGCCCGGTTGCGGGCCAGAGGGGGGAGCACGTGAGCACCGTCGGCTACGCAACCCTCCAGGTCATCCCGTCGCTCAAGGGCGCCGAGGCGATCATCAACCGGGAGCTGTCCGGGATCATGCCCGGAGCGGGCACCCGGGCCGGTGAAAGCCTCGGTGGCGGGGTGACGTCCGGGTTCCAGAGGCGCATGGCCGCGCTGCCCCGGATCGCTGGGACGGCCGTAAAGGCCACCGGCGTGGCCCTGGCGGCCGGAGTTGTCGGCGCTGGTGCATGGGGCCTGAAGATCGCGGCGGCGAACGAGCAGGCGCAGATCAGCTTCGAGACGATGCTCGGCTCCGGCCAGAAGGCCCGGACGTTCCTCGGTGACCTGCGCGACTTCGCTGCCAAGACCCCGTTCGAGTTCCCCGAGCTCCAGACCGCCGCGTCGTCGCTGATCTCGGCGGGAGTGGAGGCGGGCAAGGTCATCCCGATCATGACCACCCTCGGCGACGTGACCGCGGGCATGGGCACCGGGTCGGATGGCATCCGTCGGGCGACGGTGGCGCTGCAGCAGATGCAGTCCGCCGGGAAGATCACGGGCGAGGATCTGAACCAGCTGCGTGACGCCGGGATCCCGGTGTACGACTTGCTGGCCGCGGCGACGGGTCGGGCGAAGTCTGAGGTGACCCAGCTGGCCGCGGCCGGGAAGCTTGGGAAGGCCGATCTCGACGCGCTGATGCAGGGCCTGGAGTCAGGCAAGGGTCTCGAGCGGTTCGCTGGCCTCATGGACAAGCAGTCGGAGTCCCTCACTGGGCTGATGTCCACCATGAAGGACACGTTCGGCCAGAACCTCGCGGTGGCCATGCAGCCGGTGGTCGATCTGGCGAAGGACACGCTGCCGTCGTTGACCACCGCGGGCGAGCAGGTCACGGGCTGGTTCGCTGATGGGCTGCAGGCGGCGATCGACTTCGGCCAGGAGGTGGCGCCGCTGGCCCGCAACCTGGGCCGGGAGCTGGTGCCGATCCTCCAGGATCTGGCCGACATCGCCGTGAAGCCCGCCATGCACGCCGCGGCCGAAGGACTCAAGGGCGTGCTGGCCGTGGCCGCCCCTACTGCACGTGCGATCGGTGACCTGACCGGGTTCCTGGCTGACCATGAGGTGGTCGTGCAGGCTGCGACGGCTGCCCTGATCGGCTGGAAGACGGCCGAGACGTTGGCCATGGCGTCAACCCTCGGGTTCACCGCCGCGCAGGGTGCATCGACCACGGCGGTGCTGGCTGGGAACATCTCGAAGGGCGCCGCCACGGTCACGTCGGGCGCCTTGGCTGCCGCGGCCTACCTCGAAACCCTCGCCGTGGATGGCCTCGCCGCCGCATACGCGAACCTGAACATCTCAATGGCCGGGATGGCTGCAGGTGGCCTGGCTGGCGTGGCCATCGGCTGGAAGCTCTCCACGGACTCCCTCGCCCGGTCGGCTGACCATGGCACAGAGGCGGCCGAGCGGTTCATCAAGGGCATCAACATCGACCCGAAGAACGCCGAGTCGATGCGGGTCGGTCTGGTCGGGATCAACACCGAGATGGGGAAGCTCGGCAAGGAGGCCGGGGTGTCGGCGTGGACGAAGTTCGGGCAGCGCCTGAACCCGTTCGCCGACAACAAGGCTGACGAGGCTGTGGCTGCAATGAAGCGGCTCGACGAGGAGTCGAAGCGGTACGCGACGGGCCTGACCCGGATCTACAAGGCGGCCAGCCTGCTCGGCACGTCGAGCGGCGTGGTGACGCGATGGGCCGACAAGCTTGACCTGGACCCGGCCACCACGAAGTCGACGGACCTCGCGCGGGCGATCGGCGAGGCCCGTGCGGCCGCCCAGCACGGCACACCCACCACCGACGCCCTGGCCACCTCCTACAAGGTCCTGGCCGACGAGACCGCCACCGCCACCGACAAGATGCAGGCGTGGAAGGACAAGCTCGACCTGATCCTGCGCCCCGCCGACACCGCCCGCGCTGACATCGCGTTCAAGGGTGCCCTGGCCAACATGCAGGAGACCTTCACCAAGAACGCGTGGGGCCTGTTCGACACCAACCTGGCCGCCGGCCGCGAGAACAGCTCCGCCCTACTCGACTCCCTCTCCGCAGCCAAGGACCTGTACGACGCGTACGTGACGCAGGGTCGAACCAAGGAAGCCGCCCTCTACCTCGAGGACGCCCGTCAGAAGATCATCGCCACCGGCACCCAGGCCGGGTTCGCAGCGACCGACGTGGAGGGCCTGCTATCCCAGTTCGGTCTCGCTCCCGACACCGTGCGCACCGAGTTCGTGACGAACACCGCCGAGGAGGCCGACAAGGCGAAGTGGCTGGCGTCGCTCATGAAGAACCTCGACGGCAAGACCGCCAGCATGCTGGTGAAGATCGGGGTCGACTGGTCGGAGGCCACCTGGTTCCAGGAGCTGCTCAAGGGCAACGAGCCATGGTTCTACAAGCCCGGCGCCAGCGCCGGTCCGAAGAACGCGAAGGGCGGCACCGCCAACATCCTCACCGGGTCGGGATCGTCGAACCCGGTTGGCGGGATGCTCGGCGGCACCAAGAAGTCGAAGGCCGTGGTGTTGCCCGGACAAGCCCCGGCCCCGACGCCGTCCGCCGGTGCACGCCGTGGCGGATCTACCGTGCGTGACGTGACCGTGATCTCGACCGGGGCGACCGCGTCCGGCGTGGCCCGAGACCTGCAGTGGGAGCTTCGATGACCGTGCCGACCCTCACCCCCGACGCGCTGCACTGGGATGGCATCGACATCGGCGCCGCCGGATCGGGCGTCTACTTCGGCTCAGGCGTCGACGGGTTGGGCCAGGCACCATTCCGCATGGGCTTCACCCCGAGGGCCGCAGGCGGCTCCTGGGGCGGTCTGGCGTCACCTGGGGAGCTCACCATCTCGACCGACGTGTGGGTGGACGCCGACCACACCGGCACCCGGGATTTCTCGCCGCTGCGCATCATCCGGTTGGCCATGGCGGCCCGCCTGAGCCCGTGGGACGAGCTGCCGCTCTACTGGTCCGACCTCATGTGGGATGCCGACGTGTGCGCCTTCGTGCGTCCGTCGCGCTGCGAGGTGGCCACCGACGAGCAGGGCGTGTACGGCGGTGCCCCCGGCCTCGACCTGCAGTGGGTGGGCGGCGACCCGACGATCTACTCCGCCGACGAGACCTCCGGGTCCTTCGGCTCTCCCACCCCGGTGGCGTCCGACGAGTTCGAGGCGTACAACGCTGGCGGCCTGGTCCCGTGGGCGCGTCGTGCGTTCCGGGTGCGGATCACAGCGCATGGCACCGTGACGAACCCGTTCGTGCGGGTCGACCACGCCGACGGGACGTTCGAGTCGATCACGTGGGCTGGGCTGACCATGACCTCCGGCCAGGTGTTGACGCAGGGCGACGACCTGACCTCCCGCGTGCAGTCCCGGGTGGTCGACTACGCCCGCCGGTGCACGACCGAGGTGGGCGGACCGACGAAGGCCCCCCGGCTGTGGCAGCTGCACCCCGGCACCGCCGAGGACTACACGCCGCCGAACACGATCACGGTCGGCTGCGCGTCGGGGCTGATCTCCGGCTTCGTGAAGACCCGGGACACGTACTGATGCCCGACCTGATCGGGCCACCGGTCGACCCCACCCTGCCGCCCCCTGGCGACGTGTGGGTGTCCGCCGGGACGCTCACCGAACCCGAGCCGTCGCCGCCCACCCCCGATCTCGATGCAGAGTGGACCGGCACGCCGGCCGCCGCTGGCCTGCTGGTGCAGGTCGTGATCTCCCGGGCGATCACCCGCGAGGCCATCGGCTGGTTGACCACCGCAGAGGTGGACGACTGGGACGTGGACGTGGAGCTCCTCGTGGGCACGTCGGCCCAGGTCGTGGCGTCGTCGTGGGATCCGCTGTTCGAGTCGATGGCCACCCGGTCGTGGCTGGGTGCTGATGGCCGGATGAAGTACGCGTGGGACCCGAAGGGCTACATCGCCACGATTCACGTGGACGGGTTCGGCGAGGAGACGTTCGTGTTCCGCCGGCCGATCGACATCGGTGGCGGCCAGGTGGTGATCGCTGCGGAGGGCCCGCAGGTGATCTTCTCCGAGCGGATCCTGGGTCGTGCTGAGCAGGTCGACCTGCTCGACGGCCGCGGGTCGTTCGAGGGGTACGCCGACGTGGACGAGATGGTGGCGGACGGCTGGCGGTTCCCCGCTGGCGTGACGCCGACGCTGGTGGCCGATGGCGTGTCTGGGTCGAAGTGCCTGGACGTGATCGGCGCCGGGTGGGTGGGTGCGCCGAAGGTGACGCTGGTCGGCCAGGACGGCGTGGGCCGTACCGCTGAGGGTTCGGCCTTCGGGAAGTGGCCCGACGATGTCGCGGTGGGCGACTACGTGGTGGAGACCTACACGCAGCGCACCGATTCGCTGGCCCCGTCGAATGAGGATCTGACACTGGCGAAGGCTGGGCAGCGTCCCGACTCGGGCAGCGGCTGGTCTGAGGCCCCGGTGACCTCTGGGGCAGTGATGTCGCCGCAGGCGGTCGCGCATCGGACGTGGCCGCAGGTGCGCAGCTTCGCTGGTCTGCACTCCCGCTACGACCTGGTGGCGCTCCGTCAGGGCATCCTCACCGGGTTCCTGGTGGACAAGGATCTGGCGTACTACGTGGAGCGGGTCCTGCGGGACCTGAACAGCCGCAGCCTCGGCGGTTCGTCGACCGGTCTCACCACGCGCATCATGGCGTTGACGGGCACCGAGGCGCAGATGGTGTGGGCGCACAACCAGCGCCAGGCCGTGCGGGACGTGCTGTCGATGGTGCTCGATGCTGAGGGTGGCCCAGAGTGCCGGATCACGCCGGGGTGGGTGCTCGAGGTGTGGGACCGGCTGGGCGAGGACCGCACCGATGTGGTGCTGTCGGTGCTGGATGTGGCGGTCCCGGCGTGGGCGATCGACCCCGGTGCGCAGGTGGAGGACTTCGCTGCCACGTCGGGCCGCGGGTCGGGCACGTCCGAGGTGGTGTGCGTGGTGTCGCAGCCGTACGACTCGGACCGGCACCGGATCACTCGCATCGTGTCGGCGCCGGTGGATCGGTCGCTGAACCAGGTTGGGTCGTGGACGGCTCGCCATGCCCGTGTGGCTGCCCGGATCCAGGCCACTGCCCAGTTCGACGTGGAGTGGACGGCTGGCCGTCGCTACAAGCGGGGAGACACCGTGTGGGTCACGCAGCATGACGGCGACCAGGGCCTGGATGAGCGGATGCGGGTGGTGAACCTGCGCTACCGGCCGACGGTCGGGCTGGTGACGGTGACGGTGGGTGCGGTCGATGCCTGAGGTGCGCCGTCGCGGGTTCGCGGACACGGTCGGTTCGGCCATCTCGACGATCTTCGCCCCGCAGACGAACGGTGGCGGCTTGATCGCGCAGATGATGCGCAAGGGGTCGACGGCCACGGCGACGGTCTCGGACCGGTCGGCGTCCTACCAGCAGTCGACGATCACGCTGGATGGTGTCGGGTTCAACAACGAGGTGGCGTGGGTGGTGCCGTCGTCTCGCCGCCTGATGCGCGTGGACGTGCACGTGGAATTGGATGCAGCGGTGGGTGGCGGCGACCCCATCCCCGAGGCGTGGGTGCAGGTCAGCGACGGTGTCGGTGGCATCGGGTCCGGGTTCGGCCGGTGGGACACCTCCATCGGCCTCGGCGCGTCGGGCTGGTTCGTCGCCTCTGCTGGCTCCCCCATCACCGTGTCCGTCAACTGCCCCGAGCAGCCCGGCATCACCGGCGTCGTCACCCTGCACGCATCGCCCGCCGCATGAACGCCCCCACCGAACCCCGGAGGTTCCCCGCATGACCGACGCACTCGTGA
>Ga0075163_10014598_pt1 | contig 10132 bp, 9 predicted proteins | sample JI1023141ADNA_FD_71478 | JGI IMG/M metagenome (GOLD analysis project Ga0075163, IMG submission 71478) | Wastewater effluent complex algal communities from Wisconsin, to seasonally profile nutrient transformation and Carbon sequestration -... | ecosystem: Engineered > WWTP > Effluent > Algae... | reverse complement strand
CCACGCCAAAGGCATCGGTGTCTTGGAGGGCTGCAACCGCAAACGCCAAGCCATGCCCATAGGCATCGGCTTTGACCATCGAGAGGACACGGCTATGGGGGGCAGTGCGACGAACAACCGCAAGATTGTGGGCGAGTGCTGCCCGAGAGAGTGTGATGCGGGCTTCCCGCATAAAGCAGATCCTTATTCGTCGTCCTCGGGTCGGTAGTATTCCGGCGCAAGGTTGCTAAAACGGGTAAAGTGGCCTTGAAAAGACAAACGAACCGTCCCAATCGGGCCATTCCGCTGTTTGCCAATGATAATCTCTGCCGTGCCCATGTCTTTAGATTCTTTGTTATAAACTTCGTCACGATAGATAAACATGATCAAATCGGCGTCTTGCTCAATCGCACCCGATTCGCGCAAATCCGACATCACAGGGCGTTTATTCGGGCGGTTTTCGAGTGAGCGGTTGAGCTGCGAGAGCGCAATCACTGGACAATTCATTTCTTTGGCCAGTGCTTTTAGACTACGTGAAATCTCAGAGATTTCATTGACGCGGTTATCCCCACTACCGGGTACACGCATCAGTTGCAAGTAATCCACCATGATCGCACCAATTTTGCCCCCATGCATTTTGGCAATCCGGCGGCAACGTGAGCGCAATTCTGTTGGGGGTAATGCTGATGAGTCATCAATATACAAATGCTTGGCTTGCAACTGTCCCATCGCACTGGTGAGACGAACCCAGTCCGCTTCTTCTAGGCGGCCTGAACGTAGCCGGCTTTGATCAATCGCACCAAACGATGAAATCAAACGGGTGGCAATCGAATCAGCAGGCATTTCCATCGAAAACACAATGGCGGGTTGATTGCTATTAAACAATACGCTTTCAATCAAGTTCATGGCGAAGGTGGTTTTCCCCATCGACGGACGTGCCGCAACAATGATGAGATCACCTTTTTGCATGCCAAAGGTTTTGTTGTCGAGCTCCAAAAAGCCTGTGGATAGACCGGTGATAGGACTATCACTTTTTTGCAGTTCTTCGACTTTGTGGATGACGGTCTTGAGGACGCTATTGATGCTCAGTGGGCCGCTTTCACTGGAGCGGTTGTTGTGTTGCTCGCTAATCGAAAAAATCCGGCCTTCCACTTCATCCAGTACATCGCCTACACCACGACCTTTGGGATCATAGGCCATCTGCAACATGTCGTTGCCCACCTTGATCAGGTCGCGCATCACGGCGAGTTCACGCACTTTTTCGGCATAAATGGGTAAATTAAACAAACTCGCTGGGCTTTCAGCCAGCAGTTTCATCAAGTAGTTTTCACCACCCGCTTCTTCGATGAGGTGTTGGCCTTCCAGCCAATCACGCACCATGACTGCGTCATAAGGCATGCTTGCAGTGGCCAAGTGGCAGATCGATTTGTAGATGAGGCGGTGGCGTGTGGCGTAAAAGTCACTTTCGTTGATGACTTCATTGACCTGTTCCCACGACTCAGCAATCGACATCAAGGCCGCAAGCACGGCTTGCTCCATACTGATGCTGTGTGGCGGAACGCGCAGCTCCGTCGATTTGCGTTCTGGTGCTGCCACAGCAGGGCGCTCGTCACCAGTGATTGAGGCGATATTTGGGCTAGGCATAAATTCAAATTCCCTGTTCACCTGACAGTATGCAAGAACCACTCCGACTTGTCTTTGATGGATTGTTTGCAAGGTGATTGAAAGGCTCACCAGTGCGACAACATGCTATACAAAGGCCAAGAGTTGGCGACAAACTGATCCCCACAAGAGGGGAGATCGCAGGAAAAAAAAGGGTACGCTTGAGGCATACCCTTTGCAATTGCTACCGGTCAGGTCGAGGACTTCAACCGATCAGCAATTGTGGATTCAAGCAATTTGGCGTACCAAATTACTCAGCGATAATGGTGACCAATACTTCGGCCATCACATCGTGGTGCAGTTGAACAGCAACGTTGAACTCGCCAGTGTGACGCAGTGCGCCATTTGGCAAACGAACTTCGCTACGGTCAATTTCAAGGCCAGAAGCGGTCAGGGCATCAGCAATATCGCGAGTACCCACAGAACCGAACAGCTTGCCTTCATCGCCCGCTTTGGCGGTGATGACGACGTTTACTTCAGCCAGTTGCGCTGCGCGCTCTTGAGCAGAAGTCAGCTGTGCAGCTTCTCCACGCTCAAGCTCAGCACGACGTGCTTCGAACGCAGCAGTGTTTGCTTCGGTCGCAGCGACAGCTTTGCCTTGAGGGATCAGGAAGTTACGGCCATAACCAGGTTTGACCGAAACTTTGTCACCCAACTGACCCAAATTTTTGATGCGTTGCAGCAGAATTACGTCCACAGCTCACCTCACTTGTGGTTGTCGGTGTAAGGCATCAGCGCCAAATAACGCGCTTGCTTGATGGCCAATGCCAATTGGCGTTGGTAACGAGCTTTGGTGCCAGTAATACGGCTAGGAACGATTTTACCGTTCTCAGTGACGTATTGCTTGAGGGTTTCGATGTCTTTGTAGTCGATGTATGCAACATTCTCAGCGGTGAAGCGGCAGAATTTGCGACGACGGTAGAAACGTGCCATGTCTGTAACTCCTTAAGCGTCGAGGTCTTGCGACTGAGCAGCAGCATCATCAGCGCGTGAAGCTTTGCGAGCACGTTTTTCCTCGGCACTCTTAGCGAGCAACGATTCTTCAGTGATCGCGTTGTCACGACGGATGATCAGGTTACGGAGGATGGCATCGTTGTAGCGGAACAGATCTTCGAGCTCGTCGAGTGTCTGTTGACCACATTCGACGTTCATCAGAATGTAGTGAGCCTTGTGGATTTTGTTGATTGGGTAAGCCAATTGGCGACGACCCCAATCTTCCAGACGATGAATCTGGCCACCAGCATCTTTGATGTGAGTCAGGTAACGCTCAACCATACCGACCACTTGGTCGCTTTGGTCTGGGTGTACCAACAGTACGATTTCGTAATGACGCATGATCGCTCCTTACGGTTTAGACAGCCTTTTGCACAAGACAAAAGGCAAGGAGTAACACAATACAAGATTGTGCCCGCCGAATCGGCGAGGGTGAGATTCTAGCGAAGTTGGAATGAATAGGCAAACAAAAAGCAGATGTCATGCCGGTGTCTATCTTGAGTTGTTAGGGCTAAACGCCATATAATATTGCACCCTTGTTGAGCTTAGCCCTAACGCCTGTGTTTCGGTGAGCCAAAAGACTGGTCTAGGCTCGTGGTTGTCTGTGCAATGCACCTTTCCCTGTCTCTCAGGAGTGACAACAGGCGAGTCTGGCATAACCATCTCTTTGAGGATTTTCTCATGAAAAACGGTATTCATCCAGAGTACAACACCCTGACCGCGACCTGCTCATGCGGCAACGTGATCGAAACCCGCTCAGCAATGGCGAAAGACAAGATGTATCTCGACGTCTGCTCGGCTTGCCACCCATTCTACACCGGTCAACAAAAAGTGGTTGACACCGGTGGTCGTATCGACAAATTCAAGCAACGTTTTGGTATGGCTCGCAGCGTCAAACGCTAATCGCCACACCACAAAAAAGCGAGCCATCTGGCTCGCTTTTTTTATGTCAGCAGATCCTAGCGTAGGGTTGATAAATACGCGATCACCGCTTGGCGGTCTGCTTGAGCCGGCAGACCATCATAGAGCATTTTGGTGTTGGGCATGGCTTGCTTGGGATCGGCCAAATAGCGATCAAGCGTGGCAGCATCCCATGTCCAGTTGCTTTGTTTGAGGGCAGCACTATAGCGGCTGTAATCGGTGAGGCCAGCCGCTTTGGCGCCATAGATGCGTAGCAGCTGCGGGCCTTTGGCATTTTTGCCTAGAGCAAGCTGATGACATTTGACACACTCATCTAGATACACCTGCTTGCCACGTCCCACGTCTCCCGCCACAGCAGCCAGTGTGACAGGAGCGCGGGTGGCGGGTGGTTGATCCGGCTGACAAGCAGATAGACCGCATAGCGCACCCAGATACAACAGTACATTAGCCTTCATTGGGGACGATCATCTCTTCTGCAGGAGGTTGCAGATAATACCCTTGCAGATAACGTGCGCCCATAGACCATGCTTTAGACATTGCAGTGGGGTTCTCGATATACGCCACAATGACTTCACACTCTTGCTCAGTCACTGCTGCAACGAGTTTTTGTGCGGCTTGCAGGTTTTCTTCTTTACTCAAGTCTTGGATGTAGGTCTTGTCGAGTTTGACCATACTTGCAGGGACGTGAGTGAGGGTATTGAGCGCGTTGAGTGCGGTACCAAAATTGCTAATCGAGACACCACAACCATTGGCACGGAAGCTGGCCACCGTTTCGCTGGCAATCTTCAGGTAGTTGATCACGTCACTTTCGCTAAACTGCAACACTAAGGGGTTTTTGCCGCCACCAATTGCACCCGCAAGCTTACCGATCAGGCTGGGCAAACTCGGATCTTGCAAGGATTCAGCCGTGAGGTTGATCAGCAGACGGGTATTGGGATGTGCCACCAGATGCGCCTTTAGGCGTTTGCAGGCGTTGAGCAAAATCCACCGATCCAAACGGCCATCCATGCCAAAGCGCTGGGCAACCGGCATAAATTCGTCGGGCGTCATCAGCTTGCCATCGGCAATCGGCAATCGGACAAACACTTCATAAAACAATGCGCTTTCGTCGGCGGTGTCATACAACGGTTGGAACATCAGCTTAAAGCGACCATGTTCGATGGCATCTTCAAGCAGCTCACGCAGTGCTGAATCTGATTGTGAGGCGTTTTCAGCAGGATTGTAGAGATTGACGCCATTACCAACGCCTTTGTTTTTCAGTTTGACCTTGTCGGCTGCATCAAAGGCACGCTCAAGCAGCTCAGTGCTTTCGGGTGAGGTTTCGCCAATCATGGCGATCCCGATACTGACGGTGGTTTGTACCGTACGTTTATCAACGCTAATCAGTAAGCCTTGAATGGTCTCCACTAGTTTTTGTGCACGTTGGGTGATGATCTCTGGGGTGGTGGCGGGCACAATCACGGTAAAGGTCGATTCACCAAAGCGACTGAGCTTGCTGTCGGAGAATTGCTCAGACAGGATGCGCGCCACTTCAATCATGGTGGCATCACTGCCCGCAAGACCGGCGCTTGCATTGATCTGACCGATATTGTCGACACTGATAAACAGCAGGGCATGCTGATTTTTGTGCTTGATAGCCGCACTGCGCGTGTCGTTGAGATTTTCCTCAAAGGCCAAGCGGTTGCCCAAATTGGTGAGCGGATCTAGACGCTCAACCGCAGCGAGTTGTGCTTCTAGCTCTGCATTGGCTTCGCCTTGACGCTGGATAATGATCTGGATGCAGGGTTCGCCTTCGTAGCTTGCGGGGGCGAGCTGAAGCATGGCGTCAAAGGTCGAACCATCCGCACGAATCCCTTGGAAGTTAAATTCGGCTTGGGTGTGATCGCCTTTACTGTAGTTGCGCAGAAAATCTTTAAACTCGGCCAAGTCGTCGCGGTAGACCAAGTCCACCACCGGCATGCCAATCAGTTCATCGACGGATTCGTGACTAAACAGTTGTAGATAGGTTTCGTTGGCGTAGATATGCACACCGTCATGAATGTACGCCACGGCACTACGTGAGTTTTTCAGCAGTAATTGGGCGCGGCGCTCCGCTTTGGCAAGCATCGACTCAAGGTCACGTTGGGAGCGACGATGCATGAGATTACGCAATTCACGGCGGATGCTGGCGACCAAGTGGGTCTTGCGCGACCGATGTACCACATCGACAGCACCGGCCTGTAAGGCTTGTGCCATAAACTGATCAGTATCGTCATCATCATTGATGGTTGCCATATCAGCAACAATGGGGGGCATGATAATCATGGGGAGATCTTTGCCCGCCGAACGAATCACCCCAATCACGTCTTGATAGGATAAGTCATAGGCGTTGCCAAACAGCACCAAATCCCACGCTTGACGCATCGATTTGGTCAGTTCTTCACGGTCATCAAGCAAGTGCATCCGCGTCGGCACACCTTGCTGTTTGAGGATATCGGTGAGTGACTCAGCCGTGAGTTGCTCATCGTCAATGACCAACAAGCGCAGGTTTTCGCTTTTTGTACTCATGAGTGGCAACCTTGATTGGGGCTTAATAACAACACAGCATCATAAGGTGTGCCAAACTTCTTCGTAAGCGTCATCTTTGCTAATCGACAAGGTTTGCCGTTCAGAGGTGGTTGGGGCAGCACGCGGTGTATCCTTACGTAAAATCACAAATTCAAATTGGCTAAAGCTTTGCGTCACCATCAACTCACGGGTGAGCTGGGCTTTCACTTCTTCACGTCCAAGACGAATCAAAATTCGGTAGCCGACTTTAAACGCCAAAATCGGCGTAATGATCGTGGCTGGACGATTGAGGTTTTTCATTTCGGGCAGCAATAAGGCGCGCATATATTCAGTCGCCTCGCCATCCTTGCGCAACACCCGAGCACCACAAGATTTGCCACGCGGTGAGAGAATCTCAAGGCCAAATTCGGCACCTTCGGTGGGGTTTTGTTTGACCCAGCGAATCAAGCCAACATGCCAAGATTTATCGGTGGGCTCACGCACCGTGATCAACTCACCCGTGCGTAGGACGCTGGGTGTTTTGCCGCTCCAGCGCACACAATATCCGCCAGGGCTAATGTTGACAATATCACAGCGGTAGGTTTCTTGATGTTCTCGCATGGCTTCTGTGCGAGTTTGTTCGTCTTGCGGAGTATAACTGATGTCATAATCTGCACTACTTAAGCTCAAGCTACGCATCGAGTTGCTATCAATGAGGGTGGCTGTGCTGCTTTGCTCAATCACATCTTCAAAGCTTTTTTGGTCAGCCAATTGATAGTGCGAGCCAATCAAACCCAGCGAAATATCCAGTACACCGTTGTAGGGATGCCGTGCATACGAGCGTTCGAGCGGGGCAGTAAAGGTCAGAATCAGGTGATATTTGAGTGAGCCAGACAGCAAAGAGCCTTCGGCTCGATTGAGCAATTGTGGTTCGCTTGAGGTCAGGTTTTCAAAGTGGCTGAGCAGCTGGCGGACATCGATGTAGTAAGTTTTGGGACTCAGCTCACTGTATTTGGTGATATACATGGGCGGGGCGTCATTGGTAGGGTCAACCAAAAACAAATCATGACCACTTGGGCGCTGTGAGATGATGGTTAAAGGTACCCACAGTTCGCTAAATTGAAAGATTTTTTTGATTTCGGTTTGACGCAGTTTGTTGGTGTTGCTGACGGCCAAGAAAATGGCACGCAAATACACCTGATCCACAGTCAAGAGTTTGTCATAGACTTGATTTTCGTCGGCAAGCGTGTGCTGACGCAGATCGAGAGTTGACGAGAGTTCAAACAGCTCATGTAGGCGTTGCCAAAGGCCTTTGTAGGTCGGCAAGTAGAGCAATTGGGTTTCATATAATAAGCCGGTCAGTTCGGTGATGCCACGATGGATGGCATTGCCAATCAGTTGGATTTGGGCGCGTTTTTTACCCATGCCAAATAGGCCGTAGTTTTGGCTGCTCAATTGGTCAGCAGCACGCAAGGCGATGGTACGGTAGACCGTGGCTGCATAAGTGCGTAGTTGTTGTCCTAAGTCGGCAATCCGCTCAGCACGTTCATCTAAGAGGACATTTTGATTGATATAGTGCTTGGATAGTGAGGCATTGATGGTGTGCAGTGCAGGACGCAATGCTTCCATCAATTCGTAGCGTAACGCCTCATCCACGTCAAGATCGGCCAACTCTTTGAGCGTGGTAAACAACTGACGTGCAGTTTCACCCACGTTTAACATGGATAAATTGGCAAGCCACGCTTGCATCTCAGCGCGATTGGCAGTAATCAGACTGAGTTGGCTGCGGGTTCGGCGAGGGATCTCTGAGTTTAAGAGATCAACGACACTCTGATTCATGCTATGCCCATCATTCTCACGGCAGCAAGGCCGATTGTTGTGTTTGCTTCAGGTCTATAGACAGTCCATGAGACTCTCTATCATGAAACGTGCCAAGTTAGGGACGAAGTCACTGGGTCAAACAACCATCTGCTCATGGGGGGTATTATCATCAACGCTATGAAGCTGATGTTGAAGATAACACGCTACACCTATTCCTTCAGGCGACAATACTAAGCCATTCGGCTAAGGTCGAACAGTCAATCAGCCCATTTTATCAAGCCTTTTGCCTGATTATTCACCCCAACAGCCTGTTGGCAACACCCAAACCGACCATATCATGTTCCTTTGAACCATTGCAAAACCAAGCGCGTCTGCAAGAGCTGAGTTAGGGTCTGTTGACGTTTCAATCGTGGTCGCGCCAACGCGGCTCACGCATGAAATGTCAACAGACCCGAGTATTGAGCCGACTGAATTTGTATTTTTAGCTGACTCTTGCGGGTGCATTCAAGCGTTTTTGGGCGACTTGGTGCAATGGCGTGATGATGCACAGAAAAAAACATTTGACGTTAACACCGTGAGTGGGGGTGACAGCTGGGGGAGGCCAATCGGCTGTTAAACCAATAGTGCTTGCAAGTTGCCTGCAAAACTGCTCATCTTCGTGGAGTCGTGTGCGATAGCATGGAACTCTCGTTTGCATAGGAAGGCTGCATGAATGCGTCGTTGGCTGCGGATCCGGTTTTATCCGCAAAACCAGATGTTGATCGCTTGTTGGAGAGCTTGGGGCACATCGTGCTCGATAAGCCACAGCAAATTAAATTGTCTTTGGCCTGCTTGCTCGCTGGCGGACATCTGCTCTTGCAAGACTTGCCTGGTATGGGCAAGACCACATTGGCCGAAAGCCTTGCGCGTAGTCTAGGTTTGGACTATCGGCGGATTCAATTTACCAGTGATATGTTGCCTGCGGATATCTTGGGACTGTCGATTTTTAACCCAGAAAAGCAGCAGTTTGAATATCGACCAGGCCCGATTTTTACCCAGATTTTACTGGCAGATGAAATCAACCGTTCGAGCCCCAAAACCCAAAGCGCCCTGCTTGAAGCGATGGAGGAGCGGCAAGTCTCCCAAGATGGACAAACCCGTCCACTCCCATCGCCATTTTTTGTGATCGCCACCCAAAATCCGATGCAACAATCGGGCGTGTATCCCTTGCCAGAGTCGCAGTTGGATCGGTTTTTGATGTGTTTGTCGCTCGGCTACCCGTCGATGCAGGCCGAGCGCGATTTGTTGCTTGGTGTGGATCGTCGGCAGTTGCTCGCCAATATGCAGACACATGTGACACAGCAAACTTTGGAACACTGGCAAAAGGCCGTGTTGCAAATCCATGTTGCACCGCCGGTCTTGGATTATTTGCAGCGGTTGGTGGCTAAAACGCGAGAAACGAAGCAGTACGTGGGGTTGTCGACGCGGGGTGTGCTGGCATTGAAAAAAGCCGCTCAGGCCTATGCATTTGTAGAAGGGCGTCATTATGTCGTGCCTGAGGATCTACAAGCGGTATTTGTTGCGGTGACTGATCATCGGATGGGGGGTGGCATGGGGCGTCAAGGCCACAGCTCACCTGCACGGCAGGTACTCGATCACGTTGCTGTGGTGGTCTAATCCGATGGGATGGATGGAGCAATGGCAGCAACGGCCACGCGTGCAGCAATGGATGAATCGGCGCTTACCGCCGACTAAAGCAGTGGTACTCAATCAAAAGCGGATTTTTATTTTTCTCAGTGCTGAAGGTGCGCTGTTTACTGTTTTGCTGCTGATTACGTTTATTGCGGGGATCAATTACGCCAATAACCTGATTTTGGGTTTTTGCTTTTTGCTCGCGAGTATCTTGGTGGTGAGTATTCATCATACTTTTGCCCATCTTTCGGGACTAAAAGTCGAGGTGCTCTATGGGCAAGACAGCGAAGTCGGTGCTACTGCGCGTTATCACATCCAATTGTCCGCAACAGGGCAGCAGCCTCATCGACAGCTCTTGTTGACGTGGGGTGAGCAGTCGCGTTTATTGGACGCCGTGTTGCTGCCACAGGTTGAGGTGTTTGATCTGCCGACCTTACAGCGCGGGCAGTTTTTTCCAGATCGGCTCAAAATTTCGACGGTCTATCCGCTGGGCGTCTTGCGGGCATGGACTTATATTCGGTTTGATGAGTCGGTGTGGGTGGCGCCTGCATCGCTGCCC
>Ga0075163_10014596_pt1 | contig 10133 bp, 11 predicted proteins | sample JI1023141ADNA_FD_71478 | JGI IMG/M metagenome (GOLD analysis project Ga0075163, IMG submission 71478) | Wastewater effluent complex algal communities from Wisconsin, to seasonally profile nutrient transformation and Carbon sequestration -... | ecosystem: Engineered > WWTP > Effluent > Algae... | reverse complement strand
TGGTGGCGCAGAGGGCCGGGCTTCAGGTGCCGCGAGCTTCGCTTCGACCTGCTGAATCACCTCGGTCAGGTACTGGTAGACCGCCATGTGCGCCTTCACGAGCGGCCCTGAGGCATCGCGCGGCAGACGGCCGGGGTGGAAGCGCTTGGCGAGGTTCAAAAAGCCGTGGCGGTAGTCCTTCACGGTCGCGGTCTTCGGCACACCGAACAGCGCGTGCGGCGCGAGCTCGCGGAACCGATCGAGATCGAAGAGCGCCCGCTCGGCTTCCTGCTGTTCGCGCGCCAGTCGCGCTGCAGGCGCTTCGGCGGTCACCATCGTCTGAACGGCCTGCCCACGCACGGGCTGCCAGGTGACGCGATCTTTCGAGGCCTGCACGAAGACGCCGGGCTTCGTGCGGAGCAGATCGACCGCGACGTCCCGCGAGAGCGGACCCACTTCGTTGCCGCGCGAGTCCTTCAGGTACCAGTCGTTGCTCATGTGGCCTTCCCCCCGGAACGAGACGCGCAGTGTCGTCGTTCGCCGAGCACGCCTGCAAGGCGCAACTTCGGCACATGCACCGCACGTTCAGACGCGTTCCCAGTTCGACTTCGCCGTCGCGAGCCAACGTCGCCAGGGCATGGTTTCGCAGTCATCGATGGAGCCCCCGCTCCTCAGGCTCGCTTTGGGCTTCGTCAGACGCCGAACGCCCCGCCGTTGCGAACCGCGAGCTTCAGCACCTTCGTCAGCGCCGCGCGGTCGAGGTCCTCGAGTGACTTGAACCGAATGCAGCTCTTCCCGACCGAGGCGGGCGCGAGCGACTCCGCGTGCGCTTCCGCGACGTACGTGCCGTCATCGGTGACCGAGCACACGTAGAGCGACAGGTGCGCCTTGCGGGCCGAGAGCGCGAGGATCGGCCAGTCGCCTTCGCGGCCGGTCGGGTAGCGGTAGTGAAACTCGCCGTAGCCGAGCAGTGAGCCGTTGCTCCAGAGCTTGCGCTCGAGCTTCGGCGCCACCTTTCGAATCAACGCGTCGACCGCGAGCAGCTCGTCACGCTGCGCCGCTGGTGCTTTCGCGAAGAAGGTCTCGACCGTCTTCTTCGCGGCCACTCACGCCACCATCGAGAAGAAGTCGGCGTCCTTCCACACGCTGACGATCGGCCCGTCGGCGAGCGCGCGGTAGCCACGCGGCACCGAGGCGGCGATTCGAATCGCGGTGGCGGTCGCGGAGAGGCCCTTGTGCACGCTGATCGTCACCCGGCGCGAGTCGCAGAGGATCGTGAGCAAGGCGTCGGCTCCGATGGCGCCGCGAACTTCGACGCGGTTCTCGTCGAGCTGGCTGATGCGCTGCACGAGATCGGTCGAGATGACACGCAAGCGCGGAGGCTTTGCCGCAGGAACCAGCGCCTCGGAGAACGAGAGCTCGAGTCCACCGATGCGCTCCATCACCTGCATCAGGACGTCGCGCGGCAGATCCCGCTTGAGGGTGGCGACGGCGTGCTCGGGACCGCTCGAGGTCGCCAGCGTCACGTCGAAGACACTCGAAGGCGTCTCGACACCGAGCTCGGTGGTGGGCTCATCGCTGACCCGGCCAGAGAGCAGGAACTTCGACGACCCCTGCCGCTCGATGACGAACGCGGGATCACTGCTCTCGAGGTGAAAGCGTCGAACGCTGAGCTGGGTCACGGAGTCGATCACGGCCGGCCTCGCAAGTCGTATGCTGCGCCGCGTCTACCGCTTTGGAGCAGTCGAGAAAAGAGGGGCCGGGCGGTCACGGAAAGCCCCTGAAACCACGGAGTTTTCATGCAGGCACCCGCTGGAGCGCAGTGCGCGTACCACCCAGGCGTCGTGGCTCCGGGCGTCTGCGCCCGCTGCGGGAGCTTCGTGTGCGCCGACTGCACGAGGTGGGGAGACGGGGCGCTCTACTGTGCCCGCTGCTTCACCCCGACCCTCAATCGCGCGAACCGTGGCTACCGGTTTCTCGCCAACTTCCTCGACTCGTTCGTGGTCTCGGTGCCGGCCATCATCGTGATGGTCGTCGTGATGGCCGTGGGCGGCGCCTTCGGTGAAAAGAAGAACGAAGATCTGATCGGCATTCTCGCGATGCTCGGTCTCTTCGGCGGGCTCGTCCTGGGCCTGGCCGTGCAGGTCTTCATGCAGGTGCGGTTCGGCCAGTCCGTCGCCAAGCGCCTCTTCAAGATCAAGGTGGTGCGCGTCGACGGGTCACCGGTCGAGCTGTGGCGCATCATTCTGCTGCGCAACGTCGCCATTCACGTCATCTCGCAGCTGTGCGGGCTGGTCGGCATCATCGACGGCGCGATGATCTTCGGTGACGAGCAGCGCTGCCTGCACGATCTGATCGCCGAGACGATCGTGATCGATGTCAGCGCCGAGCAGTGATCACATGCGGGAGGCGAGGGCGGCGCCGAAGAGGAGCGCTCCGCCGAGGCCGCAGCAGCAGAAGAAGACCACGGGCCACAAGACCGCGATGGCCGCGCGCGTGGTGGTGAGCTTGTGCGCGTCGCGAATGGCCCAGACCTCGAGCACCACCGTGTAGATGCCGACGAAGCCGCCGACGACGGGAATGCCCTGCAGCACGTTGGGCGCGATGGCGTACGAGATCGCGCGCAGCGTGGTCGAGAAGGGGTACTGCGTGCCACCGGCCATGCGCACGCCCAGGTGCACCAGGCCGCTCGAGATCATCATCGAGAGCGGGAAGAGGACGATCGTCGATACCGCGAGGACGATCGCCACCAGCAGCGGACTCGTCTGGAAGAAGTCGATCATCGCCTGCATCGGCGGAGGCACGTCCTTCATCGTCTTGCCCAGCTCGCGGAACTGAGAGGCCGACTGCGCGAGGTTCAAGATGAGGAAGGGAATCTGCAACAGGCCCGCGGCGCTGGTGACGAGCCAGCCGTAGAGAAACGCGTCCATTCCCGAGCCGTTCGGGTCGAGCTCGGACCAGAACTTCCTCGGCTCGAGCATCGTCTGCTTCCACGTCTGCCAGACGCCCTGCACGAGACCCAGCTCAGCGCGGCGCTCCCAGGGGGTCGGCGTCGGCGCGCTCGTGCTGGCCCCAGTCACCTGCTGGCACGACGGGCACTGGCTGCGCCCGTCGGGGTTGCACTCGGTGCAGGTGAAGGCGCCACACCGCGGGCAGACGGAGGTCGCGGCGCGATCAGGGTGCAGCGCACATTGGGCGGTGGGCGTCATGGGCCCGGCGTCTTACTCCGCGGGCCAAAGCCCAGTCGCTCGAAAGCGTGCGCGAAGACCTGCGACTCCTGCGCGCCTTGAATGACGAACTTGTTGCCGACGATGAAGGTCGGCACCGCGTGGACGCCGAGCTCGGACGCTGCGGCGAGGCCCGCTTCCATCACCGGCTTCCAGGCTCCCGACTCGACTTCGCGTTGCAGCGCATCGCCGTCGAGGCCGGCATCGGCCGCTGCTGCGCGGAGCACGCTCCACTCGTGAAGGTTCTCGCCCTTCGTCCAGTAGCGCTCGAGCACGGAGTGGTGGAACGGGTCGAACTTTCCCTTCGAGCGTGCGTACTCGGCGGCCTGGTGGGCGCGCCGCGTCGAGGGAATCAGCTCGCGATCGAACACCATCGTCAGGCCCATCGCCTTCGCGCGGGTCGTCAGTGGGTTGTTCGGGTTGGCCATGAAGGCCTTCACGCGATCGGGCAGCTGCAGCCCCTCGTCAGGGGTCTCGGGGCGCAGCAGAAACGGGCGCCAGTCGACGGTGAAGTCCCACTCTCGCTTCAGCTTTTCGACCTCGCCGAGGCCGATGTAGCACCACGGTCAGACGTAGTCGGACCAGATGGTGATGACGGGCGTGTTCATGGGCCGTCTGTTCCCACTCCACGCTGCCAGACGCAAGCGGAGCCGATTTCGCATGATTGACCGGGAAACGGCGGCTAGCCTTTTTCCTCATGGCCGCCAGGAAGAGCGCGAAGCGGGGCAAGACCCCGAAGGCGAAGTCGAAGATCAAGTCGAAGGTCGCGAAGGTCTCGAAGGCGAAGAAGCTGGCGCCGAAGAAGAAGGTGGCGGCGAAGCCAGCGAAGAAGAAGGGCGCGCCGAAGAAGGTCCTGGCGGCGAAGAAACCTGCAGCGGCGAAGAAGACCTACCCGCCCGTGACGCTGCCCGAGCTGCCCGAGATCGAGGGCTACGTGCGCAGCCTGCCGCCTCCCGTGGTGCCCATCGTGAACAAGCTGCGTCAGCTCGTTCGTGACGCCGCTCCCGAGGCCCGCGAGCTGCTCGATCCCAACGGTCCGGCGTACGACGCGAACGGCTTGTTCGCCCGCATCGAGGCGAGCGATCGCGCAGTGCTGGTGACCTTCCTGCGTGGCGCCCAGCTCGAAGCACCCGAAGGCACGCTCGCCGGAGACGGTGACTCTCGCGCCATCACGGTCGGCTCGCTCGGCGATCTGAAAGAGCACGTGCTGCAGGCTCTCGTGCGTCAGGCCGTCATGCTGAACGTGCAGGACCCGTCGTCGGGCGCGGTCTGATGCTGCCGTTTCAGGCCGTCATCTTCGATCTCGATGGCACGCTCGCCGACTCGCTGCGCGACCTCGCCGAGGCGATGAACCTGGCGTTGGCGGACTTCAAGTTGCCGGCGCACTCCATCGATGCGTACCGAACGTTCGTCGGAGAAGGCGTCGACACGATGGTGCGCCGCGCGGCGTCGCCCGAGTCGAGCCCGCAGACGCTCAAGGCCATCGCCGACACCTACCGTGCGCACTACGCGCGGCTCGATCACCCGCACACGAAGCCGTACGCCGGCATTCCCGAGCTGCTCGATGGGCTCACGGCCGCGAAGGTGAAGCTGGCGGTCTTGTCGAACAAGCGCGACGACTTCACCCGTGCGCTGGTGACGAAGCAGTTCTCGCGATGGCCCTTCGTCGACGTGCGTGGCGAGCGGGAAGGGGTGCCACGCAAGCCCGATCCCACCGCGGCGTTCGAGCTGGCGCTCGCGTTGAACGTGCTGCCGGCGAACATCGCCTTCGTCGGAGACACGGCGGTCGATGTGAACACCGCGAAGAACGCCGGCATGCGCAGCGTCGGGTGCGTGTGGGGTTTCCGCGGACGAGAAGAGCTCGCGAACGCTGGAGCCCGGCACATCATCGACTCGCCGATCGAGTTGCTGTCGTTGCGCTGACGTCTTCCCGTCCAGCTCAGGGGTCGAAGAGGTACTTCTGCACCTCTGACGCCTGCAGCGCGCGGAAGCTCTTGTTCGCCTCGCGCAGCAGATCTTCGCTCGAGCGCACGCGGTCGGTCGGGAAGACGGCTCCACCGAAGCGGATGATCACGCGAATGCGCCCGTTCGGCCCTTCGACTGGCAGCGCCTGCAACAGACTGAGCATGCGATCGGCCACGATGCGCGCACCGGGAAGATCGGTCTCGGGCAAGAGCCCCACGAACTCGTCGGTGTCGATGCGGAAGAGCCGGTCAGCGCCACGCATCGCGGTGCGAACCTCCTGCACCACCTTGGCGAGGTAGCCGTCACAGGCATCGCGACCGAGCTGGTACCGAAGGCCCTGGTAGTCGTCGAAGCCGAACATGAGGCAGGCCGCCGGCCGGCCGTAGCGGCGACTGCGCGCGAGCTCGGAGTCGAGGCTGGCCTTGAGCTGCGAGTACGTGCCCGCGCCCGTCACGGGATCGACCGCGCGGAACTGCGCCAGCTCGTCTTCGGCGTCGAGCAACCGGCGGCGGTATTCGCGCACGGTGAGCGCCGAGTTGATGCGGGTCTGCAGCTCGATCAGCTTGAAGGGCTTGGTGATGTAGTCGTCGGCGCCCAGCTCCATGCCGCGAATCTTCCCGTCCATGTCGCCCATGGCCGTGAGCACGATCACCGGCAGCTCGGCCAGCTCGGTCGTCTCACGCACGGCCTTGAGCACCGAGAAGCCATCGCGCCGCGGCATCATCAGGTCGAGCAGCACGAGGTCGGGCCGCGCCTTCGAGATGTGCTCCATGGCCTCGACGCCGTCTTCGGCCGTCAGCACCTTGAAGCCGCTCGTCTCGCAGAGGTCCTTCAGCAGCGCGCGGGTGTGCTCGTCGTCGTCGACGACCAGGACGAGGCGGTTGCTGAAGTCGGGAGCGTTGCCCTTCATCGCGAGCCGGGGACTCTAGCCTCAACCCTGCCAGTCGCGCGCGCGGCTTTCGAAGCGGGTGTACTCCGCGAGGAAGATCAGATCGATCGAGCCCACCGGGCCGTTTCGCTGTTTCGCGATGATGAGTTCGCAGGGCATCGAGGTGCGTTGTGGCGGAGGCGGTCCACCTTCATCGCCTTCTTCATCTTCGCGGTGGATGAACATCACCACGTCGGCGTCCTGCTCGATGGCGCCAGACTCACGAAGGTCTGACAGCATCGGCTTGCCGCCCTTGCGCTCTTCGACTTTTCGGTTGAGCTGGCTGAGCGCGATGATCGGCACGTCGAGCTCTTTGGCGAGCTGCTTGAGGCCACGTGAGATCTCGGAGACTTCGAGCTGCCGGCTCTCGACCTTGCCCTTCTGATGCATGAGCTGGAGGTAGTCGATGACGATGAGCCCGAGCGACGGCTCCTTCTGCTTGAGGCGGCGGGCCTTGGCGCGCAGGTCGAAACCCGACAGACCGCCGGTGTCGTCGATGTACAGCTTGCAGCCGTAGAGCTCGTTGGCGCCCTGCTGAATGCGCTCTTCGTCGCCGGGCGTGAGGCGGCCGCCACGCAGCTTCTTCATGTCGACGCGCGCGTGGGTCGCGAGCATACGGGTGAGCAGCTGCACCGCGGGCATTTCGAGCGAGAACACCGCGGCGGCCCGGTTCTCTTTCAGCGCCACGTGAATGGCGATGTTCATCGCGAGCGACGTCTTGCCGATGCCGGGGCGGGCGGCGAGCACGATGAGCTCTCCGCCGTGCAGACCCGTGAGCTGGTTGTCGAGATCGACGAAGCCCGTGGCCGTGCCGGTGATGCCCGACGCGTTCTTCTTCATCGTGTCGAGGAGCGTGAGCGCCTCGTCCATCAGATCCTGCATCGAGCGCAGATCGCCCTGCTGGCGCGCCTCGGCGATCTGGAAGACCTTGCGGCCGGCCTCGTCGACGAGCTCGAGCACGTTGCCCGTGTCCTGGCTGGCGAGGTCGTAGATCTCACGGCCCGCCTTCGCGAGGTTCCGCCGCGTCGCCTGATCTTTGATGATCTTCGCGTACTCGACCGCGTTGGCCGAGAAGGGCACGAGCTGATCGAGGGTCTGCAGGTAGCTGGGGCCGCCCACCGTCGCGAGCTGGCCGCGTGACTTGAGCTCTTCGGAGATCGTCAGCCAGTCGACCCGCGAGTTGCGCCCGTCGAGCGCGACCATGGCGTCGAAGATCTCGCTGTGCGCCGCGTTGGCGAAGTCGTCCTTGGTGATCTGCTCGGCGACGTTCGGCAGAACGGCGTTGTCCATCACGATGGCGCCGAGCACGGCGCGCTCGGCCGCCAGATCTTCGTACACGCGGGGTTGCAGGCTCACGTGGCCTTCATACCGTCTTGCGCGAAGCGGTGGCGGACTTCGAAGTCGCTACAGCGGCAGCCGAAACGGCGCGTCTTCGAGCACGAACTCGACCTTGCGGAGGAGGTCGATCGTCGGCTGATCCGAGGCTCCCAGTGCGGTCGCGCGACGAAGCAGAATGCAGGCCCCGATCAGGCTGCCGTCTGCATCGAACGCCTTCGCCACGTCGAACAACAGCTTCTGATCGTCAGGGCTCTTCTCGAGCGCGGCGAGCTTCGCGGGCAGCTGCTCGCCCGGCTCGATCCACAACGGACACGCCTCGGACTGCTTCGCGACCGGCTTTGCGTACGCGCCCTTGAGCCCGCGCTGAATCAACGCCGCGAGCCCGTTCGTGTGACTCGTCTGTGCGGCCGTCACGTCGGCACACGCTCCGAGCACCACGAGAAAGAAGCCCGGGTTCAGGCCTTCGACGCTCTTCGACTCGAGCAGCTTCGGGAAGCCAGGCGTGAGCCGCAGCTCCTTTGGAAGCACGAGCGCCTTCTGCAGCTTCTCGGCCTCGGCCTTCGTCTTCGCGCCCGAAGCGATGAACAACCTGCTGCCCGGAGTCCCTGCGACCGCGATCGCGACCATCAGGCCGAGCGTCATTCGGACACCTCGTCGTTGCTGGCGCCGCTCGCGCGAATCACGAACTCGACCCGGCGGTTGTTGGAGCGGCCCACGTCGGTCTTGTTCGTGTCTGCGGGGCGGTCGGGTCCGAAGCCCTTCGCCTGCAGCCGCGTACCGTCGACGCCCTGGTGAATGAGGTAGTCCTTCACCGAGTTGGACCGCCGCTGCGAGAGGCTGATGTTGTACTCGCGGCCGCCCTGCGAGTCGGTGTGGCCCTCGACGCGAATGAGCTGAATCTCGGGGTGATCTCTCAAGACGCTCGCGACGTTGTTCAGCAGCGGGAACGAGCGGGGAAGGATCGTCGCCTTCGCGGTGGCGAAGAAGACCTTCTCTTTGATGATCAGCTTCTCGCTGGTGATGATCACGAGCTGCTTCTGTTTCTCGGGGCAGCCCTGGTTCGACGCCGGGCCCTTCTCTTCGGGGCAGTTGTCGAACTTGTCCTCGACGCCGTCGCCGTCCTTGTCCTTGATGGGGCAGCCCTTGTTCTCCTTCGGGCCGGCTTCGTCGGGGCACGCGTCGTCTTTGTCCTCCGTGCCGTCATTGTCGCGATCCTTCACGGGGCAGCCGTTGCGCTCGGGCGGGCCGGGCTCGGTCGGGCAGTCATCCTTCGCGTCGACGATGCCATCACCGTCGGTGTCGAGCTCGACGACCTTCACCATCGGACAGCCCTGGTTCGCGAGCGGGCCCTTCTTGAGCGGGCACTTGTCGGAGACGTCGGGCACGCCGTCGCTGTCGTTGTCGGGGTCGGGGCAGCCGTCTTGATCCTTGTAGCTGTCGAAGTCCTCGGGCTCGAGCGGGCACGTGTCGGCCGCGTTGAGAATGGTGTCGTTGTCGTCGTCGAGATCGGGGCACTGCTGTGGCGTGTGCTTGCGATCAGCCGAGCAGGGGTCGTTGTCGTCTGGCCTGATGCCGACGCCGCCGAGCACTCGCACCGTCGGAGTGCCGGGAAGACTCCCGAAGCCGGGGCCCGCCATGAGGAAGAGCTCGATCGGGCCGATGGGGAAGCGGGCTCCGCCGAGCAGCTCGAAGCCCGCGGGCGTCTCACCGCCACCGAGCGGGACGAGCGTGTGGAACGAGCCTTCGAACCGAACACCATCACCAGTGCTGCCCACCAGGGCGCGCAGGCCGAGCTGGCTGCCGATTTGATCGCGCACGAAGGTGGCGTTCGAGAGGTTCACCGCCGACGGCCGCACGTAGCCGGTCACTTCTCCACCGAAGCGCACGGGGCCGAAGTCACGGCCTGCCGACAGCTGCGGGAAGATGTTCCAACCGCTCTCCACCGCGAGCGCGTTGCCGACGCCGAAGGGAAACGCGGTGCCGAGCTGAAACGCGAGATCGACTGGTGCGTTGGCGAGCAGGCCGCCTTTTCGCTGCGAGAGAATGCCGAGGCGCACCGAGAGGCGAGGTGACGCGAGGCCGAAGCTGTCGGGCGAGATGACCTTCGCCACCTGCGAGAGATCATCACCGCCCTGGTAGATGACGAGCGGCACTTCGAGCGAGGCCGTCAGCCACGAGGTGATGCCGTACGCGACGCCGAGGTGCAGGTTGAGCCGGTTGCCGACGAGCGCGCCCTGCCGCTGGTTGTCCCGGAAGAGCACCAGCGGGTTGTTCTCGTAGTGAAAGGCGCCCCACGCGCGGAACTTCTTGTGAGGCAGCACGTCTCCGGTCGCCGCCCCGAGCCCGCCCAGCGGAGCGTCGTTCGGTGAGAAGCGCGTGAGCGAGAACGGCGGCAGAGGAGTCGCGTCCTGCGCGAGCGCAGTGAGCGAGACGAGGACGCCAGCGAGGACGAAGCGGTTCATGGTTGGTGGCTTTGGCGCGCGCGGCGGCGGGTGACGAGAACGAGCAGCGCCAGCACGAGCGGCGCCGCGTCGACCGACACGCTGCTGCAGCTGATGAGGCCCTGGCCCGCATAGCGGACGGTGGGGATTCGCACGAAGAAGGGAACGTCGGTGGCGCGCGTGCCCTGGTTGCCTGCCGGGTCGAGGGCTTCGGCCGAGACGACGTGGTTCCCCTCGCCCAGCGTGTTCGCCGGC
>Ga0075163_10014595_pt1 | contig 10134 bp, 9 predicted proteins | sample JI1023141ADNA_FD_71478 | JGI IMG/M metagenome (GOLD analysis project Ga0075163, IMG submission 71478) | Wastewater effluent complex algal communities from Wisconsin, to seasonally profile nutrient transformation and Carbon sequestration -... | ecosystem: Engineered > WWTP > Effluent > Algae... | reverse complement strand
GAGGTCGAGCGTCACGTCGACCGCGCCGTCGCGGAGCTTCTTGTGGAAGCCCGTGCCCGGGTCGACGATCACTTCGTCCGCGCCGGCTTCGATGACGCACCGGGCCGCGTCCTCGCGCCGCACGACCGCGCTCACGCGAGCGCCGCGGCGCTTCGCGATCTGCACCGCGGCGAGTCCGACTCCGCCGTTCGCACCGGTCACCAGCACGCTGCTCGAAGCGCCGAGCGGACCGAAACGATGGAGCGCGCGGTACGCCGTGCCGTAGGTCGAGTGCAGCACGGCGGCCAGCTCGGGCGCCATGTCGCTCGGCACCTTGTAGAACGCACGCTCCGGCGCGACGAGATGCGTCGCATAGCCCCCGTCCGCGAGTAGACCGAAGACGTGGGTCGCATGCGGGCAGAGGGTCTCCTCGCCTTCGAGACAGCGATCGCAGCTTCCGCACGAGTCGCGGTGCATCGTGGCGACGTGATCGCCGACCACGAGGCCGGTGACGTCCGGTCCGATCGCGATGACCCGACCGCTCGACTCGTGGCCGGGCACGACGGGCAACGCCATGTACGGGATTCGGCCCGAGCGATCGATCAGGTCACGGTGCGCGACGCCGCACGCGCCGACCTCGACGAGCACTTGGTTCCCTTCGGGCGCAGGCGGATCGCCGGGCAGCTCCTCGATCGCGAGGTCGGTGTCCCAGCCTGTCTCGTGCATCACGGCGCGTACGACGGTCATCGCGGTCTCTCTCGTCCTGAGTAGGGAAGTGACAGATGGACGAATCGTATCCATTTGTCCATCGCGGCCGTCCATCGGGCGCGCCCTTCACCCAACTAGAATGGCCATTACCGTAATCGAAATCCATGTTACTCTGAGCATCCATGCAGGATCGCTCGGACGATTCGTCGCGCGGGGTCTCGTCCGGCGCGGCCGCCCTCGTGCAGCGCCGACGGCGCGTGCCGATCGCGGGCGCGATGCCCTTCGGTCTCGGTGAGCAGAAGCCGCATCACTTCCTCGAGATGGCGAAGGTCGTCTGGGAGAACCGCGACGCGCTCGGCTACGCGTACCGTGTGTTGACCGAGGGCGTCTGCGACGGATGCGCGCTCGGCACGAGTGGCCTGCACGACTGGACGCTCGGACAGGACGGGGAGGCGGTGGAGAACTCCCCGACGCATCTCTGTCTCGTGCGACTCGGACTGCTCCGCACGAACACCATCGGCGCGCTCGACGTCGCTCGTCTCGCCGACGCCGACGCGCTCGGGTCGCTCGACGGACGGAGTCTCCGTGCGCTCGGGCGCATCCCGGTACCCCTGCGACGACGAAAGGGCGAGCGCGGATTCACGCCGGTCGGTTGGGACGAGGCCCTCGCGGATCTCGGCGCCCGGATCCGCGCGACGGATCCGGATCGCTTCGCGACGTTCGTCACCTCACGCGGCATCGGCAACGAGGTCTACTACGCCGTTCAGAAGGCGGTCCGCGCGATCGGCAGCCCTCACATCGATAGCGCCGCGCGGCTCTGCCACAGCCCGTCGACCGCCGCGATGCGCCGGATGCTCGGCGTCGCGGCGTCGACCTGCAGCTACCGCGATTGGTACGGCACTGACCTCGTCGTGCTCTTCGGCAGCAACCCGGCGAACGACCAACCCGTCGCCATGAAGTACCTGCACGAGGCGAAGACGCAGGGCACACGCGTGCTCGTCGTGAACACCTACGACGAACCCGGGCTCGAGCGCTATTGGGTCCCGTCGACTCCCGAGAGCGCGGTCTTCGGGTCCCGGATCTGCGACCGCTTCTACCGGGTCATGACGGGCGGCGATCTCGCCTTCCTGCAAGCCGTCACCCGACGGCTCATCATCGCGGAAGCGGTCGACGACGCTTTTCTCGCCGCGCATACCGAGGGCTTCGAGGCGTATCGCGACGCGCTGCTCGCGAGCGATCCGGCCGAGCTCGACGCGGCTTCGGGCGCCACCGCCGAAGACCTCGATCATTTCGCAGCCGAGCTCGCGAACGCGAAGAACGCGGTCTTCGTCTGGAGCATGGGCCTCACGCAACACGTCCACGGCACGGCGACCGTCGAGGCGCTGCTCGCGCTCGGCCTCGCGCGCGGCTACGTCGGGCGACCGAAGAACGGCCTCATGCCGATCCGCGGACACTCGGGCGTGCAGGGCGGGGGCGAGATGGGCGCGTATGCGAACGTCTACCCCGGCGTGGTGAGTATCGACGACGCATCGGCGGATGCCTTGGAGAAGGTCTGGGGCTTTCGTCCGCCCGCGCGCGTCGGACTCGACTCGGTGCAGATGCTCGAAGCCGCGGACGCCGGCGCGCTCGACGTCTTCTATTGCATCGGCGGGAACCTTCGCGACACGCTGCCGGATCCCCGCAGGGTCGAACGCGCGCTCGCGAAGATCCCCTGCCGCATCCATCAGGACATCGTTCTCACGCACGCGATGCTCGTGCCGCCGGACGACGTCGTCTATCTGCTCCCGGCGCGCACCCGCTACGAGAGCCGCGGCGGCATCACCGAGACCACGACCGAGCGGCGCGTCGTCTTCAGCCCTTACATCGACGGACACGACATCGGCGAGTCGCGTGAGGAATGGTGGATCGCTCGCGCGCTCCTCGGCGCGGCCTATCCCGAGCGGCTCGCGTCGCTCGGCTTCGACGACGCGGCGTCGATCCGCGCCGACATCGCGAAGACGGTGCCGTTCTACGCCGGCATCGAGACGCTCGCGAAGCAGGGCGACGCGTTCCAGTGGGGCGGCGAGCGGCTCTGCGAAGGCGGCGTCTTCCCGCGCGCCGGCGGCCGCGCGGCGTTCTTCGTGAATCCTCTGCCGGAGCGAGTGCGCGCGCCGGACGAGCTCTGGCTCTCCACGCGTCGCGGCAAACAGTTCAACAGCATGGTGCACGCGGACTTCGACCCGCTCACCGGCGCGAGCCGCGACCATGTCTTCATGAGCGAAGCGGACATGCGCGAACGCGACTTGGCGCAGGACACGCCGATCCTCGTCACGAGCGCGGTCGGTCGCTTCGAGGGCCGGGCATTCGGCGCGCCGATCGCGACGGGCAACGTGCAGATGTTCTGGCCGGAGGCGAATCCGCTCCTGCCGAGCGGTCGCGTCGATCCTCGTGGCAAGGTGCCGGACTACAATGCGCTGGTGCGGATCGAGCGTCGGCCATGAGCGGGGTACGCGAGACGGAGGCCGCGAGCCGATCCGTCCGCGTACGGCGGGTCGAGGGAACGCGTTCGAGCTCCGTCCGCGACAGCGTCGCGATCGAGGCGCCGCTCAACCTGGAGCTCGACGCATCCCTCATCGCGACCACGATGCGGACTCCGGGCGACGACGAGTCGCTCGCGCTCGGGTTCGCCTTCACCGAGGGCCTTCTCGACTCGTTCGACGACGTTGCGACGATCGAGGTCGAGCACGCCGAGCGGGACGTCGCGCGCATCCGCACGTTGCGCGGGACGCCGCGGGACGGAGCCGTTCGTGTCGGTACGATCACGGCCGCATGTGGGGCGTGCGGGCGACTCGGGCTCGAGGAGCTCGTCGCGAGCGTGACGCCCGTCACGTCGCGCGGCGTCGTGCGTGCCGCGTCGATCCACGACGCCTTCGCCGCGCTCAGGCTCGCGCAGCCCTGCTTCGACCAGACCGGCGGCGTGCACGCGGCCGGCGCGATCGCGGCGGACGGGAGTCTCCTCGCGACCGCCGAAGACGTCGGTCGGCACAACGCGGTCGACAAGGTCGTCGGCCGTCTGATCGCCGGAGGTTCGCTCGAGCTCGCCCGTTTGCTCGTCGTCAGCGGGAGACCGAGCTTCGAGATCGTCCACAAGGCGATCCGCGCGCGTCTCGACGCGGTCGCCGGCGTCTCCGCGCCGAGCTCGCTCGCGATCGAGCTCGCCGAGCGTGCCGGGCTCGTCCTCTGCGGGTTCGTCCGCGACGGGACGATGAACGTCTACGCCGGGAGTGACCGGCTCGTCGGGGATTGATCGCCGTGCGCGTCGGAACTACCAGCCGACCCGCCCCGACCGGCGCTTGAACTCCGTCCGCTCGAGGAACGAGCCTCGCGGCCAGAGCAGACCGGTCAGCTCCGCCTTGTCCTGGACGTCATCCGGCGTGAGGCCGACATCGATCACCCAGTCGCGCCATCGCGGAACCATGAACGACCACACCGGCCACGCCGCGAAGGCGCCGACGCCGAAGCCGAGCATGGGTCGACCGAGCACGATCGAGACGAAGGCGGCGACGGTCGCGATCGTGACGAGGACGGGGACGGTCACCATGAGGTGACCGCGCAGGACGGCTTCCTTCGGGGTCGGCTTCGTAGGCATCGCCGCACTCTCGCTCAACCGACGAGGCGCGGCACCACGTCTTCGGCGCGACCCGGATGGATCTCCACGTCAGCGATCGATGACGGCCATGTTCGCCTCGGAATGTCGCTCTCCGGACGCCGGCGTGAGCCGATTCAGGCGCTCGATCTGAGACGGACTCAATACGAGCTTCTCCGCCGCCGTGTTCTCCTCGACGCGTGCGACCCGCTTCGTGCCCGGAATCGGCGCGATGTCGTCGCCCTGCGCGAGCAACCAGGCGAGCGCGACCTGCGCCGACGTCGCATCCGCTTCGGTCGCGATCGCTCGCACCTCGTCCACGATGCGCAGGTTGCGATGGAAGTTCTCGCCGGTGAATCGCGGGTTGGTCTTGCGCCAGTCGCCGTCGGCGAGGTCGTCGGGCGAGCGGATGTTGCCGGCGAGGAAGCCGTGTCCCAGAGGCGAGTAGGGCACGAATCCGATGCCGAGCTCGCGGAGCAGCGGCAGGAGCACGGCCTCCGGATCGCGGGTCCACAACGAGTACTCGGTCTGGAGCGCCGCGACGGGATGCACCGCGTGTGCGCGGCGGATCGTCGACGGTCCGGCTTCGGAGAGGCCGATGTGCCGGATCTTCCCCTCGGCGACGAGCTCGGCCAGCGCCGAGACGGTGTCTTCGATGGGCACCTTCGGATCGACCCGGTGCTGGTAGTAGAGGTCGATGTAGTCGGTACCGAGTCTCTTCAGCGAGCCTTCGACCGCGACCCGGATGTTCGCAGGTCGGCTGTCGAGGACACCCGGTCCGCCTCCGCCGTGGGAGACGATGCCGAACTTCGTCGCGACGACGACGCGATCGCGTCGGCCGTGGATCGCGCGTCCGACGAGTTCTTCGTTCACGAACGGCCCGTAGATTTCGGCCGTGTCGATGTGGGTGACGCCGAGCTCGATCGCGCGGTGGATGGCGCGGATCGACTCGTCCTCGCTCCCTTCGCCGACGTTGTAGTAGCCGGACATCGACATCGCGCCGAGGCCGATGCGAGAGACGTCGAGTCCACCGAGAGAGATGTGTTTCATGGGTCCGTGACTCCGTTCGCGTCCGGATCGATCCGGACACGGACACCATGGGTCCCGAATCCGCGTTCCGTCAGAGACGCGCTCCTGCACGGCCTGGTTAGAGGAACTGGACAATGTATCCTGGGGCCAGGGTTCCTCGTCTCCATGAATCACCTCCCGTTCTCGCAACTCCAGGCGTTCCTCGCCGTCGCGCGCTCGCGGAGCTTCAGCGGCGCGGCCAGGGAGCTCGGCGTCTCCCGGTCGGCCGTGAGTCAGTCCGTGAAACAGCTCGAGGACCAGCTGAGCGTGGTGCTTCTCGCGCGCACGACGCGCAGCGTCTCGTTGACGGACGCAGGGCGCCGACTCGTCGACGGCGCCGGACCGGCGCTCTCCCAGGCTGCGGCGGCTCTCACCGAGGTCGCTGCCCGACCGGGCGAGGCCGTCGGCCGATTGCGGCTGTCGGTGCCCCGCGTCGCGGTTCCGTACGTCATCGAGCCGGTGTTGCCGACGTTCCGCGCGCGGTACCCACGCATCGAGGTCGAAGTCGTGATCGAGGACCGACTCGTCGACATCGTGGCGGAGGGATACGACGCCGGCGTCCGACTGAGCGAGATCATCGAGCGCGACATGGTCAGTGTCCGACTCAGCAGCCGATTCCGATTCGTCGTCGTCGGGACGCCTTCGTACCTCGCGGAGCGCGGGACGCCGACGCGACCCGAGGATCTCCTGCGACACGAGTGCTTCACGTTCAGGTCGCCGACGAACGGCTCGCTCTACGCGTGGGAACTCGAGCGCGGACGCAGGACGTGGAGAATCCCGGTGCGCGGCGGAGTCGTGTCGAACGACGGACTCTTCTGCCTCACGATGGCGCGCCTCGGCGCGGGGCTCGTCTACACCGCGGAGCCGATCGTAATCGACGAGCTCGACGCGGGGAGTCTCGTGCGAGTGCTCGAGGCGTACTCGCCGTCCGTGCCCGGCTACTACCTCTACCATCCGGGTCGAGGACAACGCTCGTCGCCGCTCCGCCTCTTCATCGAGACCGCGAAGGAGCTCGTGCCGCGAGGATCGAGGTCGCCCGCCCGATGACCGCGCGCAGGAGCCCCCGGATCTCCTGAGGCCTGCCTTCCGGAATCTCGATGGGTGGACCCGGCGCGTCGCGAGGCATGGATACGGGCATGACGACGACCTCGAACGCGGCGGTGACCCCCGCCGATCTCGCCCCCGACTGGCACGCGACGCGAGGAGAGACGTGGCGCGAGCATCTCTCCGGCATGGAGGCGACGCTCGCCCCGATCGACGCGCCGTTGATCGACGCGCTCGGGCTCGACGCCCCGTTCCGAATCGCCGACGTGGGCTGCGGGGGTGGCGCCACCTCGCGCGCCATCGTTCGCCGTGCGCCGAAGGGAAGCGTCGTCCGCGGATACGACCTCTCGCCGGAGGTCATCGCGATCGCGCGTCGCCGCGCGGCTCCCGAGTCGTGCGACGTCTCCTTCGACGTCGCCGACGTGGGTGCGCTGCTCGCGCTCTTCGAACGCGCCGGCTTCGCCGAGCTCGACGTCCGCGCCTGGCGAGGTCAGCTCCCGATCGGAGGCGCGCTCGGACCTGCCGACGCGGCGAGCTTCGCGCTCGCCGCGTTCTCTTCGTTCGACGCGCTCTTGGGACGAGCGGGTGACTGCGCGCGTCTCGAAGCCCGTCGTCGACTGGCCGAACGGTTCGCGGAACACGATGTGGAAGGCTCGATTCGGATGAATGCGTCCGTTCACATCGTCACGGGGGTCCGGGCGAGCGATACTCCCGATACGTAAATGGATATCCACCAGCTCAAGACGTTCGTCGCCGTGGCGCGTGAAGGCAGCGTCACCCGCGCGTCCGAGCGGATCCACCTGAGTCAGCCCGCCGTGAGCGCGCACATCAAAGCGCTCGAGGACGAGCTCGGGCTCGCGCTCTTCGTGCGTACCGCGCGCGGCATGACGCTCACGACCGAAGGCGAGCGACTCTTCGCGCGGGCGGAGCAGACGCTCACGTCGCATCGCGACCTGATCGACGAAGCCGCGCGGCTCAAGAACCGTCTCAGCGGCCGGATAAGACTCGGCACCGCGAGCAATTCGAACCCCGAGGCGCTGGGCCGCGTACTCACGGCGCTCGCCGAGCGATGTCCCGAGGTCGAGGTCTCGCTGCGCCACGGCACATCGCTCGATCTCCTGAACGGCATCCGTAGCGGCAGCCTCGATGCGGGCTTCTACAACGAAGCCGGCGTACCCGATCCCGAGCTGACGACCGTCGACGTCGGCCGGTTCGACATCTACCTCGCTGCGCCGCCGAAGACGATCGAACGCGGACGTCCGGTGGACTGGCAGAAGCTCGCGGAGTTCCCGTGGATCGGCCCGACCTCGGGCAGCTGTTGCGGTCAGGCCGCGGAGAACCTCTTCGAAAGGCATCGGTTCCGGCCGAGGCGGACGACCGAGGTGGATCGCGAGAGCGTCACGCGAACGCTGATCGCCGGGGGCCTGGGCGTGGGCCTGCTGCACGAAGACTCGGCGAAGGAAGCCGAACGGAGCGGCGAGGTCGAGCTCCTCGGCGTGGCCCAGGCGTCGGTGCGCGTGCTCTTCACCCACCTCGCGAGCCGTTCGCAGGAGCCGCTCCTCCACACGGTGCGCTCGGTCGTCGAGCGGACCTGAGTCGGGCGAAGGCCCTACGTCTCGCGAGTCCGGCTTCGACCTGACGGCGCGATTGTTTCCTGGACGTGGCCGACGGGGCGTTCGCGATCCGTCACCGCTCGTTCCTTGCGATCGCAACATTCGTCGCTGCGCATCGCTTGCTTTCGCCGAGGTCGGAGTCGCCCTAGAGTCGGTCGGTGACCACGATCGCCCACGAACCCGACCTCCGTTCCATCACCGAGCAGCTCCGCGCGTCGCGGGTGCCGATGCCCGACACGCTCGCCGCGCTCGCGGCGACGTCGATCCGGATCGCGACGGCGCGAACCACGCTCGAACGTCTCCCGATCGGAGCGTCGCGATTCGGAGGCGATCCCGACGTTCCGGCTTCGTTCGTCTGGCCGCAGTGGCAGACGCGACCGCTCGGATTCCTCGCGCAGCTGGATCTCTCCGAGGTCCGCGCCCCCGGACTCCCGTCGTCCGGATGGCTGCTCTTCTTCTACGACCAGGAGCAGACGGCCTGGGGCTCCGAACCTTCGGACGTCGGCGCCGCGAGGGTCGTCCACGTCGACGTCTCGCGCGATCAGTTGGTGCGCGTCACGCGCCCACCCGAGTCCGACGAGGGCGGCGGCACCGAGCTCTGTGCGGTCACGTTCCGCGCGAGCCTGGATCTTCCCCACGAGCACGACCTGCTCGTCGAAGATGCGGGCGTCGAGCTCGAGGACGACGAAGGCGAAGCCTACGACGCGGTGCGCGCTGCGATCTCGGGCGTCGAGGACGGGGACGTCGACCACCACCTCCTCGGCCATCCCCAGATCGTCCAGGGCGACATGCGTGGCGACTGCCAGCTCGTCACGAACGGAATCGCCACCGGTGACCCGAGCGCCTATCGCGGCAAACGCGCGCAGGCGCTCCTGAAGACCGCGTCCGCCGACTGGCAGCTCCTGCTCCAGCTCGACAGCGACGACACCGGCCCCGAGTGGATGTGGGGCGACAGCGGTCGCGTCTTCTTCTGGATCCGCCGCGCCGACCTCGCGACGAAGTCGTTCGAGAAGGCGTGGTGCATCCTGCAGTGTTATTAGGCTCGATTCGGAACCGGGCGAAGTCTGCCTGCGATGGAGGCTCTCCGTGCGCGTGGACGTCATCGACTCGATTCTCGTCGCGACCGTGATCGCGTTCGCCACCGGCTGCCCGTCGCCCTCGGATCCGCCCGACGACGTAGATGCGGCCACTCTGCAGCCGCTCGCCGCGAACGACCTCTTGTTCGACTCGGACCGCTCCGGGAACCACGAGATCTTCGTCATGAAGACCCACGGGAGCGGCGCGCGCCAGCTCACCGACGACGACGCGTACGAGAACTGGTGGCCGCGCGCGTCGCCGGACCGGACGAGGATCCTCTTCTATCGTTCGCCGGCCGGTGATCCCGAGAACTACGACCAGGCCAGCCTCTGGGTCATGGACGCCGACGGGACGGACGTCCGGAGACTCCGCGCGAAGGGCGACGACGGATGGGCCTCGCAGGGACACGGAGAGTGGTCTCCCGACGGGTCACGGATCGCGATGTTCGGTACGGACTCGGACTCCATCGAGCTCTTCGTCACCGACGCGAACGGGGACTCGCCGGTGCAGTACACCGATCGCGGCGGCGTGAACACGGACGTGTCGTGGTCCCCCGACGGCCAGTACTTGGCCTTCAACGGTTGCCCGACGCCCGCCGGATGCGCGCCTGCGAACTACGAGATCTACCTGATGGCCTCGACGCCCTTCGCCGCACCGACGCGGATCACGACGGATTCGCTCGCCGACTACGACCCGTACTTCTCGCCCGACGGAACGCGCGTGGCGTGGCTCGTCAACACCGACCCTTCCGCGAATCCGCTTCCCGGCACGGCGATCCTGCTCGGACGATGGGCGATCCGCATCGCCATGATCGGCGATCCCGCGACGTACCTGATCGACGACGGTCACATCAACAGCAAGCCCGCGTGGAGCCTCGACGGGAACACGATCTACTTCCACCGGATGGCGCCGCCCGACTATCGGTTCTCCGTCTTTCGGATCGATCCCGACGGAACGGACCTCGTGGAGCTCACGCCGGGCGTGGCCGCGAACAGCGAACATCCTTCGAACTGATCGGCG